>Ga0265330_10002375_pt1 | contig 10321 bp, 8 predicted proteins | sample 41919metaG_FD_202083 | JGI IMG/M metagenome (GOLD analysis project Ga0265330, IMG submission 202083) | Rhizosphere microbial communities from Carex aquatilis grown in University of Washington, Seatle, WA, United States - 4-19-19 metaG | ecosystem: Host-associated > Plants > Roots > Rhizosphere >... | reverse complement strand
CCTCCTCGTCAATGACACCCACGACGCGAATACCCGGCGCGGACTCCGTAAGGCCCCGTTTGAACCCGTGGGTGCGTAGATTGAGGTTCGTGGCGTCAAGACCGCCCTGAAGGATCGCCACCGAGCCGCGGTTTTGCATGGCCACGGCCATATGCTTGCCCGCCTCATAGCCGGCGCTCTCATTGTCGGTGCCGATGTAGGTGAGCGCCTCGCTCGAAGGGGCGGGAGCATCGAAGGTGATCACTTTGATTCCGGACTGGACGGCCTCATGGATGATCGCCACGAGCCCCGCATCGTCATTGGCGGAAATGGCAATGCCGTCCACCCCTCGCGCAATGAGGTCTTCGATGACCTTGACCTGAAGCGCCACGTCGAATCGCGGCGGGGCATCCACCTCGGCGAGGACACCGTATTGTAGTGAGGCCTCATCGAAGCCCTTGTAGACCGGTTCGTAATAAGGATGCACGCCTTTTGGCACCATGACGAAGGTGAGCTTGCGATCCTTTGGCGCCGTGCTCGACATGACTGAGCCTGCCCCTTCTCGGGTGCCGGTGGAAAATCCCGGCAGCGCCAGAAGGAAACACGTCAAAGCCATCAGAGCATGAACGGCACGGGAATGTTTTGACATTTGGCCCTCCTTACCATGCACGAATCGGACCAACCGGGCAGGGAAATTGTGGTGAATAACTCTTGACCTGGGAAGAAATTGCGATATCGCGTCCACGGACGATGCGTCGCGCGGCGCGTTTTTCCCCAAGCCCTACACGATTTGGGTAATTGTGGGTAAGGCTGAGACGTCTACTTTATCGAGTAGCGCTTCATCTTGTTGTAGAGAGTCTTGCGGCTCATGCCGAGCTCATGGGAAGCAAGGGATCGGTTGTATCCCGTGCGCTTGAGCACATCGAGGATCGTCTCTCTTTCCTGTTGCCACAGCTCGGGAATATTCCCCTCGCCGGCTGCCTCCAGGAGGAAATCTTGCGGCAGGAGAGGCCGAGTTTGCTCCGACAAGAGCACCGCGGATTCCATTGCATTTTTCAACTCACGCACGTTACCGGGCCATTGATAGGAGCGGAGGAACTTCACCGCTTCGCGCGATATTTCCACCGCCGGCTTGCCGTACCGTTGTCTATAGCGGTCGAAAAACATCTCGAGGAGGGGCTCGATGTCTTCCCGCCTTTCTCGCAACGGCGGAATCGTGACGGCGACACCCTTGAGGCGGTAGTAGAGATCGAGACGGAACCGCTTCTCACGGATCATCGCGGAGAGATCGCTATTCGTCGATGCGACGATCCGTGCGCTCAAGGGTATGGATCGGGTGGAGCCGACCGGCTCGAACGATCGCTCCTCCAACGCGCGGAGGAGCTTTGTCTGCAATTGGAGGCCCATGTCGGCGATCTCATCCAGGAAGATTGTTCCCGTGCCCGCCGCCTCGAATTTGCCTGCCGTCGTGGCGAGCGCATTGGTGAATGATCCTTTTTCGTGTCCGAACAGCTCGCTTTCCAAAAGCTCGGGAGGAATAGCCGCGCAGTTGATGGCCACAAAGGGACGTCCCGCGCGGGTGCTTTTCTCATGAACAAAACGCGCCAGCATCTCTTTCCCGGTCCCGCTTTCGCCTTGCAGAAGCAGCGGGATGTCGGAGTCCATGACCTTGCGGATGGTCGTCACGATATGTTTCATTGAAGCGCTGGCGACCACGAACCCTTCCTCCGTCACCCCGGCCTCGTCGCGCTTCTGCGTGTGGCTGCCGTTGCATAAACGCTCGGCGAGGGCGACGACGTCCTGATTGTCGAAGGGCTTCTGCAGGTAATCAACCGCGCCGAGCTTCATGGCGCGCACGGCCGTATCCACGGTGGCATACGCGGTGATGACGACCACGGCGCTGCCGGCATCGCGCAGGTCGGGAAGGAGCTCGGTACCGGGCATGTCGGGAAGCTTCAGGTCGACGAAGGCACAATCAAAACGTCCCGCCTTGGCCATCCGCCGCGCCTCGGCTCCCGTCGCCGCGCACGCCACGCGATAGCCCTCGAGTGAGAGCGCTTTCTCGAGCCCCAGGCGCATGCCTTCCTCGTCGTCGACCACGAGAACCGAGAACTCTGGATGGCTCACGCCGTATCCTCCCTGCGGGGGAACCAGAGGGTGACGGTCGTGCCGACATTCGGTTCGCCGTGCACGTCGATGGTCCCACCGTGTTGTTTCATGATCGTCTGGCTCAGAGAAAGCCCCAGCCCCGTCCCATAACCCTGCTTGCGCGTGACGAAGGGATGGAAGATCGAGGCGCGCGTTGCCTCATCCATTCCTTCTCCGTTGTCGGTGACATTCACATGGAAACCGTCGCTCGCATCCTCTGCCGTGATGAGCACCAGTCCGTGGTCATGGTGGATGGCTTGAATCGCGTTATACAGGAGATTGAAGAACACCTGCTTGATGGCATCGGGATCTCCTTCGACGACCGCTCCCGCCGGAAATGCTCCGACCTCGACGCTCACCCCGCGCAGCGCGAGCTTCGGGGTGAACAGCTGAACGACCTCGGCCACTACCGACTCGAGGGCGACATCGCGGAAGGAAAGCTCCTCGTCGGTGGCGTGTTGGAGAAGGTTGCGCAATAACCGCCCAACCCTTTTTATCTCGGTCTCCATGCGCGCGAGGAACTCTTCTCGTTCCTTTTCCTCCAGTCTGCCCGATCGGAGGAGCTGGACGTGGTTGAGGATAATGCCCAGGGGGTTGTTGATCTCGTGAGCCACCCCGGCGGAGAAGCGTCCGACGGCGGCCATTTTTTCGCTCGTCACGAGCAGGCGCTTGCTCTCTTCCAGACGCGCCGCGTTTTCTTCCAGCTGTTCGGCCATGTGCGAAAACCCTCGGTACAGCTCTCCGAACTCGTCGCGGCGCTGCACCGGCAGCCTCACCCGATACTGCCCCGTGCCCACTTCCTCCGATGCACGCAAGAGCGGGTGGATCGCCGTGATCACCTGACGGCCCCAGACGAGGAAGAGAAGTGTGGCGAGGGCGACGCTGATCAAGGGCACGATGGAAATCTGACGGAAGTTCTGCCACCAATCGGCCCGCGTGATGGACGAAGGGCCGCCGACAAAGAGGAAGAATTTTGCCGATTGTCCCATGTCGAAAAACTGGCCCAGGTACTTGTACAAACGTCCCTCGTGCCGATAGGTGCCCGAGAATGTCCCGACGCTCATGGGATGCGACCGCGTCCTGAGAACACCCGCGGCGTCGATGCCCGGCAGCGATGAGTAGCGGTAGAGGCCCTGCGCGTACAGAGCGATGTCGATGGTGAATCGGTACGACAAGGTTTCCAGGTAGCCGCGATTGAAGACTTTTTGGAGAACCAGCAGACCGATTTCCGTCTTGTCGCGGAAGACGGGCATATAGAAGGTGGCATAGAAGCCGTCCGAGGTTTGCGCGTATTCGGGCTGGCCCGCGAGCCGACCGGGGGTCTCGCGCGGGACGCTATTGCGGACGTAGGTGGAGTTTCCGACCACCACCACGGAGGTGTAGTTGGCGCCCTCGATGCGATAAACGGCAATGGTGTCGATGGAATCGCCGATCATGCCTTTTTCCAGCTCGTCGCGGAGAACCGCTATGTCACCGTCGAGCGTGTCCTTGCTGAAAAAGCCCCAGTACTTGTTGTACACGTACAGCTTGTCGAGAAGCGTCGAAGAAACCGCCAATCTCCCGATGCTCGTGCGGTAGCGGTCTTCCGTCGCCGTGATGTCCTTCTGAATCAGGTCCAGCGCGTATCTGAATCGCGCCTCCTGCGATCTCCCGCTCGTGGTGACCACTACTGCCGCCGCCACCGCGGTGGCAACGAGCACGGGAATGAGGAGGGCGCATACGGTGACGAATAAGAGTCGGGCACGAAGCTTCACGATTATTCAGCCCCTCGGAGCTCCCCATTGGCGACCTCGTGCACATAGACGAATGGAAAGAGGTCCTTTTCGGTGCTCTTCACTTCGGTATCGGACCAGTGCCGTTCCGCGGCGCACGCGCGCTCGTCAGCCTCCCGCAGATACCGTGCGTGCAGCTCACGTGCATCGAGTGCTGAAAGGGGAGCGGGTCGCCCCTGCGTGCCTTCGTACCGCTCGAGGATCGGACCGACCCGGGCATCGAAACCGCGATAACGCCACGAACCGGTCCGGATATCGAAATCGTACAGGGGCAGAAAGCTTTTGCCCCGCTCGGCAACAAAGAGGATGGCGTCGCAAAGAAAATCCACTTCCTCGTCCGTGCTCAGAAAATGGAAGTTCACGCGGGCCCAACCGGGCTTCAAGCCGATATTGCCGCACATGATCGATCGCCGGAGCTCTCGAGATGTCGTCATGTCGATGTGAAGGATCCGATGCCCGTAGGGTGCCGCGCAGGAGCAACCCGCTCGACTTTGAATTCCGAACAGATCATTGAGAAGCGCCGCGATGAAGCGGGGATGAAGCCATGACGAGCCGACACGGACATTGAAGGAGAAGATGGGCAGCCGGTGCTCGGGCCCGACGTCACCCATGAGAACGAGACGCGGGTTCGTCGAAAGCCGGGAATACGCGTAAGCCGCGAGCTCCTTTTCCCGTTGCTCGATATGGCCGAAGCCGAGGTCCTCCTGGAGCTTCATGGCGAGGCCGGCCCTCACGGTCTGGAGTATGGCAGGTGTTCCCGGTGTCTCACGCGCCTCGATATCAGCGGTGTACGTCTGGCCGTCGAAGTTCACGAAGTCCACCGTCCCGCCCGCACCGACCATGGGCGGCAGATCCGCACGATAGATCCTTTCATGGAAGATGAGAATGCCCGCGCTTCCCGGACCACCGAGGAATTTGTGCGCCGAGAAGTACACGGCATCCAGGACGCAATCCTCCGCGGGACGCATGTCAATAGGACCGTACGGAGCGAGCGCGGCGTAATCGAAGCACGCCAGAGCGTCATGCTCATGAAGGATTCGTGCGACTTCGAGCACCGGGGTCTTGACCCCGGTGACGTTCGACGCGGCGGAGAACGCGCCGATCTTGCGTCGTCCCGCGAACTCTTCCCGCGAGACTTTGGCGCGCAAGTCGTCCAGGTCAAGAAGGCCCTCCGGCGTCAGCTCGATCTCCACGACCTGCGCCAGACATTCGCGCCAGGACACCTCATTGGAGTGGTGCTCGTACGGGCCGACAAAAACCACCGGCTGCTCCGCGCTCAGCCGCCGGGTCACATCGTCATACTGCGAGGCGGTGAGGGCCGCCCGGAGGACCTTCAGGTAGAATTCCTTTGCGGCCGGCGGCACGGAAATGCCGAGGATTTGCTGGAGCAAGTGGACGGCCGCCGTGGTCCCGGCGCCGACCGGCACGAGCTTGTGCGCGGGGCCGGCGTTCACCAGGCGCTTGATGGTCTGTTCTGCCGCACGAAGACGACGCGAGGTGATGATTCCCGTGGCGTCGTCCTCCGTGTGAGTATTGCCGTAGAGCGCGAGGTCCTCTCTGACGCTGTCCTCGATAAAAGTCACGCCGCGTCCCGATGCCGTATGATCGGCGTAGAAAAGTCGGCGTGAGCCGAACGGAGTTTCAATGAATGAGTCATGCCCGATGATGCTCGTGCGAACGCGATTCCAATATTCCGGCTCGGCGAAATGACCGGGCTGCCTGTTCATTGCCTTCCTCCGCAAGGGGAGTGTAGCACGGGCCGGGGCCGTGCGCACGGATTTACTTAAGCGGCGCCAAGGGTCCCGGTGAGCCAGGCGCGTAAGTCTTCCACTTCCTGCGCGCACACCCCATGCTGCATGGGATACGTGCGCCATGTGACGCTGTAGCCGTTTGCAACGAGGTGATCCCGGGAGCTTTCACCCATGTCCAGCGCGACGATGGGGTCCCGCGTGCCGTGTGCCATGAAGAGGGGAACCGAGGCATTGGATGGATGGGCCTCGGACGGGATCGTGGCCGGAAGTGGCAGATAGCAGGAGAGGGCAATGACTCCGCCGAGGCGCTCGGGCCAGCGAAGAGCGGTGAACAGCGCGAGCGCTCCGCCTTGAGAAAAGCCAGCCACGATTATTTTTCGGGCGGGGATTCCCCCATCACGCACCTCGGCTATGATGTCGCCAATGGACTTTTGCGAGGCGCGGATTCCGGCCTCATTCTCGGCGGCCATTTCATCCAGTGACGTGATGTCGTACCAGGCGCGCATTCGTTCTCCGCCATTGATGGTCACCGCGCGAACGGGGGCATGCGGGAAGATCCAGCGGATAGCCAGAGATTCCGGCAGATCCAGATCGGGGACCAGAGGCTCGAAATCATGACCGTCAGCGCCCAGCCCGTGCATGAAAATGACGACCCCGTCGGGCTTCCTGTTCGGCTCGATGCGAACCGTTTCAAGCATGTTTTCGCGAAAGCTCATTCCGAAAGGTACATCGCGGGCCGCTTTCATGGGAAGCGTAAGCCCGCTATACTTCCCGTCATGCCCTTGCAAATATTCGGCACGAAGAAATGTCCTCATACCCGTAAGGCCGAGCGCTATTTCAAAGAGCGGGGTGTGAAATATCAATTCATAGATCTTGCCGAGAAAGGTATGAGCGCGGGAGAGTTACGCTCCGTGTGTCATTCGGCCGGCCGCGACGCTTTGATTGACACCGGGGGAGCGCTCTACGAAAAGCGCGGCCTCGCTTATATCGAATTCGATCCCGAAGAGGAGATCCTCAAGAATCCGCTTCTCCTGAAAACGCCTGTGGTTCGTGACGGCGCGCGCGCCGTCATAGGAAACGATCCAAAAGGCTGGGAAGCGTTCGGGCAACCGCGCCGCTAGTGGTTCATTGCCGCGAAAAGCGCCTCTCTCTTCTGGCGCATTCCTTCGGCTTGACCGATTGCAGCCTCGGGAATGTCGGCTTCCAGGCTCTTCAGCATTTCCGCTACAAAATCGGACACAGCCATGCCGCCGTGCGAGGTCTGGTCCTTTTCCCATCGTTCATGACCGAGCTCCGAATCAACGGAGGGCGGAGCGATCTCGAAGACCGCGATTCCGAGATCCTTCATCTGGCGCCTCATGCTCAATGACAAGGAATGGATTGCCGCCTTGGTGGCGCAATAGACGGGCATGGAAGCAATGGGCGAGAAGGCGAGCCCCGAGCTGATATTGATCATGGCGGCCCCTTGTTTATTGGCCATGAGCGGAGCAAAGATTGAGGCGAAATGAAGGGGCGCCACGAGATTCGTCTCAACCTCGTCGCGCACGCGCATCAGATCCAGCGGCTTCGTGAGATCGGTTCGGAGCTGTATTCCGGCATTGTTGATGAGAATGTTCGTTGCGGGATGATGGACCGCCACCCATTGCGAGAACTCGATGCGCGCCGCCTCGCTTTTGACGTCGCAGAGGTGGGTGGAAACCCCCGGGGCGAATGTCCCCAGCTGTCGCAGACGCTCTTCGCGTCGGCCGCACGTGATGACCGTGTTACCGAGCGCGGTGAGACGGCCCACCAGCTCCTTTCCAATTCCCGAGGTCCCTCCCGTAACGACGATCGTGTTGCCCGTGAGCTTCATGCTTCCTCCTCATTGTCCAATGTAGGGACACGCCTGTAAGATTGCAATCGTGCGGGGGAGGGGCGGAGCGTACTTTTCTTCCGTCTCCTGTTAGTATCGCATCAGCATGGAGCATAATGCCACGGCACGGCGCCTCATCATTGCGTCGCGGATCCTCGCGCGTGACGCCGACCGCCTCGTTTTCGGCGGGCCGGTTCGGTATGTCTACAATCCCCTCGCCTATGCACGGGTGCCCTACGAGATGTACCTGGCGCGATTCGCGGCCGGCAGGAAGCGTGTCGTCTTTCTGGGCATGAATCCGGGACCGTGGGGGATGGCCCAGACGGGTGTGCCGTTCGGAGAGGTTTCCGCGGTCAAGACGTGGCTGGGCATCAGCGGCTCAGTGAAGAGCCCCGCGGTGTTCCATCCACGTGTGCCCGTCATGGGCTTCTCCTGCGAACGTAGCGAAGTGAGCGGCGCTCGTCTTTGGGGCCTGCTCCGAGACGAGTTCGGCCCTGCTGAGCGGATGGCGCGCGAAGTTTTCGTTTCCAACTACTGTCCCCTCATGTTCCTCGACGAGGAAGGGAAGAATCTGACTCCGGATCGCATCGGGCGCGGGGATCAGGAAGGGCTTTTCGCGGTGTGCGACCGTTATCTTGCCACGGTTATCGAGACACTGCGTCCTGAATGGCTGATAGGGATCGGCCGCTTCGCCGAGGCCCGGCTCAAAGCGGTCATCGCGCGCACGGTACGTGAGGGTACGCGCGTCACCGCCATCACGCATCCCAGCCCAGCAAATCCGAAAGCCAACAAGAACTGGTCGGGCCAGGTGACCGCGGCGCTCGTTCGCGACGGGGTCTGGCGGAGACGATCCACGGGTTGAAGCGGTCTCAGGGCTCGTTCAAGAGCTGCTCGATTCGATTGAATACCGTGTGATCCAGATCGTCCTGGACGCTCACCGATTTCACGTCGTACAACTTCTGGACCTGTTTGACGATCTGTTCAAGGCGTTCGTCGTTCCTCACCAAAAGGTACATCACGCTGTCGGCCCCTCCCTCCACGGGGGCGCAGAGTATTCCCTCCAGATTGAACCCGCGCCGCGAGAATAGACCCGTGATATGGGACATGGCTCCTGAGTGATTGCGTACCATGAGCTTCACGATGGTATTGGGAAGACCGTTCATGATTTCCCCTTTCCCGCCACGATGGCTTCGACATTGCTCTTACCCGGGGGCACCATGGGATAGACATTTTCGCTTTCGGAGAGCTCGATGTCGATGAGGGCGGGTCCCTTGATGGCAAACGCCCGCGCCAGGGCAGTCTCGTCGTGCGGAATGCGGATCGTGCATCCGGGGATGCCGAACCCGCGGGCGATGGCCGCGTAGTCGGGCCGGGCCACGAATCGAGAGGCCACATAACGCCCGCCATAGAACAGCTCCTGCTGCTGCCGAACGAGACCCAGGCTCCCATTGTTGAAGACGCAGATTTTGATGTCGAGCTGGTTTTCCGCGATTGTCGCGAGCTCCTGAATGTTGATGAGGAGCGACCCGTCTCCGGTCAGGACGACCACTGGAGTTCCCGGATTGGCGAGCGCCGCTCCCATGGCAGCCGGGACCGAGAATCCCATCGTGCCCAAGCCACCGGAGGTGAGGAAGCTGCGGGTCCGGCGGACGGGCCACCACTGTGCCGCCCACATCTGGTGCTGACCGACATCCACCGTGACAATGCATTCCTTGGGGGCCAGGCTCGCGATTCTTTTCACCAGATTCGCCGGGTGCGACTCGTCCTCAGGAGTCTCGAAGGGATGCTCGCGACGCAACGTCGCGATCTCGGCCTTCCAGGCTTCACGGGGCGCGCGGGCGACGAGCTTGTTCAGGCGGCGCAGCGCGCGCTTCACGTCGCATCCCGTTGAAATGTCGGGACGGCGGATCTTGCCGATCTCCGCCTCGTCGATGTCCAAATGGATGACGCGCGCGCGCGGCGCGAATCCCGCGATGGAGCCCGTGGCGCGATCGTCGAATCGGACGCCGAGGGCGATGAGGAGGTCCGCGCGATCCACGGCGAGATTGGTCGCGCGGCTTCCGTGCATGCCGATCATGCCGAGATTGAGCGGATCTTCCATTGCCATGATGCCCAGGCCCATGAGCGTGCTCACCACCGGGATGCCGCAAAGAGCGGAGAGGGCGCGGACTTCCTCCTCGGCTCCCGATGCAACCACCCCGCCGCCCACGTACAAAAGGGGACGCTCCGCGGCGGCGATCATGCGCGCCATCGAGGCGAGCACGGCACCATCCGCCTCGGCAACAGGATCGGCGACTCCGGGGTCGGGAAAAGCATCCAGATCGATGCGGCCTTGCTGCACGTCTTTCGGCATATCGACGAGGACCGGTCCCTGACGGCCCGAAAGGGCGATACGGAACGCCTCAGGGACCACGTCGAGGAGCTCGGCAACCGTGCGCACGAGGAAGTTGTGTTTCGTGATCGGAATGCTCATGCCGTAGGTATCCACCTCTTGGAAGGCGTCGGTGCCGATCAGCGCGGAAGAAACCTGCCCCGTGACGGCCACGATCGGGACGGAGTCGAGCTTGGCATCGGCTATCGCCGTCATCAGATTGACCGCGCCCGGACCCGAGGTCGCGAAGCAAGCCGCCGCAGCGCCCGTGGATCGGGCCATGCCCTGGGCGAGAAATCCGCCTGCCTGCTCGTGTCGGACGAGTATATGGCGAAGATCGCTTTGCCCGAGTGCGTCGTACAGGGGGAGATTCGCGCCGCCGGGGATACCGGAAACGATCCGTATCCCTTGACGCTTCAGAAGCTCGATCAGGAGAGACGCTCCGTTC
>Ga0265330_10002374_pt1 | contig 10322 bp, 6 predicted proteins | sample 41919metaG_FD_202083 | JGI IMG/M metagenome (GOLD analysis project Ga0265330, IMG submission 202083) | Rhizosphere microbial communities from Carex aquatilis grown in University of Washington, Seatle, WA, United States - 4-19-19 metaG | ecosystem: Host-associated > Plants > Roots > Rhizosphere >... | reverse complement strand
GCCGACGCTTCGCCCTCGTCCTTGCGAACGACGACGCACGGCTCGGAGCCAGTGCGATTCGCTACTTCTTCACTGTTGGACTTTTTCATTCCTTTCAACTTGCCGGTTTGACCGGCGCACGGAGACCCACCCATGAGCATCGTCGACACGCAAGCCTGGAAGAAGTTGCAGCAGCACCAGGGCACCCTGGCAAAGAAAACCATGCGCGAGCTATTCGCCGAAGACAAAGAGCGCTTCGAGCGCTTCTCTCTGCGTTTCGGGGATGTGCTGCTGGACTACTCGAAGAACCGCATCACCAGCGAAACCATGGCGCTGCTCCACGAACTGGCGCGCGCCGCCGGCGTGGAAACCATGCGCGACAAGATGTTCGCGGGCGAGCCCATCAACCTGACCGAGGGCCGGGCCGTTCTGCACGTGGCCCTGCGCAATTTTTCGTCGCGGCCCATCTTGGCGGCTGGCCAGGACGTCATGCCCGAGGTGCGCGCGGCCCTGGAGCACATGCGCGTCTTCAGCGAGTCGGTGCGCAGCGGCGCATGGACCGGCTACACGGGCAAGCCCATCCGCGCGGTGGTCAACATCGGCATCGGCGGCTCGGATCTCGGGCCAGTCATGGTGTGCGAAGCCCTGCGGCCCTATCGCCGCGACGATCTCGATCTGCACTTCGTGTCCAACGTGGATGGCTCGCACGTGGCCGAGGCGCTCAAGCGGGTGAACCCCGAGACCACACTGTTTCTGGTGGCGTCCAAGACTTTCACCACGCAGGAAACCATGGCCAATGCGCACAGCGCGCGTTCCTGGTTCCTGCAACACGCGAAAGACGAGCGCGCCATCGCCAAGCACTTCGTCGCGCTGTCGACCAATGCCAAGGAAGTCACCAAGTTCGGCATCGCGCCGGAAAACATGTTCGTGTTCTGGGATTGGGTGGGCGGTCGCTATTCGCTCTGGTCGTCGATTGGTTTGTCCATCGCGCTGGGCATCGGCTTCGATAATTTCCATGCCCTGCTGGCGGGCGCACACGAGATGGACGAGCACTTCCGGACCGCGCCGCTGGAAGAGAATCTGCCGGTCACCTTGGCCTTGCTCGGGGTCTGGTACAACAACTTCCTCGACGCCGATACCCACGCCATCTTGCCCTACGACCAGTACCTGTTGCGCTTTCCTGCCTACTTCCAGCAAGGCGATATGGAATCCAATGGCAAGCGGGTCACCCGCGACGGCCAGGTGGTGAACTATCAGACCGGCCCCGTGATCTGGGGCGAGCCCGGCACCAATGGCCAACACGCCTTTTATCAATTGTTGCACCAGGGGACCAAGCTGGTGCCCTGCGATTTTCTTGCCTCGGTGGAAACGTACAATCCAATTGGCGAGCACCACACATTGTTACTGGCGAACTACCTGGCGCAAACCGAGGCGCTGATGCTAGGCCGCGGCGAGGCCGAGGTGCGCACCGAGCTGGAAGCCGCGGGCATGAAGGGCGAAGCGCTGGCCGCGCTCTTGCCCCACAAGGTGTTTCCCGGCAACCGGCCTAGCAACTCGCTGCTCTACCAGAAACTCGACCCAGCCACGCTGGGCAAGTTGATTGCGCTGTACGAGCACAAGATTTTCGTCCAGGGCATCATCTGGAACGTGAATTCCTACGACCAGTGGGGCGTGGAACTGGGCAAGAAGCTGGCCAGCGCCATCCTGCCCGAGCTGCGCGCGTCCGGCGGCGTGTCTTCGCACGATTCGTCGACCAATGGCCTCATCAACGAGATCAAGCGACGACGGTCGCGCTAGCCATCAGGTCAGCTCATGAGCGCTCTCACTTTGGCACGCGCGCAGTTCGCGCTGACCGTGATGGTGCACTACCTTTATCCCGTGCTCACCATGGGCCTGGGCGTGGTGCTGGTCATCGTGGCCAGCCTGCGCCTGCGCCGGCCCGACGAGACCTACGACCGCATGGCGCGCTTCTGGACCCACATCTTCGGTGTGGTCTTTGCCGGCGGCGTGGCCACGGGCGTGGTCATGGAATTCGAGTTTGGCACCAACTGGGCCAGCTATTCCCGCTTCGTGGGCGACATCTTCGGCGCGCCCCTGGCCGCCGAGGCGCTCATTGCGTTCTTTCTGGAATCGTCGTTTCTCAGCATCCTGCTCTTTGGCGAAAAGCGCGTGTCCCGGCGCATGCACTGGTTCGCGACGCTGATGGTCGCCCTGGGTGCGACTCTGTCTGCCTTCTGGATCGTGGCCGCTAATTCCTGGCAACAAACACCGGCCGGCTTCCATATCGTGAATGGACGCGCAGAGCTGACCAGCTTTGCCGACGCGGTATTCAACCCATCGACGCTCCTGCGCTTCTTGCACGCGGTGCTGGGCTCGTGGGTCACCGCCGCGGTGTTCGTCGGCTCGCTGAGCGCGTACTATCTTCTGCACGGCAAGCACCAGGAGTTTGCGCGGCGCTCGCTGCGTCTGGCTCTGGTGTTCGGCCTGGTCGCGCTGGTCGCCGAGGTCGGGGTGGGCGATGCCCACACCCGCCAGGTCGCTCGCACTCAGCCCGAGAAATTCGCGGCCATCGAGGTCCTGCACCGGACCCAGACCGGCGCGCCCCTGGCGGTGGTGGGCCAGCCTCTGCCTGAGGTGCTCCTGCCCAAGTTGCTGTCGTTCATGACCTACTTCGACTTCAATGCGCGGGTCACGGGTCTGGATGCCTTTGCGCCCGAGGATCGGCCGCCGGTCACCGCGACCGCGATGTCGTTTCACGCCATGTTGTGGCTGGGTCTGGGCCTGGGTGTGGTGTTGGCTCTGGGCGCATTCTTGTGGTGGCGTGGCAGTCTGTTCGTGTCGCGACGGTATCTCAAGGTCCTGTACTACTGCCTGCCGATTCCCTTTGTGGTGAACGAGGTTGGCTGGGTTACAGCTGAGATCGGGCGGCAGCCGTGGAGCGTGTATCACCTGCTGCGCACGGAAGACGCCTTTTCTCGCACTGTGCCGGCGTCGCACGTGGCCGTCTCGCTGTTGATGTTCGTGGTCATCTACATCGGCCTCTTGGGGTTGACCTTGCATCTGGTACGCAAGAAGGTCCTGCAAGGGCCGGGCGAGGGCGCACAGGAGGTGCGATCATGATGCTGGACCTGATCTGGTTCGTGCTGGTGGCCGTGCTGGTAGCGGGCTATGCGATTCTCGACGGCTTTGACCTGGGCGTGGGGTTCTTGCATCTCTTGGTTCCGCGTTCCGAGCAAGAGCGCCGTTTGTGCTTGGCCAGTGTGGCGCCTGTGTGGGACGGCAATGAGGTGTGGTTGCTGACCGCGGGCGGTGCGCTGTTCGCCGCCTTTCCGCCGGTGTACGCCACGGTGTTCTCCGGCTTCTATCTCGCCCTGATGTTGGTGCTGCTGGGTCTCATCGTGCGCGCGGTTTCGATCGAGGCACGCAACCGCGGCACCTCGCCGGCCTGGCGCCGTTTTTTCGACCGCAGCTTCGCCATCGCCAGCACGCTGGTGGCGCTACTCTTAGGCACGGCCGTGGGCAACCTGATGCGCGGCCTGCCGCTCGATGTCCACGGGGAATACGCGGGGACATTCTGGGCGCTGCTCAATCCATTTTCGCTATTTATTGGAGCCACCACTGTAGCCATGTTCGCCATGCAAGGCGCGTGCTGGCTGGCCATGAAGACCGAGGGCGAGTTGGGCAAGCGCACGGTGACCGCGGCGCTGTTCGCCTGGGCTGCCTTTGTGGCCCTGTTCCTGGATGCGACGCTGTGGACGCCCTCAGATGCGCCCTGGCTGTTTCTGCGCGCGCGCCAGTCCTTCGCACCGTGGATTCCGGCGCCGCCCATGGCTGTGTGCCTGGTCAGCTTGCCGATTCTCCTGCGCCGCGAGCGACTGCGCCTCGCGTTCGTTTGCTCGTCGGTCGCCATCGCCTGTGTGGTCGCCATCCTGGCCATCGCGGCCTGCCCCATCTTCGTCCTATGCACCAACGACGTGGCACGCAGCCTGACGGCCTTCAATGCCGCTTCATCGCCGCGCACCCTTCAGACCATGCTGGTTATCGTTCTGTGCGCCCTACCTTTTGTGCTGGGCTACACGGTGTACATCTACCGGGTCTGGCGGGGCAAGGTCAGGGCCGAGCCTGAGGACTACTAGCGCTGCCAATTGCGCTCTCGTCGTTTTGGAATTTGCGGTAGGCTACCGGAGATTTCCGACTGTGTTTTGGCTCGCCGGCCTTGTTCCCCCACGGCCCCGGATGGAGACAGCGCTACTTGCGACACGCGGCAGCCCCGGGCGTAATGCTGCGCGGAAGAGTGAATCGCGCAAACAGATCGCGCACGAAATCGGGCTTGAAATCGACCTGCGCCCTGGCCGGACCGACCGCGGAAGCAAACGAGAGCGACAGCACATCCCCGTTTCTGCCGAGACTTGCGCCTTGGCCGAGCAGGTGGAACAGGGCCCAGTCGCCGTCTTCCTGCGGGCCGATGGCGTCCACTTGATCGGCTTTCACGTACAAGCGCAAGAGCGCGCGCCGGGATGGCCACAGGATCTCATCCCATCGCTCCACAGCGTTGAGGCCCACCACCTTCTTGGTGCCGGCGTCGAGCACGATCTTCGAATACTCCGCCGACGGCCGGATGCGGACCGCCACGGGCATGCCCAGCTTGCCCGGCTCTCTGGCAAAGAGCCGGCTCGACATGTCCTGGGCGTGCGACAGGAATTTCAGGAAGTCATCTTTGTACCGGACCGCCGCTGCGTCCTTGATGCGAAAGACTGAGCCCGCGCGCTCGATGTCGGCTTGCAAGGCCTCGGTGAAGTACTGCCAGAGAATACCGGTGGCCGGCTGGAAGAACTTCTCCACGTCGGCCAGGCGTGCCTCGCCCGCCGCCTTGTCGGCGGCAAAGGGAAACTTCCCTGCCAGGAGTTCGTCGAAAGCCACCACCACGGTTTCGCACCACTTGCGATTGGCCAGCTCGGCGCTGTCTCCCACGACGGCCGCCTCGGCCCCCCGCAAGGGTGGCATCAAGATGCTTTCCAGCAGTCCCTGTTCCCACCCCTGGTCGTTGTAGCGCGCAATCAAGCCCGACAGATTGCTCCGCTGAGATTTGAGCGCAGCCTGAAACGCCTTGGGTTCCGGCACGCCCTGCTCGCCCATGGCAGCCGCGAGCTCCACCAGGATCTGGCTGTATTGATCGAAGCCGGTCGGCTTCAGCAATCCGAAGCGCAGCAGACCCTCGAACTCGCGCGCCACCTGCGTGGCGCCTGGGTCACTGTCCACCACATCGTCGTGCACCACGTTCTTGGCCAGACTCAGCGCCCGGCCCGTCAGCGCTTGGTCCTTGAGGCTTAGGTTTTCGCCTAGGTTGCGCCAGATGGTCTCAAAGGGATTTTCCTTTACCAGTCGCTGCACCAGCATGCGGGCCTGCTCCAAGGTGGCTGGCTCGCGCACGGCCAGGCTCAAGAGAAACGCCTTCCAGGCCGCCATGTATTGAGCGACGTAGTCCGCCTGGATGCGCGCGATGGCAGTGGCGTCCTTGGCTTTGCGTTGCTGGCCGAGGATCCACGAATCCCCGTCGGCATCCTGGGCTTTGTGCAACTGCTCGACGCGCTGGCCGACCAAACGATGGCCGGCCCTGGTGAAGGCGCCACGCACCGCGGTTTCTAGCCGCTCGTGCCCTTCCTCTATCTGGAAGAACACCACGGCGCTTCCCAGCACGTCGACGAACTTCAGGTCGCGCGGCATGGCCGGATCGTTGATGATGTCGGCCAGCGGATCCTCGCCCGCCCCGATGAGCGTGGCCCGCGCCGTGCTGACGAACTTGCGATCCCGGTCGATGAGGTCAGCCGGATCCTGGATTCCGGACGCGTAGAAACGCACCAGGCTCTCCACCACCCGTGGCGCCCGCGAAGCCGCCGCCGGACCGGTCAAACTCTCCCAGCGTGCCGCCGCTTTCTGCCCCGCGCGCTGGGCGACCTTGCCCCAGCTCGCGGTACGCGGCGTGGGCTCTTCGGGCTGTTTGGGCTCGGTGAGCAGCAGGTGCAGTACCAAGGCGTCCATCATTTCCATCGGCGCGAGTGCGCCAGGAGCCACGCCCCTGGCCACATCGGCGCGCAAGATGGGACGCACCACCAAGCGTTCGATGGCGGCGCGCAAACTATAGTGGATCGGGGAATGGGGAAAGAGAACCGAGCCATCACTGTCGTTTTCCAGAGTCTTGGCCATGGCCTCGACCGATTCCAGCGTCGCGGCCGAGGGCAGGGGAGCCGACTCGCGGGCCGGCCGCCCGGCCGCCAGTTTGTCGACAAAGCGGCGCGCCTCGTGGACGAAATCTCGACTCGTGCCGTACCACCGGAAAGGCAGGATGAGAAAGCCCGCGGCAGCGGCCAGCGCGCAAGCGGTGACAGCCAGACGCCTGAATCGCTGGTGCAACAAGACCCGCGTGCTGCGGATGGCGACGTCTTTGTCGTCGAAGACCACCTCGGTGAACAGTTCGCGCAGAAAGTAACTCTTGGGTCGGCTGACGGCTACAGCCGCGGCCCGCGCCGAAACACCAAGAGCGTCGGCCATCGACGGCATGATTCGGTCGATGGGACGGCCCTCCTGGGTGCCGCTGGTGAAGTAAACCCCGCGCATGATGGGGGCATCGTGGTACACGTTCTCGGCGAAGAGATCGGTGACTAGGTCGGTCAGGTTCTGCTTCAGGGTGGCGAACTGTCGCGGAAACTCGACGACGGAGAAACGGGCCTCCACCCGCCGTTCCTCGTGCACGCGCTCGATGGCCCTGTGCTCGAGGACCTCGCACAGCTCGTCGAAATGGCCCCCGAACATCTCGACCCGTTCATCCACCGTCGCAGACAGCGGCAAGGTGAAGCCCCAGATCTGCCCGCGATCTTTGTCGCGCAGATCGCCGAAGGTCTCGACGAATCCGGCCACCAGGTCGCACTTGGTGACGAGGAGGTACACCGGCAGCACCATCTCCAAGCGCCCCATCACCTCATCGAGCCGCTCACCCAGGGTCTTGGCCAGGGCGGCGATCTCGTCGGCATCGCCCTGCAGATCCGTCACGCTGACCGCGACCAGGATGCCGTTCACCGGCTTCTTTGGCCGCGTCCGACGAAGCAGATCGAGGAACGCCAGCCATTCCTCGCGGTCATCGTCCTGCGTGGCCCAGCGGCCGGCCGTGTCCAAGATGACGGCATCATTGCTCAGCCACCAATCGCAGTTGCGGGTTCCGCCCACGCCGCGGACGCGCCCGCCCATGGCGTGCGGAAACGGCAGGCCCGAGTTTCGCAGCGCCGTGGTCTTGCCAGCCCCGGACGGCCCGATGATGACATACCAGGGGAGAGCCCCCAGAGCATCACCGCCCCGCTGGGCCAGGCGCGAAGACTTGAGGCTATGCAAAGCCTTGTGGAATTCGGCCTGCATGGCCTCGATTTCGGCCTGTTGATCCGGCCGGATTCCGGCCGCCTGACCGCCCAGGCCCTTTTCGAGTGCCGTAGACGCGCTCTGCGCCGCCCGCCGGCGAAGCACATCGAAGGCAACCAATCCCGGCGCCACGACGCCGGACACGCCGATGGCCAGCCAAAACAGTGGGGTGACCCCGCGAAACACCAGGGCCGCCACCCAGGTCAGCGCAATGAAGATGATGCCAAAGCTGTACTTGAGCACACCATCACCGCCTACGGTACTATCTCATCCACGCGGCCCGCGAGGTCGCCGACCTGGCTAAGTCGCCAACCAGTTCCATCCACTAGGCCTTGGCTGGAATTGCGAACATCTCGAGCTTGACCTGCGCGGGATCATAGGGCGGCGGCAGATAGATGGCCAGGCTGCGCTCGTTGAGCACATGGCGCCAGTGCTCGGCCCCGCCGGCGACGTCGAGAAGGAAGTAGGCCACTTGGGGCCGCACCGGCACCTCGGCCGGCGGTCGATGCGCGACCTGCAGTCCGAGGCCGCGCGTGGCGGAGCGGAGAAGGAACGGCAGCTGCTGCCACGATGCAATCTTGGCCCGGCCGGGCAGGTCGCGCGCCAGTTGCTCCTCGGAGATGCCGGGCGCATGGGCCGCCAGAACAAACTGCGAACATTTCACGATGCGCTCGTCGCTCAGGTTGCCCACGTGCAGCCCTTCACGCACGTCCATGGGCACGGCCACGCAGGCCTCCCGCACGCTGGCGCGCAGGAGGCTGGTGAGCAGCGCGAACAGCTCCTCGAAGGTGGAGCGCAAGTCGGCGAAAGTGAAAACCGGGAACGTCGAGGGATCCGCGTCGGACACCAGCGTGGACAGCGCACCGGCCATCTGGATAAGCGAGAGATAGAGCTCGCGCGGGCTCATTTCGCCGTCGCGGCCGGCGTGCACGAGGAGGGGAATGGCCGCATTCAAGGCCGAGAGTTGCACATAGCGGGTCACGTCCCCGACCCCGAATTCCACGGTCACGGCGTCGCGCTGCCGGCGCTCCTGCGCAAGCTGGCGCTGCTTGGCGGTCATGAGCGCGAGCAGCCGGCGCACGCTGTTGCACAGAAACGACGAGGCTGCGATGGTCAGCACCGATGGGATGAAGGCCTCGCTGGCGACCAGCGCGCCGCTGGCATTGCGAACAACTTCCGCGATCTTGATGGAATCGAAATCGTCGCGGGCCTCGTCGCCAAACAGCAACGAGACGTTACGCCGGGCGAACGCTATGGGCAGGTCAGCCGACTCGCCCGTGACATCGCCCACCGGCCGGGTGGCCGCCACAAAGCGCGTGCGGCGGACCTCAGCCGCGGGCGCACCGCCCTCGGCTGCGACGCAGGGAACCCCGTCGCGTTCTTTGGGCACGGCGAGAAATACTTCGAGCACGGGCTGAGACGGAGCAAAGTGCGCGCCAATCGGGCGCGCGGCCGGGGCCTCGGGATCGCCGGCTGCGAAATCCAGGTAGAGGCCGTCGGGCAAGATCCCGACGAAGCGGCTCACCCGCAAGTCGCCGGCGGCCAGCGCCCCCTGATCCAGTTCGTGCGACAGGATTCCCCAGGTCTGCGGCGCCAACGCGGCCAGCCGTCGGTCGAACAGCCGTTCGTGATACAGGTCCGCCTGCTGCAGATGCTGCGGAGAAACCAGCATTCCTTCTGACCAAACAACTCTGTGTGGGACGCTCATGGCTCACTTTCCTTCAGCGCAGTTCCACGCGGCTGTCCACCAGCCTGAAGCGCAGCAACGGGCAGATTGCCAGCACGATTGGTCCAACGCAATAGCTGTGGTGGGAACTGCGCGCCGGCGCTATCGTCGAAGTTCGCGACGGGCTGGCCATGGTCATCAAAATCCAGTTGAGTGATTCCCAAACCGGCAGCGAGCAGACTCTTGAGTTCGATCGCTCACCCATTCGGGTTGGGCGAAATGCGCTCAATAACATCGTCATTGAAGACCGCTTCGTTTCGCAATGGCACGGGATGATCAGATTCGACGACATGAGCGTTACCTACTTCGACTTGGGTTCGACCAACGGAACCCGGTTCGAGGGTAAACGGCTGAGCAAGAACACGGCCATTGCGCTGGTCGGCCCCGCGCTACTGGGAATTTCGCGTTTCGAGCTTCGCGTTACCAGCGGTCCTGCCAGCGCAGACACGTCTGACTCCGCTTCGACGAAAACCACCAGCTGGGTCCGGCCGGAGGCCAGCCCTGCTCTGGCGTCGTCTTTGGTCTCGCCATCCCAGACCAGCGAACCCGATCGTTTGGTTCGCTGCCAGCGAATTCTCGCAGGCTTCAGTGACGCCTTTGTCGCGCTCAAGAAAGGCTACGAGGAGTTCGGCGCCGAGGTGGGGGTCAGGCCGCTGGGCGGCAGCACGCCTCTGCACCGCGCGCGCAGCGGTCGCGAGGTCATGGACCATCTACTCTCCCCTGCACAGGACCTCGATGCTTGCCTGCGCGATCTCCAATCCGCGTTCGCGGACATGGGAATTCACCACATCGCTCTGATGGAGGGGATCACGCAGGGAATCCGGGCCTTGCTCGAATCCCTGGATCCCAGTGCGCAAGACCTGCAGGCCGGCGCGGGCGCCCTCTTCCGATCGCGGAGCCAAGACCAGTGGGCGCGCTACCAGGAACGCTTTGCCACGCTGATCGCAGAGGATGCGGCCTTGCACGCCGAGATCTTCGGCGCGGAGTTTGCGCGGGCCTATGCCAGCGTCGCGCTAGAACCGGCCGGCCGTTCCGAGCACGGCGACGAGTAGGTTTACCCACTAGATCACTTGGGTAAAGAAATGGCTCTCCTGACGTTTTCGTGGATGGTTGAGAGCGCCGAGGGAAGACAGTTCTCCGACGGAGAGCGGGCTGCGGGACGGTCTCGACGGGTAATTGAAAGGGTGCGCACGAAGGTTGGGGTAGCGTG
>Ga0265330_10002373_pt1 | contig 10325 bp, 10 predicted proteins | sample 41919metaG_FD_202083 | JGI IMG/M metagenome (GOLD analysis project Ga0265330, IMG submission 202083) | Rhizosphere microbial communities from Carex aquatilis grown in University of Washington, Seatle, WA, United States - 4-19-19 metaG | ecosystem: Host-associated > Plants > Roots > Rhizosphere... | reverse complement strand
TCCGGATTCTTCCATAGGTGAAAATCCCCCACATTATCCCCGCCGATGATGAGAGTAAACTCATCACCGGGAAATTCACGGTGAAGTTCACGAAGGGTATCCACCGTGTATGAAGGTCCAGAACGATTAAGCTCGCGCGCATCCGCAACGAAGAAGGGATTGGAGGCAATGGCCGACCGGAGCATAGCAAGCCGTATGGATGCGTCCGTCACCGTGCGGTCCGGTTTATGTGGAGGAAGAGACGCAAGGACGAACCGGATACACTCGAGGCTCAGAGCCTCAAGGACGCTCTGTGCACCAAGAAGGTGACCGATGTGGGGGGGATCAAACGTGCCGCCAAACACTCCCTGTTTCATGGTGGACACTTCCTGTTTCTGACATGCAAAGTGTATAACTCTCCAGCCTCACGATCACGGCAGTAACGAGCCAAACGACTTGTACCGTAGCGATCCTTTGATGACAGCTCCGAGATACACTCCCGGCAGGACCACGAATGCCGGCAATTCCCACAGACGCCGCATCATGCCACGACCTTGATACTTGTATTGAAACAACATACCGCACACTACTACCACTCCCAAGATACTGCCAGGCCAAACCGGTGATTCACTAAGAAGTGAGAGGAACATCCACAGGACTACCATCGCTTCGATTAATGCAACGGTGTGTTGTGGCCGGCGCAACCTTATCCCCATAACCATCTTTATTTCTATCATCGTCCGGAATTTCCGGGGATGTTTCTTGTACAGCAAGGGATCAAACTCGTACCGTTTCACGTGCCTCAAAGCATCACCAAACGTGTGAAATTGCTTTGGATGCGAGACAAGAAGGTCGCGCACAAGAGCGATCTTCGCGCCAAGCTCCATCAGTCGAAAACCCAGGTCCGCATCTTCACGGAAATACCGATGCGCGGTCTTATCGTAGAACGCAGGATCATATCCCCCTGATTTCTCAAAGAGGGTTCTTCGCACAATCAGGTTGCAGGGAATGAATGACGGTATTCCTCCAACATCAAATCTCCGCACTTCTGCACCTGTCGTCTCATACACAGTCCGCCCCTCCAGCACATCCAAGCTTGGGTTCGCACTCAAGCATTCAGACGCACGATGGAGCCATTGAGAATCGGGAATGACATCATCTTCGCAGAATGCAAGGAAATCTCCCTTCGCCATCGCAGCACCCGCATTCCTCGCCTTTCCCGCTCCGGCATTTTTCTGAGTTACCAGACGGAATTGGAAAGGGAATGAACGACCACCCACCAACTCGACTGTACGATCTGTCGAACCATCATTCACCACAATGACTTCAAAATCCGTCCTCGCCAGTGTCTGCCGGGAAAACGCATCCAGGCAGAGCAGAAGTCTTTCACCACGATTGTATGTTGGAATGATGACCGTGAAGATCATTGGTATGTAAGTGGTTTTGAAACGACGAGTGGGATGGTCTTGATGTAGCCAAGAAGCGACGAAAGAGCTCTCGATCGAATGGTTGGCCGCATAAGAGCAATCATCAACCAAACGGGGATTCGCATCAGCGCTCTCACCAACACGATGATTCGCGCCAGAACACCCACGAATGGACTGTTGTGCTTGGCAAAGAACCTGAACATGCTGCGATGGTAATGCAAGAGGCGTTGCTCATCGTAATGTCCGGCCTCTCCACCGCCATGGTGTATCACTCTCGCCTCTGGACAAATCCACACCTCTCCTCCACCTTCTCTGATTCGGTAACACCAGTCGGTTTCTTCAAAGTACATAAAGAACCCTTCATCCAACAGACCAGCGGAACGCACAACGTCGTCTCTCCGAATCATCAGGCAGGCTCCCTGGACGAAATCCACTTTCCTTGCGTCTTCCGGATTCTTGTACAATTCACGGTGGGCCCCAAATAGTGCGCTCAAAGGGAACAGCCGGTCAAGAAAGACGGATTCCACAAGGAGATTCCACAGCGTTGGAAACCGCACGCCTGTGCGCTGGAGTGAACCGTCGGGATTCAGTATTGTCGGACCTGCGGCCCACACCTCCGGACGGCGATCCATGAACGATGCAAGGCTATCAAGCGCGCTGGGAAGGAGTTCTGTATCCGGATTCAGCAGCAGGACGTATTGCGATGAAGTACCCATCAAGGCACGATTGTTTGCTGCTGCGAATCCCATGTTCGTTGCATTCGCCAGCAATTCCACGCCCGCGAAATCCCGTCCAATCATTTCGCGAGTGCCATCGAGTGACGCATTGTCGACGACGATGGTGTGCACCGTGCGGTGCGATGCGTTCGTCGCAACAGAATGCAGGCACGCCCTCAGGTATTCCCTGCAATTCCAGCTAACAATGACAATCGCAATATCAGCCATGGGATGACAACCCCGTTGCACGTGCGTAACAGGCCGCAACGCGATTAGTGACGCGCGCCGCAGAAGAATCGCCGTCGATCAGCTTCGAACTCATCAATGACAGTATCTGACTGTCCGACACCTTGCGTGATCCTTGCAATGCCTTTCGCTGGCTGCATAGCCACCGGACATGGACGATCGGCCACAAATACGCGCGAAGGATTCCCGTGAATGACTTCCTTGACAGGAGAAGACTTGCGGCACATTTGGCTGCAAAATCCAGCACAATGAGAGGCGTGATCTTTGCGAGTGTCAGCGTGTCGTACAATAGCAATGCATTCAGCAGTCTGTTCCGCTCCTGATAGAATGTCACAAAGGACGAACTCTGCCTGCCGGTGCTCGCACTTCCCACATGATGCACCACGGAATCCTGCGCCATCCGCACGTCAAAACCGGCCAATCGCATGCGCCATGAAAGAAACACATCCTCATGATACAAGAAATACTCCGGGAGAAACGGAACACCAATATCGATTTTCCGAAACGCCAACGAGGCTCCTCCCGCGAAAAACACTTGCGACAGATCACGAAAATGCCGCATGATGTTATAGCCGAGATAATTGATGGTTCCGTTCATTTCATAGAATCGATCCGGAACTCCCTCGGTGACTACTTTTGACGTCACGACCATAACACCCGGCTGTTCGAGCATGTTCAAAAGACCGGGAATCCAACCGTCACTCACAGCAGTGTCGTTGTTCAGAAGGATTATGACATCCCCCGTAGCCGCAGCCGTACCTTGATTGTTTGCCCTGGCAAAACCCGCATTTTCCCGATTGCAGATCAAGACCACGCGTTGATAGTGCGCAGTAACCCACTCGACGCTGCCATCAGTGGAACCGTTGTCTACGACGAGAACTTCAATGTTCCGATAGGGCTGCCGGAATACCGATTCCAGGCAGGGCTTCAGCAATGACAGCCCCTGGAAGTTCACGATGACCACACTGACGCGAGGTTCCCATGGATCTGACCGACTCACTTCTGCTCCAGCTTGCGAAAAACAGTAATGACTTCGATATCGTTTTTCATAAACACTTGGAGTTCGATGGGAAAATGCAACTCCAATCGCACACGTTCGAAGAATTCAAGAATCTCTGTTTGCGTCCAGACGTGATAATGGATGCTGTAGTTGATGGCCAGGAGCTGTTCCAGACGCCTCTTTTTTTCGTTCCCGTCTTTCAGATTCTCCACCAGTGTCACCCATTCCTCAAAATGGGATGCACGGGACCATGCAGGACCTTCCCGATAGTCTTTCATCAGATGCTCAAACGGCGTCACTGGCCTGCGGGAATCGAATGTGTACCGTTTGTCCGGGAGACAAATGAAGAGGATCCCCCCGGGCTTTGCCACCCGTATAAAATTGCCCAGCGCCGTGATGGGGTCCTGGCAATGTTCCAGGAAATGACTTGCAATGACAAAATCCTGTGAATTATCCTCAATCGTTCGGAGAGTCTCGCCATCGTCGACGATGTCGGTCTCCACAAGATTGTTCCTTGTCAACTCCGGATAGTGCTTCCTCAAGTCTGCCACTGAAAATCTATCGACATAGCGGACGTGGGCCAGGGGATGGACCTTTAGAGGATTGTGCAACGCACCAATCTCGATCCCCGATCCTCTCAGATACTGGCGTGCAACCGCTTCCCGGTCGAGTTCCCGGAACATCCTGAAGATGCGGCGAATGTCGATCGCCAGATTCCTGAATGAATGCCGGACATTGATCATGAGAACGCACTCCCCCGCTGGTGACATTCCTACTGTGCGACAACCATAAATGAATGTGTATTGTTGAGTGTTGAGCAGTCGATGGATAACCCTCCGATGTTCACCTGCCCAGATGGCGGAGGGATGATACCGACAAGCCCTTTCTTACGGCGATTCTCTTTCATGGTCCTCCCCCATGGCGTCGGGCTCTCCAGAGAGTTCTCAAAGATCACCACCGTCCCAAACATCGGGTGGAGCATCGCTTCCAATTCCTCAAACGAAAACTCCTTCACATGGAACGGGTTGTTCAACAGCCCTCGCTCATCGACATTCATTTCGCAATTCGGTGTGCCGAGAACAAATATCCCCTTATCTGTCAAAATTCGTCGAACCTCTTTGACACAAGCCTGGGGATTGGGAAGATGCTCCAGGTTTTCTGATGAAAACACCATATCAAAGCTCTTGTCGGAAAACCCGAGACGTTGCGCATCCATCACGTCGAACTGCGCCCCTGTTTTTCCGAATCTCCTTCGAGCATACGCGATTGCCTCCTCGGCGAGGTCAATCCCCTGGGCAGCAGAAGCGCCGCACTCCAGCAAATGGGCCGAGCCATAGCCCGTGCCGCATCCTATGTCGAGAACTCGACGACCGTTGGCAAATTGCCCTGCGAACTCGTAGACACGCAGATGATTCTTGAAGTTTTCGTCGGGAATCTGTGGACACACGCGTTCACCTGAGTGGTGGTAACCGTGGGCCACACGAAGATACCACGACTTTCCCTTCCACCAATTCTCATGGATCTTGTCCAACACCTTAGCACCAAGTGACATATCCACCTCAGTTAGTATGGCAGTGGTCGCCAGAAACGGAGTCCCAGCAGAAGACTGCGAAAAGAGAATTCGCACATCATCTTGGCGTGAGCAGTTCGCCCAATTATGGACACCACAGACCAAACAATGCTCCTGGGAACAAACCCTGCGGCCAGCAAGATCTTGTACATCGGAACCGCCCAAGCCCCATAGCGCTTCTTGTAAAAGAGCATGGTGTTGTTGTAGAGCTCCTCGAACCTCTCGAATTTCCTATTCACGGTTCCGATGGTCGCCCCGAGATGGTGGACCACCACTGCCGAAGGTGTGTACCAGACCGACCACCCAAGCTTGGCCATTCTCCAACACCAATCCATGTCGTTGTAGTAGATCGAGAACCGTTCGTCGAGGAGACCAATAGACGCAAGGGCATCACGGCGGACCAGGAGCGCCGCCGCCATCACGTGGTCAACCTTGGCGTCATGGTCATAATCGAACCAGCGCATCTCCCCTTTACCAAACACCATGGAATGCGGAAACATCTTGTCGAATAAAAACATGTCACACAGGTGAGTCCACAGTGACGGAAATCCCTTGACTGAATTTTGCTGTGTTCCATTCGGATACACCAGTCGGGGGCCGCAGGCGCACGCTTCGGGGTGTTCGTCAAGGAACGTCACGAGGGCCTTGAGCGTCCCTGGTTTGAACTCCGTGTCCGAATTCAAGAGGAATACATACCGCCCCGTTGCCTCCCTCATGCCCACATTGTTCGGCGACGCAAATCCCTGGTTCACCGCGTTCACTATCAGCCGAACATCGCTGAAATCCTGCTGGACCATGTCAACACTGCCATCGGTAGAGCCGTTGTCGATGACCAGCACTTCACGGCTAGCCGATCGATCAGTTTTGATTGATTGCAGGCACGCCCGCAACAAATCCCTGGTGTTGCAATTCACAATAATGATGGAGATGTCGATCACGATCGGATCCCTCCGGCGAATCTGCGGACTGTCCGCGCGGGCACAGTACGCAGCTTTTGGACCCGACGTCGTTTCGCGAGCATACTCGGGATGAGCATTAGTCCGCCGAAGAACCCCGACAGTGCCGGTTTCCCCATCCCGGCTTTGGTCAGCCTCCAAATTCTTCGCGTTCGTGATGCGATGATTATTGGGAGCGCAGTGAGAATGATGATCCAGGGAATGTTCTTCGTCTGGAATAACGTGAGATTTCTTTCCTGCATTCTCACTGGATACTCACGTATCGTGCTGCTTGAAGCACCTCTTTTGTGGTAGCAAATCGCTGAGGGAACATAGAGACACGTAAATCCTGCCAACTGGGCGCGGAAGGCCAGATCTTCATCCTCGTAATACGAAATGAATTCTTCGTCGAACAAACCCACCGTATCAAACAATGTTCTTCGATAGATCGCTGCGCCAGCACACGCCGCGAAGACCTCTTCCTCCCGGCCGTACCGCCCATCATCCGCTTCACCTGCCCCTCGCGTAACAGGGGCAAATCCTCTGGACAAGACATCCCCAACACCATCAATGATATTGCGCCGAGTGAAATCCAGCATCTTTCCTGTAACCGATCCAGCCGCCGGATATCCTCGAAGAGCCCGGACGAGTTCCTCGATCCAATGAGGGTCCAGCTCAGTATCATTGTTCAATAGCGCGAGAAAATCGGCAGAGGACGCATGGATTCCGGCGTTCACTGCCGCGGCAAACCCCCTATTCTCCGGGAACTCAATGATCTGCAGCTTTGGATAGTTCTTCCGAATAAAATCCACAGATCCATCCCGGGAACCATTGTCGACGACAATCACCTCATCGGGTTGCGCGCTCTGCTGAGAGAGGGAGGCAAGGCATGTCGGCAGATGAGACATCCCGTTCCAATTTGGGATAATCACGCTGACGCTCATGAGGGGAGCCCGCGATGTGGGACATGTCCCGGGCAGAGCAACAGAGTGAGCAGGCGGAGATGCTGGAGACGTGCTATACGGGCTTCCTCGCACGCTTTTCCATTTGTCATCATGATCACGATGGTTTTTCGAACCACCGTCGAAGATGAGTTTAGGATATGGACGCACCGGATAAACAATGCTGTCATGCGTGATCGATGTTTTTCAAAAAACAGCACCTGGCTTGCTCGGAACCGGCCCAGAAGCCACGATGAGTCGCCAACCGTAAAGCTTGTCCCTCCGCCATGAACGGCATGTGCGTTGCGTACACAGACCAGCCGAAACCCAGCTTGGCGAACCCGGAATGACCAATCCACATCTTCATAAAAGAGAGGAAATTGTTCGTCCATCCCTCCCACGGCGTTGATGACATCCCGCCTGGTGGCGATAAATGCTCCCGGAATCTGATCCACATCCTCAAGTGCCAAGTCACCGCCACCCTCACGTTCAAGATACCGATCCACCAGCCTTCGTTGACGCCGGCTCCACCCCTCGAGTTGCGTATCGAAGAGCACCGTCTGTGCGACGGAGGGCAGCTTTCTTGCGTACCCCCGTTGTGCCGTTCCATCAGGCATCAGCAACACTGGCATGGCGGCACCGATTTTGTTGTCCGCATGCAGGAGGGATAGCAGTTGGTCAATCGCAGAACGGTCCACAAGAATATCCGGATTGAGGATGACCAGACATTCGCCCCCTGCAATGCGCAGACCTTCGTTCACGCCGCCTGCGAACCCACGATTGACGACATTCCGGATGATTGTGACATTGGGGAACGAAGCAGCAACCATTTCGGCAGTACCGTCATTCGAAGCATTATCAACGACGATGACCTCATGCTCGATGTGTGCAGTCGCCCGTTCCAGGGAATCAATACAGCAACGCACGGCATCACGGGTGTTCCAATTAACAATGATCACCGACACCGCTCGGCCATTGAAAGGTCCAAGAAGACCATCCCGCTGGACATTCATGCCGGTTCTCCTTGCGGTTCCCCCCGAAGCAGGCCGCGAAGTGTCGCCAGGTCTTCCTTGCCGACTACCCGCAGCAGAAGAAGAAGCACGCCGTCGGCGATCAGGAACACAAGCAAAAGGAGAACGAGGAGGAGAATCATGCCGCTCCTGGCGGAAGGAATTCCAAAGAACATCTCTCTCAGCGCGAATACAATGGCACCTGAGAAGAGACTTGCCACAAGAGGTCTGAGAAGACTGTCTCTCAACACTCCTTTTGGCTTTCCCAGGAAGCGATGGATTTGGAACAGGAAATACACACCACCAAACAACAGTGTCATCGACGTTCCGATTGCGATTCCAATTGGGCCGAAGAAGAACGCCATGCCGATGGTGACAGGCAGATTCACCAGCGCTGTGAACAAGCCGTAGGTTCTTTCATAGTCTGTTCGCCCCATCCCTGCCGCCAGGGCGCTGGCAACGCCAGTACTGATATTGAGAAAGTACCCCGACGCAAGAGCAATGGCAATGGGCACGGAGGCGAGGTATTCCGTCCCCATCCAGGCACGCATGACATCAGAAGCGAACCATGTGATAAAGCCAAACGTCACGGTCGCGACGATTGCCGTGTATTTTGTCCCTCGTTTGTAGAGGAGGAGGAGCCTGGCGCGATCATCCTGCGCATGGAGTTCGGCGGCAGCCGGGATGAGCGCCGAAATTGACAGCATTGCAGAGGAGCGGGCGGCACTGGAAAGCCTGGCGCCAACATCATAGTATGTCGCCGTCACCATCCCAAACATTCGGAGACTGACGATCCGATCGGTTTGGAACAGGATCACTTGCGCCAGCTTGCTTACCTGAAGGTTCATGCCGAATCTCAGGAATCGTTTTGCCATTGTCATCCGGCAATAGGATCGCGCGAACCGTATCCCTTGCACCATATGCAGAGCGACTGCACATTGGACCATCGCTGTCACTGTCACGATCGCCAGATTGTTGATGATGAGTCCGCGAACGCCCCAGCCAGACCGCAAGACGAACACTGTGCCTCCCGCTCCGGCGAGTTGTCCTCCCATGACAATCAACGCATTGAGGTCCATTCGCTGGATCCCCGTCAGGATCATGCTGACCGGAGAAAGGACATTTGCCAACACAAAGATGGCCACGCTGACCCTGAAGACAAACACGCCATCGTCGAGAAGAGCGGACGGAACGCCGAGCAGCGAAAGGATCGGCCCGCCGATTGCCCAGGCCGCAGCCAGGATCGCGATGCCGATGGCCGTATACATGACTATCCCGGTGTTCACCAACTCCGAGAGGGAACGGTCATCCCTGCGGGTAGTGTACTCCGCAATGTACTTGACAAACGCTGTGCCGGTACCGAGATCAAGCAAACCGAGTGAAGCGGTCAGAGTCCCGATGACGATCCAGATGCCGCCGTACACTTCGTTGCCGAGTGTATGGACGACGAAAGGAAGGATGATCAGATTCGCCGCGAATGCCACGGCATACGCCAGCGTATTGGTGAGAGTATTCCGAGCGATTTTACGATGCGTCTTGACGCTCATACGTCGGCCACGGCAAAAAGCCGGAAGTGGAACCGGGGTCTGATGAGCCCGAACCGGGTGAGCCCCAGTCCCAGAAGACGCATCGTTTTCCAGGGCATGAGCGCAAGCGGATTGATCCCGTCACCTTCCTCGATATGGGTCGATCGAAAATGCCTTAGCAAAAGCGCGTTGAGTGTCGCGGGGGTGAAAAAATTGCGATGATCGAGATCGGCAAAATGTTCAAACAGCAGCCCCATCCGTTGGAGATCGCCAACGTGATGACAGTTCGGCGTCGTGACCACCAGGTTCTTTCTGGCCACCCGTCGTGCCTCACGCAGCACACTGTCAGGATCAGTGAGATGCTCGAGGACTTCAAACATCACCACAGTATCGAACGAAGCGTCTGCGAACGGCAGCGTTGCGCCCGCGAGGTGGGCGCGCACACCGCGTTCTGCAGCGATCCGCACATATTCCGGATTGATGTCCGCACCCTGCACATCATACCCCAGTTCCATGAGCCGCTTGGCATAGTTCCCGGTTGCGCAGCCAAGATCTAGGATGCTCTTACCGGCATGTTTTCGCGCGAACGTAATCAGCTGTTCGGCAACGCTTCCCTCAGGCACCCTGGTATAGAAGTTTCTGGTGTCGCGGAACACGGTTGCTTTGATCTCTTCGCCTATCATCATGATATTGTCCGTTTCCCGAATAGCAGCCGAAGACCGCCGGCGCTTCGTGTTGCCAGGCACAACCTCAACGCAAGAAGCGGCTTGAGGATCCATCCGGCATGACGCCCCGCGTGCAGCCGGTAGTACAGAAGAATGTTCCGATACATTTCCAGGCGAAGATCAGACCCTGCTTGCGATGTGCTGCTGCACCCCACATGCGTAATTGCCGTGCTGCCGAGGTACACAATCCTCCAGCCTCGCTCCCGCATACGGTAACAAAGATCCACATCGTTGTACAGGATGGTATAAC
>Ga0265330_10002370_pt1 | contig 10329 bp, 12 predicted proteins | sample 41919metaG_FD_202083 | JGI IMG/M metagenome (GOLD analysis project Ga0265330, IMG submission 202083) | Rhizosphere microbial communities from Carex aquatilis grown in University of Washington, Seatle, WA, United States - 4-19-19 metaG | ecosystem: Host-associated > Plants > Roots > Rhizosphere... | reverse complement strand
GCGAAGACCGGCAGCGTAATTGCGAGGAGTTGCGTGTAGGAGGTCATGCCGTTCACGCATTGGATCCGCCCTGTAGCCACGAGCGTGAGCCCCTCGGCGGGCTCGGGGCCCTGAGCTTGTCGAACGGGCGAGTGAAATGCAGGGCCTCCACTCGCTCATGCTCGTGGCTACGGGAAGATCCGAAAGCGATTTGCCCTATTCTCATTGTCTGGAGCGGAGCGCAGAGGACCGAAGGGCTGACGGCGAGTCAATCGCCGCGTGCTTACGATAATTTGCCACGTTAGCCAGGCGCAGCTATCGCCTGCCCCGCCAGCCAGCCGGTCGTCCAGGCGGCCTGGAAATTGTAACCGCCGGTGAGGCCGTCGATATCGAGCAGCTCGCCGGCGAAATACAGACCCGGGCAACGCTTGCTCTCCATTGTCTTGAAATCGACCTCGCTCAGCCGCACCCCGCCGCAAGTGACAAACTCCTCCTTGTTCGTGCTCTTGCCGGCAACGGCGAATTCTCCCTCCGCCACCTGCGCGGCGAGCGAGCCGAGGGCGTCGTTCGACACGCTCGTCCACGGCGCAGTCGGCGCGATTCGCGCCGCTTCCACGAGGCGTTCCCACAGGCGCAACGGCAGGGCGACCGGGCAAAAGGTGGTCACCTGCTTGCGCGGATGCCGCGTCCGCGCCGCGGTCAATTCGTGCAGAAGCGACTCCCGGGTGTGCGGTGGCGCCCAATTGACCGTCAGCGCAAACCGGTAGGCACAGGCCGCCAGTTCGCGCGCACCCCAGGCCGAGAGCTTGAGGATCGCTGGACCGCTCAGCCCCCAATGGGTGACGAGCAGCGGGCCCTCTTCGCGCAACTTCGTGCCGACCACCCGCACCGCCGCTCGCTCGACCGAAAGGCCGGCCAGCCCGGTCAGTCGCGGGTCGTCGAGCTGAAACGTGAAGAGCGACGGCACGGGCGGCTCAATCGTGTGTCCGAGCCGCCGCGCGATGGCGAGGCCGGCGGAGGCTGGGTTGCCGCCGGTGGCGAGGAGCAACCGGTCGCACGCGACCGTCCCGCCGGAAATGAGCGCAACCTCGTATCCGCCCGCCGCCAGCGGCCGCGCATCAGCCACGCCATGGCTGGTGACCACCTGCGCGCCGGCGGCGGTGGCAGTGCGTTGGAGACAGTCGATGATCGTCTGCGAATCGTCGGTGACCGGAAACACCCGGCCGTCGGCCTCCGCCTTGGTGACAACGCCCCGCGCCGCGAACCAGTCGATCGTCTCCCGCGGGCCCCACCGGTGCAGCGGCCCGAGCAGTTCGCGGCCGCCCCGCGGATAAAACCGCGCGAGAGTGCGCGGATCGACGCAGGAGTTGGTAACATTGCAACGCCCGCCACCGGAGATGCGCACCTTGGCCAGCGGGTACGGCGTGGCCTCGTAAACCACGACCGAAGCGGCCTCGCCGCCCGCGCGGTGCCCGGCGAGATTTTCCGCGCAAGCGATGGCCGCGAAATATCCCGCCGCCCCGCCGCCCGCTACAATAACGCGCTTGGGGAACCGCTCCATGCCGCGCACAGCGTTTTGTTGCGAGGCCCCTTCGGGCGAACCCACGGGCGGGACGCCCGTGCCACGTGGCATGGGCGTCCCGCCCATGTCAGAGGAAGATTGCCCCAAAACGAAAGACCGAGCCATGCCGTGACCCTGGACCGGCGATGGCGCCGAGTCGAAAAATTAAACGCCGCGCGCCAACTATATGGCAGCGCGGCGGCTTATCGGACGGGAAAATGATCAAGTCTAGCTCAATGGCCGGGCCGTCAGGGCGCTCCGGGTATTTTACAGGGCAGTGCCCTCAGCTTTGTCCGCGGCCTTGTCCCCAGTCTTGACCTTGCCCTGGCCCTTGCCGCGCTTGGCGAATTTGGCGGCCTGCTCGGGCGTGAGCACCGTGCGGATTTTGTCCAGCGTGTCCTGGCGGAGCTCCTGCCGCTCGGCCTGCCGATCTGCTTTGGCGGTACCTTTGTCTTTCTTGAGATCGGCCGCGGATTTCTCCTCGTCCTGGATGATCGCGTCGACCTTGGCCTTCTGATCGTCGGTCAGGTTTAGCGGCACGAGCTGGGCCTGCAGCCGCTCAATCGCTTTGTTGGGTTTGGCGGTCGTCGGCACGGCGGCGGCCGGAGCAGTGGTATCGGCGGCGCGGGCGAACGGGACGGCCGTGCAAACCGCGAGCGAGATTAACGTGACGAGGGTTTTCAGTGAGGTATTCATAAACGATAGATGAATTATTATTTGTTTCAGTACAAAGTAAATTACTATTTAACGCGGGAGTGGTTGCAAGCTAATTTTTTTCTCCCGCCGGAGGCCGGCGGCGCACAAGATGCCCCGGTCGGCCGCCGCGTCCTTCTGCCAACGCGCGCCCGCCCCCTGTCCGTTCGCCTATGACCCTGGAAAAACTCACCACTCTCGCCGCCGACACCGTCGCCGCCACCCAGCGCCGCCTGCCGCCCGAAATCCGGGAGGTCGCCCATCACGTGCCCGTCCACTACGAGGCGATGCCCGACGCCGACGTGCTCGCGGAGGGTTTCGAGCCGGACATCCTCGGCCTCTTCACCGGCGATTCGCACGGCACGGAGTTCGCGCAGGACAATCCCGCGCCGCCGCAAATCCTGCTCTACCTGGAAAACCTCTGGGACTACGCCGGGGGCGAGGTGCGCGATTTCCGCGAGGAGGTTCGCCTTACCTACCTGCATGAGCTCGGCCACTATTTGGGTTGGGACGAGGACGAACTGACTGCCCGCGGGCTGGATTGACGCCGCTCTGCCGTCGCGGCGCCGTAGGAACCACTCCGAATCCGCGCTTTCCAAAACGGCTTGAGCCTGCTTAGGTTTCCCTCCAACGAAAATCCTCCTGGCATGAAGAAGCTTGTCATCACTCTCCTGATCGCGCTGACCGCAACGCTCGCCCCCGGCCGGGCCTCCGACGAAACAGTCAAGCGCGATGATCTCATCACGCATGTCGAATCGTGCGAAGCGATCCTGCAAGAATTCATGGGCCGGCCCGAGACGGCGATTCCCGCCTCTGTGCTGGCCCGCGCCCGGGCCATCGTGATCACCAATCAGTTCAAGGCCGGCTTCCTCATCGGTGTGCAAGATGGCTACGGCGTGATCCTCGTTAAAAAAGCCAGCGGCCGCTGGAGCGTGCCCGTGCTCATCAAGGCCGGCGCCGCCAGCCTCGGCTTCCAGTTGGGCGCCACGTCCGTGGAAACCGTCTTCGTGATCACCGATGATCAGACGCCGCGGCTGATGTTCAACAACCGCTTCAATGTCGGCGTCGATGCCAAGGCCGTCGCCGGTCCCCATGCCAGCGAGAAGGAAGACGACAACCACGCGATCATCAATGCGCCCGTGCTCGTTTACATGAAAAACTCGGGCCTTTACGCCGGCGCCACGCTGAGGGCCGGTTATCTCGCCCGCAACGACCCCGCCAACCGTCTGCTCTACAACACGGCCTACGTGATGCCCGAGTTGCTGTACAGCGATTGGGTTTCACCCATTCCCGAAGTGCAGCCGCTGATGAACTTGGTGCAGCGCCTCGCGCCGTAGGAGTTTGTCGGGTTTGGGATAAAGGTTCGGACTTCCCGAAGAGGATCCGGTTTCATTGGCCAGTCCGACCGGCTCCTCGTACCTGCTTTAGATACCGTACCAACGCGCCGAGCGCCGCCATGGCCACCGCCTCCTGCGCCGCCGTGCGACCCGCCCCGGGGCACTCAACCAAACCGCTTTGCACCGCCATCCGGCCGCCCCCGAGCTCGTGGGCGATCGCCCACCACGCGCGGGAACACGGAATTTTCCACTCCGGCGACGGCTCGGCATATCCCGTCGTGGCCAGTCCGACCTGGGCGCCGAAGAGCGTGCACACGCCGCGGGCCATCTGTTCCGCCACGGCAGCGGAGACGGCGTTGACCGGCTCGGCGGCGGCGCGGTCGACGCCGAGGTGCCGCACCTTTTGATCGAGCGAATAGGCCGTGAGGCCGCCCAGGAAAAACTCCGACGCGCCCGAGATCGCGCCGATGCGGGCCTGCACCCGACCGCAGGTAACGCTCTCGGCCACGGCGAGCGTGAGCCGGGGCGGACGCAGCAAAAGCTCCTTGAGTTCCAGCATGGTTTTCAGCGATGCCCTCAACAACGCCGCATCCCGCAAAAACCGCCAATCCAAAAGCGGCCACGCTTTCGCGATGCTCAAGCGCGGCTACACCCGCCGGACCGTCTTCATGCAAGAAAGTGAGCCGCGCCATCGCTTCCACAAATCCAAGTTGCAGGTTGCAGGAACGGGGAACCACCGCTAGTTTAAGCCCCAAGATGCACTCACCCGATCATATCACGCGGCGTGAACTTCTCCAGAGGCTCGCGCTTCTTACCGGAGCAACCCTTGTACCCTGGCGTGCCTTCGGCGCCCTGGAGATGGCGCCCCCCGACAAACTTGGCCCAGTGCTTCCCTACCGCACCCTCGGAAAAACCGGCTTGAAGGTGACCATGCTGGCGGTCGGCGGCTCCCATATCGGGCGGCCGTCCGAGAGCGTGGCCCAGGCCGTCATCGAGGGGGCCATCGAGAGCGGTATTCGGACTTTTGACACCGCGCAGCTCTACCAGAACGGCGGCAGCGAGGAGCGCTATGGCAAGTTCCTCACCCCGAAATACCGCGAGCACGTGCTCATTTTCACCAAGACCATGGCCGAGGACGCCGCCACGGCGCGCAGCCATCTGGAAGGTTCGTTGCAGCGGATGAAGACCGATTATCTGGACCTCTGGCAGCTCCACGATATGCGGACGATCGACAAGGCGACCGAACGCGTTCACGCCGTGCTGGACGTCATGCTCAAGGCGAAGGCGGAGGGCAAGGTGCGCCACATCGGCTTCACCGGCCATGGAAGCTGGAAAACCCACGCTCACGTCCTGGGGATGACCGACGCCTTCGAGACCTGCCTCATGCCGATCAACATCGCGGATCCTTCCTACGAGAGCTTCACCCTGAACGTCCTGCCCATCCTGGTGCAACGCAATATGGGGGCCATGGCGATGAAAACGCTGGCCGCCGACGGCCTCATGGGCGGCCGGGATAAGAGCGGCCCGCGGGTCATCCCCGACCGCCTTTCCGTAAGCGAGGCCTTGCGCTACGTCTGGTCGCTGCCGATCTCCACGCTCGTTTCGGGCATGGCCAGCGTCGACCATCTCAAAGCGAACGTGGCGTCGGCCCGGAGTTTCATTGCGATGTCGGAGACGGAGCGTCAGGGGCTGATCTCCAAGGTCGCCGACGTTGCGCAGAGCGGCGAAATGGAGCGCGGCTTCAAGGGCCAGACTGGAAGCTGAAGTTCCCGGATTCTCCCTTCGTTGGTTTCAGGAAACCCGCATTGGTTAACGGTCTGACCAACGCGTCGTGTTTGTTAGTGTCTGTTTTGTCTCAAACGCGTGCCTTGCCGAACCAAGATAAATGCGTCCTTGGGCGTGATGACCGTAAATGTTACAATGAGGCATCCCCATGGTGCCACCTCGCGTAAACGGGATTTGTTGCTTCATCATCGCCGCATTTGCAGGCGTGCCCCGCGTCGCCGCGTTTGACCCGCCCGGACCAGAGGCGCGCCGCGAGGCGATCGGTCATATCGATTCGTTGCCGGATGCGTTGCGCCGGGCACTCGAGCCGGGCGATGCTCGCGCACGAGACGGCCCACATGTTTGGGCTGTTCCACTGCATCTATTTCCACTGTCTGGAAAACGGCTCCAACAACCTGGCGGAAAGCGACCGCAAGCCGGTGGATCTCTGCCCGGTGTGCCTGCGCAAATTGCAGGACAGCGTCGGCTTTGATGTGGTGAAACGCTACGAGGATCTCGCCCGCTTTTATCGTGCGGAAGGATGGACCGCCGAAGCCGAGTGGGTGCGCCGCCGCCTCGCGAGCATCGCCGGCAATTGATAGGCCGGAAAGATTCAGTTGAACCACGAATGCACACGAATCGACACGAATGGAACGGATTTCGTTGTGCCGTATCCGAACCAAACAAAGTAAAAATCCGAACGCGGAAATAATTTAGACCTCCGACGTCCGAACTGCTTCGTTTCGCACTTTCCGTTTTTGTTGTTTCGGATTGTCTGATGTCGGCCTGCGGCCTCGGTACGAGTTTCGAGATTCGGATTTCCCGGCGAAGTTCTTGGTTCCGGCTTCGCCGGGTTGGGTTGATAAGCAGCGGCCCCGCGAGCCCAGCCCAGCTGTCGCCACTGCTCACGGGGCGCGATGCTCGCCCCCAGCCTCGCGCCGGGCGCGGCGCGCCTTGCGGTCGAAACTCCAATGCAAGACCGGCGCCAGGATGCTGTGCAACCAGGCGAGCGCAGTAATCGGCAGGCCGGGCGTGATGGCAAAGCGGCGGCGCGCGATCCCCTGCAAAGTCACGCGCGCCACGTCGTCGGCCGACCACACGCCGCCCGCGGTTGTGATCGCCTTCGTCTCCGGCGGTTTGGTGCGGTTTTCCTCGGCCAATTGTGGAGTCTCGGTGTCCGGCGGGTAGACGATCGCCACATGCACGCCGGTGCCCTGCAGCTCGGCGCGCAAAGATTCCGCCAGCCCGCGCAACGCAAACTTGCTGGGCGCGTAGGGCGTATAACCGAAAAAACCATACAAGCCGGCCCCGGACGAAATCAGCACGACGGTGCCGCGGGCGCGCCGCCGCATGGCCGGGATCACGGCCTTGAGCAGATAGAGCGTGCCGAAATAGTTCACCGCCATGGTGCGTTCGAAAACGGCCACCGGTACTTCCTCGAAATAGCCCGGCCGCGCCACGCCGGCGGAGGCGATCAGGATGTCAACCGGGCCATGCACGCGTTCGGCGGCGGCCAGCGCATCGAGCCCTTCGCGCTCAACGGCAACATCGGCAGAGGCGGTGAACACCCGGGCTGCGCCGCCCCCAACTGCCGACACGGCGGCCTGGGCCGCGGCCAGTTTGACCGGATCGCGTGCGATGAGGCTCACGCGGGCTCCCGCCGCGGCGGATTGTCGCGCCAGGGCGAGCCCGATGCCGCTGGATCCGCCGGTGATCAAAACATGCTGGTCACGCAGCGATAAGGAGGGATGGGTCGGGCCAAAGGACATCGGGAGCGGGACAGCGGCGGAGCGGACACGAAAACGGCAAACGCGTCAACGCGTCTGTCTGTGCCGCGGCGGGGTTGGTCGGGGCATTCCGTTTTGGTTCCTCGGCCAGGGGCGTCAGCAGCACAGCCTGCGTTGGCAGCGCCGGACAGCGCCTTTGGGCGCGCCCATCGATTGTCATCTAATAGATGACAACCCTACGGCGGAGCCGGACGATTTCAGAGGGAAGCCCAACAATTAAGCCGGCAACCCTTTGTCATCTAATAGATGACAATTGCCGAGAGGTGGGACGGTGACGGGGCCGTTGGCGTTAGCCGGCGAACCAAGCGTGGCGCGCGATATCCCGCCAGATGAGGATGCGCCCGCCCTTCATTGCTGCTCCACGATGATCATCCACGACACGCCGAAACGGTCGGTGACCATGCCGAAGCGCGGGGAAAAAAACGTTTTGGTCAGCGGCATTTCCACCTTTCCCCCGTCGGCCAGCGCGGCGAACGCCTGATCGGCCGCCGCGGTGTCGGGCACAGTGAGCGTTAGCGAAAAGCCCCCGAATTTCTCCTCGCCCTCGCAAGAGCCGTCGGAAGCCATGATCGTAGTGCCGCCGATGCGGAAGCCCGCGTGCATGATCTTGTTGTCGAAGCCGGGCGGAAGCCGGCCGGGCGGCGGAGGCTCGGGACTGTCCTTGTAACGCGCGAGCATCTTCACCTCGGCGCCGAGCGCGCGCTGGTAGAACTCGACCGCTTCCTCGCAGCGGCCGTTGAAGAATAGGTACGGTTGGACTAGGAATGCCCGGTTCGCCGCGGGCGATGCGGAGGTAGTTTCGTGGGGCATTTCGGCAGTCATCGTTGTACTCATGTTCGTGCCTTTCGATGCAGTGGTTTTGCCGTCATGGCGGTTGAGTGAACCCTTCGTGCAAAGGCGCAAAGAATGAGTCCGCCCGTTTTCGACAAGTCGGCCGGACACTTTTTCGCTCATAACCATGCACGTCGCCGCGTCCTCGGATTCCGAACGGGTTAGGGGCGGACGATCGCCTCCGGCGATACGTCCGCGCTCCCGGGCGGAATCGTGGAGCGCGGGTGTAGCTGATTCCAAAATATATTCATTGTGCATAAGCCCGCCTCCGCCGATACTCCGGCGAGGCACCTCGCCATAGCTCTCGGAATTGTTGACCGACAGAAAAGTTCTGAAACAAAAACCACCATTAAAACCGTGCCACCTGAACGTCCCATTGACCACCTGCGACATCTCCCGCCCGAAGACTGGCGCCGACTGGGGCTGATGTTGGGCACGTTGATCGTCGGGATACTTCTCATCCAGGCCTACCGCCACAGCAAAAGTCAGACCTTCGTCAACATCATCCTCTTCACCATCACTTGCATCGTCTTCCTTCACTGGGTCTACGAACGCGACGAACCCAAGCCGCTTACCCCGTTGATTACCTGGGTGGCTCAGTTTCTCCCCGGCAAAGATACGATCTCACACTTCTGAATCGTTTTCCTCACCGCCCGAGGGCCGGGGCCTACGGCCCCTTCACCGGTGAAGGTTTGCTCAACGCCTCAATCTCCGCCCTCAGCCGCGGCAGCGCGGCGTGATCGGCGCGCAGTCGCTCGAGCTCGATGGCGGAAATCTGTTTTTCGCGCAGTCGCTGGTTTTCGGCCCGCAGGTGCGCCATCTCTTCGGCATTGAACTTCGCTCGCTCGAGTTCGGTGCGCAACGTCATCGCTTGCCGCCACTGCAACGTCAGACCGATGCCGCCGCCCACGACAAGCGCCGCCAGCACGAGGAAAAATCCAGGGGAGGAGCGCTGTTTCATTTTTTTGTGCCTTCCTCGCCGCGTCCTGCGCAACTCGGGCCGGCTCGCTCTCCTCGGGGTTGAAGGCGGGCGCGAAACCGAGCCGTGGCTCGCCGGGCTCCCGGGTTGATCAAGCCCCTCATTACGTCGATTACAGTTACGTTGTTTACCGTAATTGTGATTGACGTAATGCCGTTGATCGTATTCCGTGGGCGCATGACGATCAGTAATCCGTTTTTTTTCGAGTCTCCCAGCACGAGTTGGTCTTTCACCGACCGTGAGACCCTGCTGCCCGCGGTAACCACCTTCCTCCAGCAGCGCGGGCGCAGATTGCTGATCCATGGGCGCCGGCGTACGGGCAAGACATCGCTGATTCAAAATGCGGCCCACAAGGCGAAGGCCGTTCTGCTCTACGTGGACATCTCCACGGCGGCGAGCCTGGCCGAGGTCGCGAAGAAACTGCTCGACTCCGCGCCCCCCGAAGAAAGCAGCGCCCTGGCCAGCGCGCTCGCCATCGCCCGGAAGCATTTCCAATCCATTGTCCTCACGGCCGGCAAGCTGAGCCTGGCCGGCAATTTTCGGCAGGAAAGTGGCGAGACCACCTTGGAGCAGGTTCTCGCCTACTTGGACGAGCGCGCCGCCCTGGCGGACGAGCCGTGGACCATTTGCTTCGATGAGTTTCAGGATATGCGCGTCATCGGGGGCGACCGGCCCGATTGGAAAATTCGCGGCATTATTCAGCACCACCGGCACCTAAATTACATTTTTACTGGCTCCGACCATCGCCTGCTGGCGTGGATGAGCGAAAGCGACGCCGCCTTTTTCAAGCAGCTGCAACAGGTCGAGGTCGGCCCCATCGACGCCGAACATCTCGCCAGGTGGATCGACCGTCGCGCCAAGACCGGTGGGCTCCCCGATCCAACATTCGGGGTCGCGGTCGTGGCGGCGGCCGGCCCCTGCACCGGGGATATTGTGCGGCTCGCCAAAGTTGCGTTCGACATCGCCGCAGCCGGCAAGGCCAAGGATGTTGTGGCCACCGCCATCGACGCCATCGCCCTCGGCGAGCTCAACGCCGAATTCAACGCGCGGTGGGCCGATCTTTCCGTTCCCCAGCGGAGCGTTCTCCAAATGGTCGCGGCCGGTAAACCCACCACCGCCTCCGACACCCTCAGAGAATATGGCCTCCGCACTCCTTCCACCGCGCAGAGTGCCTTGGCGCGATTGATCGACCGCCAGATCCTCGTGCGCACCGCGAACGGCGTAATCTTCGACAACCCGTTTTTCAGACGCTGGGTGATATTCCATGCTATTTGACTACCGTAACGTGGCCGCCTTGCGGTCCTTGATCCGCGATCAGCCGGCACGGTCTGCCGTCGCGGGTTTCTGCATGAGGTAATGGCTCACCAGCCATTCCTCCCCGCCGCGGTGCCCGAAGAG
>Ga0265330_10002368_pt1 | contig 10332 bp, 10 predicted proteins | sample 41919metaG_FD_202083 | JGI IMG/M metagenome (GOLD analysis project Ga0265330, IMG submission 202083) | Rhizosphere microbial communities from Carex aquatilis grown in University of Washington, Seatle, WA, United States - 4-19-19 metaG | ecosystem: Host-associated > Plants > Roots > Rhizosphere... | reverse complement strand
TGGAGGAGGAACCGACCTGGAATCATATTACTCAAGGTATGGCGGCTTTTTGATTGCGGGTGCAATCAACAAATACTGCACGATTTTGGCCTGTCCCAGATTCTACTCCGATATTCGCCTTAGCTAGCCTACCATAACCGAGGAGAGAGCAATTGAAGTTAACGGAATAGAATTGATTAGAAAATAAGCGACAGGAGCAAAGATAGCGCCTGCAACCGTAAGGCCCATGCCAAAAATACGGTAAGGGTTATTCGTCATTATGCTATCTCCCGCTAGAGTTTGTCTTTTTGCCCTCTAGAAATATATGATATTAATTACTCTGATAGATTCATTATATGATTCTTCATGATAGATTCAACTCAATAATATTTATCGTCTATTATACAACATTTAGGAATTGCAAGGGCCGCGAAGACTGGAAATACTGGGAAAACGGAAATTAGTTTTATACTAACAAACAAGCGGAAAGTTCAATTATTTCAGCATAAACGTAGCGTCAGTAAAAGAAAACATTAAATAAAGAACCTGCGGGAAAAACCGAAAGAAGAAATGATCAAACGAACCAGCCAAAATTGAAAAAAGGACGTAATTCAAGGAATCAGTACACACATGAATGCGTTAATACCGGACACCATAACAGCTCAGTGGATTGACATAGTCTGTATAGTGAACGACACAAATATATAATGCCGCCTGACCCGCATTAACAAGGATTTGTAATAAGTAATGGAAATCCGTACTTAATCGTTGGCTGAAATCCAGCCCCGGCGGATTGCCAGCACCACGGCATGAGCACGATCGTTAGCGTTTAGTTTACGGAGTATGGAACTGACATGATTTTTAATAGTCTGTTCGCTAATATCTAATATTTGAGCAATTTTCTTATTAGAGTTTCCATCGGCCACATATCTTAATATCTGGGTTTCCCGATTTGTCAAAGGAGCCGTAACCGATTCTACCGACATTCCCATGGATACCATTTCCTGGAACTGTTTCAACACGTGTTCTGCCACGGTTGGGGTGGCAAGAAGGCTATCGTTGATCGGATATTCACCGCGCGCGACCCGGCGGATGATGCCTTCCAACTCCTGAATGTTCGACTTTTTGTCCAAGTAGGCAGCGGCGCCAATCCGGATTACCTCAAATAGTTCGTCATTGTTAATCTCGGAGGTCATCACCACCAACCGGATGGCAGGATAACGTTGAATAAGGCTTTTCCCGATTTTAAGTCCGCTAAGCGAAGGGGCATCGATATCCAGCAATATTACATCGGGTAAATCTTCTTCGATAATCATTGCAAGATTATCTTCGGGACTGGCTTCAACAATTTTAAAATCAGGCTGTTCCACGAAAGCCTGTTTTACACCGGCTCTAAACAAAGGTTGTTTATCGATTATTACTACTTTGGTAGTACTCATCTGGTAACTTCCTTTTCGGGTTTGACCCTCAATATATTTTTGTCTATATATTAGACTCTTCGAACGAACTTGTCAAAATTCGACTCATTAAGTACCCCGTACTATGGTACTGTCCTAATTTAGTCAATTTAGGTCATTGCCTTATCCTATCCTTTTTTAACATAATGAATATATTCAAATATGTTATAAAATATTCGAATACGCTAGGTTAAACTAATTGGAATTAGGTTATCATGCCAGGGAGTATTGAAAAATGGTGATAATGAATTGTATTAATGAAAAAGACAATCTAAATTTGTTAGATCTTGAAAAAAGCGGCAATCCGTATGTCTATTTAATAGATAATACCCAAAATATGATGCTGATACTCAAACGAGACCTCGATGATATCAACAGCAATTCAGCGGCAGATAACGTTGCATCCATTCATGAATTCATTAAAGGCAAGATACATAATCTCCTGGATAGGATTGATAGTAATGGGCCATTGAGTATGCGTGAAATGGAAGTGTTAAATTATGCCGCAATGGGGAAATCAAACAAGCAGATCGCTGAAATAATCGGCCTCAGTGAAAGCACAATAAAAAACCATTTTTCAAGCACGCTGAAAAAACTACACGCAAACGACCGCACACACGCAGTGACATTGGCATTATGCAACGGCTGGCTGAGCGTACAAAATATTTCCAACAACATGGAAAACGATGCAGAGACTACATTCGGTGCGCCAAGCAAATAAAAGAACTGATTTGGGGGGGAATCCTACCTGGAGGAGGGTTGAACAAATGTCGGTGGTAATTAATAATCAGACCTATTACATGATCACTGAAGCTTGCTCGATAGCAAGAACTAACAGAAACACATTATTGAGATGGATACGGGAAGGCCGTTATGCTGATGTAAAAACAAGGGACAGAAACGGATGGCGGTTATTCAGCTCAGATGATATAGAAAGATTAAAGGGTCAAGTAAACAAAATCGAGGAAGTGTATTCCCGATAGCCGAGGTCAAACTCAAATAAATAACTAACTCACTTGCGGGCGTGAAAAAGCAATAACGAAAATATATACCACATATCTAATCAAAGGTATGATTGTGCTTGAGGCCTATTGTCATTTCTACCGATGACCAATGCCAAGGTTTTTACTAAAGCGCACAGCACGACAGAAATTTATCCTTTTGCGGCGGTAAACAAAAATGCACACATTGTCTCTACAAGAGGAAACGTCGATGCCGAAATCCCATACTGCCGGTAACAGATATTAGAAGGACAAATATATGCACATTAATGAACTTCTGAAAATCGTAGTCGAAAAAAATGCGTCTGACTTACATCTGCGTGTAGGGAGCCCTCCAATGATGCGGATATTCGGAAAGCTTTCCGCGATTGATAATTGTCCTTCTCTGACGATTGAAGACAGCGAAGCAATATTTGCATCAATAACCACGCCCGCGCAAAAGACAATATTCGCGGAAAACCTGGAACTGGATTGTGCCTACAGCGCTCAGGGGATCGGGCGATTCCGTGTGAATGTGCTGCGTCAAAGGGGAACAATCGCTTTCGCAATCCGTCTTGTCCCTTTTATTATTCCCACGATTGACAACATGAAATTACCTCAACTCTGTAAACAGCTGATTCTGAAACCAAGGGGCTTGATTTTAGTCGCCGGTTCCGCCGGCAGTGGTAAATCTACCACGATGGCGGCAATGATCGACCATTTGAATGAGACAGAAAGCCGCAACATTATAACAGTCGAAGACCCTATCGAATATTTACACCGTAATAAAAAATGCATTATCGCACAGAGGGATCTGGGTGATGACACAAAATCATTTGAGATGGCACTTCTGCATACACTCCGCCAAGATCCTGACGTAATTTACATCGGAGAGATGAGAGATTTAACGACGATATCGATGGCGCTGAGAGCAGCAGAAACCGGGCATCTGGTATTAGGTACTTTACATACGACCAGCGCTTCTCAGACTATAGACCGCATTATTGATATATTTCCAGCAAATCAACAGGAACAGGTTAAAGTGCAGCTTTCGCAGGTTTTAGAAGCGGTACTGATGCAATGCCTACTGCCACGCCTTCACAGCGAAGGGCGAATAGCGGCATTTGAAATACTGCTTGCGACATCCGGTGTGAGAAACCTGATTCGCCAGGGGAAAAGTCACGAAATACCGAATGTTATCCAGCTCAGCACACAAGAAGGGATGCAAACATTAGACCAAGCTTTAGCTAAATTAGTAAAAAGCGAAATGGTCAGCAGGGAAAATGCCCTGCTGAAAAGCAGCAACCCCGCACAATTATTGAAATTATTATAATGTCATCCTTCTTTTTCCGGGTTTAAAACCATCGATTGTATAACAGTACAAAAGAGTTCAACCAATTGCGGGTCAAAAGTAGTTCCGGCGCACCGTCTTAACTCATCGATTGCTTCCTGAGAAGTCCGCTGGTTATGATAGGGACGGAGTGATGTCATCGCATCGTAAGCATCTGCGACCGATAAAAGGCGAGCCTCAAGTGGAATATCCTTGCCTTTCAGTCCGGCGGGGTAACCGCTACCGTCAAAGTGTTCATGATGATTCAAAATAATCGGCAGTGAATTAGCTAAATCAGCCACGTATCTGAGTATTTCCACGCCCATCTCGGGATGAGATTTAATCTGTCTCCATTCCTGTTCATCAAGCATACCATCTTTGTTCAGGATGGAATCCGGGATGCCGATTTTACCAATATCATGTAATAATCCGGCAGTACGGATTTCCGCTATTTTGTCCGGAGACAGGTTCAGTAATAGTCCCATGGCGACGGCATATTGACTAACTTTTCTTGAATGGCCGTAAGTATAATGGTCTTTAGCATCAACAGTAGCAGCCAGCGCAAAGATCATACCGATTGCGATGCGCTGTGTCTCCGAGACGTCTTCTTCAGCAACCATTCCCTGCCGGTTAAATTCATAAGGGGCACATGTTTTATTGCGTCCGGTGCCTTTAGCAGCGTAAAGCGCTTTATCCGCTGAAATCAGGATTTGTTCTTTGTTGACGCCGTCATTCGGCCAACTGGCAATCCCGAGACTGGCAGTGATTGACGATCTTCCGGTAAAAACCTTTTGTTCGATCTTCTCGCGAATGCGTTCCGCAACTAAATAGGCGCCCTCAGCGGTAGTTTCCGGTAAAATAATTGCAAACTCCTCGCCGCCGTACCGAAAGGCCATATCAACGGTACGAATTGAAGCCAAAACACACTTTCCGACTCCAGTGAGAACATCGTCTCCGGCTAAATGCCCATAGGTATCGTTGTAAGTTTTAAAAAAATCCAAATCCAACATAATAATCGAAAAAGTAGTGCCAAAACGTGTCCCGCGGGCGATTTCCTTATCCAAACACTCATGCATATAACGATGATTATAGAGCCGGGTCAGTCCATCGGTGATTGCCCAGGTCATGGCCTGGGAATAGAGTTGAGCGTTTTCAACAATGACACCAGCCTGATTTGCAACGCTCATGACAAGATCGATATCTTCCTGTAAAAATATTTGATTCGTATGTTTTTTACTTAGTCCTAAAATACCAACAAGTTTACCGTGACTTTTAAGGGGGCAAAAGAGTTCCAACTGAGAATTATGTAAACTTTCTTTTTCAGATTCCCATAATGCTTTAAACTGGGGCGCCGTGTCGATCTGCTTCATTGTAAGGATTTGTGATTCTTTTTGGAGCCACATCACCACCGGGCTATCAAAAGACAGACTGAAAATATTTGATAACTTGTCATTGGTTTCAGGATATACACAACGTACGGTGAATAAACTGCTGCCCTGGTCCTCAAAAAGCAGAATTGCCTGGGAGATACGAATAGCTTTTGAGAGAGTCTGGAGCATTTCCGAGGTAAGCTGTTCGAGATTCAAAATGTTGCCCATTTTATTAGTGAAACCAAGCAATGTCTGGCGATGGTCATAAGTTTCCTTATAAAAGAGACGATCAACTAATTCCTGAATAGGGCGCCGCAGCGAGAAACTAATGACTGCGAGTAATATTGTTAATAAAACCGCTACCATAAAAATAGCGTAAGGAGGCATTTTGGGATAATATTTGAACATTATCAGCAATCCCCCGATATATAAAGCAGCAATGGGAATGATTGCCAGAGTAAAACCTAATCCTCTTCGAACAACAAAACGAATATCGAGTAATTGATATTTTGAAATTGTATAAGCAATAATCAATACATTAATAAGGCTGCCGATATGATCCAACGGAAGTCCAGTCACAGAAGGAATAAGGTTGGAATAACTCAGTAATAATAAGATACTCCAGCCAAAGAGCAGATACATTGTACGGTTACGGTCAGTTGGGTCGGTAGAGCCACGATATTTTTTGATTAACAGGTAGAAACCTGCCACGATGGGCGTGAGACTGGCAACTCCAATGATATAGATGGAAAAACCGAGATTATTATATAGAATGCCTTGCACGACGTATGCCGATTTAACAACCAAACCCAAAGAGCAACAGATAAGCAGAATAAATAAGCCGGCATAGCCAATAATAAGGTCGATAATACCGGTTTTGGCGGTGTAGACCTTAATAAAATGATAATAAGTGATAAGCGTCCATACCAAGGCAACGGTCGCTACTTCATTCCAAAATAAAGTTTGCCGTGATGGAGCATCGAGATGGAGCATAAACGAGGTGAAACTCCAGATTGCAGCCGCCGCGAGATAAAGACAAAATACCCGATTAATTCTGGTTTTAAGAGCAGGCACTGAGAAGCAAAACAAGACAACATATGCGAGACAAGTGATTAGCGGGATCAGGGCCCAAATAGTCACAGATAAATTCCTTGTACTTCTAACTTCGAATTATTATTAAGATTATGTCCCATAGCCTTAGTCTTGTCAATACACAACGAGAACAATGGGAACAAAGTGCTATATAGTAGCTAAACAGTTAGACTGACAGTAGAAGGGGAAGTGTTCGTTGGATTGACAGACACATGGAAATAAATGTAAACCAACATTTTCCATCATAAAACAAGAAAACAGTTATCTAAGAGCTTACATGAATCGCGATTGTCGATTTCTGAAGCGTTTCCTGTTTGGCTTCTGAAAACAGACCATAATTTCCAGTAAAGATTGCCTGTTATTGATTATCCATCAATAAGTCTCCTGACGCAAGTACACAGCTAATGACTAGTTGTCGGAATGGTCCATGACTCAGGTGCGGTTATACATTTACCATTTGATTCAGCACGGCAGCCTCTTTTGAAGGCGTAGCTAACAAGTATTCCACCGTTTCATCAGACGGGTTGATATGCGGCGGCTTTAATTGAGTGATATCCGCTCCTAATTTTTGTTGTTTCTCTTTGTAAAGCTTGAAAGTATTCCGGGGCAATTGAGTAACCACTAAAGGACTTAAACCTGTAAATGATTCCAACTCGGCATAGGGTTTATCAAGTTTTTTCAATTCTTGGTGAATCCGGCTGGTCATTTCTTGAAGGCTCATATTTTCATTATCTCCGGCTTCAATATATAGATGCAGAGCAGGTACGCCGTTATTTTCTTTGCGAGCAGTCCAATCTTCATAAGCCAGTCCGGCATTTTCAATAGCCTGCCAGATTGCTTTTTCCGATAAACGTGTAAAACCGGCGATATCAATCTGGTCATCCACACGAGTCAGGAAAGTCATCTGCGGGATATCGATATTAAGCTGTTCATTACGTAAAGCGGTAATTTTAACCAGGTGACCTAATCGATACCGAACAAAAGGTCCGCCATGGAAATTGGTGATTACCAGTTCGTAGTTCCCTGGTGTTAACTCGTCCATTAATAAAGTAGATGGCTGATAGGAAGGATTATTTCGAGATTTGACGCTTTCATTTTCCGGAATAAACTCGAACAAATTGAGATGCGGAATAAAAGTCATACCTTCATAATCCCAAGTCTGCATGGCAATTAACGGAGCTTCTGTACACCCATGGAAATCCAGTGGATACCTGCCCCACATTTCTTTTATTTTTTCCCGATATATGGTTCCGTCGATACCAAAGGTAATCAATCCTTTTAGTGACCAGATATCCTTGGGCAAGAGAGGACGGCGGGCAAGCTTGCTTTTGAGCATGCCTTTTGTTAGACGAACTAAGACCTTGGGCTTTTTTAGTAAGGCTTTGAGATTGCCATTGCCACCCGTTTTGTTAAAACGGTTACCAATGGCCACAGTAATACTGGACATCGCCAGGCATAAATCCAATCCTTCGGACAATGCCTGGTTGAAACCCTCCTGTATCCTTTCTTCGAAAGGCGTTTCTTCAGCTTGATTGATTGGCGGCAGGAAATTGAACAATCCACTGGGCAATGCGCGCGCTATTGACCCGGTAGCATATGGCGGCGGCGCCATGCCGTAGAATACATTGTCATGTAATCTAAATGCGATATCCCCTCTTTTTTTACAGGAGGAAAACAGCACCATAGCCATGATCAGCGGTTCGATTTCTTCCATTTGTTTGGAAGTCACCGGCGCCCAGCGATGAGTGTATTCACCATATTTGCCGGATGTGTATTGCCACATGATCGGCTTTCGCGGTAATATATCCATTCTTCGTTTTAAAAGATATGGAGCATAATCAGCGTATGTTGTAAGGGGTACCGATTCACGAAATTCTGCAAGAGTCTCAGGATTTGCCCCTTTTAACAGGTTGCGGCCCAATTCACACTTTTTCAGAAGAGTTAATTGTTCTCTGAGCAATCGTGATTGGATATTCATGAATTCCTGAAGGCTCAAATCGATAAATCCACAACACCGCTGCCATAATTCTTCATTGCTTCCCTGACGGAAAAGTTCATCCAGCGTAGTCATTAGGTTTCCCTCCTTGTAACGGATTTTTTGTTTTTGCCAGTCGTAATGAGGCTAGAAATATACCGATACTTCGGCGATTAGGCAGAAGCATTGGTATTTCTTGGCTGTATTTACCATAGCTTGTAAACATCTTGGGGAAGAAAATTCTGTCTTGTATTATCACGAGTAATATGTCTATAAATACAAATATCGGAGTGGCGATAAGTATCTGTTTTGAACTGGAGACAAAAATTAATGAAATCATGAGCGTTGTGAAAGCAAGTACTCCGGGGTGACGGGCCAAGGAATAAAATCCGGTTTTAATCAATTTGTCACCGACGCCGGTCTCGATATAGGTTTTACGGAAAGGTAAATTCACAAATAAAGCTGTTAAAAATATAAAGACTGAAACAACCAGCAATACCCAACCGCACACCGTTGTCCAGACAGGTAAAGATAGTTTGTCAGAAGACAAACAAAGTTTTATGATAGAATAAAGTCCAATGCTGATACCGATAATCCAGATCAGGGGTTTTAACAGGGGGATTTTTTTTAGCGATACGATATCAACAATATGTATAATCAGGGCACCGGCGATTCCTATTAATATGTTGATCATTCTATTTATACCTCGTCAAATAACTATCTCAAATCTAAATGACGATTGGAAGGTATTGAATACTAGAACAATGTTCCAGTATTCAGCAGCAATCTTATAAATGTCTGAAATTAAATACTTGCGAAGAATAATTTGAAATCATCTTTACCAATGCAACTTATTGCAAAAGCAAATATTTCGGTTATTTCGGCGGGTAACACACACAAAAAGACGGGGAGCCATTCAATTGAATGGCTCCCTTAATAATTTTCAATGAAAAGGCGATTAATTACGGCTTGTATTTTATAGTGGCTTTACCACCACCATTATTTTTGCCGGTATTTTCAAGATTGATATCTTTTTGCAAACCCTGTAACTTATTGGTAAACTTATCAATTTCCAGAAGCTGGCCGTTTTCACCATACTCCATGCCGTAAGCCATGAAGAAATCGAGGAAGCTCTTTAAAAGCAGTTTCATGTCCTGTTCAAAGGAGAGCAGTTCCGTTTTGCTGGCATATTCGACCTTACCGTTACCTTTCGATTCGGGTTTGGCGCTGACTAAATTATCTATCAGAGCTTCAATGAATTCGACCCGACTTAAATCCCCGCGGTTGTCATCTATTTTTTCGGCAAGGTCTGACGGCACTACCAATATTTTATTTTCGCTCAATGGTCTCTCCTTTCCTGCTTTGTCGGTTGTCACCAGCAGAAGTATATATTGTTTAACAGCGATATTCAATAGAAATTTATTCGGTTTCCCGGAACTGCAGCACTTCCAGAACGCCTTCAATGCTCTTGAGGAGCGCCAGTCCCTTGGCGGTGACGCGGTAGGTGACCGACGGATTGCCGACAACCACTTTGTCAATAAGTTCAAGCTTCATAAGGTAATTGAGGTATTTTTGCAATTGGAAATAACTCATGTTGGCGCTGTACATGATTTCGGTCTTTCCGGCTTGCCCGAGCCGCAGGATATCAGCAATTACTTCAACGCTGGACCGACGGCGTTCCATGTTAACACCTTCCCTGAGAGTTCATTGTTTCACCCAACAATCGGAATTCGGGTTCCAAGTAATACCATTCCAGGCGTTTGCGGGCAGATTCGGTTCGTTATTAGTGGCTACAGCCGTTATCCGTCCAGTACCGACATCAAAGGTATAAAAAGCACGCGGCTGGGCAATGTAATCACTAGGTCCCGGAGGATTGGACCAGAGAGCATCGGAATTTGCAGGGTATTTACCGGTATTAATTTCGTAAGAGTTAGCGGCGGCCCGAACACTAGCCGCCTCAACATTAGCCTGGTCAATCAAGGTCTGTTTACCAAACAGCAGGTTGAAATTCGGGATGACGACGACAGCGACTAACACGATGACAGCCACAAAAATCAGAAATTCCACAATATTAAATCCGCGCCAGCTGTCAAGCAAACCTTTGGAACCGATTTTTTGAATTGACTTTTTTACGGGAGTGGTTGTAAAA
>Ga0265330_10002364_pt1 | contig 10337 bp, 5 predicted proteins | sample 41919metaG_FD_202083 | JGI IMG/M metagenome (GOLD analysis project Ga0265330, IMG submission 202083) | Rhizosphere microbial communities from Carex aquatilis grown in University of Washington, Seatle, WA, United States - 4-19-19 metaG | ecosystem: Host-associated > Plants > Roots > Rhizosphere >... | reverse complement strand
GCGAGCGACCAGTGCCACACGGTGGGTGTGTGCAACCCGACCAGCGGTGCGTGCTCGAATCCTGCCAAAGCTGACGGAACGTCTTGCAACGATGGCAATGCGTGCACTCAAACTGACACATGCCAGTCCGGGGTTTGCGTGGGGAGCAACCCGGTCGCCTGCTCGGCGAGCGATCAGTGCCATGCAGCGGGGGCGTGTAATCCGGTCAACGGAACTTGCTCGAATCCAGCGAAAGGCGATGGAACGGCCTGTACGGACGGCAATGCGTGCACGCGGACCGATACCTGCCAAGCAGGAATTTGTGTGGGAAGCAATCCGGTGGTCTGCTCGGCCAGCGACCAATGTCACACCGCAGGGGTGTGCGGCTCGGCCACCGGCGCATGCACGAATCCCGTGAAAGCGGACGGGGCCAGCTGCAGCGACGGGAATTCGTGCACCCAATCGGATACCTGCCAGGCGGGGACTTGCGTGGGAAGCAACCCGATAGTCTGTTCTGCCAGCGACCAGTGCCACACGGCGGGGGTGTGCAACCCAGCCACCGGCGTTTGCTCCAATCCGGGAAAAGCCGATGGGACGGCCTGCAGCGACGGGAATTCATGCACTCAAACCGACTCCTGCCAGTCCGGGACTTGCGTGGGAAGCAACCCAGTGACCTGCACCGCGAGCGATCAATGCCACGCGGTGGGTGTGTGCAACCCGACCAGCGGTGCGTGCTCGAATCCTGCCAAAGCTGACGGAACGTCTTGCAACGATGGCAATGCATGCACTCAGGCCGACACCTGCCAATCGGGAATTTGTGCAGGAAGCTCTGTTGTGTGCCTGGCGAGCGATCAGTGCCACACAGCGGGGACGTGCAATTCAGGTACGGGCCTGTGCTCGAATCCGGTGAAGACCGAGGGGACGAACTGTAATGACGGCGATGCGTGTACGCAAGGGGATAGCTGCCAATCGGGGACTTGCGTGGGGGGAAGTTCGGTGACGTGCACAGCGAGCGATCAGTGCCACGTCGCGGGTCTGTGCAACCCGGCGACTGGCGCCTGCAGTAATCCAATCCAAACAGATGGGACGAGCTGCAATGATGGCAATGCCTGCACGCAAAGCGACACCTGCATGTCAGGGGTTTGTGTAGGAGGTGGTTCGGTGACCTGCTCGGCCAGTGATCAGTGCCACCTGGTCGGGACTTGCGACGCTGCGACCGGCAAGTGCAGCAATCCAGCGAAAGTAGATGGATCCTCCTGTGAGGATGGGAACCCATGCACCACGAACGACAGCTGCCAGGGAGGAATCTGTACGCCTGGCGCCGCCACAGGCTGCGATGCCGGATAGCCATGTGCGCGCAAAGGCGGCGTGTTTGCAAGGCGGGCAACCTTCTCAAATATGCGCATTTCTTGCGTACAATTGCAGTCAGATTTCCATTGTGAACAGTTGTCCTTGTTGGCATCCGGCACCCGTGGTAAGGCATCGAACAGGAGAAGACACACATCTGCCTACCAGAGTGGAAACGTGAGCTGCTTTGGTGGCGAAGAGGGAGGTCGCGGAGTGCGGAAAACGAAAGCCAAGCCTGACGAAACGCTCAACACGATCTTGCAGGCGGGTCAACTGGTAAATGGCAACTACCGGGTTGATCACTTGCTGGGCGAGGGCGGGATGGCGGCGGTTTGGGCGGGCACCAATGAGCGTACCGGCAAACGGGTGGCCTTGAAGGTGATTCTGCGTTCTTTGGCGACCACGCCCGAGGCCCAGCGGCTTTTTCAGACTGAGGCCGTGGCGGCCAGTCGAGTCAATCACCCCAATGTTGTGACGGTCTTTGACGTCATTGAGCATGAGGGGATGGCTTGCATCGTGATGGAGTTGCTCGATGGAGAGCCGCTCGGCAGCTACATCGCGCGCAAGGGGTTTCTCAGTATCGGCGAGGCCGCGGCGCTGCTCTTGCCCGCGATGCGTGGGGTGGCGGCGGCGCACGCACAGGGCGTGATTCACCGCGACCTCAAGCCACAGAATATTTTCATTTGCATTGGACCCGACGGGCGGATTGTGACCACCAAGGTGCTGGATTTCGGCATTTCAGTCATGGTGGAACGGGTGATTGATCCGGCGGCCGGGCCAAGGCCCGCCCTGGCCATGGGCACGCCAGCCTATATGTCGCCCGAGCACGTGCTGGGCGCGGCGCAGATTGATGGGCGCGCGGACGTCTATGGTTTTGGCGTTCTGCTGTACGAGGCACTGACCGGACAGATGCCTTTCCCCGGTGAGCCGGGGCCCGACCTGTTTCACCGTATTTTGAACGAGCCCGCCCCGAAGGTGACGTTGTTCCGTCCTGATTTGCCGGCTGGTTTGGTGCGCATCATTGACGTGGCCATGGCCAAGGATCCGGACCATCGCTATTCCGATCTGAATCTCATGGTCAGCGCCCTTGAGGACGAGCTGTTGCCCAACACTCCGCTTCCGCGCTCGCTCACCCCACTGGCCGGCGTGGTTTCATTTGCTTCGCACAATGACGAGGTCGGGGCATCGGTGCAAGCGATCGAGCACAGAGAGCCGTCCACGCCTCATCAAGAGACGATTCTCTACTGTGCGCGTCTCCCGGAAGGCGAGAAATCCGAGCCGAGCGTTTCCATCGAGGAACCGCGCGCAACCCCGAAACTCGTCGCGCTCCCGGCTGGTGGCGAAGTGGCGAAGTTGCAACCTTCGTTGCTCCGGCTGCCCCTTTCTGGCCTAAGGGGACTCTTGGCTGGCCGTGGCTGGCAGGCGTGGGTGGGTGCCGGGGTCGCGGTGGGACTGGTTCTCGGGCTGTGGGTCACAAGGCGGCCCAGCCGTCTGGCGGCGGGGATGGCACCGGTTGTCCAGACGGCACCGCCGAAACGCCAGGCGGCGCCAGCTCAGCTTGAGCCTCAATCAACCCATGCGCCCGTGCCCACGCTGACCTCGAATTCGATTTCGGCGTCGCCGTCCGCAGCAGAGACGCTCGCGTCAGGTGAAACAGGCAAGTTAAGAAACCATCGGCACGGCCTTCCCGTGATCGCCAGGCACTCGCGCGTGGCCGCGCGAGAACCGTGGCGAGAGTCGACTCGGCAGCAGGGAATGCATGCTGCACAGGGCGATGAGGCAGTGCTATCGCCGCCGCCCGTGACGAGCACGCCCAGAAAATCCACGGTGCCACGTGCCGGCGGTTTGTCCGAGGACGATTTCTAGCGCTGCCGCGCGGGTGTAGGCGCTGTGGCGGGCAGGGAGCCGCTTCCGGCGCGTTGCGTGCTGGCCCCGCTCATTTTTGAGCGGAATCCCTTGTCGGAAGGGAGGACAAGGGGGATTCTGTGACCCGTTCGGTGCTCACGGCGCCCCTACCAGACGACCGGTGAAGGATCGATCGACCCCAAGGTGGAGAAGAATCTATGAAGCGACGTGAATCTTTGGCTATGGTGCTCGTGGCGCTTGGTTTCGGCTGTTCGTCCGGTGACGGCACTGGTTCGGGCACCTCTCCGACTGGCGGCGCAGGGGGGAACACCCTTGCCGCGGGAGGAGCAGGCACCACTGCACAGGCGGGATCAGGTGGGACGCAGCAGACGGGGGGAAGCCTGGCCAGCGGTGGAATTTCAAGTACTGGCGGCACGATTGGGCTCGGTGGCGCGATTGCTTCTGGTGGCAGCGGGTCGGGCGGAATCGCCGCCGGTGGCGCCAATTCTGGCGGCAGCACGAGCGCTGGCGGCAGCTCCCTCAAGTCTGGCGGCAGTATTGCGGGCGGCGGAACCACCGGCGCCAGCGGGGGCGGCGGCGCCACGGGCGGCGCGACCAGAGCAGGCGGCACCACGACCGCGCTCGGCGGCACCACCAGCGCGGGTGGCACCACCAGCGCGGGTGGCGCGAGCAGTGCGGGTGGCGCGAGCAGTGCGGGCGGCGCGAGCAGTGCGGGCGGCACGACCAGCGCGGGCGGCACGACCAGCGCAGGGGGCACGAGCGCCGCGGGTGGAACGAACAACGCGGGCGGCACAGGGGGCAAGAGCACCAGTTCTGGCGGGGCAGGCGGCAGCGCTGGCGGCCAGATCGGTTCCGGCGGGGTTTCTGCTTCTGGTGGCTTGACTGGCGCTGGTGGAGGCACAACGCCCACCGGCGCAGGTCCAATTGGGGTTATTTCCGGCCCGCTCAGTACCGGCATCATCTTCATGGACACCGACGGCAAGGCCGTCAACGCCCACGGTGGTGGCATCATCCAGGTGGGCGACACCTTCTACCTGCACGGCGAATACTTTGTGTACAGCGCCAGTTCGAGCAAGGAATTGAACAACAGCTTCCATGGCTTTTCGATGTATTCATCCAAGGACCTGGCTACGTGGAAGAACGAGGGGATCATCCTGCCCCAGCAAGCCAGTGGCAGCGAGCTTGCGCCGGGCCGAAATGGTGAAAGGCCGCATATCATCAAGTGTCCCAGCACCGGGGAGTTCGTTCTGTACGCCCACGCGGCTGACATTACCTATCAGGCAGACAAGGAAGTGATCTACGCGACTTCAAACACGGTCAACGGGAAATATAGCTACAAGGGGGCGCTCACGAACGCCGCCGGAGCGAAGGCCGAACACAGTGACATGGGTGCGTTTGCAGACGACAAGGTTGCGTACGTCGTGACGGAAAGTGCCCACGTCTTCACGCTGGCGGCCGACTGCCATAGCTGGGTCTCGGACAATCAGTACTCAGCCATCAACGGGACATCGGGGGGCTCGGAATCGCCAGCGGTATTCAAGGCCAACGGGACGTACTACTGGATCGGGTCGAACAAGAAAGGGTGGCGAGCCAACAACGATTTCTACTCCACGGCACCCGCCATGACCGGGCCCTGGACCTACCAGGGCTATGTCGCACCCGTTGTAGACACCAGCGATGTTCTTTCCGATCAGAGGACCTGGCTTTCGCAGAGTACCTGGGTTCAGCCCATCGCTGGTAGCAAAGGAACGACCTATGTGTACTGGGGCGACCACTGGTACCACAGTGAAGACTCAACCGGCGCCACCTCTGGCGACCGCAATGATCAGGCCGGGTATGTGTTCCAGCCGCTCGTCTTCAATGGCACCAAGATTTCGATGCCGACCTACCTGACCACGTGGAAGCTCGACGTCGGAGCCGGCACCTGGTCGCAATAGTCTGGGTCGCCAGGCGCCCCACGGATCCATTGGACCACCTTTTTGCCGAATCCGATTTCAGCGCGTGGTCGGATCAGGCAGGGGCAGACGGAATGTCCCCTCTCCGTCGGAGGTTGTTTCTGCCAAGGGAATCGTGGAGTCCACGCAGGTTGGCCATGAGGGATGGCAGAAGACCTGTAGGGCCGCGCTGCCTACGCCATTTTGAGTTCCGTCGATGACCAGGGCCCGCCAATCCATGGAGAGAGGCAGGGTCTGACTGAGTGGGATTTCCGTGGCGGTCAGGGACCCCGACCCGACAAAGGTGCGGGCGAACGGGCTGTCGATGGGCGGAGTCACCAGCAGCACATAGGGGCGATCCGGGGCCACTGACAGTGAGAAATTGCCGCCAGAGTCTGCCGCGGCGACTTGAACTGGGTCGGGCGTATTGTCGCTCTTGTCGTAGGCCGTGATCGTGACCCGGGACAGATCGAACGCTACAGTGGTGGGCGCGGGAATCAGAGTGCCGTTGATCTGCGCCGCTGCCCGCGCGGCGACGTTCGCCGTGGTGGCGGTCGACGGCACGACCACGGTCGTGGTTGTCGTCATGGCGAAAGGACCCGCGTGGCCGGGCCGGATGAGCAGCTGGTAGGTCGTGTTGGAGGGAAGTTGGTCGAAGGTCACAACCCCGGCTGACGACGTGGTTCCTTCGAGGCGAACGCTGCCGTAGGCGTCCACGCTCATGGCTGGCGCGTTTGACGGTCGCAGTGTGAAGCGGCCCACCTTGCGCGCCTGGGCGGTGGAGAGCGTGACCGTCGCGGTCCCGAGCGGGCTACCCTGCGCGTCGGCGACGTTGAGCGTGAGGGCAACCGCAGTGGGTGCATCCCACTGCATGTCCAGATTGGTGCCAGGGGAGACGGACAATGACGAAGCGGAGACCGCCTCGGCCAATCCGTTCCCCGCAGGGGGCGTGGCGGTGGCCCAGTAACTGCCGCCCTGTACTTGAAGTTGATAGACTCCGTCGCTACCGCTGTCACCCACGGAGGAGAAGAGCAGAGTGCTGGACGCCTTCGTGTCCTTAGGATCCCGATTGCTTAGTACCACCCGTACATCATTGATCGCAGTGCCGTCCGATGCAGTCACTTTGCCGCCCACCGGTATGCCATCCGTCAGGCTGAAGGTGGTCGCATTGATGGCCGCGGGGGTCAGCTGCGGGAAGAGCTGTGGTGCTGTGGCGTCGATGGTGTCTCCGTCGGGGTTGATCGGGACCGCGAGGACGTTGTAACTGAGGAGGTCGCCCTCCTTGTTGATAGTCAGCAGGCGAGACGTGAAAGAGGAGAGTTGGTCGGCCAGACCATCCGCCACCACAGTGCCATTCTTGTCGAGAATCCGGACGTAGGAGACCACTATGTTGGTGCCCACACTCGGGGCCACTGACACAGAGACTCCCCGCCCGAGAATGATATTGTTTTGGGCAAAGGGGGAAGAGCCGGACAGCGTGTACGAGCCTGTCTGCACAGGAATATTCGCACTGGGAGGCGGGGCCGCGCGCACGATCGCCGACTGATCGCAGATCGGGCACGCGTTCGCAGCGAACGGGTTGGCGCGCAAGGAAGCGCTGCACGCACCCGAGCCGTCAGTCACGCTGAAGGTATACGAGCCTTGGTAGGCGATCTTGAAGGCTGCGACAGAGGGGTCCGCTTTGCCCAACGCCGCGGGAGACAGGGGACTTGTCCCGAACCACGCCTGCCAGGTCCAACCGGAGACCGAGGCCGGGCCACCCGAAACAACCTCGGCGCGCAGAACCACCTGGGAATTGGCACCTGCCACCAAATGGTCGAGCGAAACCGGGACCAGGGCGCGAATGCGCGCCGAGCAGGGGAGAACGCTGCCTGCGTCGGGTGGCGACAGGGCGTCGGGTCCGCCCGGCGAGGCATCAGGTGAAAGCGCCCCGCCTTCAGAGGAGGCGTCAGACGCGGATGGCCGTGCGTCCACCATGATGACGCCGGCATCGTAGGTTGCGCCAGTTCCGCCACCGGAACCGCCGCTGGTTCTTCCCCCGGAGCTGATTAATCCTCCGCTGGAGGGGAAGCCGCCGGTCGCGTTGGCACCCCCTGTTCCCGAGTAGCCGGACGTGGAGCCCCCCATGGCCGAACCGCCCCGCCCGGTGGCAGCACCCCCCGTGCTCATGAAACCGCCACTCGCGGGCGAGCCCCCCGACGCAGCCACCGAACCGCCACCAGGAGAAACGCCGGCCCCTCCCGTGGGCATGGCACCACCACTGGAGGCGACGCCCCCTGTAGACCTGGCACCGCCGCTGGAGGCGACACCCCCTGTGGACCTGGCACCGCCACTGGAGGCGACACCTCCCGTGGCCACGGAACCCCCGCTCGCGCTTTCCGACATTCCTCCCGTGGCAGGGAAGCCCCCACCAGCTCCGCCCTCGGGCACCAGCCAGTTGAAGGTCGGCGCGTCGTCGCTCAGGTTCGTGGGCAAAACCTCCCGGGCACGGGCGTCGACGCTGTCTCGACCAGGGGCGCTCGCATCCGCCGCGGCCGGCAGGGACCCTGCATTTCCGCCGAAAGACTGTGCGCCGCCGGTTGAGTAGTTGCCTAGTCCGCCTGATGCGCCGATTGATGCACCGCCGGTTGAGCCGCTGCAACCCGCGGTCAGCAGCCACAAAGCACTAAGAAGGTGGCGCCGTTTCATGGCTGGAAGAGCACGGTCCAGGTTGTCCAACGGATGCACTCGTTGTCGCCGCCGCATGTGTTGTTTGCACAACAGATGTCTGGGTCGCCCGGGCAGTCCACGACGGCCCTTTGATTCACGCTGTCCTGGACCTCCAGGCGAAGGCGGACGGTATCGCCCGGCAAGGCATCGGGGAACATGCTCTGGCTCAGGATGAAAGTTGAAGAGGTAATGGTTTGGCGGACCCAGACGGGGGAGGCGCTCTTGGGATCGAAGACAGACCAAATGAATTGCGTGGGTCTTTGCGTACTATCGGCCGGCACTGGGAAGGGCTGGCCATCGTCGGCCACGTTCAAGACCTGGAAGCTTCGGCTTTCATAGGCGCCGCCGAGGTCGGTGGCGCGTGAAACGACAATCATCTGGGCGCGCACATCGGGATCGGTTCGCTCGATGCAAGGCGGGGTGTCGTGGTTGACGTGAACGATGAAGCTGTCCGAGCCAGTCGCCCCGGAGCTGTCGGTGACCTTCACGGTCACGTTGTAGTCGCCGGGCGTGTTCGCCGTGAAACAGCGGTTCGCATCCCCTGCCACCCCTGCGCATGGAGCCAGCGTGATGGATTTGCCGGCCGAATCCGAACCTGAGAACTGCAGCTGCCAGGAAATCTGCGGCACATCCCCGTCCGGATCGGAGGCATCGGCAATAAGATGGATGTTGGAATAGAGAGGACGCAGATCGTCTGTTGTGGCCCCGGATGCGTCGGTGATATTCACTGTAGGAGCGCGGTTTATTGCCTGAATTTCGAGGCAATTCTGTCCCTTGGCTCCAAAGTGGTCGATGGCCTGGGCGCACAGGCACACCGGATCCAGCGAGGAGGGGGCGGTCAATGAATAGGTGGCGTCGGCCGCCCGCGGAACGACGCCTCTTGCAGCGGCGTCTGCGCGTGCCGTCCAGGAACAGGACCCGTTCTCGGGCGGGACCACAACCCATCTCGTTTGCAGGGAGGAGGGACCGTCCTCGTCCGTGACGTCCGCCGAGAAATCCACGGGGGGGCCGTTGCGGTAGATGGGCTGCGGGTTGTCCACGATTTTCACGACGGGCGGACGGTTGATCGGCCCGGTGTCCAGCAGGCACCCGGAAGGCGCGAACAGCAGTGCAAAGGCGAGGAAAACCTGTCGCGGCAGAGCCACGTGTGGAACGCTATCACAAACGCTGTTGGGTGCATCTCCTCTTCCCATTCCCGACAAAGCAAAGGGCATTCCAAGGGCAAAAGGGCGCCGATGCGGAGGCGGGCACCGAAACGAGGAGACAGGGCCCGGACAGGAATGTCAGTGAAACCCAGGTATTCGTCGTCGCGTCGCGTGGTCGGGGCTATGCTGTGGTTCCCTGGCCCAGCGTTCAATTTGCCTGTTGTGACGCGCGTTGATTCTGCGAAAGGAACCGCCAGCACCCTGCGCTTGCGGCAAGCTGTCGTGGCAGCACGGAGATAATGACCGCGTCGAGAAGCTGCGCAATGCTCCGTCGCCCAAACCGGCGAACAGGGGATTGGCTGTTCCCTCAGAGTGATGCAGCTGGCACGTCATCTTGGTCGAAGCAGGCCTGGGCTCCAGGCTCCTCTGCGCCGCAACTGCTTGAACTCACTCGCGTCTTGCGGCTGGCTCGAAAGCTGCTGTAGCAGTGGGCACCCACCAGCCGTGGGGGGGGCCGAGAAGAACTGCCGTGTGCAGATGATATTTGCCACGACCAACGTACGCGGAGCGAAATAATGACTCAAGTATTCCCATTGGTGCTTTCAAGAAGCCGGACTTTCATTGGGCGAAGATGTAGGGGACGTTCGCCCATGAAGCGATCCATTCTCCTCACCTGTGCCGCCGTGGCAGTCCTGTGCGTTGGCGCAGGTCGTGCGCAGGCAACCGAAGTTGGCAATTCACGCAACTTCGGCCTGGGCTTCCAGATCGGCGAGCCAACAGCCATCACGGCCAAGGCATTTTTCGGGCGTGGCCATGCCATGGACTTCGGGGTCGGGTTTGGCGGCTGGGGCTACGGCTGGTGCAAGGACGGCAACGGAAACTCATACCGCTGCGACGACGTCAATCACAACATCAGCCTGCACATCGACTACCTGTACCAGGGGAACATTGTCAACATGACGAACCGATTGGACTGGTACGCCGGTTTCGGCGGCCGTTTGATCATGTCGGCCTATGGGGACAACAATTTGAGTCGTGATGTGGTGGTGGTCGCCCGCGTTCCCATCGGGATCGCGGCGTCGTTCGTGCGCCCCAACTTCTTGGAAGTCTATCTGGAAGTCGTGCCCGGCATCGTGGTGTTCCCGCCGTTGGGATTCAACATCGACTTCGCCCTGGGCGTGCGCGCGTACTTCTAGCGCCTCCGTAAAGGCCAGTCCCAGCTGATGTCCGCGGGGGACGCGACCCCCGGGGTGCCGACCGCCTACTCGGAAAGCAGCAGAGTCAAGGCGTGCCAGAAGAAGGGGCTCAACAGCAGGGCCACGAAGATGGCGACCAGCGCGGCATAGGGCCAAATGCG
>Ga0265330_10002362_pt1 | contig 10342 bp, 9 predicted proteins | sample 41919metaG_FD_202083 | JGI IMG/M metagenome (GOLD analysis project Ga0265330, IMG submission 202083) | Rhizosphere microbial communities from Carex aquatilis grown in University of Washington, Seatle, WA, United States - 4-19-19 metaG | ecosystem: Host-associated > Plants > Roots > Rhizosphere >... | reverse complement strand
CCCGAAGCCTTGATCTTCGTCACTTCGACGCGCTGCGAGAGGGAGTAGCGCGTCCTCGCGGAATAGCGCTTGGTCCCGGCCGCCTCGAATACGCGGAAGAAGGCGTCGTTGCTCCGCGTCGCGTTCAAGATGAGATAGGCCGGGCCCGAGACTGCTCCGTCGGGGACCCTCACTCGAATTTCCGTATCAGACCAGAGCTCGTAGCCGGATTCGGCTTCCGAAGGGCCGATCGTCAATGGCGGGGAGTCCTCGCCCGGGAACGAGGATTCCTCGATGCCGGCCGCCCGCGCGAATCGGAACTCGGACTCGCCGCGGCTGTCTCCGAAACCGGATCCCGTCACGACGAGGAGGGAACCGATCGTGCCTTCCTCTGGGGATATCGAGGCGATGTGCGGGCCCGGGACCTTGGCCGACTCTCGCGGAGCGAAGACCGGTAGGCCGGAGCGGCTCATGAAGAGGCCGGGATTGGACCTGCCGAAACGAGTGACTACGCGGAGGAGGCCCGAGTCGAAGGAAGCGGGAAGGCGGAGGCGGATTTCAGCGTCAGTCCAGGAGAGGTATGAACCCGAAGTGGGCGCGGCGCCTTCGAGCTCGACGCGCCCGTCGCCGCGCGTCCTTCCGAAGTTGCGGCCGCGCAGCAGGACTTCGCCCCCCGCCTCGCCGATGCTCGGCTCGAGGATCTCGATGGAGGGGCGCGACGCGGCCCTTGCGATGAATACTGAGGTCGTAGCGAGCGCTGCGGTAGCGGCAAGCGCGCAGAGGGCCAGACGGCCGCGCCTGGGCGATTTCGAGATCTTCCCGGAGCGCGAAGCCCGAAGGCTCGAGGCGGGAGGGAGCTCGAGACTCATTTATTAGGCTTGTCCCCAGTCCCGTTCTTGTTCTCGGCGGCTTCGGGAGTCCCGTCCGATGGATTCGGGAGGTCGCCGGCATGGAAGACCGTTATCTCGAGGCGAAGGGGAGTCTTGCCCTCGCTATCTAGGCCGAGGGGGAAAAAGAAGATCTTCTCGCCGTAATTGACGGAAAGGGTGTTGATGGTCGTGCGGTAGGAGATGCCGCCTTCCTTGCTCTTGATCCAGACCTGCCCCTGGGTGACGAGCACGAAGCCCTGCCCATCCTGGCGGCCGAAGGGCGTGACTTGTACGAGGACGACGACGTTGTCCCCGACGAATTTGAAGGGGACCGGAGAGCCCGGAACCGTATACTTGATTCTCTCCGCCTGCCAACCGGGGCTCTTTTCCCTGGTCGCGGAGGCGGGCTGCCCGTCGAATTCCGGAGCTTCGTTGCCGGGAGCCGGGCCGGGGATTCCCTGGAGGGTCACCGCGGGCGGCGTAGGCACGACGGCGAAGACGCGCACGGCGAGGGCGTCGCCCTTCAGCGCCTCGGGCACGCCCTGGGAATTGAGGGCGCGCGGCAGGGCAGCGAGCCCGGCCAACGCGAGGAAGGCGAGACCGCGGGTCAAGGCGAGCCTTCTCCCAGGACCTTGCCGGGCATTGCTTCAGTGGAGCGCATGAAGACCGGCTTGCCCGCGCTGCCGAAAGTGGCGCCCGGCGGCAAGTTGATCGTCAATTGCACTTGCCCGTCGCTCGAATTGAGGTAGTGGAGAAGCTCCTCCATGCTCGCCGGCTTGGCCAGGTGGGAGTCGATCTCGCCCGAGGCGATTTGCTGCATGGGAACTCCCCTGTCGGGCTTGAGCGCGAGCATAGTAGTCGCGCCGCCGAGGACGAGCACGAGGAGAGCCACAGCCGCCGCGAAGGGCAAAGGCAGGCTGATCGAACGGCCCAGGTCGACCCGCATCCCCGAAAGCCTCGGGACCGCGCGGGGCGCAGAAGCCGGCATTTCGGCCAGCAGGGCGTCCAGCCGAACGCGGCAGCGCGCCAACGCGGCGGCTTCGCCGCTCTCCGCCTCGGCGCGCAGGCTCGCGCTCAAATCGGCGTAGCTCGCCGCGAGGTCCGCGCAATCGCGGCAGGAAGCTATATGCTCTTCGAGGCGCTCCCGCCACGGGCTCGGGACTTCACCGTCGGTGTAGGCGGAAACCAAATCGCGGTCAGGACACATGCTTCGAAGCCTCCCCGAGTTTGATCAGCAAAGCCTCGCGGGCTCGAAAGGCCCGGACCTTGACGTTGCCCTCGCTTATTCCCAGCGCTCGACCGATCTCCTTGTAGCTCAAACCGCCATACTCCTTTAGTATCAGCACCGCCTTGAGGGAGTCGGGAAGCGCCTCGAGGCCGGTCCTCAACTCTTCGGCCGACTCTTTCTTCAAAACGACGTCGTCCGCCCCGACGGAACTCTCCCTCTCTCCCCGCCACCACTTCTCGTAGGCCCGCGCCTCGCGGCCCTTGCGCTTCGCGTAGTTGAGGGCGCCGTTCTTCACCACCCTGATGAGCCAGAACTTGGCGTCATCCATGCTCGGGAAGGCTATGCCCTTCTCCACGAGGCGGGCGAAGGAATCGTGGACTATATCCTCTGCCGCTTCCATGCTGCCGGCTATCCGCGCGGCGATTCGAAGCAGGAGAGGGGCCGCCGCATCGTAGAGGCGGCGGATGTCCTCCGGCCCAGGGGGCCCGCTACTTGAAAACAATCTCGCACACTCCCGGTTACGAGCGGGCCCTGCCGTCGCTCATGCGAGCTTCCAGGTAGTGCCGGCGGGTCCGTCTTCCAATAGGACGCCCTTGGATTTCAGCTCGGCCCTGATCGCGTCGGCCCGGGCCCAGTCTTTAGACTTCTTCGCGACCACTCTCTCTACGACGAGCGCCTCTATCTCGGCCGCCAGGGCCGGGTCGACTGCCGCCGATTCGGGCTTCCTCGCGTCGGACAGGCCGAGGCCGAGGACTTCGTCCATCTTGAACGCGGCGGCGAGGGCTTCGGTCGGGGGGATCTCGCCGTCGCGCAGGAGGCCCCAGAGCTCGGCCAGGGCGCGGGGAGTGGCGAGGTCCTGGCAGAGGTGGCCCGTGAAGGCGTCGAGGTAGGCCGCGGCCTTGGGGCCGAGGGTTGCCGAGCCGATCGCGTCGGGCAAGCCCTGGCTCTTCTCTTTTAGGGCGAGGACGCGATCCATCAGGGACTTGCGCGAGGAGCGGGCCGAGTCGAGGGCCTCGTAGGAGAACTGGAGCTGGGAGCGGTAGTGGCCGCCCAGTAGGAAGTAGCGATAATCGAGGGGATCGTAGCCTGCGTCGACGAGGACTTGAAGGGTGAGGAAGCCGCCCTTGGACTTGGCCATCTTGCCCGAGGAAGTCACGAGGAACTCGTTGTGCACCCAATAGTTCACCCACTTCTTGCCCGTGGCGGCCTCGGACTGGGCTATCTCGTTCGTATGGTGGACGGGGATATGGTCGATGCCCCCCGCATGGATGTCGAACTGCTCGCCCAAGTACTTCATGCTCATCGCCGAGCACTCGATGTGCCATCCCGGGTAGCCGCGGCCCCAGGGCGAGTCCCATACGAGGGCCTGGTTCTCGAACTTCGACTTGGTGAACCAGAGGGCGAAGTCGGCGGGGTTGCGCTTGTTCGGATCGACCTCGATCCTCGCCCCCGCCTTCAGCTCGCCCCGATTGAGGAGGGCGAGCTCGCCGTATTTCGGGAAGCGGGTCACGTCGAAATAGAGATTGCCGCCAGCCTGATAGGTATAGCCCTTCGCCTCGATGCGCCGGATCAGGGCGATCATGTCCCCGATGTGCTCGGTAGCCTTGCAGACGACGCTCGGGCGGAGAATGTTGAGGCGATCCGTATCCTTGAAGAAGGCCTCGGTGTAGAAGGCGGCGACCTCGAGGACGCTCTTGCCCCGCTCCTGGGCGCTCTTTACCATCTTGTCCTCGCCCGTCTCGTCGACATCGCCCGTGAGGTGCCCGACGTCGGTCACGTTCATCACGTGCTCGACTTCGTAGCCGAGGAAGCGTAGGACGCGGACGAGGGTGTCGTCGAATACGTAGGCGCGGAGGTTGCCTATGTGCGCATAGTTGTAGACCGTGGGTCCGCAGCCGTAAAAGCCCACTTTGCCGGGGCGTATCGGAACGAATTCCTGGAGCTCGCGGCCGAGGGTGTTGTATAGGCGAAGCGTGGGCATGGACTCCCTCCACGGGCTGCGGGTACAATTAGATCGTGTTAACACTACGAGACTTCCTTGAAAAAATCAATATAAAGGCCAAGGTTACATGGAATGAGCCGATGTCCCGCCACACGAGCTACGGGATAGGTGGGCCGGCCGACGCCTTCGTACTGCCCTCGGAGCCCGAGTCCGCTTCCTTCCTACTCGCGGCCGCACGAGCCGAGGGCATTCCCCTATTCGTCCTGGGAGGAGGGGCCAATATCCTCGTCGGCGATCGAGGCATCCGCGGCATAGTCCTCGATACCTCCGCGCTTCGCTCGGTTACAGAGGATCAAACCGCGGAGGGCCGGACGCTTCTCGGCGCCGGCGCCGGTATCCCGATCGACGAGCTCTGCCTCGAAGCCCTCGCCAGGGGCCTGGGCGGCCTGGAGGACTTCTTCGGCATGCCCGGTTCGGTGGGCGGCGCCGTCTTCATGAACGCCCGCTGCTACGAGCGCGAGATGTCCCAGGTCCTGGCCTGGGTCCTCTCGACGCGTGGCGTCGAGGCGGTCGACGATCGCGGCGCCCTTACGCGCCGCTCCGTCTCGAGCGAGCCTGATAGTGCAGTTTCCCGCCCACTAGAATCAAGGCGGGAAACTGCCAGGGCTGGCCGAGATAAAGACAATGCCTCGGCCAGCCCCTGGGGTTACAAGCGCTCGCCCTACCAGCCGGACCGAGGCGTCACCGGCGGCGGCGGCGAGCTTATACTGGAGGCGACTTTTCGCCTAACGCGCCTCGACGACGAGGGGGCGGCCCGTTCCGCCGCCGTCATGCGCGGCCGCCGCGCCGACCGCGAGGCCAAGGGCCACTACCGCCTCCCCTCGGCCGGATCGGTGTTCAAGAACGACCGCTCCTTCGGCGCCCCCGCGGGCAAGCTCCTCGACGGCCTCGGCCTCCGAGGACGGCGCATCGGCGACGCCATGGTCTCTCCCTGGCACGCCAACATCTTCGTGAACGCGGGGCATGCCTGCGCCGCCGACATGCGCGCCCTCGTCGAGATGGCGCAGGCCGAGGCGCGCGCGAAGCTCCACCTGGAGCTCGAGCCGGAAGTCTTGATGGTGGGGGAGTTTTAGGGAGGGAAACGTGAGCGACGCCGTGAGGGCCTTCTATACGAGGACAGTCGAGGAAGAGTGGGCGCGGATGGACGGGCATCCCCTCGAGTTCGAGATGACCAAGCGGCACATCTCCGAAGCGCTGAAGCCGGGGAGCGAGATACTCGACCTGGGCGGAGGCCCGGGCAAGTACGCCTTCCACTACGCCGCCCTCGGCCACTCGGTGACCCTCGTGGACATTACGCCGGCCAACGTGGCCTTCGCCCGGACCCATCAGGAGAAGGCGGGAGTTCGCCTTCGCGACGCCTTAGTGGGCGACGCCCGCGCCCTCCCCTTCCTCGCCGACGCGAGCTTCGACCTCGTGCTCTGCATGGGGCCTCTCTATCACCTCGTCGAGGAATCGGACCGCGCCGCCGCCATCGCCGAGTGCAAGCGCCTCGTCAGGCCCGGCGGCAGCATCGTTTTCGCCTTCATTACGAGAATGGCCCAGTGCATGTGCGTCCTGAAAGAGTTCCCGCGCGAGGTCGCGGCCTGGGAGAAGACCCTGCGCTACGGTCTCGCGACCGGCATGAACGACCTTGATTTCGATACCGGCTTCACCGAGGCCTTCTACGCCGATCCCCGCGAGATCGAGCCCATGCTGAGGCGGGCTGGACTCGAGGTGCTCAAGATAGCCGGCGCCGAGGGCTTCGGCTGCCTGCGGGAGGATATCCTCAAGGAGCTCGACCCGGACTCCTTCCGGCTATGGATGGACTTGGCCTACGAGACTTCGGAGGATCCCTCGATCATCGGCGCGAACGAGCACATCCTGGCGATAGCCGGGAAAGGCTCGACCTAGCTGCCTTCCGCGTCGTCCGCCTTCTGCTTGCGGTAGTTCGCCCTCGCCCTCGCGCGGTTCATGCACTCCGGCCTGCACCAGTGCCGGGTGCCGCTCTTCGTCGAGTCGTAGAAGAGGAGGGTGCAGCGCTCGCTGCGGCAAGCGCGGAGCCGCGTCAGGTCGCCCTTGGCGAGGAGGCGCGTCGCGGAAAGGGCGATCGAGAGCAGGGGATCGTAGCCGCCTTCCCGCGCGGCGTACTCGCGCGAGACGCCGCCTTCCTCGATCCGCAAGGAGAAGCTGCCCCTGGCCAATATCCGATTGAGGACCGGCGCGGGACAGGCGGCTTTCCGCCCCTCGCGCAGGGCCTCGAAGAGGGCGCGCAGCTCGATCCTCAGGGCGATGAGCATCTCGAAATCTTCGTCGGTCCACTGATGCGGCTCGGAGCGCCGAAGGCTGTGCTTAGCCTGAGCCTTCTGCCACCAGGCCGCCGCCTGCTCGCTGTCGTATATCTGGTCGTATTGGACGATAATCCTAGACCCCGGAATACGCCTCGAACGCCTCGTATTCACGAGATCGATGGCGAGATTCCCTCCCAGGAAGATAAAATCCAGCTGCGCCAGGCGCTCCGCGCCTAAGGACTCGGCGCTGTCTCCATCAAAATCCATAGCTCTAATCTACAGGTCAATTTTGATATTGACAAGTATATTTAGGTTTGGTATGTTTCCTACAGGTCAACCGCCAGATAGACTAATAGATCGGCGAAACCGAAGGAGCCTCTATGAAGACTGTTGGGATCAACGGTTTCGGACGGATCGGAAGGACTTTCCTGCGGGCCGCTCTCGGTCGCGAGGAGCTCGAGATCGTCGCGGTCAACGATCTGACCGACGCGGCGACCCTGGCCCACCTGCTCAAACACGATTCGCTCTGGGGCGCCTTCCCCGGCGAAGTCAAAGCCGAGGGCAAAGCCATAGTCGTGAAAGGCAGGCGCATCGAGGTCCTGGCCGAGCGCGATCCGGCTGCGCTGCCCTGGGCTAAACTCGGCGTGGACATGGTAGTGGAATCCACGGGCCGCTTCACCGACAGGGAAAAGGCGAAAGTCCACATCGAGTCGGGCGGGGCGAAGAAAGTCCTCATCTCGGCGCCCGCCAAGGGCGATGACATCACGATCGTTATGGGCGTCAACCACGAGCGCTACGATCCCGCCCGGCACGGCATCATCTCCAACGGCTCCTGCACGACGAACGCCCTCGCGCCCTTAGCCTTCACCTTGCACAAGGCCTTCGGCATCGAGCGGGGCCTCATGCTGACCACCCACGCCTACACCAACAGCCAGGCCCTCCACGACGAGCCCGAGAAGGACCTGCGCGGCGCGCGGGCGGCGGCCCTCTCGATCGTCCCCTACCCCTCCGGCGCGGCGAAGGCTATCGGCAAGGTCATACCCGAGCTCGACGGCAAGCTCTCGGGCTTCTCGCTCCGCGTGCCGGTGCCCGTCGTCTCGATCGTGGACCTCACGGTCGATCTCGCGCGCGACGTCACGGTCGCCGAAGTGAACGCGGCGCTCAAGGCGGCCTCGGAGGGCTACCTCAAAGGCATCCTCGGCTACAGCGAGGAGCCCCTAGTGTCCAAGGACTACGAAGGCGACGATCGCTCGAGCGTAGTGGACGCGCTCTCGACGATGGTGATGGGCGGCAGGATGGCCAAGGTCCTCGGCTGGTACGACAACGAGTGGGGCTTCTCCAAGCGCCTCGTCGACCTGGCCGCCTACGTCGGCTCGAGGGGCTAAGAACCGACGGCGGGCCCCGGTCTCCGGCGGCGCGAAGATCGGGGCGGCCGGATCGCCGCCCCGTCGGTCCCTACATTCCCAAGTGCGCCATGAGCGCGTATATCACGAAGGCGGGCCAGACGAGGGCCTTCAGGAAGCCGAGGACTCCCGCCCAGAACGTGGCGGCATGGGCGATAAAATACACGGCGGCGCCGATGAAGGCGAGCCCGTAAACGCCGCCCCCGGCGGCCCCGCCGTTTCCTGTTCTATTCGACATACGTACCTCCTGGAATAAGGCAGCCGCGATCGCTCGTCGGCTCGGATTGAGTATACACGATGCGCGGCTTGCCGCCGCGGCGCATCCGCCCTAAGATGAAAAGATGCCGTTCGTCCTGCCTATCACCGACCCCGCGGGCATTTTTTCGTTGGTGCTCGTCATCATCCTCATCGCGCCCTTCCTGGCCGAGAAAATCAGGCTGCCGGGCGTCATCGGCCTTGCGCTCGCGGGGATCCTCATCGGGCCGCACGCGCTGGGCCTCGTAGCCAAGGACTCGGCGATCGAGTTCCTGGGCACTATCGGCCTCATGTACGTCTTCTTCGTCGCGGGCGTCGAGATAGACTTGGCCCAGCTCAAGCGCGAGCGGGGCTCGACCCTCCTGTTCTACGCCTTCACCTTCGGCCTTCCCTTCGCCGTGGGCTTCGCCACGGGCATGAGCCTCTTCAGGCTCGGGATCCTGGCCGCCCTCCTCTTCGGCTGCCTCTTCTCTTCCTATACGCTCGTGCCCTACCCCATCGTCTCCAAGCTCGGCCTCGCGCGCCAGAGGTCCGTCGTCGTAGCCGTGAGCGCCGTCATCCTCACCGACACGACCACGATGGGCATCCTCGCGGCCGTCGCCCGCGCCTCCCACGGCGACGGCGGGATCCTCGTATGGGCCAAGATGCTCGGAGCCGTCCTGGTCTGGGGCGTCCTCGTCGCGATCCTCGTGCCGAGGGCCGCCTCGCTCTTCTTCCGCAAGGTCAAGACCGACGGGACGATCGAGTTCGTCTTCGCGATAGCCCTCGTCTTCATCTGCGCCTACACTTCCCGCCTCGCCGGGCTCGAGCCGATCATCGGCGCCTTCGTAGCCGGGCTGCTCCTCAACCGCTTCGTCCCCGAATCGGGCGTCCTCATGAACCGGGTCAAATTCGCCGGCGACGCCCTCTTCGTGCCCTTCTTCATGGTGTACATCGGCGTCCTGGCCAACCCCGCCGCGGTGTTCGGCAGCCCCGCCGCCCTAATCGTCGCCCTCGCGATGGTAGCGCTCAATATCGCGTCCAAGTGGCTCGCGGCCAGCGGCGCGGGCCGCATCCTGGGCTATTCGAGGAACGAGCGGGGCATGCTCTTCGGCCTCTCGGTCAACCACGCCGCCGCCGTCCTCGCGGCGGCCCTCGTGGGCTACAAGCTCGGGCTCTTCGATCAGGCCGTACTGAACGGCGCCATCTTCCTCATCATCGCGAGCTGCTTCATCGGTCCGCTCGCGACCCAGCGCTCGGGCAAGCGCCTCGCCGCGGCCTGCGACGACCAGCAGACCCGCCCCGATCGCTCCGCCGAGCGCATACTCGTCGCCATCTCCAACCCCTCGACTATCCGCTACCTCCTCGACCTCGCCTTCCTCCTCCGCTCCAAGCGCAGCGAGGAGCCGGTATACCCCGTGGCGGTCGTGCCCGAGTCGGCCAACACGAGGCTCGAGATAGCCAAGGCCGAGAACAGCCTCGCGCAGGCGGTAGTCCACGGGGTCTCGGCGGGGGTGCCCGTGATCCCCGCGACGAGGGTGAGCGTCAACGTGCCGGAGGGCATCATCCAGGCCGCCAAGGACGACAGGGCCGGCGCTATCATCCTCGGCTGGTACAGGACGCCCAAGCTCTCGTACGCCTTCTTCGGCAACGCCATCGAGCAGATCATCCTGGGGGCGCGCGAGCTCGTGGCGGTCGCTCGGATCACGAAGCCCCTCAACAGCGTGTCGCAGATATCCCTCGTCATCCCTCCGCTCGTCGAGCGCCACCCGGGATTCCGCAGGGGCCTCTCCTACATCGGCAACTTCTCGAACCAGACGGGCGCCAAGTTGACCGTCTACGCGCAGCGCCCCAACGGGGCGGCGGTCATCGCGGCCATGGGCAACGCGCGATCGAGGCTGCACGCCCAAGTCGTCGAGATCGAGTCATGGAAGTCCTTCGCGCAGGTCCTCGGACCGTCGGGCCAGGGCAACCACGCCTTCGTCATCTTCAGCGCCAGGCCGGGAGAGGCCGCGTGGCACCCGGCGGTGGAAAAGCTGCCGCATAAGATCGGCGAGGACAGGCCCGACCTTCCCATCCTCCTCTTCTATCTGCCGATCGGCGGCGAAGCCGCCATCGCCACGCCCGCGACCACGAAGGGGAGCGATCTCTTCGAGCGCGCCCTCGAGGCGGGCAGGGTCAAGACCATGATGAGCGAGACTTCGATCAACGACGCGGTGCGCGAGCTCCTCCGCACGCGCTTCGAGGCCGACCGCAAGTCCCTCGCCAGGCTCTCGGCCCTCTTCACCGACATAGCGCAGAAGCAGCCCATCGAGCTCGAGCCCGGCGTCCTCCTCCTCCACGCCCACGTCGACGAGGCC
>Ga0265330_10002359_pt1 | contig 10344 bp, 11 predicted proteins | sample 41919metaG_FD_202083 | JGI IMG/M metagenome (GOLD analysis project Ga0265330, IMG submission 202083) | Rhizosphere microbial communities from Carex aquatilis grown in University of Washington, Seatle, WA, United States - 4-19-19 metaG | ecosystem: Host-associated > Plants > Roots > Rhizosphere... | reverse complement strand
GGGCCTACGGCTTCCACAGTGCCAGCGCACTTATCAGCTTCATCTTCCTCTGCTGCTCCGGAATCGTCCTCCACCCCATCTTCAAGTCGCCGCCGCTACACCCATGAAAACGTCAGGAGAGCCCTTTCTTCGACCAGGCAGGGCATCTTCGCGTCCTTCAAGGACTTCGCCGAGCCCGACTCCTTCGATCATCTGATGCAGAAACTGGCCAGGTCTAAGTGGATCGCCTACGCCAAGAAACCCTTCGGTCGCGTAGACCACGTCACCGGCCTGCGCGTGAGCGAAGCTTGTCGCCTCGCCTGGCACCGATTTAGCTCACCCTGCATGCTGACCGTGGCTCGCCCATGATCTCGAAGCCCGTGGCCTTCCTGCTGGCTGACCTGGGCGCTACCAAGATCCATTCGCGTCCCCGCGTCTCCGACGACAACCCGTTCTCCGAGGGCCATTTCAAGACCGTGAAATACCGTCCTGATTTCCCCGACCGCCATCCGCCTCGACTGCACCACCATCGCGTTTTTAACGTCCTTTTAATCGGAAGGTGCCGAATCATTGGCGTGCGGCCTCAGTGAGAGGCCTGAGTCAGGAGGTTTCATCATGACTACCGTAGCAAGAACAAGCTCCGTTATTACCTTTGTCGTTGTCACTGCCGTGGGAGGCGTGAGCTGCGCCGGCGCTCTCGCCTCGGCGATGGCAGGACCGCCCTCCGCCGCACAACAGGCAGCGATAGGCGATGATATCTGTGCGGGGGTGCCGCCAAAGGAGCGCGAGATGGGCTTGCTGGCATTCCGTGACGATATCGTGAGTGTCGCGCCGCTCACAGCAGACAGCTTCGTGGGAAAGTCCAAGGTAAGCCACACTGAGGGGGCGATCATAGGGCTGAGGGCCGCACCAGGCATCTCTGTACCATGGCTCGAACGTGTCAACAGCTGCCATGTTTCGCTCGTGAACTCAGGACGCCTAGCCGGAGATCAGGCTGCGCTGGATCCGTTCGTGATTCCGAAAACGACAGTCGGAGCAACTGCGGTCTATGCGGGGTACGTGCTGTATGTAAGAGGCCCCAATTACGATGTGGCGCGAGAGATCATAGCGCGATCCAACGCACTTCTCTCAGCGCCCGGCCATCTGACGACAATCTCGCCCAGATCTCCTTGAGCCCGGGTTTCTCCTCGTCCGCCGTTCGGACGGCAAGCACAAGGAGACGGTTGGCCCCATCGACACTGTTGAATGTCGAGGTAGCGCGACAGTGAGTACGACGATAACCAGAAACAAGACCGTGCGCGACGGCAAAATGTGGCGCATGAGCCAGGCGCTGAAGCGGGATCTGCCCGGCGTCGCAGCAGTTGCAGCAGTCACCGTCTTGGGGCTGTGGCTCGGCGGCCGCGCAGATCTCACGAATGTGCCTATCGCATTTCTCTTCGTGATCGCTGTCGTGTCAATGCGGTTCGGCTACCAGGCGGCCATCCTCGCAGCAATCGCCAGTGCGCTCTGTTTTGACTACTTCTTCCTGCCTCCCTATGGGAGTCTTCAAATCACCCACAGTCGGGACTTACTGACAGACATTGCGATGTTGGCGGTGGCTGTGCTCGTCAGCACGCTCAACGAACGACTCCGCAGAGAGGCGCGGTCGGCGCGCCTGAGCGAGCGCCAGGCAGAATCGCTGTACTCGCTGGTCAGGGAGCTAGCCGATGCCCATTCGCTGGATAGTCTGAACATCGCTGGCATGCGGCAAATCGAGTCGGCCGTCGCGGAGGTATCGGCGCGCGTTCTCATTCGCAATGGAGCGGAAGGGTTCAAGTGTGCCTTTTCCAGCGGCGGCCGTGTGGCCCTGGAGACCGAAGACCTCGAGGTCGCGAACTGGGCCGCCGTTCACCTGGAACCGGCCGGTCAAGGGACGAGGAACCTGCCCCTGGCTTCTGCCTGCTACGTCCCACTGGTCGCCGCGCGCGGGTGTGTCGGCGTTCTGGCGCTTCGCTCGCGCGTGAGCGATTCGATGGTGGTCGTGCGGCCGTCCTCGTTGATCCAGTCCATGGCGCAGCAGTTGGCCATGGCGATCGAACGGGCGCTGCTGTCCCAAGAGAAGCACGTCGCGGAGATCGAAGCAGAGACCGAGCGCATTCGCAATGCAGTCCTAAGTTCGGTCTCCCACGATCTGCGCACGCCCCTCACGGTGATCACGTCGGCATCCAGCACGCTCGTCGAGCGCGGCGATCGATTGCAGGGCACCGCCCGCGCCGAGATGGCCCGACTGATTCACGATGAGGCCGAACGCCTGAGTGAGCTACTCAAGAGCCTACTGGACCTTACGCGGTTGCAATCCGGAGCGCTCAGCGTAAATCGCGACTGGGAAAGCCTCGAGGAGGTGGTGGCCAGCGCGCTCCGACGGGTGGACGAGCGGACGGGGCCGGGAACGCGCCAGCTGCGAGCTCATGTGCCAAACGACCTGCCGCTATTACAACTCGATGCGATCCTGATCGAACAGGTGCTGATGAACCTGATCGACAATGCTCTCACCTATTCACGTACCGACTTTCCCGTTGAAATCAGCATTGCGGCGCGAGGCGACCGCGACGTGCTGGTATCCGTGATTGACCGCGGCAGGGGCATCCCAAGCGACGATCTCAGGCGCATCTTCGATAAGTTCTACAGAAGCGACAACACCGCCGGTCAGGGCTTGGGACTCGGGCTGACCCTCGCGCGCGGCATCGTCGAGGCGCACGGGGGCAAGATCTGGGCAACCGAGACACCCGGCGGTGGGCTCACGGTTCAGTTCACCCTGCCCATCACTGGCACGGCGCCGGGACTGCTGGAACCAGAGCCGAGCGAAAAAGGCACGCAGCCATGGGCGATGTAGCGGGAGGGCCGTGCGTACTGGTCGTCGAGGATGATCGCAAGATTCTGAGCGTGCTCTCGACCACCCTGGAAACCGACGGCTATCGCGTTGTCGGCGCCAACACCGGCCAGCGAGCAATCGAGGAGGTGCGGACCAGAAACCCCGACATCATCCTCCTAGACCTTGGTCTGCCCGATATCGACGGATTGGCCCTGGTGCCCGCGATCCGGGTGCACAGCACTGCCCCGATCATCGTGGTCTCCGCACGAGGAGGCGACCCGGACAAGGTCAAAGCGTTGGACGCAGGAGCCAACGACTACCTGACGAAGCCGTTTTCGGTTCCGGAGCTCCTCGCTCGGATTCGGGTCGCGATCCGCAGCCATGCCCAGGTGGGCGATGCCCCTCGTACCATCGTGTCCTTCGGAGCCTACCGTCTAGACTTGGAAGGCCGCACGCTTGTACGCGGGGAGGACCACGTTCGTCTCTCGGCGACCGAGTTCAAGCTTCTCGCGACGTTGGCGCGGCACCCCGACGAGGTGGTCACCACTCGTGCACTACTCAAGGAAGCATGGGGATCAGCCCACTACGGCAAGAGCGGATATGTCCGCGTCTACATGCATTCGCTACGCCAGAAACTTGAATCCGATCCCACACGTCCTCAATACCTGATCAATGAAGCAGGACTCGGTTACCGCTTGCGCACCCGCACCTCTGAATAGTCGGCAATTTGCACGACACCGCCTACCTCATCGTGCAATTCGCAATCGCTAGAGGTAACGGCTGCCATCCGCGGCATGCGGATAGCCCTTCAAGCGCGAGTCGTCCGTGCGCTGATGCGCGACTGGTTCCTGCTTTGCAGTCTGTCGACCGGTACTCTCGCTTCACCGCGCGAAAGCTCTGCGCCAAAAAATTCAAGTGACCATCGCACCAGTTATACTCGTCGTCGAAGACGACCGCAGATTGGCCCATGTAGTCGAGATGGCACTCCGGAGCGAGGGGTATCATGTGATCGACGTCAGCACAGGCCAATGCGCGATTACTGAGGTCCGAACCAGGAATCCCGATCTTGTGCTGCTCGATCTCGGTCTCCCGGACATCGATGGATTGGCGCTCCTCCCGACAATCCGCGCGAACAGCGCCGCTCCAATCATGATCGTGTCGGGTCGCGGAGATGCCATGCAAAAAGTACGGGCACTAAATTCCGGGGCGGACGACTACCTGACGAAACCCTTCTCGCTGCCAGAGCTTGTGGCGCGTGTGCGCGCCATACTGCGAAGTCATGCACGGCTGGCCGGCGGCGATGCAACCACGGTCTCGTTTGGCGACTACACCCTGGATTTCGTCGCGCGCAGGCTGCTTCACGGTAAGCACCAGGTTCCCCTCTCTATCACAGAGTTCAAACTGCTCGCGACGCTGGCGCGGCATCCAGGCCGCATGGTCTCCACAGACACGCTCCTCAAGGAAACCTGGGGCACAGCATACCAGCGCAAGCAGGGCTACGTCCGCGTCTACATGCACGCGCTCCGCAGCAAACTGGAACCAGAGCCGTCCCGCCCGAAGTACCTCCTCAACGAGCCCGGCTTCGGCTACCGACTGAATACCTCAGAGGGTTGACGCCTTTCCTCTATCTGCCTGATTGCGGAGGCGCCCGGCGCTCGAGAGAAACGCCGTCGACGCGCGCAACCCATCCGACCGTTCGATAAGCTGCCGCGCAATCTCCGAGGCGGCGCGCGACGACTGCGCGCGCGCAATCGCCAGCACTGCGATCCGCACAATGTTTCGCGCGTGTCTCTCCGCCATTTCGCGCGCGATAACAAGTGAGCAGGCGCCCCTGGGCCAGCCCGTTTTTAACGAAGTTTTAACTGCACCCCCTGCTACGTTCGTTGATGTCGCAATTCAATCCAATGTCCCCAAAACGACATTTCCAACGTAGCAATGAATGGTGGTGTCCAATGACAACGCGCTCCCGAATATTGATCGGCTGTATTCTGCCGCCGGCCGTGCTTTTGAGCCTGCTCGGAGCGGCACGAGCCAACCCTGACCCATCAACCACGCCAGCACCATCGCTGGCACAGGCTGAGATTCCTCTGCTGCCTATCGCGGAGACGTCACCGCCGATGCCCTCGGCGGACGAGAAGCTGGCCCCGCCCAGCGTTCCCGAGGGGGCAAGCGAGCCGTTTGCCTTTGGTGACTTCACTTGGTTGAACGGGAATAACCGACAGAAGACGGCTCTGCTCGACACCAAGTATTTCACGGGCTCGCTCCTGGTCGATGTCAACTACACGGCATCGAAGAACAATCCGATTGACAACACTGTCGTCGGGTCTACCGCGCTTTCGCGGAACAACGAGTTTACTCTCGCCTTCCTGGGCTTCGGCGGCGATTTTCACTCGGAGGGTGGTCGAGCACGGCTGATGACACAGTATGGAGTTCGGTCGACTCTGGTGCCCCGGAACGACACGAGCACAAACCGCGGCCAGTTCGATTTACAGACTGCTCTTCGCTATATCAGCGAGGCGTGGGGTGGCTATCACTGGGACGTCTTGCACGGTATCAATGTCGACGCGGGAATCTTCATGTCCTACGTGGGGTTGTTCTCCTACGACAACTTTGAGAACTGGATGTACCTGCCGTCGTTCACCTCGGACAATACCCCGTGGTTCTTCAACGGAATTCGCGCTCAAATCTTCCCTACTGACAAGTTGAAGGTCGAGCTCTGGCTTATCAACGGATGGCAGACCTATGGAAAGTTCAATGAGATGCCAGGTTTTGGGGGCGTGCTCCTCTATCGCCCCGTGGAATACCTGTCTTTCATCACCAACGATTACGTTGGTTGGGACACCCAGGACGCTCCCGGACGGATGCGGTTTCACTCGGACAACAGCTTCCTGATGCGGTGGCTGAACCTCACTAAGCCGAAGTACGGCGTCACGCGTGCGGCATTCTCGGTGACCGCGGACCTCGGTTTCGAGCATGGCGATGGAGTCGTCGGTTTCGGTGGCACAGGCACCGAGGGCAAGTGCACGAATGCCACTCCTTGCACGCAGCACTTTCTTAGCGCCATGGCCTACCATCGGGTCTGGTTTGGCGAGAAATTCGCATGGAACATCGGTGGAGGATTCATGAGCAACCCCGGGCGCTACCTGGTGCTGTCGCCGACAGGCAACGCTTCGAACCCTGCTCTGGTCCAACCGCTCGGCGTTTCGCCTCCCACAGCGGGGTTCGATTTCAATATGGGCACGAAGTTCAACGCATTCGACTACGAGATGGGCATTCAGTATATGCCAAGCCAGGTGGTCACATTCGACATCGAGTACAACCACCGCCAGGCCGACGTCCCGTACTTTGCGGGCCATGGGGGCGTAACTTCGCCGGATGGATACATCAACACAACTATTCCTGGCGGTTGGCGCCCCGACCTGTCCAAGACCGACGACCGCATCATTATCGCAATGTTGACCCGTTTCTAGCAGTGGCAATTGAATATCAAGTGGTAGATTCTGGAGAATTGTCATGATGAAGAGAACGATCTCGGTAAATGCGAAATCTAGTGGGTCGCGAGTCCTTTTGGTCATTATCGCAGTGGTTGCATTGACCCTCGGCAGCGGATGCAACCAAGGAAATGAAGGCGATCGCTGCAACCCCGATCTCTTTCCAGGGGAGAGTGACTGCAACGGCGGCCTGACTTGCCAGAAGTCCCCGACCTGCCCGGAGAACTACTGCTGCCCAACGCCACTCACGTCGAGCCTGAACCCGTTCTGTAACGGCAGTGCATGCCCGCCACCGGACGCCGGGAACTAGGCGGATCCTCAAGTCCCTCGAAGCGACATGAATTCTGGAGAGGCGATGGGAAGCGCCATGGTCGCCATTTCGCGGCACAGTCAGAGTGAGGCATCGCGTGCGCTTGAGGCCCGGCGCGCTGTGAGTGTTGCCGGTGAGACTCCCGGGTATTGGCTGCTGGACTCGCCGGGGTTGCGCGGGGTGCTCGAGATGGCGGGGCGGTTGGCACATGCGCCCGGCTCGCCCGTGTTGATCGAAGGCGAGAGGGGTACTGGGGTGCCGGAGCTGGCACGGCTGATTCACGACGCGGATCCCATAGCGCGGACGGAGCGGCTGCGGGAGATTCCGGCTGACCTGGTCAGTACCTCCGGGATGCGGGGATGGGGAGGCGTCGGGACGGTCTTCATCGAGGACATCGAGAACCTTGGGTTGGAGGGCCAGGATTGGGTTGGGGAGATGCTGGCGAATCGCAGCCAGGCGGCTCAGCCGCTCCGGATTATTGGGGGTTCTCGGCTGAGTGCTAAAGAGCTGTTGGGGCGCAAGGGGTTCAGTCAGGAGTTGCTCCACGCCTGGGACGTCGGCAGGCTCGTCATACCGCCGTTGCGCCTTCGGGCGGGCGACATCTTGAAGCTGGCTCGTCGGTTTCTGAAGCACTATGCCGAATGGCAGGGCGGGCGTTCGTTGCGATTCTCAGAGGCGGCGGAGCGTAAGCTCCTGTTGCATTCATATCCGGCAAACGCTAGGGAGCTGCGAAACATCGTGGAGCGGGCGGCGGCGTTGGCCACCTCGGAAGAGGTTGGCGAGGACGCAATCGTCGTCTTCGACGAGGCCGGAAGGGCGACCACTGTGCGGGCAGCGCTTCTTCGGCCGGTGACGTCCGCTGCCGGGCAGGGTAACAGCCATTTTCCGTCCCTGGTGGAATTGGAACGCGACTATCTCGTGATGTTGATTCGGGAATTCAGAGGACGGGGTATGGCGATGTCGCGGGCGATGGGTATGTCGTACGCCAGCGTGCGCAGGAAAATCCTCCGGCACGGCCTCGACGTCCGCGCGATCCTCGAAGCGGCCACGACCTCGGCCCCGTCCAAAGGTTGATCGTTCTCAAGCGTGCCGTGCGCAATCATCTTGTGGGCTTTGCAGTCGATAGGCGCATCTCTCTATTGACTGCCACTAGGGCAAACTGTCGATGAAGCAATGCTCGTGTCGCATGGCCTTGGCCTTGGGAATCACCTTCCTTTCTTCGGGCAGCACTCTGCCCGCACTGGCTCAGGAACATCTTGAGAATGCGTCTATCCCTGCCCATGTGAGCATGGCGGACGCCGTGCGCCTGTTCCGCGAGCGCGGCTTCGATCTCATCGTAGCGGATGCGACAGTGGATAGCGTCCGGGGCGACGCGCAGATAGCCAGCGCCATTGCCAACCCCGCCATCTCGGGCGGCGTGGGTCGTTCATTCGGGTTCAACAGCGCGACCTGTCCCGGCTGTTCAGCGTTGGCATGGGACGTTGGCCTGTCCGATCAATCGGCTGTCTTCGACACCCTTTCGGGCAAGCGCGGCCTCCGCTCGCGCACTGCGGAGCTGGCCCTGGCGGTGGCGCGCCAGAACCGTGCCGATACGCAGCGCACTCTGGAATCCATGCTTCGCCAGCAGTATCTGGAGGCGGTGTATTCGCGTGACGCCCTGGGCCTGGCGCACGAGTCGCAGAGCCGCCTCGGTCATGTGATGGAACTGAATCAAGCCCGCTTTCAGCATGGCGCCATCTCACAGGTCGACGCGCTCAAGGTCGAGACCGAGAAACTGGAAGCTGACCAGGAGGTGGAGCGCGCTGAATTCGACTTGGCCGAGGCCAAGTTTCAGCTCGCGTTCCTGCTGGGCGTGCGCGGCCGCGTGCCTGACTTCGAGGTCGATGCCGATCTCCCGCGCTATCGCGTGCCCGACGATTTGGGCCATGCGACGGTTGATTCCTTGCTCGAACGAGCCCGCCAGCAACGCCCCGACTTGGCAGCCGCCCACCTGCAGCACGAGCGTGCAGGCGCGGCTGTGCAATCGGCCAAGCGCCTGCGCTTTCCCGACATCGCTCTCTCGCTCGGCGTGAGTGGCCAAGGGGCCGGCAGCGACGTCAGCTCACCGCCCACGATCTCGCTGGGACTCACGCTCACCCCGCCGCTCTTCTACCATTTCCAAGGTGAGGTGCAAAAGGCCCAGGCCGATGTGCGCGTGCAGGACACGCTGTTAGCCAAGACCGAGGCGCAGATCGTGAACGACGTGACTGTCGCGCTGACGCAGTTCCAGTCGACCCGCCGCCGGGTGGAACGGGCCGAGCACGGCCTGCTCGATCGGGCGCGGCGCACGCGCGATCTGGTCCAGATCCAGTACGAGAAAGGCGCGGCGTCGTTGCTCGAGTACCTGGATGCACAACGAATGCTCATAGAAACCACCCAAGGCTACCTGCGCGATCTCGCCGACCACTGGCTGGCGGTCGTACTCATCGGGGAGGCTGTGGGCTTGGAGCTGGGACCATGAATCATATTCGCATCACTTCCACTGTCGCTCTGGCCTTCCTTGTGGCCGCCTGCTCTGGCTGTCATCGGCGCGCCGCCGCCTCGCAAGCAGTCGCGCCGCCCACGACGGAGGTGTGGCTAGCACCCGAACAGGTGGCAGCAGCTAAGCTGGTCGTCGAAACGCTCGAACTACAGCCGGTGGGTGGCGTGGTGGTGGCCAGCGGTCGCGTGACCTTCGACGATCTGCACGTGGCGCATGTGCTGTCACCGGTGACCGGACGGGTGGTCAAGATCGAGGCGCAGCTCGGCCAGCGGGTGAAGAAAGGTGACTCGTTGGCGGTAATCGAGTCTCCCGATGTGGCGACGGCATTCTCCGACATGGAAAAGGCGCAGGCCGACTTCGGCGCAGCCGAAAAGGAAGCTAGTCGCCAGAAGGACCTGTTCGACGTCCACGCCGGATCGCAACGCGATCTCGAAAGCGCGCAGTCGAACTTCAGCAAAGCCCGGGCCGAGCTGGATCGAGCCAGGAAGAAGACCCGCATTCTGCGCGGCAGTTCCTCCAGCCGGTCCAACCAGACTTACACCCTGCGCACCCCGATCGACGGCGAGGTCATCGCCCGCAGCGTGAACCCCGGCACCGAGGTGCAAGGTCAGTACTCTGGCGGCACCGTGCTCGAGCTCTTCACCGTGGGTAAGTTGGACAGCGTGTGGGTGCTGGGTGACATCTTTGAAATGGATCTCGGGCGAGTCAAGGCGGGCACGGCCTGCCTGGCCACCGTGGTGTCGTATCCCGGCCGCGTCTTCCGGGGACTGGCTGATTGGGTCTCGGATACCCTCGACCCCGCGACCCACACCTCCAAGGTCCGCTGCAAGATCGCCAATTCCGACCGCGCGCTCAAGCCCGAGATGTACGCCACCGTGACCCTGCCCGTGGATCGCCAGGTCGCATTGGCCATCCCGCGCGGCGCGCTTCTGCGCCTCGGCGATCAGACGGTGGTCTTTGTCGAGGTGGGCAAGACGCGCGATGGCCGATTGCGCTTCGAGCGCCGACCCGCAGTGGTCAACGAGGAGCTGGGTAGCGAATACCTGCCGGTGCTGCGCAACCTGGCCCAGGGTGAACGCATCGTCGTTTCGGGCGCCATTCTGCTTTCCGGGATGCTGTAACGATGATCGAGCGATTGGTTTCGGCCGCTATTCGTGCGCCATTTCTGGTCTTCATGGCCACCCTGGCCCTG
>Ga0265330_10002356_pt1 | contig 10352 bp, 7 predicted proteins | sample 41919metaG_FD_202083 | JGI IMG/M metagenome (GOLD analysis project Ga0265330, IMG submission 202083) | Rhizosphere microbial communities from Carex aquatilis grown in University of Washington, Seatle, WA, United States - 4-19-19 metaG | ecosystem: Host-associated > Plants > Roots > Rhizosphere >... | reverse complement strand
TGGCGGCCGTGGGCGGAAAGACGACTGTCGGGAAAGACGCCGTCACAGTCGAAGGCGCGGACTCGGCCATTTTGCTCGTTGCCATGGCCACCAGCTTCAAGAGCTTCAAGGACGTGTCTGGCGATCCCGAGGCGCAGAGCAAGCGCCAACTGGCGGCGGCTGCGGCGAAATCCTATGCCGATCTGCGGGCCGCCCACATCGCCGAACATCAGCGCCTGTTTCGTCGGGTGACCCTCGATTTGGGGACCAGCAAGTCGGCGCAATTGCCCACCGACGAACGATTGCTCGCCTTTGCCAAGGGTGGGGATCCACAATTTGCTGCTCTCTACTTTCAATTTGGCCGCTATTTGTTGATCTCAAGCTCGCGTCCGGGCGGCCAGCCCGCCAACCTGCAAGGCCTGTGGAACCATCACCTCGATCCCCCCTGGGGCAGCAAGTACACCATCAACATCAATACCGAGATGAACTACTGGCCGTCCGAGACGACCAATCTCAGCGAGTGCAATGAACCACTGTTCCGGCTGATTGAGGAGCTGTCCGAGACCGGCAGCCACACCGCCAAAGTTCACTACGGCGCCCACGGTTGGGTCACGCATCACAATACCGATCTATGGCGCGCGTCCGCGCCCATTGATGGGGCGACCTGGGGCATGTGGCCGATGGGCGGGGCGTGGCTGTCGCTGCACCTCTGGCAGCACTATCTCTACAATCCCGACCCGGCATTCTTGGCCAAGGCGTATCCACTGATGCGCGGGGCTGCCCAGTTTTTTGTCGAGACAATGGTGCCCGATCCCAAGCACGGCTATCTGGTGAACAATCCATCGCTGTCGCCCGAGAACGAACACCCGTACGGGACCAGCGTGACCGCAGGCCCGACCATGGACGGGCAGATCTTGCGCGACCTGTTTGCGGCATGCATCCGGGCCGCCGAGATCCTCGGGATCGATCCCGAGCTGCGCAGTCAACTGGCCGCTACTCGCGCGCGTCTGCCGCCCAATCAGATCGGGGCGCATGGGCAGCTGCAAGAGTGGCTGGAAGATTGGGACATGGCCGCGCCCGAGATCCACCACCGGCATGTCTCGCATCTTTGGGGCCTCTTTCCCAGCACGCAGATCTCTCTGCGCGATACGCCGGCCTTGGCCGCGGCCGCGCGACGCTCGTTGGAGATCCGGGGTGACGACGCCACTGGCTGGGGGCTGGCCTGGCGGTTGGCGCTGTGGGCGCGCCTGCGCGACGGCGATCGCGCGTACAAGATCTTCACGGCGTTGCTGCAGCCCGAGCACACCTATCCGAATCTCTTCGATAGCTGTCCGCCTTTTCAAATCGACGGCAATTTTGGCGGCACCGCGGGGATTGCCGAACTGCTGCTGCAAAGCCACGAGGGCGAGATCGAATTGTTGCCCGCGTTGCCCGCGGCCTGGCCCACCGGCTCAGTGAAAGGCTTGCGCGCGCAGGGCGGGTTCGAAGTGGACATTCGCTGGAAGGGGAATCGCCTTGAGAGCGCCACATTCCGCAGCACCGTCGGTGCCAAGACCGTGGTTCGCTACGGGGATCGCCAGCAGGCCCTTGACCTGGCGGCAGGCAGAAGCAAGACGCTGTCGATGAAATCCTTTGCGGCGAGGCTTCCTGGCGGAAGGAAGGGGGATCCACAGTGAACCGATGGGTTGGGCTCTGTGCGACAGGCGTTGCGGTGGCGTTGGTCGTCGCCGCCCAGTCGCCGGCGGCATTCGCCACTGTCCGTGTCGCCGCGCCGATCGGGGACCACATGATCGTGCAACGGGGCCGGCCGGTACGCCTGTGGGGGACAGCCGCGCCGGGCGAATCGGTTCACGCCGCGCTGGCAGGAGGCAAGGCGGGGACGCAGGCAGATGCCAGCGGGCGCTGGGCGCTCACGCTTCCCCCGGTCGCCGCGGGCGGTCCGTTGGTGCTGACCGTCGAGGGCTCTAATGCGCTCAACTTTTCGGACGTGTGGTCCGGCGAGGTCTGGGTGGCGTCGGGTCAGTCCAACATGGAGTTCACACTGGCGCGATCGAAGGGAGCCGACCAGGCAGTGGCGGGCGGTTGTCCGGGGCTGCGCCTGTTCACGGTGGCCAAGGCGACCGCAGGATCGCCCAAGGCCGACGTGAGCGGCGCGTGGCAGGTCTGCGATGCGGACACCGCCAAGGATTTTTCTGCCGTGGCCTTCTATTTTGGGCAGGAACTTCATCGCGCCCTCGGTGTACCCGTGGGCCTCATCCATGCCTCGTGGGGCGGCACGCCCGCCGAGGCCTGGACACCACGCGAGGCTTTGCTGGCGTCTCCGTCGCTCAGACCCACGATCGAGGCGCTGGATCGGACCGCGCGTGACGAGGGAGCACGGGCCGAGGCAGCGCGCAAGGTCGCCGACTGGGAGGCCAAGAGCTTCCACCACGACACGGGGAACCGGGGCGAAGCCCAGGGCTTCGCGCGCGCGCGCGCGGGAGGCGGGGGTTGGTCGAACATGAACCTGCCGCAGTTCTGGGAAGACGCTGGTCTGCAGATCGACGGCGCGGTCTGGTTTCGGCGTGAGGTCGTGTTGCCCGCCGATTGGGCGGGCGTGGATCTGACCCTGTCACTCGGGCCGATCGACGATTTTGACGTCACCTACTGGAACGGCGAGCGGGTGGGCGCCACCGGTGCCGAGACACCCGACTACTATTCGGTTCCCCGGCAATACAAGGTGCCCGGCCGTCTAATCAAGGCAGGCAGCAATCTCATCGCGGTCCGGGTCTTCGACCAGTGCGGGTCCGGCGGATTCGCGGGCCCTGCATCGCAAATGACGGTCAGGCGGACCGCGGTCGAGGCAGCCACGCTGCCTCTGGCCGGCACCTGGACCTACAAGATCGAACGCAGCCTCGAACCGATTAGCGTCGACTTCAGCACGCGGCCCGAGCTGATGGGCTTCGACAATCCGCACAGTCCCTCGGTGCTTTGGAATGCGATGATTGCGCCGCTGACGCCATTCCCGGTCGCCGGAGCGATCTGGTATCAGGGCGAATCGAATGCCTCGCGGGCACGGCAGTACCGGACGCTGTTTCCGACCATGATCGACGCCTGGCGGGCGGCGTGGCGCGATCCGGCCCTGCCTTTCGTCTACGTGCAACTTCCGAATTACCAGGGGCCGGGAGCAGCCAAGCCGATTGGCACGAGCGCGTGGGCCGAGTTGCGTGAGGCGCAGGCGATGACCCTGTCGTTGCCCAAGACGGCCATGGCAGTCACGCTCGATATCGGCGAGCGTGGCGATATCCACCCGCGCAACAAGGCAGACGTGGGGCGGCGCCTGGCCCTGCAGGCGCTCAAGCTGGTCTACGGCAAGGATGCGATCGCCTCGGGTCCAGTTTTTCGGAAGATGGTCCGGGAGGGCGGCACGGTCAGGGTGACGTTCGCCAACGCCACCAGCGCCCTGGTCACTGTCGACGGTGCGGCGCCGAAGGGTTTCATGCTGGCAGGGGCGGATCGCACCTGGCACTGGGCCGATGCGCGCATCGACCGTGATTCGGTCGTGATATCGAGTCCGGACGTGCCCGAGCCGCTCGCGGTTCGCTACGGTTGGGCCGACGATCCCCCGAACACTCTGAGAAACCAGGCCGATCTGCCCGCGGCGCCGTTTCGCACGGACAACTAGCCGACCGCTCGTCCGACGCGGGACCGTGACCGAGGTCGGGATGGCGGTCGTTACTGTGTGATCGCGGTGAGTCCTTCGATGCAGAAGTCCCAGGGCACCGCCGTCGGGGCAGCAGCCGGGATCTGGAACTGAAGCAGGATAATCGTGGTGGGATCCCAAGTCATCTTGGTCTCCCACGATGCCTGGGCGAGGTCGGAAAAGAGAACTGTGTTCTGTCCCAACGTGCTGACTGCCTTGAAGTAGGCGTTGTCGTTGTTGTTCTTCGTGGTGAACGCGACCCGGATGCCGGTTGATGGAGGGATCTTCGTTCCCGACAACTGGAAGCAGAATCCCTTCACTCCGTGCGAGGTCGCATTATACGGTTGCTGTCCGCCGGTGTCGTTCAACTCGAACCCGAGGCCGGCACCCCAGGCGTTGGTGGCCGTCCCGGTCGATCCCGAAGTACACATCTTACCGCCGACGTTCGGAAAACCTGTCGTCGTGGTAGGGGCGGTCGCGGTCGAGCAGCCAACGTTCTTCAGATCGACACAGTCGCTGTAGTAGAACCAGTTGCCATTGATCCCGGTGGTCCCGACGGAACCGAGTGCCACATGGCCTGTGGCGTCTGGAACGATCGGGACACCTGGGCAGCCGGTTCCGGAGCCAGTCGAGCCGCCGGTTGCAGTCGAGCCGCCGGTCGCGGTCGAGCCGCCGGTTGCGCTCGAGCCGCCAGTAGCGGTCGAGCCACCGGTTGCGGTCGATCCGCCGGCTGCAGTCGAGCCGCCACTCGCTCTGCCGCCGGTAGCGGCCGAGCCACCAGATGTCGACGAGCCACCAGATGCCGTCGCACCGCCGGACGTCGTCGAACCACCGGATGCCGACGAGCCACCGGATGCCGTCGCACCGCCAGATGCAGTCGATCCGCCGGTAGCGGGCGATCCGCCGGTGGCAGGCGATCCACCGGTAGCAGGGTAGCCGCCGGTAGTGGGCGATCCGCCAGTCGCGGGCGATCCGCCGGTAGCGGAGTAGCCGCCGGTAGCGGGCGATCCACCGGTAGCAGGGTAGCCGCCGGTAGCGGGCGATCCGCCGGTGCCAGTCTTGCCACCCGTTGCCGGGACGCCTCCCGTGCCGCCACTTCCGCCGCCTCCGCTGCCGGCAGAGCTGCAACCCGCAACCAGCAAGGCCGCAAACCCGATTGCCACGAAGGAGTAGGTCAGAAACTCGCCTCGAGCATGACTACTTGTGCGCATCTTAAGCATCGCGTACTTGTAACACCGTCGCATGCGAAAGGGGAAGTCCATGCCGCGCGACAAGCCGGCCCGTGGGCAGGCCACCAGAGACGCGCGATGGCGACATCGATCGAGAGGGTGCCAGCGCACCCCGCTTGCTCAGTGCAATACGCTGTCGTGAATCGCCTTGAGCAGGGGATTTCGCTGCCCTGCTGCCGCCGACGACAAGTAGCCCTCGTTGATCTCCCACTGAATGACGCCACCCAGACCCTTGGCTTTCACGTAGGCGCCCTTTTCCGCAATCGACTGTTCGTCGTCGTAAGAGACATAGGTGCATCCATCGGGCGCGTGCGGCGAGGTGAATGACAGGTAGGGCACGCGGGCGAGGCTGTCCCACTGGCGTGCGCTTGCGCTGTAGTACTCGGTCATGATGTTCGCGTAGGAAATCGTGCCGTCACTCGCGACCAGGGTGGAACCGTTGAGCGCTTGGTCGGGGCCGGTGACCGGCGACGAATAGCACAGGCCATAGAACCCGATGCCGATGCCCAGCTTGGCCGCGGGGACGCCCGCCGCGAGGTAGAGCTTCACCGTGGAGTCGATGGATGTGGGCGTGGCAGAGTCGGTTTGATAGAGCGCGCTCGAGTGCCAGCTCTTCCATCCCGACCACGCGCCCGCCTGGCCATACGACATGATATTGAGCTGGTCGTACGCAGCGGCGATAGCCGGAAACCCGGTAAGGTCGGCGCCGAGATTCACGTTGATGGCGCCGATGGGAATCGTTATCAAGGCACCCGGCTTTGCCTTGCGGATGCGGTTGGCGATGTCGACCACCGCGGGCTCGTCGGACTTGTCCATCGGCTCCCAGTCGATGTCGATGCCATCGTAGCCGGTGGTCGTCAACAGGGACACCAGGTTGGCGGCGAAGGTGGCGACGGTGCCGCTCGCGGTCGCCTTCTGGAACCCGCTCTGCGAATCGGCTCCACCGATCGAGGCGATGGCCTTCACGCCGTTGGTGTGAGCGGCCGCGATGAGATTGGTGGCGAGTTGCGGGTTGCCACCAGCCAGGGTCATCGAGCCATCTTGATTGGGCAGGTAGAACGCCATCGCGATGTGGGTGAGCCCGGACCATTCAATTTCCGAAATTGGGTATTGAGCGGGGTCCCAGCTGGCGTAGTAGCCCATCGACCACGCGCCCGAGGCCGTGCCACCGTCCATGCTGCTGCTGCTGGCGTCGGCCGAACCACCGGTCGCTCCGGTCGCACCGCCGGTTGCTCCGCCCGTCCTCGTCCCACCTCCGGCGGCGGCATCGCTCGCGCTCCGGGAACCACCGGAGGCGACCGTCCCGCCCATTCCCGTCGCACCTCCGGCGGCGGCATCGCTCGCGCTCCGGGAACCGCCGGAGGCGACCGTCCCGTCCATTCCCGTCGCACCTCCGGCGGCGGCATCGCTCGCGCTCCGGGAACCGCCGGAGGCGACCGTCCCGCCCATTCCCGTCGATCCACCGGCCGCGGCGTCGGCTCCACCCTTGGAACCGCCCGATACGGTGACCCCACCCGTGCTCGCCACGCCTCCACTTCCTGGCGCGCCCCCCGAGTTCGTCGCGCCACCACTCGAAACCGTGCCGCCGCTGCCGCTTCCGCCTGTCTGGCTGGTGACCCCGCCGCTGGCCATCGCGCCTGCCGTTGCGACCGAACCATCGCTCCCGCGGCTGGCCGACTTGCCACAGCCATGGCTCGCGGCCACGACCGCAGCAAACACAGACAGACTGAGGACCTTGACTACTTGCATGGCTTTCTCCTCGGCGGTCGTTGCCGACTGCCGCGATCATTTTCCGCCTCGAACGGTCGCCCGCCAAGGGTTTTGGCACCGCGACCGATGCATTGCGCGAGTCTCGCTTCGCCCCCGCGTCCGGAAAAGAGTCGTAGACTACGGTTGTGTCGGTACGAAAACGCCTCGCACGGCTGTCCTGAGGAAATGAGTTCGCCACCACTCCTTGCGCCCACCTACACAGCCGAATATCGCTCGGCTGCGAAGACCGCATTGGAAACGGCTCTGTCGAGTGCGCCGGCCTACAGCACCTGGCGCCACCACGATCCTGGAGCGTCTGCCGACATCTTCGCGCGGTACCGGGCGATGCCCGTGCTCGGCAAGGCCGATCTGCGCGAGCACCAACCGGCCGACTTCGTCCCGGAGGGGCGCGATCTGGCTGCGGCTCTTGCCAGGGATGAAGTCGAACTGGTGGCGACCAGCGGGTCGACTTCCGACGCCGTCACCAACGTCTGGTGTCAGGAGTGGTGGGACGCCTCCGAGGCGTCTTCGTGGAAGCTGCATGCAGCCACGGCATCGGCGCGGCTGGGCGATCACCGTGAAGCGATCCTTGCGAGCCCCCGGTGCGTGGGGTTTGCAAGCGATGTCGGCACCCTGAGCATGGAGGAGCGCACGCTCTGGCACTATCTGTTTCTGACCGAAAAGGCCGACCCGGCCGAGTGGAGCGCCACACTGTGCGACCGGATGATCGAGGAGCTGGGCCGGTTCGAGCCCGCGGTGCTCGAAGCCAACCCTTCGTTTCTCAGCGTCCTCTGCCGCCATGCCATCGATCGTGGCCGTCACGTACGCCAGCCTGCAGTCGTGACCTTGACTTACGAGAATCCGTCGCTCATTCATCTGCGCCACATTCTGAAGGTCTTTCAGTGCCCGGTGGTCAGCTCCTACGGCGCAACCGAGAGCGGGTACGTGTTCGTGCAATGCGAAGCTGGCCGACTCCATCAGAACGTCGAACACTGTCACGTCGACTTTCAACCCCTGGCTCGTCGCCATGGCGGTCCCACGATCGGACGGATCTTGGCCACCACGTTTCACAACCCCTGGCGGGCGCTGATCCGTTTTGACATGGGGGATCTGGTGCGGCTGGCAGCCGAGCCGTGTCGCTGCGGCCGGCGCGAGGGACTCACGCTCGATGCGATCGAGGGAAGAGTTGCGAATGCGACGCTTTCGCTTGCGGGCACCCTGGTCACCCAGCGCGAGGCCGATGCCGCGATAGCGCAGGTCGATGGAGTCGATCAGTACGAGCTGGTGCAAAGCGACGCCGCCACAGTGTCGGTACGCTACGCGAGCGATACCCGGGCTCCGGCCGCGATCGAGCCCGAATTGTCCGCGTCGCTGAAACGATGCTATGGAGCTTCCTCCAAGATCGTTGTCGGACGCGTTCGAGCGCTGTCGCCAGTTCTCGGCGTCAAGTATCGACTGGCTCGAGCCGACTTCGAGATCGATATCCAGGATTTTCTTGCGAGAAGCCCATGAGCAGACCGAAACCATTGTTCCTGATTGCCGGCGATCCTAGCAGCAGGCGCACCGGAGCCGATCCGCTCTTGCGAATGGTGTTCGACAATTGCGGTGTCCCTCTTCCTTCAATTGCGTACGTCGGCGCTGCCAGCGCCGACAATCGGGGTTTCTTTGATTGGGCGAGGCGCATTTTCGCGAGGTCCGGATCCGGGCCAGTGAAGCTTGCACCGACGGTTCGACGATTCGAGCGCCGCTCCTTCGAGAAGACCTGCGAGACTGCGGACGCGGTGTACGTCAGCGGCGGCGACGTCGAGGAGGGAATGAATGCCGTCGCCCGGCGTGGCGTCGCTCCCTTCCTGCGCGACCTCTATCGTGGCGGCAAGCTTGTCTTCGGACTTTCGGCAGGCAGCATCATGCTGGCCCGCGCCTGGGTGCGCTGGCGAGATGACGACGACTCGATCGGCAACCTTTTCCCGTGCCTCGGAATCGCCGACATCCTGTGCGACACACACGGCGAAAAGGAGAACTGGGAGGAACTCAGGGCCCTGCTGGAGCTCTCACCCGACGCCAGCATCGGCTACGGAATCCGGGCGGGGGCGGCGATTCGCGTCGATCCCGACGGAACCGTTGCGCCGATGGGGAAGATCGACCGGTTTGCCAAGCAGGGGGGCGTAGTGCGCGAAAAGAGAAGACCGGTGATTTCGTGGAGCTGAACGGGATCGAACCGTCGGCCTCCTGAATGCCATTTCCAAACAGATCTAGAACTCGCTCACCCTCACGCTCTCGCCCACGCCGCCCGCGAGCCGCGACCCGCGGGCCGGCCCTTCGGGCGGTCCGCAATTTCCCGACAGGCTCTAGCTAGTACGCGAACCGCCGCACGGACACGTTCATCACCAGCCCCAGCGCCAACATCACGGTGAGCGCGCTGGAACCGCCGTAGCTCAACAGGGGCAAGGTCACGCCGACCACGGGCAGCAGGCCGGTCACCATGCCGATGTTGACCGCAACCTGCCACGAGAGCATGGCCGCCACGCCCACGCAGACGGTGATGCCGAATCGATCGCGGGCCTCGCGTCCAATCTTGACCACCCACAGGGCCAGCAGGGCGTAGGCGAGAAGCACCACCATGCATCCCAGAAAGCCCCATTCCTCGGCCCACACGGCGAACGGGAAATCCGTCCACAGCGCTGGCAGCGAGCGCAGTCGAATCTGCGTCCCCTGCAAGAATCCCTTGCCGATAAGCCGTCCCGAGCCCACGGCATTCATGGCCTGGCGCGGTTGCCACGCGGTAGCCGGGTCGACCGCCGGGTTGATGAAGGCCAGGATGCGGTTGCGCTGATAGTCGTGCAGGGCGTATTCCCACAAGGGCGCGGCGGCCAGCGCCACCACCAGGGCGATCCCGGCCATGGTCTTGAGCCGCAGGCGCGCGGTCAGCATGACGGTGGCGAAAATGAGCACGATGATGAGCGCGGTGCCGAGGTCGGGCTGGGCCGCGATGAGCAGAAAGGGCAGGCCAGCGAGGAAGATGGGCACCAAGATGTGGCGCAGGGTCCGTCCGTCGAGCGCAGGGGTCTCGTGTATGTACTTGGCCAGCGCGATGATGGTGAGGACCTTCATGAGTTCGGAAGGCTGCAAGTGAAAAGCACCCAGGTCGAACCAGCGCCGCGAACCGCCCACCATTTTTCCGTGAATCAGCACAGTCACCAGCAGCGCAATGCCGACGCCGTAGAGCACGTAGCCCATACGGGCAATGACTCGGTAGTCGAAACTGGCCACCGCCAGAAAGAGCAGGCCGCCGACGGCAGCCCAGGAGAGCTGCTGCGCGAACAAATGGAACTGGCGCTCGCGCACGGCGCTCCACAGGTTCAGCAACCCAAGCGAGATGCACACCAACGTGGCTGCGGTCAGCATCCAGTCGAAGCGGAAGCGCAGTTTGCGCCAGGACACTACCCGCGGCACTAGCGGCCCTCCTTGTTGACGGAGTCGGGCGGCAGGGCAGGGTCGCTCTTTGCAGGCAGGGGTGGCGCGGCCGGGACGGGCGAGGATTCGGGCCGGGCCTCCCCGATGGCGGAGGGTAGGCGGGAATCTTCCCGACTCGATCCGCGCCCGGCGTGGTGGGCCAGACGGGGCGGCGACCGATCTTCGGGTGGGACCACGGTTTCGAAGTAGTTGTCGATGATCTCCATGGCCACCGGTGCCGCCACCGCGCCGCCGTGTCA
>Ga0265330_10002351_pt1 | contig 10357 bp, 13 predicted proteins | sample 41919metaG_FD_202083 | JGI IMG/M metagenome (GOLD analysis project Ga0265330, IMG submission 202083) | Rhizosphere microbial communities from Carex aquatilis grown in University of Washington, Seatle, WA, United States - 4-19-19 metaG | ecosystem: Host-associated > Plants > Roots > Rhizosphere... | reverse complement strand
TGCAGATGTTACGACGTATGCCTTCTGAATCCGAACGTACCTTTATGCAGAAGACGCTTGCGTTGCCAAAGGATGATCTGTCAGAGACAGATTGGTGGAGTGCGATGCAAATATTCCTGATTTCCGCAGAAAAGACATGGGACGCGCCCGTGGAGATAGAGCTTCAAGTCATGCGGTTCGGGGAGTTGGCCGTAGTTGCCATCCCATTTGAGCTATTTGTTGAGTACTCTCTTGCAATCAAACAACACTCACGGTTTCCATACAATATTGTAAGCACTCTTACGAACGGATTGTTTGGGTATGTCCCCACTCCTTCAGCATTGGCAGCTGGCGGGTATGAGGCAACGTTGGCTTACACCAGCTGCCTGCAGGCAGATGCCGGGGAGAAAACAGTTGATTCTGTCTGCAATTTGCTGGATCAACTTTATTGTTTCAATCCGGTTAGTCAAGGTCCTTAAGCTCGGGCTGGGACAATCTCCCGGAGGCCTCGATTTCCCATTGTCTCTGGGCGACCAGCGGGTACCGCCTAAGGCCCTGGGCACTGCCGCTCACGACGGCAATCAGCTCCGGGTTTTCCCGCGCGCATCGGGCAATTTCTATAAAATCGCCGAGGGTACGGATCGGCCGCACTTCGGTTGCTGGAGCCCGATTGCGTCGGATAGGCCGAACTTCCATCTCCCCGAGTTTTTCGGAGACCTTCTGTTGAAATCAGCGAATGACTAGACGTGCGTCCTGAAAGCTTTTGCAGGTGACAAGCGTAATTGGCCGGGTATTGTCCAAACGCTCCGAATAGTCATGAAGCTCTCCTAAGAAGGATTCGGATTCTTTTTCGTTGCTGGCTGGTTCGTTCGCGACGCTCCACATGATAACCCAGCCCGTACGATCCGCGGCATGCGGCATCAAAAGAATATGCCGCCCATCTCATATATGTATTTACCGTCGATATAGTGGCGCTTCAGAGCTTGCTGAAGGCTTGTCTCTTCAGGGAGATCCTCCAGTTTGCTGAACGGTTTGGTAAAAACAAAAGAGAATACCCCCTTTCCATCTGCTATTCTGGGATACAGAATGAATTTTTTCTGGAATTGCACCAATCCGGCTTCCGGCGAAAGGAATTGCGTTAGCTGATGATCCATCATCCAGGAACTGCAGCTGAATGCTTTGAAATTGTATTCGGGATAACAACGCATAAGAATCAGGCGCGCGTCCTCATAGGATTTTTCACAGGCAGCCTGCGAAAGTTTCCCCGCATGGCTGACGCCAGGAATATGGATCTCGATAACAGAATCGCCTGATGTCAGCATCATGCTCCATTTTTCCTTTTCCAAACGGATCCGATTACCATCCGCAAGACCGTTTTCGTTTACGGGGTACCCCTCATAATATGGATCCGTTTCGAGAAATCTGGAATCAACCGCGAGTATCTCATCCTTATAACCAGATGATCCGAAAACCATTCCCTTCTGTAATCTTACATCTCTCATCAAAACCTTGAACTCATTGTCTTTGTTTTTGAAAACATAGATGGATCCGTTGAAATGCTTTCGAACCTCAAAATCCAATCTGCCTATTCGCAGAATAAGGGCGTCAAGGTAGAGCTGCATCCAACTGATGTATCGTCCGAACGCCAATCCCGGTTTCCCATATATATCATAAGTCAGGTCAACAAGATACCTATATGCCTTCAGTGTATCACGGTAAATAGCCTCCGGCACCCCACGGTTTTTCATGGCTCGCGCCGCCGGCGGTATCAATGGCAGGAGTGAGAAAAGCAGAACGAAATCATACGCCAGAGTATCAACCCCGTCCCGTGGCAAAGGCGGAAAGACCTCGCTGATTTCGGATGCAAATGCCGTCCTGTCCGTCATGGCATATTGCAAAAGGAAAATGTACCTTTCCAGGCTCGAATTGTTTCTTACCTTCTCCGCAGCCTGCAAAATAACCCCGAGCCAATCGTCAAACAGGTCAAATTCATCGTTCAGTCTTTCAATATAGGGCTCCTGCAGAAAGAAAGCGCCATTTGTTTCATATTCCTTCATCGCAATGCAGAACAGCCGATCCCAGCGTTCTGGATACCTTTGAATATTCAGCGAATTCATCAAATCGGACATGCTTGTCATCGCATCACCATAATTGTCTTCCCAAGGCTAGCAGCCTATCGTTCATGATATATCCTGCATCGGGCGACATTCTGCTCGAACTGCATAGCCTGGTGAAGCTCATCTAATGATAGCAAGTACTATAGCTTGCCTTGGGCCGAATGGGAAGTCTGGAGGTGCCGAGCCTGCAACGCAGGGGATGAGCGACGCGGGGGGGGGACTCGGGGCGGAAGCGGACCGTTGATCTACCAATTGCGGTAGGACAGACAGGCTGATCCCCGGGGGGGAGCGAGGAGAGCGGAATCAGTTCAGCGACGCAGGATCCAGGCCAGGCAGTGGCTTCGCGATCTTGATAAGATGGCGCAGGATCTTGACCACCTGCAGGGTGTCAGTGATGATGGCGAGCACCTTCATCGGGTGGCCGCAACGAGAGCAGATCAGGGGATCCACCTCGTAGACTTTCTTGAGCAGCCGAGCCCAGGCGGAGCGGCTCTGTATGGCCGATTGGTAGGAAAGCTTATCCATCGGGCGTGCCGGGCAGGGAGGACTTCGGGGCACCCCGCGAGGCGCGCGGGATGCGCGTGAGCGATTGGGCGGTACGTGCCCGGGGCTGTCGCATCCGGGGCCAGCGCGAGTTGGTCTGCCACGTATTGAGATAGGGGCCCTTATGATGTGTCGCGTCACCGAGGGCTTCCATGGTACTCCGTGGAGTTGCGAGGACGGAACCCCCGCAGCACGTCCAAGGCGATCTGCTGCCGCCCTGGGGACGAAACCGGCCGAATCCGCACTTCGGGCATTTGAATGCCACTGAGTACCGTGGCCGCGATGCGGGCGATGCCCTGGCTCCAGCCTCCGCAGACGCGGAATGCCGAGGCGGCGCGCGCGATGAGAGGGAGGCGGGACCTACTGATGGTGGGGGCGGAGCGCTGCTCGTAGGCAGCCTGGAACTCGGGGAACCGGCAGCGGAAGAGCCTGCGCAAGGGATCGGGTCCCCGGGGACGGTAGAGGGGGCGGGCGCCTGGTTGGACAGGCGCAACGTCCGCAGTGGCCACATGAAGAGGAACGTGGGAATGGGCACTCCGACTTGATGGGTTCTCCGGGCGCAGGTCTTCCCGCCGAGCCTCCGAGCGTGGCGCAGCACTCGCGTCCTGGCTCAGGATTCGGGCAGCCGATTTGGGAAATACGTTGCCAGTTCCCGCGGAATGGCAGGTGCCTTGGTACGGGTCGTCGGCTTCGTCACTATCTTCGCAGTTCCGGCTCTCCTTGTGATTGTCGAAGATCACCTGAGGCTGTATTCTCAAGGAGATGGGTGACACGCTTCAGCGCGTCCGTGAGCTCGCTCGTGCCGACGCGGTGAAGATCTTGGAACATGGATACGATGAGTTGGCTGCCGATGGAATCTCCGCACGAGAGGGCCGTCCATGCCGTCTGGGGCATCCCAAGGAATGAGCTTTCTCCGGCAGTTCTGATCACCGCATATCGGCCTGACCCGCAACGTTGGGCTGACGACTATTCCAGGAGGACGAAATGACGACACGCAAGCGGACCAAGATCGTTCGTGAAGGCAAGTATGTTGCGGAAGTCGATGTAGAACTTCTGGAGGGCGAGACCGGTTGGTCGCTTTATCTTTCCTTGGATGATGCGTACAAGCTCGATGATGTAAGGGAAGCCTTGCGGCGGGGCGACATCAGCGCAGCATCCCGAGCATCACGCGTCTATTCTTTGACCCCGGTGTCGTGATATTCGATGCAGGCGCAATGCGAGAAGGAAGACCGTCCTGAGGTGGCGCGTCTGCTGGAGATCCAGCTCGCCGATGTCTGTGATTCCCGAATAGCTGTGCATGATGGTTATCTCCCCCTCGCCCAGCGACGATACGCTTCAATCCACTCTGCCCCTTCAGGTTGAGGAGATGGAAGGGAAAGGTCCAGTAATGGGATCCGCTGCTTCTCTGGGCCTCTGGAAAAAACCACAACAATCTCCTCCGCGTCATCGAGCTCGACTTTCTGCACGTTGACCTGGATGCCGAGCACGGTGGTCGAAAACGGGAAGCGAAGATTCTCCTCGACCATAGTGAAAAAACCCATCGCTTGCTCGCTCGCATTGTAACAGTCGACGATTGCCTCTGAGATCATTCGCTCAAGACGAGAGGAGGACGTTGGGCTGCGTGGGCTACTCGACCCTTGACGCATGCGCTTCAAGCTTTTTCCTTGTTTCATTGTTATCCTTTACACGGACGTACCCCATCGCCCGATAGCCACGGAGACGCTTTTCAAGCATCCGAAGAAGCATTGGGACTTTTCGATCCACATAGTCGTATATCCGCACCTCGGTCTTGCCGGCATACAGACGATGGAGACGGCCCGAGTATTGAATCAGCGTCCCTTTCCACGACACCGGCAGGGCGAGAAACAAGCTATCCAATCGTGCGTCGTCGAAACCTTCTCCGATGTAGCGCCCTGTCGCGAGGAGAAGCCGCGGCTTGCCATCGGGCGCCGTGGCGAAGCGTGCAAGCGCCTCGCGCCGCGTCGACGGCCTCATTGTTCCATGGAGCACGACAAGATCCGGAACGTATGCACGCAGTTCCTCAGACAGTTTTTCAAGGTGCTCGCGCCGCTCCGTGAGCACGATCGGGGAGCGCCCGTCTTTAAGGGCTTGGATTACATCTTTGCAGATGAGATTATTGCGGGCCTGATCGGCCGCCAGCATCGAGTAGAGCTCATGGATCGTGGTTCGCTCGGTCTGCTGATTAATGACAAAATCGGTTTCACGGACGATGAGGGACTGTGCAAATGGGCGTTGTGCGTTCTTGCTTCGTGAATCGACAGTGAACCGCGCAGGACCGAGTTGCATATAAATGATGGGCTGCTGACCGTCCCGGCGACGTGGAGTTGCAGTAAGCCCAGTAACAAACCTTGCCTTCACTTCAGAAAGGACGCGTTCGAAGGAAACGGCAGGGACGTGGTGGCATTCATCCACTACAATGTGTCCATAGCCAGCCACAAGGTCAGCTACGCGGCCAAGGCGGACTAGTCTTTGCATCATCGCCACGTCGACCTTACCAGTAGGTCTGTTTTTCCCGGAACCGATTTGCCCGATTTCCTTCGGTTCTTTGCCCAGGAACAAGGCAAGTTGTGCGACCCATTGATCGAGGAGAGGCTTCCGGTGAACAAGAACGAGCGTGCTTCGTCGCCGCATGGCGATCAGAAAGATCGCTAAAACGGTCTTGCCAGTCCACGGAGGTGCCACCAGGACGCCTATGTCGTGAGCCAGTAAAGCCTTTGCAGCTTGTTCTTGACTTGAGGTGAGAGTACCCGTGAAAGAGCAATCGAGCACGGCTCCCTCCTCGCGCTTGTCTGCGACCGAAAGGGCGATGCCATACTCGTTCAACAGGGCCTCAACCTCGGGCTGGCACCCACGAGGCAGGGCGACGTGCTCGGAGAGCTCTTCTGCACATGCAATAACCCTGGGGGTAAGTGCAATAGAAAGCCTCATGCCCTGCCTCTTGTAGAACTCCGGATTCTGGAAGGCAGCCAGACGCTTGATCTGGTTGAGAAGAGGAGAGGGTAGGCCGTTTCGTTCAAGAAACAAGCGTTGAGAAATGGTGGCGTGCACCTCGCGCGGAAGGGTTTCGTTCATGGACACCCGTTCCAAGTAGCCCGATGGAGGTCGTTTCCACGGAGTCTGGTCAGATTCCTCCTCGGCATCGACCATTTGCAGTCCCATAACCTTGCCCCGACGGCCAGCGTCTTGGACGATTTCTTGAACCCTATTCAAATCGATGCGCTGGATGCTCGATATAAAAGCCCACTGGTCATCATATGGAGTGAATGATGCATCAACAAATACCGAATTGCCTTTCGTCCTCGCTTCCCATTGAAGGGGAAGGGCAATGAGGTTTCCGAAGCCACCTTTGGGGAGCATATCCTGGCTTGGGAAGAGCCGATCGTAGGACGACATCGAAAGTTGGTGGCGACGAACCATGGTCCCGGTTATCAGGAAACACCCCAGATTCCTCGCGAGGCTGGAGGGGACGGGTTCGGAGAAGAAGAGCCAGGCGTGAGCGCCTTTCCCAGAACGTGATCGTTCGATAGCGACGGGAACATCGTGTGAACGACACGTCTCACGGAACGAAGCGACATCTTGCTGCCACGCGCCATCGTCGAAATCCGCGGCCAGAAACCAGCAACTCTCATCGGAAAGAAGCGGATATATCCCCATGACTTGAAAGCCTTTGAGATGCTTCTCTATTTCATCATCGGTGACGCAAAAGAACGCATGCTGAGAGCATTCAAGACAGTTTGTCTTTCCGGAACTTCCTGGACCCCTTGCTTTTCCACAGAGCACCGGATCCCACTCGTTCGCACAAGCCGGCGAATAGCCAGCCTTTCCTGTCCTACTGCTCTCCCAACGACGCGCGAAAACATCCTCTCGGCCGCGAAACAGCGAGCGAAACGTCCTCACTTTCTCCTCGCTTGAGAGCGTTGCCGTTGTCGAGATTGCGCCTTCGTCAAGCGCAGTCGATCGGTCAGCACGTGGCTCAAGAGCTGACAACTGCTCTTTGAAAGACGAAACAAGAGCACGGCGGCGTTCGAGTTCAGCGGCGATTTCTGAAATGCGTTGTTCTTCTCGAGCTATCTGTTCGGCGAGTATTCGACGTCTCGCGTCGCTGCTCTGGCTATCGCGCAACTATGCTCATCTCTCTGCGCGAGGCGGAATCGAGCCTCTGAGATCACTTCAGCTCGATCGTGAGTGACCCCTCTTCGCAAGCCGAGTGGGTCTTCTGGACGAGGAAGGCGACATAGAGCGTCGCAAAGGTTTGTTGGGCAGTGCCTTGGCGCTTTCTGCTGCAACTCGTTCCGCGAGATAAACCTTGAGCAGCGACTGATACGGCACATCACGCTTGTTAGCCAGGCGCTTCAAGTCTGCGAGAAGCTGAGCAGGAAGCCGTAGGGAGATTGTGGAAGTGGACAGCTTCAGGTTCGGAAATTGGGTGACCTCTGCCCTCGACCAGTCCAGGTAATCAGCCGTATCGTGCTCTTCCCAAAAGGAGCGTTCTTCGGCTTCTGACTTGAACTCAGGCACTGGTTTGCGTGCGCTTGGCATAGATCCCCCGTTCTCGCCGGCTCATGGGCCGGCCTGAAATAACCCGCAGCAAGGAGCCGCGGACAGTGAAAACGACAGTGAGTTGGCGCCCAGAATCAGCGTGTCCCAACGCCACAAATCTCCGTTCCAGCTTGGAATGGTCCTCGTCAAAGGTCACGACAACCGGTCTATTGAGGAAAAGCTGCTCGCACTCCGCCTGGGACACCTCATGTCTCACCCACGTCTTTTCGAAGTTGCCTTCATCCCACTGAAAGCCTTCAAGACTTTCAAAAAACTCGTCGAGCAGCCTCACATGCAATGTATACGATGAACATATACACTTGTCAACTCAAGAGAGCAGGCGACGACCGCCATTCCAGCGGCCGGCGTGGGCGCAGACAGACAGAATCGCTACGGTTTTGGCAACCGTCGGAGCAGTCGCGCGAGTACCATAGTTTCTCTCATCTTTTATCTCACAGCGCGCGCAGTTTTCCGGCGCTCAATCACGCAATTCTTTATCCTATTTTGAATTATTTTGCCCCAGGGATGACTCGAACATCTGACCTACGGTTTAGGAAACCGTCGCTCTATCCAGCTGAGCTACTGGGGCGTACTCACGGAGAATGATCTTACCGGCGCACCGGTCCCCTGTCAATTGGAAGAGCGCTCCGCTTCCGGCGGCAGGAACTCGGGAAACCGGTACAGGGAATGCCCACGCGGTATGTCGTAATCGGGGGCTGCATTACCCACCCGCACGCACTCTTCCAATCCCGCCTGCGCTTGCGGGAGAGGCACATTCAGCTCCATGGCGACAATCGCCACGGTGAGAACGCCATCGTGATCTTTGGCGAGCTTGAGGATGCGAACCGGCAGAAGAGGATCGATCTTGACGGGACCGGTGGGCTGGCTCTTGACCGAGTGGGTCCCGCGATTTTCACGGGTTGCGTTCAGCGCGTGGCGGATGGCGGCACGCAGGTCCTTGCCCGCCAGCACCCAGGCGCCGGCAACGAAGGAGCCGAATCCAAGGAAGATGCCTTCCCAGTGGATTCCCTGGAAAAGGGGGAGTGCTCCCATGAGGACGAGAACAGCCCCCACTCCTAAGAGGCCGTATCCGACGATGTCGCTTGATTTCTTCATTCAGTTCCCAAGGGCCTGCGATGATGATACTCGCCCCGGGGGTGCTATGCAATCCTTGTCAAACGGGTCGGGAACGACCCGCCTCAGGGAAGCAGAACCGTGGGAGCCGCCGGCGGGGCGGCGCTTGTTATCTGGGGCGGCTCGGTCTTTTCTTTTTTGACCAGATACTGAGAGAAACCAAGAGTTTCGATCTTCTTCTGGATATCCGGGAGATCCTTCGAAAGAATTCCACGCACCGAAACACGGGTGATTCCAAGCGTGGTCTTCTCCAACGTCACGATCAACCCGTCGCCTTCCAAAGTCGTCTGGGCCTTTTGTGCGTTGACTTCGATTCCATAAGCGCCCACTTGGATCGCAAAGAGATCCTTGTCCGTGGAGAATGAAAGGATCTCCAGCGACACTTTCGCCACTCCCTGGCCGACCATACCCAGGGCGTCCGCGGCGGCGCGCGACAGGTCTATGATTCTTCCCTCGACGAATGGACCGCGGTCATTGATTTTGACGATGGCCGTCTCGCCGTTGTCGAGATTCGTGACCTTCACCATCGTGCCGAAGGGAAGGGTCTTATGGGCAGCGGTCATTTCGTTCGTGTCGAATACCTCGCCGCTGGACGTGAGCCGCCCGTGGAACTTGCCGCCATACCATGAGGCGAGCCCCTCCAACTGGGGATCCGCGGAGGCTACCGCGGCAGCGGCGAGGAGCAGGCAGAGGACCATTCTCTTCACGTTCTTCAGTATCGGCAATTCCATCAATTCCCCGATTCCGACTCCCGAGCGAGCAGAAGCGCGCTGACGTCGTCGGCGAGAGGGAGAGACGAGCTTCGTCGACGCACTTCGACGAGAAGATCGTCAAGCGGCGTCAGACCCGCGTAGGTGGCGAAGAATGACTCGACCCCTTCGATCCCAAATTGCTTTCCATCGGAGCAGGGTGACTCGAGAATTCCATCCGAACAGAGAAGGAGGAAATCGCCCGGCTGGAGATGGAACATGACCTCCCCAAAGTGCGAGCCTTCGTCCATGCCGAGCATGAGCGACGGAATGGTGAGGCGGTCCCGCAATCGATATCCCGGGGGCGAAGATTCGAAAAGCATGCCGCGGGGGTGACCGGCAGCGCCGTAGCGCCCGACTCCCGTTCGGGTGTCATAACTCACCACGCAGGCTCCGATGTAGTATCCGTCGACACCGGCTGATTGCATGAAGCCTTTGTTGACGCTCTCCAGGACCCTCGCTGGCTCCCTCTCTCCCGCGAATGAGGCATGAAGCAGCGCCTTGTACACCATGGTAAAGAGTGATGCGGAGATGCCGTGGCCCGTAGCGTCGGCGAGCGTCACGATGAGCGTCGATGCGTCGAGAAAGAACGCCTCCAGGAAATCGCCGCCGATCTCGTCAACAGGGGAGTAGAGCGTATGCACGCGCACTCCGTCCTTGCTGAAACCGCGTTGCGTCATGGTGCGCTTCTGGATTTCAACCGCGAGCTGTCTTTGCTGATACTCTTCGCGCATCCCGCGGAACAGTGCAATGGCTCCGACGGGGGCACCGTCGGGTCCGTGAAGCGGGCCCACGCTCAAAGACACCGGCAAGGCTTTTCCCCTCGCCGTGTTCATCAGAATGAGGTTGGGGACGGTGCCCCCGATGCTTGTTCTCATGGAACGGAGCAGCGGGCATAATCGATCGTCACAGAGGCTTTCGCCGAGGATCGTGCGATGATTGAGAAGCTCGCGATCCGCGCAACTCTTTCCGATCATTGCGCTCGCCGGGAAACCCGTGAGCTCTTCGGCGGCCTTGTTCCAGAAAACGATGGTGCGCGCCACATCCACGATGTACAGCCCGTCCTGCACCTGGTCGAGGAAGTCGATGAACGATACACGCGACAGAATGGAATCGGGCTCCACTATACGAGGGCTCCTGTTCATAGTATACGTAGCACAAATAGGAATGCAATTGGAAGGCGACGCATGGCAGATGTTTCGGATCTGAAAAAGGCGCTGGGAACCCGAGCCGTGGACGACTTCGTGTCCAGCGGCACGTGGGGCGGGCGGGGGC
>Ga0265330_10002347_pt1 | contig 10370 bp, 6 predicted proteins | sample 41919metaG_FD_202083 | JGI IMG/M metagenome (GOLD analysis project Ga0265330, IMG submission 202083) | Rhizosphere microbial communities from Carex aquatilis grown in University of Washington, Seatle, WA, United States - 4-19-19 metaG | ecosystem: Host-associated > Plants > Roots > Rhizosphere >... | reverse complement strand
CATCTTCTTCGCCTTCGGGATACCGAGGCTCAAATTCGACAACAACATCAAGACGATGCTGCCGAGCGACAACGCCGACCTCGTCACCCACGACTACTACGAGGACGAGAACCGCTTCGGCGCGAGCGACATGATCTTCGTCGGCCTCGCCGTCGAGGACGCCTATTCCGAGAAGACCCTCGGCGACATCAAGGCCGTCGAGGATGAGATCGCGAAGATCAACCGCGATCTGCCCGGCATGAACGTGGCCAGGCTCCTCGGCATGAAGGCCGAGGACAGCGCCAGGATCGTCGACGCCCTCCGCGGCGTGGGCATCAACGGAATGAACTACAAGGAGAGCCTCGTTCCCCTCGTGGCTTCCCCGGACAAGCTCGTCGAATCCTTCGGCTGGGACAAGGCCTTCGCAGAAAAAGTGTCCAAGGCCGCCGTCAAGGTAGATGGGCGCAAGCTGTACAACGCCTACGAGACGCCGATCAGCAAGACCGAGAGCATCGTCAGCGCGGACTTCCTCGCCTATCAGGACGACGCCCTCGTCGTGAAGAAGCTGCTCGAGGACGATATCGGCCCGGGTACCGGGCCGGAGCTCAAGAAGCGGGTCGAGAGCTGGGAGATATATAAGGACGCCCTCGTCTCCCAGGACGGCAAGCTCGCGACGGTGCTCGTCAAGCTCAACACGCACGATATCGACATCAAGGCCTCCCTCAACCGCTCGCTCTCCGCGATGCTCAAGGCCAAGGCCAAAGCCGATACCTCGTTCAAGCCCTACCTGGACGGCGAGCCCGTCATCGAGGAGATGATCTCCAGCTACATGGTGCAGGACATCTGGCACCTCCTGCCCCTCGTCGTGATCGTCGTCCTCGCGATCCTCTACGCCTGCTTCCGCACCGTCCAAGGCGTCCTCTATCCCGCGGCCATCATCCTCATGGCCGTAGTGTGGGCATGCGGCACGATGGGCTTCTGCGGCATCCCGGTGACGGTGGTCGGCACCGCCATGCCGGTCCTCCTGGTGGCCATCGTATCGGCCTACGGCATCCATCAGATGAATCATTACCTCCTGGACGGCCGCTCCGAGAAGCTCGCCATCCTCGAGACGAACATGAGGAACGTGGGCCTCGCGATAACCCTGTCGGGCATTACGGTCATGGTCGGCTTCGGCTCGCTGCTCTCGTCGGCCTTCGTGCCGGTCAAGAACTTCGGCGTCTTCACCGCCTGGGGCGACCTCGTCGGCGTCGTCGGGGCCCTGTACGTCCTGCCCGGCCTCATCCTGTCCTCGCGCAAGCCCAAGACGAGCTTCGCCTCCGATGAAGAGGACGATCCCGCCAAGGCCAAGGGCTGGGTGAGCCGCATCCTCCACGCTTTCGTCGACGTGAACAAGAAAGCCTCCGCCGCGGTGATCGTCGTTTCGATCGTCCTGGCCGTCGGCTTCTTCTACGGATTCTTCCTCGTCAAGACGGATCTCAACAACGTCGCCCTCTTCAAGAAGTCCGAATGGGTTCGCAACTCGGACGACGTGCTCAACGAGAAGCTCGCCGGCACCCAGGTGCTCAACGTGGTCCTCGATTCCGACCTCAGCGATCCCACCAAGCGCGTCGAGGGCGCAGCCGCGGCGGCCGCGGGCTCCGAGACCGCGGCCGGCCTCGAGATAACCACGCCGGAAGTGCTGAACAAGGTCGAGGCCTTCTCCTCCGACGTCCAGAAGAAGTACCCCTACGTCAGGAAGGTGCTCTCGTTCAATACCCTCATCAAGAAGATGAACCAGGAGATGAACGGCGGATCCCCGGCGCTCTACGCGGTTCCTCAGGACAAGAACCTCATCAGCCAATACCTGATGATTTTCACCGGCGACGCCTCGAGCGTCCTCTCGCCCAACCACGACAAGCTGCGCGTCAGCATCAACATGAAGCGCGGCTCGAGCGAGGACCTGGAGAACGTCAGGCAGTATTGCATCTCCTATTTCGGCGATGACTTCCTAAAGGCCAACCATCTCCAGGTCAGGATCACGGGCGCCTCGCACCTGTACTCCGTGGCCAATAACCTGCTCATCGAAGGCACGATCCGCAGCATCTACATCTGCCTCGCCGTGGTCTTCGTTCTCCTCCTTTTCGTCCTCAGGGACTTCTGGATGAGCGTCATCTCCCTGGTGCCGATCTTCATCACCCTCCTCCTTAACTTCGGCATCCTCGGATACTTCGACATCCCGCTCAACGCCGGCACGGCCATGGTCTCGTCGGTGGCGATCGGCATCGGCGTCGACTACTCGATCCACTTCATCACCTGGTACCGGAACGAGCTGCGCAAGGACGGCAACATCCTGGCGGCCCTCGAGCGCAGCATCATGCACAAGGGACGCGCGATCCTGTACAACATGTTCGTGATAGTGGGCGGCTTCATGGTCATGGCGGTCTCCCGCTTCATCCCGCTCATCCAGTTCGGCGTGCTGACCTCGGTCTGCATGATCACGACGGCGGTAGGCGCCCTGGCCATCGTCCCGGCGATCATCCGCCTCCTCGCGAAGCGCGACTACGCCTTCCTCTACCTCGGCGTGAAGGCGCGGAAGTAGCTTCGCTCGATCATAGTGCCGCCTGGGATCTCGGGCGGGCGCCCGCCGCGCGCGGCGAGCGCCCGCCTTTTTTTGATCCGAATTGACACGCGGCGTTCCCGGCGGATATACCGAGTGTCTCAAAGGAGAGCGGCATGGAGCTCAACGTCGGAGCCTTGGCAGCCCTGGGAACCGCCTTCGCCTGGACCTTCACCGCGATAGCATTCGAGTACGCGGGGAAGCGAATCGGCTCCTTGGTCCTCAACTTCCTGCGCCTTGCGGTCGCCTTCGTCTTCCTGGGCATCTACGGCCTCGTCGCGAGGGGGAGCTTCATACCCCTCGACGCGTCCCCGGCTGCCTGGCTCTGGCTCGGCGCCTCGGGGCTCGTGGGCTTCGTCCTCGGCGACCTCTTCCTCTTCCAGGCCTTCATCGACATCGGGTCGCGCCTCTCCATGCTCGTCTACGCGACTGCGCCGATCTTTACCTCGGTGCTGGGCTTCATGGCCTTCGGCGAGCGCCTGACCGCCCTGGGCTTCCTCGGCATGGCCCTTACCATGGCCGGCATCGCCTTCGTCGTGCTCGGCAAGAAGGCGTCCCCGAGCTCGGGAGGCCCGAGGCCCCCGTCGCCGGGGACCCCGCACCGCACGCGCGGGCTCGCGCTCGCCCTGTTGGCAACCTTCGGGCAGGCGGGCGGCCTCGTGCTCGGAAAGCTCGGCGCGGGCTCAGGTATCGGAGCCATGAATCCTTTTTCGGGCACTCAGGTCCGCGTGATCGCGGGCATATTCGGCTTCGCCGTCGTCCTCTCCGCCATGAGGGCCTGGGGAAGCCTCCCGCCTTCGCTCAAGGACGGCAAGGCAGTCGCGAGCCTCAGCCTCGGCGCTTTCCTCGGCCCCTTCCTCGGGGTCAGCTTAAGCCTCCTCGCCATCCAGTCGGGAAACACGGGCGTCGCCTCGGCCATCATGTCCATCGTGCCGGTGCTGATCATCGTCCCCTCCGTAATCGTCTTCAAGGAAAAGGTAGCGTTGCGCGAAATACTGGGCTCGGTCGTCGCGGTCGCGGGAGTGTTCCTACTCTTCATGGCCTAAAGCGGCCCTGCGGGTCCTAAGCGGCCCTGCGGGTCCTAAGCGGCCCTGCGGGTCCTAAGCGGCCCTGCGGGTCCGCTTCCGTCGATTGACCCTCGGCGGGCGGCTGCGCGATACTGGGCCGCAGGAGCGTGCGGATCCATGTGCGCAGCAACCATCGCCGGAATAGCCATCGGTTCCCTCATCTGCCTCGCGATTCTAGCCGCCCTCGCGCGGGCCTTCGCCACGCCTCGCGCGAAGGGCGTCGCCGAAAGCCTGCCCGAGTCGGCCCTCGAGGAGGCGGCCGGCGTCGAGGACGCGCTCTCGGTCCTGATCAAGCGCGCTACCGTCTCCTATTACGACGAGGAGGCCGAGGACGACGCGGCCTTCGCCGCGTTGAAGCGGGACCTGGTCGGCCTCTTCCCCAAGGTCCATGAGGCCATGAAGCGCGAGGAGATAGGCGATCGAGCCCTCCTGTACGCGTGGAAGGGCCTCGACCCGGAACTCGCGCCCGCGATCATGTGCGCTCACTTCGACGTCGTGCCCGCGGACGACGCCGAGCTTTGGAAGCATCCCCCCTTCTCGGGCGACATCGCCGAGCTTTGCGTCTGGGGCCGCGGCAGCCAGGACATCAAGCTCACGCTCGTCTCGGCCCTTCATGCCGCCGAGCGCCTCATCGGAGAGGGTTTCCGGCCCGCGCGCACGATCTATTTCGCCTTCGGCGGCGACGAGGAGATCGGTGGCTCGCGGGGAGCGCGGCTCATCGCCGAAGAGCTCGCCTCGCGCGGCGTGCATGCCTCCTTCCTCCTCGACGAGGGCGGGCCCGTGGCCGACGGGATGCTCGCCTTCGCGGACAGGCCCCTCGCGCTGATCGGCATCGCCGAGAAAGGCTACATGGACGTGGCCGTCGAGGCCTCCGGCGCCGGAGGCCACGCCTCCATGCCGCCCCGCAGGACCGCGGCGGGCAACCTCGCCCGGGCGGTCGTGGCGATAGAGTCGGCGCCGCCCAAGGCGCGGATCGGCTTCACCGTGCGCTCCTTCCTGAACGAGCTGTCGCCTTATTCCCCCTTCGCGATCCGCCTCCTCTTCCGCAATCTCTGGCTCTTCGCTCCCCTCGTGAAGGCCGTCTTCGGCCTCGGGCCGACGACCAACGCGATGGTCCGCAGCACCTACGCGCCGACTATGCTCCAGGGCAGCGCCAAGGAGAACGTCCTCGCCGATCAAGCGAGCGCCAACGTGAACGTGCGCATCCTCCCCGGCCAAAGCTCGGAGGAAGTACTGGCGCGCCTGTCCCGCCTCGCGGAGAGGCAGGGCGCGACCGCGCGGATCGCCCACCTCGAGTCCCTCGTCGAACCCCTGCCGGAGTCTCCCGTCGACCACGAGGGCTATCGCGCCATCGGGGCGGCCCTCGCTCTCTCTTTTCCGGACGCGGCTCCCGTGCCCTTCCTCTTCAGCGCGGGCACCGACACCAAGCACTATCGCGACGTCGTCCGAGCCATGTATCGCTTCACTCCCCTGAAGCAGAGCCCCGCCCAGATGGAGGGCATCCACGGCCGCGACGAGCGGGTGGAAGTGGCCAACCTCCGGCGCTGCGAGATCTTCTACAAGCGCCTATTGGGGAGCTTGTAGAGGTATCGAGACTCATCCCGACCAGTGACTGTTAAATCTTTTCAGAGTAAAAATTTATCTCTTGATTCCAAGATATTGGAGATGTCGCGATAAAAATATAGTTTAATGTTGACAAATGTTAAAACATATTCCAGACTCCTTTCCAGCGGCCAACTTGCCGTATGTCGTACATGATCGAGGAGGAGGAGAGGATGAACAGGAAGTCGCTCATAGTAGTGCTCTTAATGGCCATCTTTTTGGTCGCGGGTATCGTTCCTGCCGCTGTCGCGCAGCAGAAGCCGCTGAAGATCGCGTTCTTCGTTTCGGAATTGAGCAACGGCTTCCACCAGGCTCAGTTCACCGCCGCCAAGAAGTATGCGAAGGAAAAGTACGGCGCCGAAGTCTTCGCCTTCGACGGCAAGTCCAATAGCGAGACCATGACTGCCAACATCGACCAAGTCGTCGCCCAGGGCATGGATATGGCGACCCTCCACATCTGGGACGGCGAGGCCGCCAAGCCCGGCATCCAGGACGCGATCGGCAAGGGCATCGTCATGACCTCCTTCTTCAGTCCGATAGCCGACACCGGCATCCCCACCGCGCGCTCCGACGAGGCGCACATCTCCTTCGCCATGGGCGCCGAGATGGCCAAGCAGTGGAAGAAGACCTTCCCCTCCAAGCCCATCGTGATGGTAGAACTCGGCTGGCCGAATCACACCGAAGTGCAGTCCGGGCGCACCGGCCCCTTCGTCAAGGGCGTTCTTTCAGTCGATCCCAAAGCCACGAACCTAGGCTGCCTCGACTCGAGCAAGGGCCCCGACGCCGCCAAGCAGATCATCACCGACCTCTGCACCCAGCACCCCGAGGTTAACCTCATCAATGCCGAGTCCTCCGACCTCTGCGTAGGCGTGATGGCCGCCCTTAACCAGGCGGGCCGCGGCAAGATGAAGAACGGCGTGCCTCTCACCGAGATCGTCTGCAGCTGCGACTTCGACGAAGTCCAGTTCAAGCAGGTCTACGATCCCAACTGCTCGCTCAAGCTCTCCCTGGGCCTTCCGCCCATCGAGACCGGGCAGGGCAGGATCGAGCTCATGATGGACGTCAAGAACGGGCTCGTGGACCAAGTCTCCCAGCCGGCCAAGGAATTCTTCTTCAAGGCCTACAACATCTCCTATTACTCCATGCCCCGGGCCGAGACCGTAAAGTGGCTGAACGCCCAGTTCGGGACTAAGCTCAAGTAGCGAGCTCTCGCGGGTACTGCACTGTCTACTGAAACCGACGGAAGAGGCCGGATGAAAGGCATCGCCGATCATGCGGCCTCTTTCCTTCATACCGACGGAGCCCAACGATGGAACTGACAGCGAATGTGTTGGAGATACGGGAGCTGGTCAAGGATTTTACCAGCGTCCGGGCGGTGAACAACGTCAGTTTCGATGTCAAGCGGAATACGGTGCACTGCCTGGTGGGGGAGAACGGCGCCGGCAAGTCCACGCTGATCAAGATCCTCACCGGGGCCGAGCACAGGACGAGCGGGAAGATCAAGCTCAACGGGCTCGAATACCAGGCGCGGTCCACGAAGGAAGCCAAGCAGAAGGGCATCAGCACCCTTTTCCAGGAGCTGAACGTCGTCGACCAGCTGACCGTCGAGGAGAATCTGACCCTGGGCATGGAGGACACGACCTTAGGCTTCCTGCGCAGGACTGGCAAGACGGCCAGGATCGTCGAGGTCATGAGGAGCATCGAGCCGTCGATAGACCCGAAGCAGCTGGTCGGGACCCTCAGCGTCGCGAAGAAGCAGATCGTGGAGATCGCGAAGGCCGTCGCGAGCGAGGCGGACATCATCATCATGGACGAGCCCACGGCGGCCATCTCCGAGAGCGAGATCAAGCGGCTTTTCGCGATCATCAAGGGTTTGCGGGAAAAGCGGGTGACCGTGATCTACATCTCGCACCGCCTGGACGAGATCTTCGAGCTCGGGGACTACGTGACCGTCATGCGCGACGGCAAGCACATCGACACGAAACCGATCTCCGAGATCAAGGACCGATCGGAGCTCGTGAAGATGATGATCGGAAAGACGGTCTTCGAGCAGTACAGCCCCAAGGCGGTGGCCTGCGAGGACGTCATACTCGAGGTGAGGCACCTCAGCAACCGAAAGCTGGACGACATCTCCTTCGAGGTCCGCGCCGGCGAGATAGTGGGTTTCTACGGCCTCGTAGGCGCCGGCAAGACGGAGCTCGCGAGGGCGATCTACGGAGCGGACGACTACGAGGGCGGGATGCTCTACAAGGGCCGCCCTTTGGGAGGCGCCCCCGACAAGGCGATCGACGCGGGAATAGCCCTCGTACCCGAGGAGCGCAGGACCCAGGGCCTCTTTACGATTCTCACTATCCGAGCGAACATCCCCGCCATGAACATGAAGGCGATCTCCAACAAGGGCTTTATCGACGCCGCTCGGGAGAGGAAGATCACGCTCGAGTACATCGACAAGCTCAGGATAGCCACGAACAGCACCGAGAAGGAAGCCTCCAAGCTCTCCGGCGGCAACCAGCAGAAGATCGTCATCTCGAAATGCCTCTTCGCGGAGGCGGATCTCCTCATGCTCGACGAACCCACCCGCGGCATAGACGTCGGCGCCAAGAGCGAGATCTACGCCATAATCAGGGAACTGTCCGCGGCGGGGAAGTCGATCCTGATCTTTTCCTCCGAGCTGCCGGAGGTGGTGAACATCTGCGACACGATCTACCTTCTCTATGACGGAAAGCTGAAGGCGACGATGAGGAACGGCTGCGATCTCGACAGCGAGAAGATCCTCAATATTGTGACGGGCGGTGAATGAGCATGGAATCAAACAACAAGCGCCCTTCGACGTTCTTGGGCAGGATGAGCAACGACTCTTTCATCAGCCTTTTCATGGTGGGGGTCCTCATCGTCATCTTCGCCCTCGCCTGCCTCATAGTCCCCAACTTCTACAAGGCCAAGAACATCGTCAACATCCTGACCAACAACTGGTATATCATCATCCTCGGCATCGGCGTCTCCTTCCTCCTGATCACCGGGAATTTCGACATGTCGGTAGGCGGCGTCATCGCGCTCTCGGGCGTGTTGTCCGTGTACTTCGTCCAGGGCGTCAACGTCTCCCCGAACGAGCTCGCCAACGGCCTGGGCATGCCCTACGTCGTCGCGATCCTCCTGGCCCTGGCCTGCGCCACCTGCATCGGGGGAATCAACGCCTTCTTCATCGCGAAGCTCAAGGTGCCTTCCATCATCATCACCCTCGGCACGATGATGCTGGCGCGAGGCATAGCCCAGATCATCACCAGGGGGGCGCAGCGGAACACGAGCCTGCCCGACGAATTCGGGATCCTGGGCAACACCTTCGTCCCGGGCACCTCGGTCAAGATATCGGTGCTGATCATGGTCGTCCTCGTGCTCCTCGCCTTCGCCTACGAGAAGAAGACCGTCTCCGGACGCAGGATCTATCTCATCGGGGCGAATCCCGAGGCGGCCAGGCTCTCGGGCGTAAAGGTGGGCAGGCAGCTCGCTTCCCTGTTCATCGTGAGCTCCTTCCTCGCCGCGGTAACCGGCGTGCTCCTGGCTTCCGAGTACATAGCCGGGCTCTCGAACCGCGGCACCGGCTACGAGTTCGACGCCCTGGTCGTCGCCCTCCTAGGCGGCGTCAGCATCGCGGGGGGCTTCGGTTCCGTGCTCGGCATGTTCGTCGGAGCCATCATCCTCTCGGTGGTCACCTCGGCCGCCACCGGGCTCCTCCTCTCGCCCCATTGGCAATTCATCCTGAAAGCCCTCGTCACCTTCCTGGCCATCCTCGCACAACGCTACGCCTTGGACAGGAGGAGAAGATGAGCCCGGGATCGATCCGAGGCCGCATGGGCAACTCCGAAACCCTGAGGGCCGGAATCAAGTCGGTCTATATCTACGTTTTCCTCTTCATCATCGTCGCCCTGTTCAGCGTGGTCAAGCTCGGCCAGGTCGAGTTCTTCGGCCGGGGCCACTTCCTGAACCCGAACAGCGTCATCAACATGCTGCGCATCTCCGTGCCCATCCTCACCCTGAGCGGCGCCTTCACCCTGCTCATGATCGCGGGCTACATCGATCTATCGGTCGGCAGCGCGATCAGCCTCAGCGCGGTCATATACGCCCTCTCGATCCGCAGCGGACTCGGGATGCCGCTTTCGATCGCGCTGAGCGTCTTCCTCGGCATGGCGATGGGATCCGTCAACGGCCTCCTGGTCATGAAGCTCCAGATCACGCCGGTCATCGCCACCCTGGTCACCCTCAATCTCTACAAGGGTATCGCCCTCCTCATCGTTCCCCCCGGGGTCTCCGCCATCAAGAGCACGGCCCAAAGCCCCATGCCGGCGTGGATCAACTACTACGGGCGCAAGGAAGTACTCCTCGGCCTCCCCTGGTCTTTCTTCGTGGCCCTTTTGCTCATCCTCGCGCTCGTCGTCGTCCAGAGGAAGACGATCCTGGGCAAATACGCCGCGGCGATCGGCGGGAACCGCAACGCGGCCGAGCTGTCCGGGATAAACGCGGTGAAATACGTGTGGATACTCTACGTCATCGTGGGCGTCTTCGCTGCCCTCGCGGGAGTAGCTCGGGCCAGCTTCATGTCCTTGGGGGATCCCCTTTCCGGCGACGGTATGGAGATGGACTGCATCATAGCCGTGCTCCTCGGCGGCACCGCCTTCTCCGGCGGCGAGGGCTCGGTGGTCAAGACGATCGTCGGCGTGATAATCATCGTGTGCGTGACGACTGGCCTGATGACGGTGATACCCGCCTACTGGCAAGTAGTGGCCAAGGCCTCTGTCCTTCTTATCGCCGTCGTCCTCAATCACCTCCTGGTACGGTCGAAGTCCCAAGGCTGAAAGCTCCCCGGCGGCGTGGCGGTCTCGGGGCTTCGCCCCGCCCCCCTTCCCCCGAGCCTAGAATCGAGCTGTCCTGCTCTTGGATATAAGTCTGTCTCAGTATCTATGTTGTTTAATAATAACTAATTACAACGGAATTCCCGAAGAGGGAGGAAAAGCATATTATTTGATTGACAAATGTCAAAACATATTCCAGTATCCTGAACATCGGCAAAATAGCCGCACTAGTACAAGTTCGAGGAGGAGGACAGGATGAACAAGAAATCACTGACA
>Ga0265330_10002345_pt1 | contig 10382 bp, 7 predicted proteins | sample 41919metaG_FD_202083 | JGI IMG/M metagenome (GOLD analysis project Ga0265330, IMG submission 202083) | Rhizosphere microbial communities from Carex aquatilis grown in University of Washington, Seatle, WA, United States - 4-19-19 metaG | ecosystem: Host-associated > Plants > Roots > Rhizosphere >... | reverse complement strand
GCGATGTAGGCGTAGAGATAGTCACGCTGGATCACCGGCACCGGGCCGGCGTTCTCCTTCAACTTGGGTTCGGGTTCGTTGGCGGTGAGGCTGGTGATGGTGACGGGAATAGGCGGTGTGCGTGCGCTCAGCACTTCGCCGCCCGTGCCGAAGTAGGTCACCTCCACGGCAGGGATCTCCAGCGCGCCCGGCTGATAGGCCGCCACGGTTAGCACAAACTCGCGGCGCATCTTTCCGTCGCCCAGGTCCTTTTCTTCCAGGCGTCGCTCCAGCTCGGAAAAAGGCGACAGATCGATGTTCTCGGGCAGGATGACCGGCGTGGCGATCGGACTGACCGCCGTGATGGACAGGTGCAGGGCATCGCCCACGCGGGCTTCTGCCTTGTCCACCCGCGCGGTCACGGTGGGCGCGTCGGCGCGTGCGGGAGCCGCCAGCGCGCTCGGCTGCGCGTCGGCGTGGGACCCGGCATCGGGCGGCACAGCGGCCAGCAGGGTGGCCAGGATCCACTGAATCAATGCCGCAACCTCCGGGCTCGTGCCTCGAAGAAACTGGTGAGCGCGGGCAGGTAGGGGCGATCGGTCCTTACCGCGATGGCGTCGAGAGACAGACGACGGAACAGATTTTCGCGCGCCTCGCGGGCCGCGCGATTCTGGTCGGCAAAGACTTTCGCTTCTGGCCCGGATGTGTCGAACACCACGACTTCGCCGCTCTCCGGGTCTTGCACTTCCAGCAGGCCCACCCGCGGCAGCTGCTCCTCCAGCGGATCGGTCACCGCCACGGGAACCAGATCGTGGCGCCGGGCCGCTATGCGCAGCGAGCGTTCGTACTGTGAGGGCGGCGCGAGAAAATCCGAAACCAAGAAGGCCACCGCGCGCCGACGTGCGATGCGACCCAAGAAATCCAGCCCGAGTCCCAGGTTGGTCTGCGCTGAGCGCGGCTCATACGACAGGATCTCGCTGATCACACGCAAGACGTGCTTCTTGCCCTTCTTGGCCGGCACGAAGCGTTCCACCTGGTCGGTGAAGATGATGAGGCCGACGCGATCATTGTTGCGGATGGCGGAAAAGGCGAGCACCGCGGCCAGCTCGGCGGCCAGCTCCCGCTTCTCCTGACCCACCGAACCGAAGCGACCGGAGGCCGACATGTCGACCAGCAGGAGCACGGTCATCTCGCGCTCCTCGACGTACAGCTTGATGTAGGGCGCGTTCATGCGCGCCGACACGTTCCAGTCGATGAGCCGGATGTCGTCGCCCGGGATGTACTGGCGCACCTCGGAGAACGCGATGCCCGAGCCCTTGAACACCGAATGGTACTGGCCCGCCATCCGATCGCGCACCAGGCGCTCGGTCACGATTTCGATGGTGCGGATTTTCCGCAACAGCTCGCGGGTCAGCATGAACGGCTTACGGCACCTCGATGTGCTCGAACAGCTTGCGCACCACCTGCTCGGAGGTCATTTCTTCGGCCTCGGCCTCGTAGGTCAGGATGACCCGATGGCGAAGGACGTCCACGCCGATGGCTTTGATGTCCTCGGGCGTGACGTAGCCACGCCGACGCAAAAAAGCGTGCGCGCGGGCCGCCAGGTTCAAGTAGATCGAAGCGCGCGGGCTGGCGCCGTATTCGATGAAGTCGGCCAGCTCGGCCAGACCGTAGGCCTTTGGATCGCGGGTGGCGTGTACGATGTTCACGATGTAGTCGCGGATTTTCTCGTCGATGTAGATCTGGCTCAGCACCGAGCGTGCCTCGGCGATCTGGCGGGGGGTGGCCACCGGCGCGGCCCGCACCGTGGTGCCCGTGGTCATGCGGTCCATGATCGCGCGCTCGTCCTCCTTGCTGGGGTAGCCGACCTTGACCATCAACATGAAACGGTCGAGCTGCGCCTCGGGCAAGGCATAGGTTCCTTCTTGCTCGATGGGGTTCTGCGTGGCCATCACCAGGAATGGGTCAGGCAGGGCATGCGTCTCGTCGCCCACCGTGACCTGGCGTTCCTGCATGGCTTCCAGCAGCGCGGACTGCACCTTGGCAGGCGCACGGTTGATTTCGTCGGCCAGCACCAGGTTGGCGAAGATTGGCCCCTTCTTGGAGACAAACTCGCCCCGGTTCTGGTTGTAGATGACCGTGCCCACGATGTCTGCGGGCAGCAGGTCGGGCGTGAACTGGATGCGCTGGAAGCGCATGGCGAGCGAGTCGGCCAGGGTCTTGACCGTCAAAGTTTTGGCCAGGCCGGGCACGCCTTCCAGCAGCACATGGCCCCCGGCGAGTAGCCCGATGAGGATGCGCTCGACCATGGCCTTTTGGCCGACGATGACCTTGCCCACCTCCGCGGTCAGGTTTTCGACGAAGGCGGATTGCTGCTGGACCATTTCATTGATGACACGGACGTCCATGGAATCTCCTCGGGAAGGCAGAATGGTGATTTCCGAAGGCGTATAACTACTCGGAGCCCCGCTATATTTCCACAAAGTGACGAGGGCCGGCGCGAGAACGCCTCCGCCTTGGCTACCCGTCACGGACCTGAGCGCGAGCCGCGCAGAACAGCCCGGTGGCAAAGTACGGTAAGAGAAGCCTCATCGTCCCATAGGTGCAGAGAGTTGCCCTGACAAGCTTTCCAGTCCGAACAGTCCGCGCAGGCGCCCCTGGCCATCCACCCGCGATCGCGAAATCGTTCAAATCGGGTTTCCCAGACATCGAGGAAATCGTCGCTGCGGATGTTGCCCTGGATCAGACTGCGCGCAATGTTGGGGCACGCTGAGATGGACCCATCGCACAAGACCGAGCCGATGCTGATGCCGGCCCTGCAGAAATAGGGCTCGTCGCGCACCTGCCGATCAAGGTTGGCGGGCAGGAAGCCTTCGCAACTCCACTCCGGCACCGGTCGGTCGTGGCGCTGGCGCTCGTCTGCGATCCAGCGCAGAAGCCAACCCAGCTGGGCGTCGCCGAGTCGGACGGCGACGTTGGCCCGCGCCCGCCCGCGCGGAAAGATGGAAAACAGACGCCAGGCCGGCACACCCAGCTCTCCCAGCAGGCGGCGCAGCGCCGGCAGCTCTTCCAGGTTGCGCGGGTTCGCGCAGGTGACCACATCGAAGAATGGCAGCCCGGCCTGCGCCGTCGCTGCGATGGCAGCCACCACGCGATTGAAGGATCCACTGCGGCCGCGAAGCCAGTCGTGCGAGTCTCGCAGTCCATCAAGGCTCAGGGTCAGGCTTTGCAGTCCGTGATCCACAAGCCGGTTGAGCTTCGCCGGATCCAGCGCCCAGCCGTTGGAGACCATGCCCCAGGCCAGCCGATTACGCGCCAGCCCCGCAAGAATGATGTCCAGCCCGGGCGCGCACAATGGCTCGCCGCCCGTCACGACCATGACCAGGCGCGAGGTGTCCACCCGCTGGCCCAGAGTGTCGAAGAACGCCGCCCACTCGTCGGGCGAAAGTTCGTCCGCGCGTGGCTGGCTGCCGCAATCACTGCCACAATGCAGGCAGGCCAGGTTGCAACGCTGGGTAATCTCCACGAACAGATAGCGGAGCGGGGCCGCCGAGGTTTCCAGCCGCCGGTACAGAGGATGCAACAGTCGTCGCAGAGTCAGGGCTGCAGTCCGACTTCGATGATGATTTCACTGGACGAGTTGGACGCCACGCTGGTCGGGGCGTAGCGAGTGGACCCGTCGCGAAGGTCCTCCACCGCCACCTTCTGACAGTCGGCCGCGCTTAAGGCGATGAGTACAAAACTTCCGTCCGTGCCCGAGTAGTTCGACTCGGTAGTCGCGTCGCTGGCGGTTCGGCACTCGACCGTCAGACCCCCGATGCCCTGCTTGGTATCGCGATCGACCACCCGCCCGCGTTGCGTGAAGTTATACGGGACGCCATAGCAGGCAGCGATGACCACCGGGATGGCGGTGGTCACGATTCTGAGCATGAAGCGCGCGAGTCGTCGCATGGGGGCCCCCCGAGTAGCTCGGTCCATGGTGAACCGCTTGCCGTGCAGAATCAACCGACACGAATCAGCGAGAGCAGATCCGTCACCCGCGATCGCAGTCGGGTTCCGCCCGAGCAGCAGCCCTGATGGACTCGCCAGCGAGGGCGCACGAATCGTCCTTGGACCAGACGTCCTTGGACCAGGCCGGCCGGGAAACCGCCAGAACGAGCAGAAGAGAAAGCCGCACAGCCGCCGCTCCGAACTCTACGCCGGATGCTGCTGGGTCAGGCAGTGCAAGGTGCCAAATCCCAAAACCAGATCCACGGCGTGAATTCCCACCACGGGACGGTCGCGGAAGAGCTCGCCGAGGATTCCCAGGGCAATACGATCCGCGGGATCGTTGAAGGTGGGCACGATGACGGCAGCGTTCGCTATGTAGAAATTGGCGTAGCTCGCCGGCAGACGCCAGTCGCCATGGTAGAGCGGCGTCGGCATGGGCAGGGCGATCACCTGGGGACGCGCACCGTCCTGCAGACACGCGTCTTGCAGCCGTTCCCAGTTCTCCCGCAGCGGCGCAAAGTTCACGTCGCGCTCGTTCTTTTCCTGGATGACGACCATCGTGCTCGGGTCTATGAAGCGGCACAGATCGTCGACGTGGCCGTGGGTATCGTCGCCTGCGATCCCGTGGCCCAGCCAGATCACGTTGGGGGTGCCCAGGTTGTCGCGAAAAACACGATTGTACTCCTCGCGGGTCATGCCGGGGTTGCGGCACTGGGTCTTCTGATCGAGGAAGCACTCCTCCGTGGTCAGCAGGGTGCCGCGGCCGTTCACATCGATGCCGCCGCCTTCGAGCGCGACGGGCTCGTCTTGCCGCATGACCGGAAACAGTCGCATTCCACGCTGTTTGGCGATTCGCTCCGCGATGCGGTTGTCCTTCTGCCAGTTCGGGTATTTGGCCCAGGCGGTGAACTTGAACTTGGCGATGGCAACCTCGGAGTCTGGTCCCGGCTTGCGCACGCAGATTGGCCCGAAGTCGCGTGACCAGCCGCGATCCGAGGGGGCGCGGAAGAACTCCAGGTTGGCGAGGTTGGCGTGGGCTCGGGCGAGCATGCGCCGTGCCCTGGCTTCTCTCTGTGGCCCGTCGATGATGATGCGCACCTTCTCGCCCTCAGCGATCTTGCGCACGATCTCGCCGTAGACCCATTCGATGGTGGCAAGCTTGCCCGGCCAGTCGGTACGACAATGGGGCCAGCCCAGCCAGGTGGCCTCATGGGGCTCCCATTCGGCGGGCATCGCGAAGCCAAGCTGGGCGGGCTTCTTGAGGCTCGGGATCTCCATCGCCTGTTGTTATAGACGGAAACTGGGCGAGAACAACCGGCAGGCTGTTGCCGAACCCCTGCTCAGCCCAGATTCACGGACAAATGGAAGGCGTGTTCAGTTGACTTCGGATGCCCGAAATCGTCGATCCCCAACTGCTACTGGGGTTGTACTGGGAGATTGACACAACACCGTCCGCGATACGGGCATTGATGTTCGCCGGGACATCCCAGGCGGCGTCAGGTCCCGCCGAGCCCCCGTTTGCTCCGTAGCCCGTATCGGCCAGGATCGGCTTGCCGGCCACCCCGTGCACGCCGGCCCAGGTCATGGCGTTGTTGGACCGGATCTTCGTGTTGTTGGCAGCAGTGCCCCCGCCCGAGGTGTTGATAAAGGTGAACAGGCTCATGTTGAAATTGGTGTACCAGGCCGAGCCGTTGTTGGGAATCCACGGCGAGATATCCATAGAAAAGACAGCGTTGGGCAACGAACTCTTCAGGGCGTTCACCAGGGCTGTCATGTTGGTCCCTGCTTGTGCTGGCGTCCATGCTTGAGTCTGACCGCCGGCATAGTACTGGTACCAATCCGGCTCCATCTCGAAAATGATGGGGCGTCCACCCAGGCAGGCTGCAAAACCGGTTGAGTTGCTCGTGTACTGGGAAAGGATGGTTGACCAGTCCTGGGTGATGTACTGCGCGCCGTAGTTACACAGATTGCCTCCGCTGCAGCCGCTCACGTTACAATCGCACAGCTTGTTTTGATTCTTCACGTAGTTGGCGGCGATGTATGTGACATCCACCGGCACCAAACCGGCGAGCGCGCCACCTGGATTCGCCTCGGTGCACACATAGCCCTGGTTAAAGGTGCCCATCATCCATCCCGGAGTAAAGAAGTCCAACTGAGAGATCATCGACGCGCCGCCGTTCTTCGCCTGCGAATCGATGGTGCCGAAGTGGAAGCGGCATTGGCTGAAGACCTTGCCCGCCGGCGGCGTGCCGGTGCTTCCGCCGGTCGCGTTTCCGCCGGTCGCAGTCGTGCCGCCTTTTGCTGTGGTCCCGCCCGATGCCGAGCCGCCGGACGCGGTCGTGCCGCCTCTTGCTGTGGTCCCGCCCGATGCCGAGCCACCGGACGCGGTCGCACCCCCCGATGCCGAGCCGCCGGACGCGATCACGCCCCCCGATGCCGAACCGCCGGACGTGCCGCCCCTGCTGGTCACGCCGCCCGTCTGGGCACCACCAGTGCCGGAGCCACCAGAGCCCGCCCCACCTGAGTTGCTCGATCCGCCAACCGAGCTGGCAGTGGACGTAGCGCCACCGCTTCCACCGGCGGAGGTCGTGTTGGAGCTTGTTGAGCCTCCGGCTTGCGTGGAGCCTCCTGAGCTCGCCAGTCCCGTCGTGCCGCCGGTCCTGCTGGCGCTGGTGCCGCCAGATGTACCACCGGCTCCCTGCGAACCGCCAGCACTCGTGCCGCCTGCCATCGCAGTTGAGCCCCCAGCGGAGCTGCCGTCGTTCGACACCCCGTTGTCACTGCTTGGCGCACATCCTGTGGCCGCCAGGCAGAGCAGCGTTGTGCACAGGCTTGACCTGGAGCTTCGGTGATGCATATCTCGATCTCCTTGTTCGGTGGCGGACAGCCCTACGTGGAATGGGCAAACTTCTATTCTGGCAGTTGCGCCTCAGCGGGTTTTCGGCTCAGGCAGCTCACCGCTTTGCAAGGAAATCTACCAGCGTCCCGTCTTGCGCGCCTCCGCTTTGGGCATGCCCTTCAATGCCTGCAGGTTCTTCTGTATCTCCTCCTCGGGCAGCACGTAATCGGTAAGTTTGCCTGACAAATATGCGTCGTAGCCGGACAGATCCATCAGTCCGTGGCCGCTATAGTTAAATAGAATGACTTTTTGCTCACCGCTCTCACGGCACTTGTTGGCCTCGTCGATCACCGCGGCGATGGCGTGGCTGGTTTCGGGCGCGCAGATGGTGCCCTCGGTCTTGGCCCAGACCATGGCTGACTCATAGCATTTGAGCTGAGCCACGGCGCGGGGCTTGAACAGGCCTTCCACGATGCCTTGGCACACGAGAGGCGCCATCCCGTGGTAGCGCAGCCCGCCCGCATGGATGGGCTTGGGAATGAACGTGTGCCCGAGCGAGTGCATAGGCAGAAGCGGCGTCATGCACGCCACGTCGCCGTGGTCGTACACAAACTGGCCCTTGGTCATCTTGGGGCAGGCCGCCGGCTCGACCGGAATGATGGTCATCTGCGCCCCGTTGATCATGTCTTGGGCAAAGGGGAAAGCCAGTCCGGCGAAATTGCTCCCGCCGCCTGCGCAGCCGATCACGATGTCGGGCAGCTTCTCGCCCGCCTTCTTGAGCTGGGCCTTGGCTTCCAGCCCGATGATGGTCTGATGCAGAAGCACGTGGTTCAGCACGCTGCCGAGCGAGTAGCGCGTCTGGCCCGTGCTGTCGGTGACCGCCGCCTCAATCGCCTCGCTAATGGCAATGCCCAGGCTGCCGGGAGTATCGGGCATGCTGGCCAGAATGGTCCGACCGGCGTTGGTGAGATTGCTGGGGCTGGCGATGCAGTTTGCACCCCACACTTGCATCATCAGCTTGCGGAAAGGCTTCTGCTCGAAGCTGATGCGCACCATGAAGACCCTGCACTCCAGGCCAATCAGGCAGCACGCAAAGGCAAGCGCGCTACCCCATTGCCCGGCGCCGGTCTCGGTGGTCAGCCGCTTGATGCCGAATTGTTTATTGTACCAAGCCTGGGGCACGGCCGTGTTCGGCTTGTGGCTGCCTGCCGGGCTGACACTCTCATCCTTGTAGTAGATACGTGCCGGCGTCTTCAGATACCTCTCAAGGTAGACCGCACGCCGGAGCGGTGCCGGCCGCCAGCGGTACAGGATGTCGAGAATCTCTGAGGGAATGTCGATCCAGCGCTTGGTACTGACCTCCTGCTCGATGAGGTTCATGGGGAACACCGGCGCCAGCATTTCTGGGCCCACGGGCTTCCCGTCAGGTCCGAGAGGCGGCAACATCGGCGTGGGAAGATCGGCTGCCAGGTTGTACCACTGCCGCGGGATTTCGCTGTCGTCGAGAAGGATCTTTACGTTTTCCATTTTTTTCATCCTGTCAGGGGTGAGGCAAGACGCCGCTGGGAACCTCAGGGCTGCCGGGCCAACGGGCTGGTACTAGATACCATATCTCCCTGTCACGATGCGCCCACTGTGAAGGCCGCAGATCCTCATGGCGCTGCGCGTTTCGACTCGCCTCCCAAGCGACGCGGGCCGTCCCGTTGACAACCATCGCCTCGCCTACCCGTGACACGTAAGGTCATGCTCGTTGACGCTTTGAGTAGTTCCCATTCTTCTGGGTAGAGGAGTTCTCAAAACAGGCGAGCGTAGGACTGATATCCAAGGACATCACTGAGGTGCCAGGCAACATGCAGCCAGCCGTGGCAACCAGAAAGTTTCGTACCACAGGTCGGGTGACGAATTTGCTATACTCCCGCTCGGTCGGCCGGTCCAACGTATCCGCAGTCCCGAAGACGAGGTGCGTCCCATGTCAACAAGCACGATTTCCATCCGTGTCAGTACCCGCATTCTGAGCAGCTGTGGCGCCCTACTCTTGGCGGGCGCGGTTGTTTTGCTCGTGGGAGCGAACTGTACCCCCGCTGGGGTCGAAAACACAGCCACCGGTGGGAAAAAATCTGGAGGTGGCGGCAGCGGTGGCAACGGAGGCGGAGGGGACAACGGTGGCAGCGGCGGCAGCACTTGTGGAGTCGCAGGCTGTGTCCACCCCACGGACGCAGGACCAACCGCCATCAACGTCAAGAAATGCGGTGACGGCGTCCTGGACCCGGGCGAGCAATGCGATGACGGTCACCACGCCAGCGAGAAGATGGGTGCCAATGCAATTGATGATGGTTGCAATGCCCTATGCCAGATCGAAGCCGATTACCTGTGTCCAACCGCGGGGCAGCCTTGCGTCAGTCAGAGGGCATGTGGGAACGGAGTAGTGACTATTGACGAAACCTGCGATGACCACAACACCGCCAGTGGCGATGGCTGCTCAGCAGACTGCCAGACCATTGAACCTGGGTACGAGTGTCGCGTGCCAGGAAAGCCCTGCACCCCGATTTGTGGCGACAACAAGATTACGGGTAGCGAGGCCTGTGACGACGGCAATACTGCCGACGGTGACGGCTGTTCGAGCACCTGCCAGATAGAGCCTGGCTCCACCTGCCCATCCGGGCCTGGCGCGTGCACCAAGGCGAACTGCGGAAACGGAGTGAAGGAGAAGAATGAGCAGTGCGACTGCGGCACTGATCCGAACAATCCGCCCAGCGGCTGCAAGGGCCAGAACGGCCTCTTCTATGGGGACGGGACGGGCTGCTCGAAGACCTGCACCAAGGAGCCAAATTGTCGTGACAGCTCTGGCCACAACCAGGCCTGCTCCACCGCGTGCGGCGATGGAAACATAGATCCGGGCGAGGACTGCGATGATGGCAACCAGGTGAGCGGTGATGGCTGCTCAAGCTCCTGCAAGGTGGAGGGTGGGTTCAGCTGTACCACCCAGTCCAACCAGGACCACGAGAATTGCAAATTGCCTGCAAACATAAACAAGCAGTGTCTTGAGATGCCCATCATCTATCGCGATTTCCAGCCCGAGAATGTCGCCTCTGGTGGCCACCCCGACTTCTATTGGCTGGGCAACAAGTGGAACGGATCCACCGCGCCCACCACCATCTGTGTCCCCAACTCGGGCGGGCTGGCCAAGGGGAACGATTCGACCGCGCGTTGTTGGGACATTGCGGACTCGAAACTCTTGAACGGCAAGCCGATCTACAACTCGTCCCGCGCCACCAACCAGTGCGCGTGCCAGTTCAGCGACTGGAACATCGGCAATGTGTCCCATATCCCCACCGGCTATACCCAGGCCGGCAACGACAGCCCGCTTTCCGACGGGAACGGCGGCTACCGCGGCGGCAACGCCGGCACCGCCATCACCCTGACCAATGAATCCGGCAGCGTATCTGGCACCCTGACCGGTTACACCAAGAGCACCCCGGGTGGCCCCATCTTCAACGGGGTGGTGCCCATCGTGAAGGACGCGAACAGCTTCAAGCAATGGTTCACGGATGACAGCAGCGTGAACAAGACCTTT
>Ga0265330_10002339_pt1 | contig 10399 bp, 6 predicted proteins | sample 41919metaG_FD_202083 | JGI IMG/M metagenome (GOLD analysis project Ga0265330, IMG submission 202083) | Rhizosphere microbial communities from Carex aquatilis grown in University of Washington, Seatle, WA, United States - 4-19-19 metaG | ecosystem: Host-associated > Plants > Roots > Rhizosphere >... | reverse complement strand
GTCGTGCTGTCGCCGGCCGTGTCGCTGGTGGTGAGCCCCGGAATGCCTTGGGTTTCGCTACCAATCGACATTCCGTGCCCCGAGCCGAAATGGTTGTGCGCCACCACCACATCGCCCACGCCGTAGTGACCCTTAAGCACGATGTCGTCGTCGCCCGTGCTGATCATGTTGCAGACGATCGAGCCGCTGGTCGCAAGATAGCCTTCGCCGGGGTCAATGCCGTCGGTATTTCGCGCCATATACGGCGTGAACGAACTGTCCGACGGAGTCAGAATGGTGTTGCCCCAGATGTTGAAGCCCGCGCTGGCAAACTTGATGTGAAACTTCGGCGCGTTGTGCAGGGTCAGTCCCGCGATGACCAGGTTTGCCGTCTTCTTGTCGGACTTTCCCGTGCTCGCGGCGCCGCCGATGATGAGCTGTGGGTTGGGCGCGCTGCCACCGCGCTGACTGGGATCGGTGGACCCGCAGTTTGTGGGATTGACCCCGGCGTTCGGGTCCGAATCCGCCCGCAAGGCTACCGACAGATCCCACCAGGAATAGGTCTGCTGTTTGCCATTGACGATGATGGGCTTGCCCCCTTGTCCATCGATGGTTCCCGCCCCAACCAGCTGCGGACCAGTTCCGGTCATATTAATGAGCGCCGTGCACTGCGTGCCTGCCGAGGATTCACAGTCCTGGTCGAAATTCTGGGCGCCGCACGAGGTGCGACCACTGTACGCAAACAACGAGGCATTGACCGACGCGTACAGGGTAACGCCACTGTCGATCCAGAGAATTTTCGGCCCCACGATATCGAGTGCTCCCGAGATGAAGGCGTTGTTCGCGCCGCTCGCGATCAGCTTCACCGCCGGGCAGGCCGAGTCGGACAGCGCCGCCTGGATGCGGGCCGTGTCGGCCGCTGTCTGCGCCTCGCTGGGGCTCGACACTGCCGAGGACAGGATGCACGCCGTGTTGGTCGGCGTGGCAGGCAGGGCTGGCTTGCTGACTTTCTGCTTTGAATACGGGAGCACAAGCTCGCTGTCCCCTGCGGCCAGGGAGTCACAATCCGCCATGGTGTGGGTGACTGGCACCCCGCCGTCAGTCGCGCCACCCGCAGCCGACCCGGCGCTGCCGGACGAGCCGCCAGGTGCTGAGGAACCACCGCTGCCAGATGAGCCACCGGCCGCCCCAGCACTGGCGGACGAGCCCGCATTGCTCGACGAGCCGCCGGCCAAAGACGAACCACCGCTGCCAGACGAGCCGCCGCGCGATGAGGAACCACCGCTGCCAGACGAGCCACCACTTGAAGCCGAGCCGCCATTGCTGGACGAGCCACCCCTTGAAGTCGAGCCGCCATTGCTGGACGAAACGCCGCCCGCCGATCCTGCACTGCTGCTGGAACCGCCCGCGCTGCCCCCAGACGGATTGCCGCCCGACGAGCCGCCCGTGCTTGACGAAGCGCCGCCCGCCGAGCTGGCCCCGCCGTTGGCAGCAGAGCCACCCGACGACTTGACCCCGCCGTTTGCAGCAGTGCTGCTTTGGCTACTGGTTCCGCCTGTGGCGTAGCTTCCACCGGTTCCTGCCGAGGTGCCACCGGTCCCGCTCGGCACACTCGAACCTCCACTGCTCGAACAACCCCCGACAGTGGCGATTGAGGCCGCAATTGCCAGAAAAGTCATGCTCTTCATGCGATGTCTCCTTGTCGAACGACCGGTTAAGGCGCGCCGCTACGGGGCAGCGTCCGCGCCGGTGTTCTTGTATTCGTACAGGCGGTTGGCGGTGGCGTCGAAGGCGCGGCTGCTGGTCGCGGCCGCGGCCCAGGGCGCGGCGATCTTGATCTCGTTCGAGATCGAGGTATTGCGGATGACGGTCTGTCCGTTGGGATTGGTGGCTGAGCTGTCGTCCCATGCCCGGCCCAGATACGTCGTACCCACAATGCCGGCCTGGCCGACAATGGTGCTGTTGATCACCAGGAAGCCAAAGGGGACAGTGGACTCGGTACTGGGCGCAAAGTGAGTGCTGTCGGTCTTGCGGCCGGCCACGTAGGTGATGGTGCAGCCGTCGAAAACCGCGGTGCCGCGGCCAAAGATGAAATCGGTGTCGCCCTGAATGGTGCTGGCTTTGTAATAGGACCGCGCCACTGTGGTGCTCGCTGGCGACTTGATCTGCAGGGTGTCCTGGTTGCCGGCAAGCAGAATGTTCTGGAAGATCAATTGATCGCCCTGCGTGGTCATGGCCACGGCCTGGATGCCCGAGGTCATTGTGCCTTCGTCGAGATCGTTGGCGATGGTCAGATTCATGGCCTGGAAGCCATTGGACGAGACGTAGAAGGTGGAGCTGCCGCTCGTGCCATAGGTGGTGCCGCTCGGCGAAGAACAGGCGTTCACAGAGGCGCTGTCGACCGTCTTGCCGTTGTAGTTATTGAAAACAATGGTGACCTTGCTGGGATCGGCATCAGCGCCGTACAGGGTGATGGGCCGAGTGCCCTTCACACACACCAGTTCGCGGTAGCTGCCGGGCTTGACCAGAATGTAGGCGCGTGATGTACCGCCGGCCGTGTTGGCGGCAGTGACGGCGGCCTGCACAGTGGCATGCGTGCCGCTGCCGTCGGCCGCGACGGTGTAGCTGGGCGTCAGTGTGCTGGCATCAGGCAGGCCGGCCGTGGGATCCCAGTTATCGGTGGTCAGGGCGCCCACGGTACCCGCGCGGGCCAGGTAGTTCGCAATGGTGTAACAGGCCGCCGCAGCGTCGGTCAGCTGGGGCCGCGTCGCTGATCCGGTCCAGGCGAGCGAGGGCGACGACAGACAGTCTGCCGCGGCCGCGCCACTGCCGCCCGCTCCGCCGGCGGAACCACCCACTCCCGTGGATCCGCCGCTACCACTCGAACCCCCGCTGCCGCTCGATCCGCCAGTGCCGGTAGGCCGCGCGGTGGGAATGGTGGGAGCCGCCGGCCACCAGGTCTTGCCGGTGCACGCATCGCTGCCGGCGGGCGGGGTTCCGACGTTCATCGTTCCCGTGAGAGTTGCGGTCGACGCCACAGTGAGCACGGGAGGGCCGGCCTTCTTGCCCGTCGAGGCCTCGACCCAGACGTTATTGAAAGTGATGGTCGCCTGGTGTTGCGTGTCCCCTTCCAAAGCGACAGTGACCGGGTTCGGATGCTGCGGTCCATTCACGTTGACTTGGTGGAAGTCCTGCACCGCGATGTTCTGGAAATCAGGTGGCACGCCGTTGCTGTTGATGATCGGATTGGCGTCGTAGCTGGCAGTGACGCCAATCGGATACAATTCGTCACGGGTGCACACATCCTCCATGAGGATATTTTTGACGAAACCGCCGTTGCCGGTATAGGACTTGATGCGCAAGCCATTGAGGTCGCTCCCGCCGGTGTTCGCGTCGACCGGGACGTCGCCGTCAATGGTCAGATCGTAGACGTGCACGTTGGTAATGCCGTTGATGGTGGCACTGCCGAGCGACATGCCGTGGCCGGTTCCAAAGTGATTGTGCGCGATCACGATGTTGTTGGCTCCACCCTGCGCATTGCCTTTGATCGCCACCATGTCGTCGCCCGTGCACACTGTGGTTCCGACAATGTAGCCGTCTTGTGTGATGCCGGTTGCCGCGCCGGGATCAATGCCGTCGGTGTTGCGGGCGACGAAGTTCGACAGCGTCTGCCCCGCACTGCTCGTGGCGCCGTAGGGAGTGTGCACGTCGATGCCCCAGACCACGAACTTGTCGCTGTTGAGCTGAACGTGGAAGAAGGGAGAATTGTACAAGTGAGTCTTGTAGAGAACGAAATTGGAGGCATTGCTGACTTGAACAAGCGCGGGATTGGGTGCTGATCCGGGGCCGCCATTGGGATTGGCCGCATTGGCGGGGGTTCGCCGGTCGTGGCGCTGGCAGTCCGAAACGTTCCACCAGGAAAACTCGGCCGCTGAAAAGCTGCAGGGGGGATCGCCGCTCTTGCCATCGAGGTCGGTGACGGTTGGCAGGGCAACCCCGACCAGCGGTTCGCCGCCCTGACCGTCAATCGCACCCTCGCCCATGATGGCCACGTGGTCGCCCGTCGCCATGATGACGCCACCGCAATCGTATTGGGCGTCGGCCGCCACCGAGGTATCGGTCACCGCGCCCGTCGGATCGACCACCACGCACGAGCTGCCGTACGATTTCGGATTGCGAGAGGCGTAGACCGTCACCCCCTTGTCGATGACCAGGGTTTGACCCGTCGTGAGCTTGATCTGGCCAATCAGAAACGCGTTCGCCCCGCCCGCACCCGCTGTCAATTCAACGCAGGAATTGGCGGCAAATCCGGCCGTGATGAGTCCGTTGTCGAATGTCTCGCTGGCGCTTTCTGCAACCAGCGTGCTTTTTCCACCTTGGGTTGTCGGCGTCACCGTGCGCGGCGCTGCGACCTTCGCGCATCCCGATGGGATGACGGGCTCGGGCGGCAGACAGGTCTTGTCGGTAAGGTCGGAGGGATCGCAGGATCCGATGACGCTGCCACTCGCGCCACCCGATGAGCTGCTCGATGTACCGCCAGCGCTCGATGTACCGGCGCTACTTGACGTACCGCCAGCGCTGCCGCCGTTGGCCGACAGCCCGCCACCGCTCGACGTCCCCCCGCTGCGCGGCCCGCTGCCGCTGCTCGTGCCACTGCTGCCGCCGCTGCCCGACGTTCCGCCGCTGCTTGACTTGCCGCCGCTCGCCGAGATTCCGCCGCTGCTCGTTCCACTGCTCGTCGATCCGCTACCGCCGCTTGACATCCCACCACTGCCCAGCGATCCACCGCTCGGCGTGCCTCCACTACTCGACGCACCGCCAGTACCAGACGTGCCGCCCGTACTCGATGCGCCGCCGGTACTCGACGCGCCGCCGGCACTCGGCTTGCCACCGCTGCTCGATGTTCCGCCTGACCTGCCGCCTGCCTGGCTGGGCGGGGTCGAGTTTCCACTGTTCGAGCAACCCGCAAAGGCAGCCATCGAGACTACGATTGCGAGTGGAACCATTCTCTTCATACGACGTCTCCTGGTCGACGGACTCTTTGGGGCAAGTTGCAGATGAACGCTTGACCGTGATAGTCATGGCATCTGTCATGGTTGGTGCCCGCTGGTGGCGTTTCTTTCGCTCAGCTGGTGACAGCGGATGAAATTCCTACTCAGTGTCTGACCAGGACATCGACCAGGGTGGCGGCAACGTAAACCACTGAGACGTAGCCATTGAGGTTGAAAAAGGCCACGTCCAGTCGTGACAGATCCGAAGGCCGCAGGATGGCGTGCTCCCAGACCAGCATCGCAATGACCACCACCACGCCGACAAGATAGATCCAGCCCAACCCGGCGGCGTGTCCTGCGCACATCAAGGCGGCGCCGCTGGCCGCATGAAGAACCGCGGAGACCACAAGCGCCGCCGGCACGCCAAAGCGGGCTGGAATGGAATAGATGCCGACCCTTCGATCAAAGTCCCGGTCGGCCAGGGCATAAAGGACATCAAAGCCAGCGATCCAGGTGGCCACCGCGGCGGACAACCACAGGGCCGGGGCGTCCAGCTGTCCGCGCACCGCAATCCAGGCCGCCGCGGGCGCGCAGCCGATGGCCAGTCCGAGAAACAGGTGGCACAGCCAGGTAAAGCGTTTGGTGAAGGAATAGCCCAGCACCAGCAACAGCACGATAGGCGCGAGCCGCAGGCACAAGGGTCCGAGCCAGGCTGCGCACGCCAGGAAAAGTCCCACGCTGGCCATGGTCAGGGTGATGGCCGCTGTCAGTGAAACCTTGCCCGTGGGCAGCTCGCGCCCGGCCGTGCGCGGGTTGGCCGCGTCGATGCGGCGATCGACGATGCGGTTGAAACCCATGGCGGCGGTGCGTGCGCCAACCATGGCCAAGACGATGGCTAGAAGCTGCGCGACCGTCACGCCGTGCCCGCGCGCTGCGATCGCCGCCGCGGCCAGGGCAAAGGGCAGCGCGAAGATCGTGTGGCTGAATTTCACCATCCGCCCGAAGGTGATGACGGCGAGCCAGGGACGACCGGCCGATGTCATGGCCGCACCATCCAACCCACTGACGGGGCCACGCTTGTGACCAAAGAGGCACAGGGCGCCGCCTGGTCAAGCAACGCGACATCAATGATGCCCGGCCGCTTGCCGGGCGCCAAGGCGCCAAGCGCAGGAAGACCGAGCGCGGCCGCGCCGCCGACTGTGGCGGCGTGCAGCCAGATTTCGGGTGCAACGTCGGGAAAATGCGTCGCGAGCGCTGCCATTTCTCCCCACAGTGAAAGGTCAGGGCTTGAACCCAGACTGTCGGTGCCAAGCGCCAGTCGAAGGCCAGCGGCCTGAAAGGCGCGCAGGTCGGGCAGGCGCCCGCCAATGTGCAGGTTCGAACGCGGGCACAGCACGACCGGGGCGTGGTATTTCTGGGCCAGCGCGATGTCATCGGCGTCGGCACAAACCATGTGCACAAGCAATGGCGGGCGATCGCCGGCAAAGGCACCGAGCGATTCGAGATAGGCCAGAGGACCGAGGCCGGGCGTGCGCGATCCGGACGGCACCTGCAGCAAGGCCAGAATTTCAGCCCAAGGGCCGCTGCCTTTGCGTAAGAACTGAATTTCGTCTTCGCCTTCAGCCACGTGGATCGAAGTCGCGCGAGAAGCAGCCGCGAAGATCCGGCGCAACAGTTCGGGTCCCGCCGAATAGAGCGCATGCGGCGCCAGCACGCGGGCCAGATTGGCCGGCCAGGGGTCGCTGAATTCCCGAAATTCTCGCTCGGCATCGGCGATCGCGTCGCCCGTGGCGGCCTCGCGCGAGCCGAGCAGTTCATGAAAGAAAACCCCGCCCAGTCCGGCGCCGGCCAACGCCGGCACCGCCGCGAGGGTGTTGCCCACGTCACCCAGTGCCGCTGTCCCAGCCGCCACGGCAGCGACGGCCGCGCGCCGAGCAGCGTCCAGGCGTTGCTCGGCGGAAAAGGCGGCCGCCTCGCGCGGCACCCGCATGGCCCAAGCCGGCAGCCCTTCCCCGCCGCGCAGACGGCCGGCCAGCACCGACAATTCGAGGTGCGTATGGGCATTGACCAATCCCGGAAGCAGCGCCCCCGCCGCACGCGTTTCCGGCAGCGAGGCGAACGCCGGTTTGATCGCCGCACGTGGCCCGACCGCAACGATGGTTCCCTCGCCGTCCACCACCACTGCGGCCTCGGCCAACCCAGGACTGGTCATGGGCAAGACCCAGGGCGCGCTCAACAGTCGAGCGGGAGGCGAGGCTTGGATTTGGCAACACACGAGCTAGGCCTAGCACGTCGGGTGCTCTACCTGAAGCAGGCATCTTCCCGCGCCAGGGGCATGGTTCGACCGTGCAGAGCTTCGCGATCTCGGTATGATGGGTTCACGCTCCGCGAGAAGGGTCCGCCAAGCCCGATGGGGGCTGCTTCGACAACTGAGGAGTTATTACGTCAATTCTTCGATCTTTCATTGCCGCCGGTTTGGCTTGGGCCGCCTCGCTTGCGCTGGCGGCGGGCGGGCTTGGTGTGGCCGCAGACGGGGGACGGATGCTGTGGGCCGGCCACTCCCTGCGAATTTCGCTGGCTGGGGCGCTGGTGGCGGGCGCGTTGGCGCTGGTCTTGGCTATCGCGGTCGCGCCACTGCTGACGGCGCTCGCCGCGCTCGGTGCCAAACTCTGGCGGAGGGGAATCGCGGACATAGGCTTTGAGCGGCAGCCGGTAGACCACCCTCTCCCTCCGGGAGAGGGCCGGGGTGAGGGTACTGCATTGCACGTCGAATCGTGCCGCGGGTGCCACACCTCGATGACTTCAGCGTCCGGCTCACAGAAAGCACCACCCTCACCCCCAGACCCCTCTCCCGAACGGGAGAGGGGTGACCGTTCAAAGACTTGTGTCCTTCTCCCGGCTTCGATCCGCTTAACGCCTATGGGAATCGCGGGGCACCTGCTTGCCCCCCTGCCGCTGGCCCTGGCCGCGACCGCTGCCGGTTGGGCTGTGACCTCGGTCCGTCACGGCCAGGATCCAACCCAACGGGCCGTCTTGGTCGGCGCAACCACCTGCGGTTTTCTGGTCTGCGGCCTGGCCGCCGCGCAACCGCGCTGGCGTGTGCCTCGCATGGGCGCGCTCGCCATCGCGGGAGCGGCTTTGCTGCTCGATATGGCGGTACCGCGCTGGTATTACCGGGAAATACACGACCTGCTTGCCCTGCTGACTATTGCGGGGTCAACCGCACTGTTGACTTCGTGGCGGCAGCGCCTGGTTTTGCGGCCGGCCCGGCTCGGGGCATGGATCGGGGGCCTTGCGGCGTTTGCGGTATTGCTCCTCTTGCTGGTGAGTTGGGCTGTGCCGGGCTGGCGTTCCGCCGCGGACCGGGATGGCCAGTACGGCGCGGCCTTCGCCCGCGGCGTGCGCGCGGTCTTCGACTTCGATCGGGATGGCTTCTCTGCCCTGGCCTGGGGCGGGGATTGCGACGACTTCGACGCCGCCCGCAACCCCTTCGCGCTGGATTCACCCGGGGGCGGCGATGCCAACTGCAATGGCGTGGATCCTCCCGCGCATCCAACCGACGCCGATCGGGGCCTCGCCGCGCCTGTGGGCGATGCGAACCTGTCCCCCAAAGAAGCCGACCTGGTGATTCTGCTGACCGTGGATGCCCTGCGGGACGAGGTGCTGCGGCCGGATGCCATGCCCGCCCTGTCAGCGCTGGCCGCACGGGGCGTTCGCCTTGAACGCACCTACTCGGCCGGCACGCGCAACATTGTGGTGTTGCCGCTCGTGCAGCAGGGCGGGCCCGGCGGGCAACGGCTCTCGCAGCGTTTTGCCGCCACGGGAGCGGCCACGACATTGATTGTTGCGGGCTGCGACGACGCCGTGGTCCCCGTGATTGCGACGGGTTTTGCGCGCGTGCGGAGCAGCGCCGACCGATTGAGCGGCCGGCAAGCCGCCCAACAGGCGTTGGCCGAAATCGATCGGGTGGGCCGACAGCCCCATTATCTATGGCTGCATCTCTTCGATGCACACACGCCCTATTCCGCCAAGACCGCGACTGTGCCGCTGCCGCGCGGATTGACCGCATCCTACCTCCACTACCTGGCGGGCGTGGCTGCCGTCGACGAAGGAATTGATACTCTTGTGCGCGGTCTGGACGCGCGCGGGCGCCTGGGGACCACTGTGGTCATTGTAACCGGCGATCACGGCGAGGGATTTGGCGAGCATGGAATTCTGTTTCACGCGGCCTCGGCCTACGAAGCCTTGGCACGCGTGCCGGCGGTGCTGGTGGCGCCCGGCCTGTCGCCGGGGCGCTATGTCCACCTGGCGGCGCATGCCGATCTTTATCCCACCATTCTCGGGGCGTTCGGACTGGCGCGACCTGCGGACGAACAGTGGGGCCGAAGTTGGCTCCGTTTGCGCGGCGGAAATGGGGCGCCTTTGCGGGAATTCGCCTTTGTGCGCTCGGCCCATGCGGCGAGTGGTGGCGACGTGGTCTCGCCCATGATGGCCATTGTCTCTGGCCGTTACAAGCTCATCAAAACCCTCGAAGACAACCTCATGGAATTATACGACGTCATTTCCGACCCAACGGAAAGCGTGGATCGTCTGTCAATCGAGCCGGATGTGGCGCGCCGGCTGGAGCACGCCGCCGAGCTGTATCGGGACATCGTGGGCTATCCCAACCCCGCCGACCGCGCAGATCTGCGCAATTTCCGCGGTGGTCGGGTGGAATGGGATCTCTTGCAGCGCTGACCGAGACTATCGGAAAAAGGCCTTCTCTTCTGCCGTGGGCGCTTCGTCCAGCAGGTCGTCGCGGCCGTGTTTGACCGCCTGGTAATACAGGCAATGGGGGTTGCCCCCGGCCAGGGTCGGGGATTCGGCGTACATGGTCCAGGTGCAACCGCCCCGGCAGACGTCGCGAAAGCGACACACGGCGCAAAATCCACCCAGTTGCTCGATTTGAAATTCGCGATTGTAGGCGAAGGCACCCTTGCGGTTCCAGATCTCGTGCAGGCTGGACTGGCGCAGGTTGCCCTCGACAAAGCGACTGACCCCCTGGACCTGCGACGGCAAGGAAAGGCAGCCCTTAACGTTGCCGTTGCTTTCAATGCCAATGACGTGGAAACCAGCGCGGCAGCCCAGCCAGAAGGGCATCGACACGTCGGCGGTGCGCAGGTCGGCCTCCGACTTGCCAAAGTAGCCGATGTGGTCGCTGGCGTAGACCCTGATGCGACTGTCGCTAGCGCGACACAACTCCGCGATCTGTGGAATCAGCCACAGTCGGTCTTCGGGGGGCGCGACCAGATCGCGATTCTCGGCCATGTAGCCGGTGGCAATGGCGAACTGCAATTGCCAATAGCGCACGCCAAGGTCAATGAGAAATTGACGCAATTCCGGCAATTGGCGAGCGTTGAGGCGGTGAATGCTGGTGTTGATGCCCGCGG
>Ga0265330_10002337_pt1 | contig 10402 bp, 4 predicted proteins | sample 41919metaG_FD_202083 | JGI IMG/M metagenome (GOLD analysis project Ga0265330, IMG submission 202083) | Rhizosphere microbial communities from Carex aquatilis grown in University of Washington, Seatle, WA, United States - 4-19-19 metaG | ecosystem: Host-associated > Plants > Roots > Rhizosphere >... | reverse complement strand
GGCGTCACCACGCCCACCGGCGGCGTCAGCAGGGGCGGCGGGGCTACCCCCACCGGCGGCGTCAGCAGGGGCGGCGGGGCCACCCCAACCGGCGGTGTCTCTTCCACCGGCGGTGTCACACCGCCAACCGGCGGGAACACGACAGTTCCCCCGCTGTCATCCGGCCACTACCAGATGGAGAACCTGGATCGCGGCGTGGTGGCTGTAAAGGTGTCAGGCGGCGTCTATGTTGGCTGGCGCATGATGGGCTACGAGTACACCGGAACGGACAGTGACACTTCGTACATCCTCTACAAAGATGGCACCAAGTTGGCCACCGTGACCGATAGCACCAACTACCTGGACGCGGCCGGTACCTCCAGTTCGAAGTACACCGTGAGCTGCGTGCTCAAAGGAGTCGAGGGGCCGCAGTCTTCCGCACCTGCGGTCTGGGCGCAGCAATACCTGAGTATTCCGATTACGCCTCCGGCCGGATCGTACAGCGCGAACGATGCCACCCCGGGCGATCTGGACGGCGACGGTCAACTGGACCTCGTGCTCAAGTGGGATCCGTCGAACTCGAAAGACTCTGCGTCGAGCGGCACGACAGACCCTTGCATGATCAGTGGGATCTCGGTGGCTCAAAAAAAGCAGCTGTGGACCATCAATGTGGGCATGAACATCCGCTCCGGGGCGCACGACACACAAATGTCGGTGTACGACTTTGACGGCGACGGCAAGGCTGAGCTGGGGATCAAGACCGCGCCAGGAACCAAGGATGGCCTGGGCAACTACCTGGCAAAAGGACCAGCGGCGGGCGCCGACAACTCCAAGGACTACAGAGGTACTCGCGGCATGGCCTTGGGAGGACCGGAGTGGTTCACCATCTTCGACGGCGCGACCGGGGCAGAGAAGGACACGATTGAATATCCGGTGCTCTACGCGGCCCACAGCTGGGGCGACACGAACGGCAACCGGTCGCACCGCTATACCGGTGGTTTTGCCTTCGTGAAAGATGGCGGCGTTGCCAACGGTCTGCCGAGCGCCATCTCGGGCCGCGGGTACTATACCGTTCTGACAATTTCTGCGATGACCTTCCGCAACGGCGTGTTGGCAAAGAACTGGGTCTACGACAGCGTGACCTCGATCCCCAATGGCGGTGGCGACCACTCGTGCATGGCCGCCGATGTGGACGGAGACGGCGGGCAGGAGATCATCCCCGGCACAAGGACCATCAAGAGCGACGGAACCTTCATGTGTGACGCGGCAATGGGCCATGGCGACGCCATGCACATAAGCGAGCTAGTCGTTGGCAAGGGGATCTCGGTATTCTCGGTTCACGAGAGTTTGGGTGGCATGGACTGCCACGACGCCGCCACATGCTCGATCTACTTCAAGATACTCGCAGCGGGAACCGATACCGGCCGTGGCGTCGCCGAGTATGTCTCGACGAGCGACCTCACTGCCGCAACCTGTTCGAGTGGAGTGGGCAACGTCAATTGCGGCACCGGTGGCTCTTCGAGCGGCAATGCTGGGAGCAACTTCCTCATCTACTGGAACGCCGATGTGCCGCGTTCCACGATGAACGGCACGACGCTCCCCGGGACGGACACATCCGGGACCTCGTCATGTAACGGCACCAAGTCCACCCCGACGCTGACCGCAGATCTCCTGGGCGATTGGCGCGAGGAAGCGGTACTCCGCGAGACGAGCAACACGGCCCTGCGTCTGTACACAACGACGAACGTCAGCAAGCGCCGCATCTACACCCTGATGCACGATCCGACCTACCGGGCGCAGGTGAATTTCGAGCAGTCAACCTACAACCAGCCGCCGCACGTGGGATTCCACATCGGTACCGGCATGGCGAATCCGCCCGTACCCAGCATCCACGTCAAGTAGTCGATTGCGGAGAAGCATGAGCGGCTCATGTGCCGTTCATGCTTCTCGGGTGATGCAACAAACCCCGACTTCCCAGTGAAGCCGGGGTTTGCTATATCCGGCTATGCACTCAGCATCGATGCGTGGAACCAACCTGAGAGTCGAGCGCAAGTATTGGACCGCGATCGGCGGTGCCGTTGCTTTGGCAGCGATCGCAGGGCTCGCGGTCGCGTGCACTCGCAAGAGCCCCATCCCGCCGCCTCCCCCACCCCAGACCAAGTCCCAGCCGCCACCCGACGCGCAGCGCCCCACCGAAGCACGGCGATTCCCCGATCCAACATTCCTGGTGTTGGTGTGGATGGAGAGCACGCCGCCGGGCGCCCGCATCGTGCGGGCATCCGATGGCCACGTGCTCGGATATTCGCCCGAGATCGTCGAGTTTCACCAGTCCACCGAGCCTGTGCTGGTCAGCTTCGAGTTGGAAGGCTACCTCCCTCTCACGCGCGAGGTGTCGGCGGCTTCGGACGGCGAATTGAAGGTCGTGCTGCAACCGATCCCGAAGAACCGTGTTCGGGAAAACAGCAAATCCAAGCGGAGCAAAGACCACAGGAATTCGGAGTAAGGCCCCTGCGTCTGGGAAAAAATGGGTGACCCGAGCGAAGGAGTGGGTTCACTGCGAACTAGAGGATTGGTTTCAACGTCATTGGTTCGACAACGTGGAGGAACGCATGCAACCGACTAACGCAACGACCCGCCAAGTAAGTCTAGTTTTCGCGTCATTCTTGTGCGCCATCAGCGCGGGGCTGCTGCTACCCGCGTGTGATTCCTCGGGTACAGGAGGCACCGCAACTGGCGGCGCAAAATCAGGTGGGACGCCTGGCACCGGCGGCGTGACCACTCCCACCGGCGGCATCGCCGCTCCCACCGGCGGCATCGCTACTCCCACCGGCGGCATCGCCACTCCCACCGGCGGCATCGCCACTTCCACCGGCGGCGCCGCCGGCCGCGGCGGCAGGGGGGGCGGGACAACTGCCGCTGGCGGCACGGCCAGCACTGGGGGCGTCACGCCGACCGGCGGAAAACCGCCAGCCTTGGGCTCCGGCCACTACCAGATGGAGAACCTGGACCGTGGCGTGGTGGCCGTGAAGGTCACGGGCGGCGTCTATGTCGGTTGGCGCATGTTTGGCTACGAGTACACCGGAACGGACAGCGACACTTCGTACAACCTCTACAAAGACGGCGCCAAGCTGGCGAACGTGACCGATAGCACCAACTACCTGGACGCGGCCGGTACCTCCACCTCGAAGTACACGGTGAGCTGCGTGCTCAAAGGGGTCGAGGGGCCGCAATCTACTGCGGTCGCGGTCTGGGCGCAGCAATACCTGAGCATCGCTGTTTCACCGCCTCCCAAAGGTCCCGAGGGTGGCTCCTACAGCCCCAACGATGCCAGCCCGGGCGATCTGGACGGCGACGGCCAGTTGGACATCGTGCTCAAGTGGGATCCATCCAATTCGCAAGACTCGTCGTTCTCGAACAAGTCAGACGATTGCATCATCGACGGGGTCAAGCTGGACGGAACGCGCCTGTGGCGCATCGATCTGGGCGTCAACATCCGCGCCGGGGCCCACGACACGCAACTGTCGGTGTACGACTTCGACGGGGACGGGAAGGCGGAATTTGCTTGCAAGACCGCACCGGGCACCAAGGACGGCCAGGGCAACTACCTGAAGACCGGGCCCGCGGCGGGCGCCGACAACTCCGCAGATTTGAGAGGCGCCCGCGGCATGACATTGGGAGGACCGGAGTGGCTGACCGTGTTCGACGGCGCGACCGGGGCGGAACGCGCAACCGTCGAATATCCAGTACTTTACGGGAGCAGGAATTGGGGCGACTCGAATGGTAACCGGTCGCAGCGCTTCAACGGCGGGTTTGCCTTCGTCAAGGACAATGGCGTCGCCACCGGGCTTCCGAGCATCATCCAGCAACGTGGCTACTACACGCAGCTGACCGTGTCGGCGCTGACCTTCCGCAATGGGGTGTTGGCCAAAAACTGGGTCTACGACAGCGTGACATCGATCCCCAACGGCGGCGGCGACCACTCGTGCATGGCGGCGGACGTGGACGGGGACGGGGCGCAGGAGATCATCCCCGGCGCAAGGACCATAAACGGCGACGGAACCTTCAGGTGTGACTCGGGAATGGGCCACGGCGATGCCATGGACATCTCGGAGCTGGTTCCTGGCAAGGGGATCACCACGTTCTCGATTCACGAACAGCTAGGGGGCTTTGATGCTCATGACGCTTCCACCTGCACGACCTACTTCAAGACCACGCCGGGCGGGGACGCCAATCGCGGCCGTGCCGACTATGTCGGCGTGGGCAACGAAACCAGCGCGTCGTGTTCGGGTCCGGGGCAGGTTTTGTGTGCCACCGGGGCCAGTGGTGGCCTCGGTGCTGGAAGCAACTTCGTCATGTACTGGGACGCCGACGAATGGCGCGAGCTTGAGAATGCCAACTCGATCACCAAGGCGGGCGGCGGAACCCTGCTGACCTGTGCCCAGTGCTCGGGGTGCAACGGGACCAAGAACACCCCGACACTCACCGCGGACATGCTGGGCGACTGGCGCGAGGAAATCATCTGGCGCGAAACGGCAGGCTCGGCCTTGCGGATCTATACAACCACGGACGTGACCAAGCGCCGGATCTACACGCTCATGCACGATCCCACGTACCGGGCGCAGGTGAATTTCGAGCAGGCAAGCTACAATCAACCTCCCCACACCGGGTTCCGCATCAGCCCCAACATGGACCCGCCGCCCGTGCCGAGCATGTTCGTCAAATAGTCCACTGCTCTGAGGCGTGAACGGCGCTCGCGCGGTTGCCGCTTCTCGGGCCAGACAAGAACCCCGACTTCCCGATGATGGGTAGTCGGGGTTTTGCTATATGGAAGGCTACATCCCTGCCACCCGCGAGGTGTCGGCAGCTTCAGACGGCGAGTTGAGGGTCGTGCTGGAACCGATCCCGAAGAAGCATGCTCCGAAAATCAAGAAGTGAGCCGTGCCGCAAGGCAAGCGCCACTTCTTGGCCGATGTTCCGAACGATCGGCCCGGATCCCAAGGAGGAACGCATGCAACGCAGACGCGCAATGCAACCCCGACTAGGTCAGGTCTTCGCGCCATTCTTGTGCGCCATCAGCGTGGGGGTCTTGTTCCCTGCGTGCGATTCGTCCGGTAGCGGAGGGACGGCATCAGGCGGCGCAAGATCGGGTGGGACGTCAAGCACTGGCGGGCAGGCGAACACCGGCGGCGTCACCGCCCCCACGGGCGGCATCACCCCCACGGGCGGCATCACCCTCACGGGCGGCATCACCCCCAATGGCGGCGTCACCACCTCGGGTGGCGTCACCACCTCGGGTGGCGTCACCACCTCCGGTGGCGTCACCACCTCGGGTGGCATCACCACCTCGGGCGGCATCACCACCTCGGGTGGAGTCACCACCTCCACCGGCGGCGTCAGCAGGGGCGGCGGCGTCACCACCTCCACCGGCGGCGTCAGCAGGGGCGGCGGCGTCACCACCTCCACCGGCGGCGTCACGCAAACCGGCGGAGCCGTGGGTGGGCAGACGTCCGTTTCAACCACCGGCCACTACCAGATGGAGAACCTGGATCGCGGCGTGGTGGCTGTGAAGGTCTCAGGGGGCGTCTTTGTCGCCTGGCGCATGTTTGGCTACGAATACGACACCACGGCCAGCAACGTTTCGTACAACCTCTACAAAGACGGCACCAAGTTGGCGAATGTGACCGATAGCACCAACTATCTGGACGCGTCCGGCACCGCCAGTTCGAAGTACACGGTCAGCGCCATAGTCAAAGGGACCGAAGGGGCGCAGTCTCCTGCGGTCATGGTCTGGGCCCAGCAGTACCTCAGCATTCCGATTCAGCCGCCCTCCGGATCGTACAGCGCGAATGATGGGAGTACCGGGGATCTCGATGGCGACGGAAAACTCGACATCGTCCTCAAGTGGGATCCGTCCAATTCGAAAGACTCCGGCGCGACCGGCACGACAGACCCTGTCTATATCGATGGGTACACGATGGCCGGTACGCGGCTGTGGCGAATCAACGTGGGCTCAAACATCCGCGCCGGGGCACACGATACGCAGTTTTCGGTGTACGACTTCGACGGCGACGGCAAGGCCGAGGTAGCATTCAAGACCGCGCCCGGCACCAAGGATGGCAAGGGCAACTTCCTGACAAAAGGGCCAGCAGCAGGTGCCGACAACAGCAAGGACTACAGAAGCACCCGAGGCATGGTCTTGGAAGGACCGGAGTGGCTAACTGTGTTCAGTGGGGTGGACGGCTCGGAACTGGATACCGTGGACTATCCCGTGTCCTACGGGACCGTTGCCAATGCGGTTGCGACTTGGGGGGATGCAGACGGGAACCGGTCGCACCGCTACAACGGCGGGTTTGCCTTCGTGAAGGATGGCGGCGTTGCCACCGGGCGGCCGAGTATCGTTCAGCAACGCGGGTACTACACGCGTCTGACGGTCTCTGCCATGACCTTCCGGGATGGCGTCTTGGCGAAGAACTGGGTCTACGACAGCGGGTCGACCGCCGGCACGGGGGCCTACGGCCAAGGCTGCCACTCCTGCATGGCGGCGGACGTCGACAACGACGGTGCGCAAGAGATAATCCCAGGATCGTCGACCATCAACGGCGACGGGACCTTCAGGTGCGCGACGGGAATCGGCCATGGCGATGCCCTGCACGTAAGCGAGTTGGTGGTTGGCAAAGGCATCTCGGTCTTCCTGCCTCACGAGATGGCTGGGGGGCAGGATTGCCATGACGCCTCCACCTGCACGCTCTATTTCAACATGACAGGAGGCAGCGACAACGGACGTGGCGTCGCTGACTATGTCAACCCCCTCGACGTCGATGCGGCCGTGTGCTCCAGTACACATGGTAGAAAGAACTGCAAGACCGGTGTCGACGTTGCCTCCGATGCGGGAACCGACTTCCTCATCTATTGGGACGCTGACGAACTACGCGAGCTTAACAACGGGACGTCGATCACCAAGGACGGCGGCGGCACTTTACTGAACGCAAGCGGCTGCGCGTCGAACAACAGCACCAAGTCTACCCCGACGCTGACCGCAGACCTGCTGGGCGATTGGCGCGAGGAACTGGTGCTCCGCGAATCCAGCAACACGGCCTTGCGGCTGTACACGACGACGATTGTGACCAAGCGCCGCATCTACACGCTCATGCACGATCCGACCTATCGGGCGCAGGTATCATTCGAGCAGTCCAGCTACAACCAGCCGCCCCATGTGGGATTCCACATCGGTCCCGGCATGGCCGATCCGCCCAAGCCCGACATCTACGTGAAGTAGACCCTTCGCAAATCTCTCAGACTGAAATAGAAGGCTAGGAAACCGGGGGCAAGACCGAGACCTTCCAGCCGGACGCGGGATCTTTCCATTTCCGCCTTACCAACTCACCGCGTCTGGAGAGAAGGAAAACGGATGAGCCTTCCGGAGAGGCAAGGGGCACTGCTTCACCCAAGGGTCGCAGCTCGGTCAAGATCCCAGCTCATGAGCTCGATTGCAGGGAGGGACGCATGCAACGAAGACACGCAATCCACCGGATAGGGCTGCTTTGGGCGCCATTCTCGTGCGCCATCAGCGCGGGGCTCCTGTTCCCTGCGTGCGATTCATCCGGCACCGGAGGGACGGCGTCAGGCGGCGCCACGTCGGGTGGAACGACTAGTGCTGGCGGGCAGACAAACACTGGCGGCCGCATCACACCTACCGGCGGCACTACCCCCGCTGGCGGCGCCACCATCACCGGCGGCGTCACCCTCCCGGGTGGTTCCACGCAGTCGGGTGGAAAGGCCACTGTGTCTGGCACCGGCCACTACCAGATGGAGAACCTGGATCGCGGCGTGGTGGCCGTGAAGGTCTCAGGCGGCGTCTATGTCGGCTGGCGCATGTTTGGCTACGAATACGACACCACGGCCAGCAACGTTTCGTACAACCTCTACCGGGACGGGACCAAGGTGGCCAATGTGACCGATAGCACCAACTATCTGGACGCGTCCGGCACCTCCGGCTCGAAGTACACGGTGAGCGCCGCGATCGGGGGGACCGAGGGGGCGCAGTCTCCTGCGGCCACGGTCTGGGCCCAGCAATACCTGAGCATTCCCATTCAGCCGCCAGCGGGATCGTACAGCGCAAACGATGCCAGCCCGGGCGATCTGGACGGCGACGGAAAGTTGGACATCGTGCTCAAATGGGATCCGTCGAATTCGAAAGATTCCGGGACGGCCGGCACCACGGACCCTGTCTACATCGATGGATACACGATGGCCGGCACGAGGCTGTGGCGAATCAACGTGGGTACGAACATCCGCGCCGGGGCGCACGACACGCAAATGTCGGTGTACGACTTCGACGGTGACGGCAAAGCCGAGGTGGCGTTCAAGACCGCGCCAGGCACCAAGGATGGCAAGGGCAACTTCCTGACGAAAGGGCCAGCTGCGGGCGCCGACAACAGCAAGGACTACAGGAGTACTCGGGGCATGGTTTTGGAGGGGCCAGAGTGGCTGACCGTGTTCAGCGGCGTGGATGGCTCGGAACTGGATACCGTGGACTATCCCGTGCCCTACGGGACCGTTGCCAATGCGGTTGCGACTTGGGGCGACGCGGACGGAAACCGGTCACACCGCTACAATGGTGGGTTTGCGTTCGTGAGGGACGGCGGGACTGCCACCGGGCTGCCAAGCATCATCCAGCAGCGCGGCTACTACACGCGTCTGACGGTCTCTGCCATGACCTTCCGAGGCGGGGTGTTGGCGAAAAACTGGATCTACGACAGCGGGTCTACCAACGGCAATGAAGCCTATGGCCAGGGCTGCCACTCATGCATGGCGGCGGACGTGGACGGCGACGGCGCGCAGGAGATCATCCCCGGATCGTCGACCATCAACAGCGACGGAACCTTCAGGTGCGCGACGAAGATCGGTCATGGCGATGCCCTGCATGTGAGCGAGCTGGTGGTTGGCAAGGGGATCTCGGTCTTCCTGCCTCACGAGATGGCTGGGGGTCAGGATTGCCATGACGCTTCTACCTGCAGCATCTACTTCAACATGACGGGGGGTGGGGACAACGGGCGTGGCGTCGCCGAGTATGTCGCCGCGACCGACCTCACTGCCGCAACCTGTTCTAGTTCGCGTGGAAAGAAGAATTGCGGCACCGGTGCCGACGTCACCTCCGATGCTGGAAGCAACTTCCTCATCTACTGGAACGCTGGCGAATTGCGTTCGACCCTGAACGGCAACTCGCTTCCCGGAGGGGTGGACACATCCGGGACCGCATCGAACAACGGCACCAAGGCCAATCCGACGCTGACCGCCGACCTGCTGGGCGACTGGCGCGAGGAGCTGGTGGCTCGCGAAAGCGCCAGCACAGCGTTGCGTGTTTACACTACGACGATCGTGACCAAGCGCCGGATCTACACGCTCATGCACGATCCGACCTACCGGGCGCAGGTGAATTTCGAGCAGTCGAGCTACAACCAGCCGCCCCATGTGGGATTCCACATCGGCACCGGCATGGCCGATCCGCCCAAACCCGACATCCACGTGAGGTAGAATTCAAGCGGCCGTGACTCGTCGATTCCTCCCAGCCGGGACGCGAGTCGCCTCCAACAGGAAGAACTAGAAGAACCCCATGCAGCGAGAGCCTCCCCCGCAACGTCGAGCAAACCGAGTTCGTGCGCCATTCTTGTGCGCCATCACCGTGGGAGTGCTGTTCGCTGCGTGCCATTCGTCGGGTCCTGGGCGAACCGGATCCAAGACACGAGATGGAGGGTCGGCCTCCGATACCACGACGGGCGGAACCAGCGCCACGGAAACAGGCGGTGCCGGTGGCTTGACTGGAAACGGCGGCGTCACCGGCTCCGGCGGGATAGGCAGCACGGGCGGCGTGACCGGCTCCGGCGGGGAGAGCGGCACCGGCGGCGTTGCGCACACAGGTGGCGCGATCGGCATGGGTGGCGTGACGAACTCTGGCGGCGTCGCCGGCTCCGGCGGTCTCACGACCTCAGGCGGCGGTCTCACCATCTCTGGCGGCGTCACCGCTTCCGGCGGCGTGACGAACGCTGGTGGAATCATCGCCTCTGGTGGCATCACCGCTTCCGGCGGCATCACCGCCTCTGGTGGCATTGCCGCCTCCGGTGGCACGACCGCCTCCGGCGGCATCGCCGCCTCTGGTGGCACGACCGCCTCCGGCGGCGTGACGAACGCAGGTGGAATCACTCCTTCTGGTGGCACCACGACCTCAGGCGGCGCTACGGCTGCGGGTGGACGATTGACCGGGCATTTCCAGATGGAGAACCTGGATCGCGGTCTGGTGGCCGTCACGGTCGCGGGCGGCGTCTATGTCGGTTGGCGCATGTTTGGCTACGAGTACGATCCCACGGCCAGCAACGTTGTCTACAACCTCTACCGAGACGGCGCCAAGCTGGCGACTGTGACTGAC
>Ga0265330_10002333_pt1 | contig 10407 bp, 5 predicted proteins | sample 41919metaG_FD_202083 | JGI IMG/M metagenome (GOLD analysis project Ga0265330, IMG submission 202083) | Rhizosphere microbial communities from Carex aquatilis grown in University of Washington, Seatle, WA, United States - 4-19-19 metaG | ecosystem: Host-associated > Plants > Roots > Rhizosphere >... | reverse complement strand
CAAGCCGCTCTACGGCGGCAGCACGCTGACTATGCAGGTCGCGCGCACGCTCTTCCTCGTGCCCGAGAAGAGCTACGTCCGCAAATACCTCGAAGTGCTCACCGCCTTCGAGCTCGAGGCCCTCCTTTCCAAGACGAGGATACTCGAGCTCTATTTCGGTTACGCCGAGTGGGGAAAAGGCCTCTTCGGAATGGAAGCGGCCTCGCGCAAGTGGTACGGCCGCGGCATCTCCGACATATCGCGCGACGAGGCGGCCAGGCTCATCGCCCTCCTGTCCTCGCCGATCAAGTACGGGCCGGATACGATCCAGAAGAGCAGGATACTCAGCGAGAGGTACGGCTACCTGTCTTACCGCTACGACGCGCCGCCCGAGCCCGAAGCTACGGCTCAGGGCGCGCCGGGGGCTCGGGCTTCGGGCGAAGCGCCCGGGGGCGAAGCGCCCGCAGGCTCGGGGACCGCGGGGGCATCGTCGCAGGAAACCAAGCCTCCGCTTTCGCCGGAGCCCTCCGCGACTGAAGGCGACGAGGTCGAAGCCGAGGCGCAGCCGGCCGCCGCGCCCTGATGGACGAGGAGGCTTCCCCGCGAAGCGAAGGCCGGAAGATCGAAGCCTTCGCGGCCGCGAGAGCAAGCGAGGGCACCAAGCTACTATTTCTCCGCGAAGCGAAGGCCGGAAGATCGAAGCCTTCGCGGCCGCGAGAGCAAGCGAGGGCACCAAGCTACTATTTCTCCGCGAAGCGAAGGCCGGAAGATCGAAGCCTTCGCAGCCGCGAGAGCTCGCGAGGGCACCAAGCTACTTAGCCCTCGCGAGCTCTCGCGAGTTCCCTATCCAATGCGTCGGCGAAGGCCTTGAGCTCGCGCTGCCCCCAGCTCGAGCGCCGCGGCGACTCGGGAGCCAAGCCTGCCGCGCGGAGCTCGGCTGCCCTGTCGCGGAGGGAGCGGCGCTCCCTGGCGTTGTCGGCGGTGAAGACTTCGCCGCGGTCGTTGAGGACGCGAAGGCCCTTTCCGGCGAGGCGCTCCGCGAGGGGCAGGTCCCGCGTGACCGCGAGGTCCCCCGCCCGGGAGCGATCCGCGATGCGGTCGTCCGCGCCGCCGGGCCCTCCCTCGACGGTCTGGGCCTCGACGCCGGGGCCGAGCTCGAGGGGCGGCATCCTCGCCGCGACGAAGGCCGCGCAAAAGCGGGGAGGCCTCCCCTCGGCCGCCGCCCTATCCGCCTCGAGCCTCGCCCTACGGCAGATGAGTCGCCTAACTTCAGCCTGGAGGCTGTCGCCGTCGGCCCAGATCGTCATGGTATCAGGGGCACCGAGGCGCGGAAGACGACGGTCTCCGCGCCTGCGCCTCCGGCGGCGCCTCCGGCGGCGAGGGCATAGTCGCAGGCCTCCGCGGCGACGAAGGCGGTCTCTCCGCGATCGAGGCGGATGGCTCCCTCGCCCGGGCAGGATATCTCGGCTGCGCCCGACCCGCAGAGCAATATCTCGGGACCCCGCGAGCTCCGGGCGTAGCGGTCGCCGGGCCCGATCGATATCTTCGAGATTCGGAAATCGGGGACGAAGACCGGATAGGCCTCCTCGAAGGGCGCGACGGCCGAGGGGAGGACCGGCTGGAGCCGCTCGTGCTTGAAGCTCAGGACGGACACGAGCTCGGGCAGGTCGATGAATTTCTTGGTGAGGGCCCCTCTGATGACGTTGTCCGAGTTGGCCATGATCTCGAGGCACGTTCCCGCTAGGTGGGCGTGGAGCTCTCCCGGAGCGATGAAGGCCGCCTGAGCCGGCTCGAGGACCGTGTGGTTGAGGAGGAGGGGGAGGATCGCCCCGACGTCGCCCGGAAAGGACTCCATGATGCGGAGGACCCAGCGGAAGGAGCCCTCGCGTCCCGGCGGGACTTCGCCCGAATCGAGGGCCGAGGCGATTCCCTTGGATGCCGCGGCGAGGAGCCGCTCGTGCGTCCTTTCGTCGGCCGACATGAGGCCGTAGAAGAAGACCGACAGCTCCACGCGGCTCGGGTCGCGCTCGAGCCGATCGAGGGAGCGCTCGAACTCGCCGGGAGCCACGAGGCGCATGTTCTCGATGATCTCCGCGACGGGCCTGAAGCCGCAGATGAACTCGAAGCGCGTGAGGGCCACGGCCATCTCTGGCTTGTGGTTGGGGTCGCGGTAGTTGCGCTCGGCGGCGTCCACGGGGATGCCCCCGAGGTTCTCCCGCTCGAAGCCGAGCTCGGCCTTGCGCTTGCTCGGGTGAGCCTGGATCGAGAGCGGCGTTCCCGCGGAGAGCACCTTGAAGAGGAAGGGCAGGCTGTTCCCGAAATTGTCGGCGACGGCCGCGCCCAGATTCTCTCGCGGCGAGCGGGCGATCAGCTCGTCGAGACCGATCTTGACTCCGTCGACCGTCGTCCTCGAAGGGGCGCTGGGATGGGCTCCCATCCAGAGTTCCGCGAGGGGTCCTCCTCCCGGATTGGCTATGCCGATAGTGTTCGCGATGCCGTCGACGCTGCCCCAGGAATAGCGCTGCACCGGGTTTTCGAGACGATAGATCCGCATGCGAACGAGTCTACACGATCACTCGTCACGTAGCAATCTCGGCGTGACGCACTCGGAACCGCATAAGGCAGTTTCTCGCGATCTTTGGTTAGGCGCGAGAAACTGCAAGGCGAAGCCGAGAAGCTTCCGGCTTCTCGGCTTCGCCAGTTACCAATCGAAAAGGAACCGCGAAACTTCCTTCGTGATGGACTCGAGCCCTCCGGTGACGAGGCGGCATTCCGGCAGGCTCTGGATGAAAAGCTGGCCGTAGCGCTTGGTCGCGATGCGCGAATCCAGGATCACCACGGCGCCCCTGTCCTCCGAGTGGCGTATGAGGCGACCGAAGCCCTGCTTGAGCCTGATGACCGCCTCGGGCAGGGATACTTCCATGAAGGCGTTGCCGCCCTTTTTCTCGACCGCCTCGCTCCGCGCGAGCCGGACGGGATCGGTCGGCACGTGGAAGGGGAGCTTGCAGATGACCACGAGCTGCAAAGTCTCGCCGGGCGCGTCCACTCCCTCCCAGAAGGAATCGGTGGCGAAGAGGACCGAGGAAAGGTCGGCCTTGAAAGTGTCGAGGAGCTTGGAGCGCTCCTCGTCGCCCTGGCGGAGCATCGTGATCCCGAGCTCGGCCATCTTCGGAAGCGCGGCCTCGTAGGCGCTCCTCATCGCATCGTAGGACGTGAAGAGGACGAGGGCGTGGCCTCCCGAGGCCTCGAGGAGCCGGGGCACGGCGGCGTTGACGTAGGCGCCGTACGCGGGGCTCTCGGGGCCGGGGGCGTCGGTGTCGACGGAGAGGAGGGCGTTGGTCCTGAAGGGGAAGGGCGAGGGATAGACCGCCGTCTCGACCGTCGCGCTCGTGTCGGCGAGTCCCACGCGGGCTTTCCAGAAGTCGAAGCTCTCGCCCACCGAGAGGGTGGCCGAAGTGCAGATCACCGCGCGGAATTTCGCGAAGACCGCCTCCTCCATCATGCCCGCGATGTCCAGCGGCGTGCCGGTGTATCGGATGAAGGCGTCGCCTTGGCTCGTTTTGCCCTTCTCCATCCAGAAGACGGTATCGGGGGAGTCCGCCTTGGCGAAGTCCTTGAACTTGGCGCAGAAGGCGGCCGTCTCGCCGAGGCGTCGCAGGGAGAGCCGCGCCTCGTAGATCGCCTGCTCCTGGGAGAGGCCGTCGGGAGCCTCGTCCAGCGCGTCGGAGAGGATTTGAGCGCAGGCTATGAGGCGCCGCTCGAGGGCGGCCATAGGCGTGAGGAGGAAATCCCGGACGTCGGGAGTCGCCTCGGTCAGCCTGAAGCTCCGCTCGGGCTTCCGCCCCTGCGCTCCCGCCTGAACCGGCGCGTCGAAGAGACGAGCCGCCTTGGCGTCAAGGTCGTCCAGCGCGCGCCGGGCTTCGGTGATGGCGTCGGGCAGCTTGGCGAGGGCGTCGGCCGGGAAGCCGCGGAGGCCAAGGAGCCGGGGCACGAGGCCGAAGCTGCGGTTTCCGCTCCGCCGCGAGAGGCGGGAGAGGCGCTTGTTAACCGAGAAGCGCGTCAGCTCGAAGGAGAAGAAATCCGTCGCGCTCGGCTCGATCGCGTGGGCCTCGTCGAGGATGAGGGCGCGGAAGGGAGGGAGGACGGCGGTGTTCTCGTAGCCCATGCCGTTCATCCGCGCGGCGAGGTCGGCGAAGAGGATGTGGTGGTTGGCGACGATGACCTGCGCGTCCGAGGCCTCGCGCCGCGCCCTGAGGACGAAGCAGAGCTCGCGCTCGGGGCAGCGCAGGCCCGTGCAGGCGTCGGACTCGGAGCAGACCCGGGACCAGAGCCGCTCCTCGGGATAGAAGGAGAGGTCGGTGCGGTCCCCCGTCGCCGTAGTCTTCGCCCAGGCCTCGATTCGGCGCAGGGGATTGGCGTCGGCGCCTTGGGGCGCCGACGCCTGGGCGAAGAGCCCCTCCTCGTCGAGGGCCTCGCGCAGGCGCGCGCGGCAGAGGTAGTTGCCGCGGCCCTTCACGAGGACCGCCTTCGTGCCCTTCTTGAAGAGCCGCTGGACGACCGGGATATCCTTGTCGATGAGCTGCTTCTGGAGGTTGATCGTCGCGGTCGAGACGACCACGCGCTCCTCGTTCTTGATCGCCCAGGCGAAGGCGGGCACGAGGTAGGCGAAGGACTTGCCGACGCCGGTCCCCGCCTCGGCCGCGAGGACTCCTCCCTGATTGAAGGCGCTCGTGACGTCGCGGGTCAGCCTGATCTGGCTCTTCCTGGGCTCGTATCCGCGGATGAGGTCCGAGAGCTTGCCCCCTTCCTCGAGGACGCCGGATATCTCGTCCTCGTCGAGGAGGACGTAGGGCTTGCGTCTGGCGGGCTCCGCCACGACGCGGACGCGGCTCAGGTCGTTGTTCACGATGTAGGAGCCGACCCCGGCGCGGCCGGCATCGGCCGATATTCCCACGTCGGCGTCGCTGGGCCCGAGCGTGCCCGAGGGATGGTTGTGGACGATGACGTCGCCGCGCTCCATGTAGGCGGAGAGGGCCGCCACCTCGGAGTCGCTGCCCCGCGCTACCACGAGGACTTCCGCGATGCGCCCGTCCTCCCCCAGGCGACAGGCCGCGAAGACCTCGCCGCCGTCGTTCTCGGCTATCTCGCGGCGAAGGCGCTCCGCGGCCTCGGGAGTGAAGCGTTCAGCTGCGTCCATCAAGCGGTAACTATAGACGCTCTTCCGAGCGAGGGACAAGCACGGCCCTTCGCGGTCGGCGACCGGCGCCGTGCGAGGGGCTCGGGCGAGAGCGCTTTTATACCGGGAAGGTCACCGAGGCGCGCGTGCCTCGCCGGTTGGGCGCCCCAGGGGGGCCCCCGACGGGGCCGCCCGATGGGCCGCAGTCCAGCTCGAAGCTGCCCTTGAGCTGCTGGGCGAGTATGCGGACCAGGGTCATGCCCATGCTGTCGGCGTTCTCCCCGCGGTATGCCTCCGGCACGCCCGGGCCGTCGTCCTCGACGAGGAGGGATGCCTGCCCGTTCCTCGATCGAAGCGAGATGCGGACTTCTCCCCTCCGGTCGCCGGGATAGGCATACTTCAAGGCGTTCGACACGAGCTCGTTCAGGATGAGCCCGAAGGGGACCGAGCGCTTCGAGTCGAGGCGCAGGGCGTCGAAGTCCGTTTTGAGCGCGATGCGGCCCGGAGCGAGGTTGTAGGTCGAGAAGAGGGAGGCCGCGAGCTCCTCCGCGTAGGGGCCTATGTCGATGTTCGACATGTCCTTCGAGTCGTAGAGCTTCTCGTAGATGGCGGCGATCGAGTTTACGCGCGAGATCGCGTTCGCGAAGGCGCCGCTGACCTCCGCGTCTCGGCATCGCTCTGCTTCGAGGCTGAGCAGGCCGACGACGACGTTGAGATTGTTCTTCACGCGGTGCTGGAGCTCCTTCATGAGAGTTTCTTTTTCCCCCAGCAGCCGCTTGAGATCCTCCTCGGCCCGCATTTTCTCCGTGATGTCGTGGACGATGGAATGGAGATACTCCCTACCTCCGATCTTGATCGGGCTCGAGAAGACCTCGACGTTCCTCTCCTCTCCGGAGGCGAGCCTGTGGCGCGCCACGAAGCGATCGAGGCTCCTGCTCCTGACCATGCTCATGTTCTTCCTGACCTGCTCCGGCGGCGAGGCGTTGATGCCCGTCACCGACATCGCCTTCAGCTCCTCCGGGGGATAGCCGTAGAACGCGGCGGCCGCGGCGTTAGCGTCCACGATCCGACCCGTCTCGGGGTCGACGAGGAGCTTGACGGCCGCGCTCTGCATGAAGCTCTCCCTGTAGAGGCCGTCGCTCTCCCGCATCTTGCGCTCGGCTTCTTCCTTCTCCGTCTCGACGCGCTTGAGGTCGAGCACGAAGGCGATGTCCATGGCGAGCTGTTCGAGGAGGCTGGTCTCGGCCTCGCCGAAGACGTTCGGCTTGTCCGAATAGACGCAAAACACGCCGACGACCCTCGATTCCGACATGAGCGGTATCGCCGCGGCGGAGCGATAGCCGCGCGCGAGGGCCCGATCGCGGTTGTTCCAGGCCTTCAGTCGCTCGTCGGTCGCGATATCCTTGCTGATCACGACCCGCCGCTCCCGCATGGCCCGGGATACGGGGTTGTCCTCGGCCGCGAAGACAGATATTTTCATGTCGTCCAGGTAGCCGTCGACCCTTCCGGCGCTGGCCGTCGGGACGATCCTGCCCGAGCCCTCGTCCAAGATGCCGATCCAGGCCATGCAGAAGTCCCCTTCCTCCACGGCGATGTGGCAGGCGTCGTCTATCAGCTTCCTCGCGTCCCGCTCGTGCAGCATAAGCTGCATGGCCTTGCCCACGACCGCCTCGACGCGAGCGAGCCTCCGGGTCGCGCGCGTCGTATTTTGCTCTTCGGCGCGCGCCTCGAAGAGGCGCAGGGCCAATCGAATGGACGCGTCGAGGACGCCGCTTCCCGCGTCCTTGGCCACGAAGCCATAGAAGTCGACTCCTTGGGCCTTCTCGACGGTCTCGTCGTCCGTTCGGGCGGAGAGGAAGACTATCGGAATTTCCCTGAAGCCCAGGATGGCCTTCGCCGTCTCTATGCCGTCCATGCCGCGGCCTAGGGCTATGTCCATGAGGACGAGGTCGACGCCCTCGCCGCCGCCGGAGAACAGCGCCGCCGCGGCCTCGCCCGTGCCGAGCTCCGTTACCGCGTAGCCGCGCTTCCGGAGCTTCGCGGCCGTATGCAGGGAGCTCGGGGCCTCGTCCTCGACGAGAAGGATTCGGGCCTTGCTCATGCGTTTTCCATGAGAATTGGCATGCAATCAATTATCGCGTTCGCCGACCAAAAAGACAAAGTAAAAAGATTGTTAAAACCATCGGGAGAAGGCATCTCCCGATGGCTCGATCGCGAGTACGGCGGCGGTTGCCGAGAAAGCCTTACGGAAGCCTCGATTCTCCCATGAGATAGCGGTCGACCTCGCGCGCCGCCCCTCGGCCCTCGGCGATAGCCCAGACCACGAGGCTCTGACCGCGTCGCGCGTCGCCCGCGGCGAAGACGCCCGGCGCGGCCGTAGCGAATGAGCCGTAGGCGGCCTTGGCGTTGCCGCGCTCGTCGCGCTCGATGCCGAAGGAGTCGAGCAAGGCCGCGTCGGGGCCGAGGAAGCCCATCGCGATGAGGACGAGGGAGGCGGGGAGCGTCCGCTCGCTGCCCGCGACTTCCTGCGGGCCGAAGCGGCCTTTATCGTCCTTCTTCCACTCCACGTCGACGATGACGACGCCCGACACGCGGCCTTCCTTGTCGCCGATGAATTTTTTGGCGGTCACGAGGAACAGGCGGGGATCCTTCCCGAAGAGGAAGGCGGCCTCCTCCTGGCCGTAGTCGGTCTTGAATACCTTGGGCCAGCGGGGCCAGGGATTGTCCGGGGCGCGGGACTCGGGGGGGCGGGGCATGATCTCGAGCTGGGTGACGCTCTTCGCGCCCTGCCTGATGGAGGTCCCGACGCAGTCGGTGCCCGTGTCCCCGCCGCCTATGATGACGACGTCGCGGCCCTTCGCCGATATGTACAGGGGCTCGGCGGCCGGAGTGTTTTTGGAATCCAGGAGGCTCTTCGTGTTCGCGGCGAGGAACTCCATCGCGAAGCGGATGCCGTCGAGCTTGCGCCCCTCGATCGGCAGGTCGCGGGGCACGGTGGAGCCGCAGGCGACGACTACGGCGTCGTGCTTGGCGCGCAGCTCATCGGCCTTGACATCCTTGCCCAATTCGGCCCCGGTGACGAAGCGCACGCCCTCGGCCGCCATGAGGTCGACGCGCCGCTGCACGGTCTTCTTGTCGAGCTTCATGTTGGGTATGCCGTAGGTGAGGAGGCCGCCGATCCTGTCGGCGCGCTCGTATACGGTTACCTCGTGCCCCGCCTGATTGAGCTGGTCGGCGCAGGCGAGCCCCGAGGGGCCCGAGCCCACGACGGCGACTCGTCTGCCCGTCCGCTTCGGGGGGAGGGAGGGCTTGAGCCAGCCTTCTTCCCATGCCCGGTCGATGATGCTCACTTCGTCGTGCTTGATGGTCACGGCGGGATCAGGGATCGAGCCCAGCGTGCAGGCGCCCTCGCAGGGGGCCGGGCAGACGCGGCCGGTGAACTCGGGGAAGTTGTTCGTCAGCCTGAGCCTGGCGAGGGCCTCGCGCCAGAGGCCGCGGTAGAGGAGGTCGTTCCACTCGGGGATGAGGTTGTTGAGGGGGCAGCCGGAGACGGCCCCGTCGTAGAGGAGGCCGGAATGGCAGAAGGGCGTGCCGCAGTCCATGCAGCGGGCAGCCTGCTCGCGGTACTCCTCCTCGGTCTTGAAGGCCGTGTGGAACTCGTTCCAGTCCTTGACGCGCTCCTTGGGAGAGCGGTCGGCCGGCAGCGCGCGATCGAACTCTATGAAACCCGTGGGCTTAGCCATCGCTATCTCCTAGTTTCCCGAAACTCGGGTCAGGTCCTTGTTGTTCATCTCGAAGGCGGCCATGAGGGCCTTCTCCCCGTCGAGGCCCTCGCTCGAGGCCTTGTCGATGGCGACGAGCATGCGCCTATAGTCGCGCGGCATGACCTTGACGAAGCGCTTGACCGCTCCCGCCCAGCCCGCGAGCATGCGCTTGCCCCTCCCGCTCCCCGTGGCCCTCACGTGGCGCTCGACGAGGGCGCGGAGCTCGGCTATCTCGGCCGGGTCGGCGAGCTCCTCCAGGTCGACCATCTCGCGGTTCACGCGCGAGGGGAAGTTGCCGTCGGAATCGTGCACGTAGGCCACGCCGCCGGACATGCCCGCGGCGAAGTTGCGGCCAGTGCGCCCGAGCACGACGACCTTGCCGCCGGTCATGTACTCGCAGGCGTGGTCGCCCACGCCCTCGACGACGGCGGTGACGCCCGAGTTGCGCACGCAGAAGCGCTCGCCCGCCATGCCGCGGACGTAGGCCTCGCCGGAGGTCGCGCCGTAGAAGCCGACGTTCCCGATGATGATGTTGTCCTCCGGCTTGAAGTGCGAGTCCGCCGGCGGATAGACGACGATCTTGCCGCCCGAGAGCCCCTTGCCTATGTGGTCGTTCGAGTCGCCCTCGATGGAGAGCGTGACGCCGCGCGGGAGGAAGGCGCCGAAGCTCTGGCCCGCGGAGCCCACGAACTTGAGCTGGACCGTATCCTCGGGCAGGCCCTTCGCGCCGTAGAGCTTCGTGATCTCGGCGCCGAGGATAGTCCCGACGACGCGGTCGACGTTGCGGATCGGCAGGGTGACCTTGACCTTGGCCCCGCGCTCGAGGGCCGGGCGGCAGAGCTCCAGGAGGACGCGGCTGTCCAGGGAGTCCTCGAGGCTGTGATTCTGGTTCCGCTGCTTGTATCGTCCCCATTCTTCGGGCACGTCGGGCCTGTAGAATATCTTCGAGTAGTCGAGGTCCTTCGTCTTCGGATTTCCCGCCGCGCTCTCCATGAGGAGGAGGTCGGTGCGGCCCACGAGGTCGACGAGCTTGCGCACGCCGAGCGCGGCCATGTGCTCGCGGAGGTCCCGCGCGATGAAGCGCATGAAGGTCTCGACGTACTCGGGCTTGCCGGTGAAATTCTTGCGGAGCTCGGGATTCTGGGTCGCGATGCCGGCCGGGCAGGTGTCGAGGTTGCAGACGCGCATCATCACGCAGCCGAGCACGACGAGGGGCGCGGTCGCGAAGCCGAATTCCTCGGCGCCGAGCATAGCGGCTATGGCCACGTCTCGGCCGGTCATGAGCTTGCCGTCCGTCTCCACGGTGATGCGCGAGCGGAGATTGTTGAGGAGCAGCGTCTGATGGGTTTCGGCGAGGCCGAGCTCCCAGGGCAGGCCCGCGTGCCGCAGGCTGGTGCGGGGACTGGCGCCCGTGCCGCCGTCGTAGCCCGAGATGAGGACGAGGTCGGCCCGGGCCTTGGCGACGCCGGCGGCTATGGTGCCGACGCC
>Ga0265330_10002328_pt1 | contig 10424 bp, 12 predicted proteins | sample 41919metaG_FD_202083 | JGI IMG/M metagenome (GOLD analysis project Ga0265330, IMG submission 202083) | Rhizosphere microbial communities from Carex aquatilis grown in University of Washington, Seatle, WA, United States - 4-19-19 metaG | ecosystem: Host-associated > Plants > Roots > Rhizosphere... | reverse complement strand
CGTTAAGGGCGAACCGCAAATCATCGAATTGAAGGATGGCGAACGAAAGACTGGAATCCTGCTTGTTGCAAAGTGATGTCAGTCATTGATCGGCCATGGTGACCTTACGCTCCAGCGGAGAAAATTCGTCAGTGTGTCACGAACATGAGCGCAAGCTCGTGGTGCTGTACCAAAGATGGGAGATGGCCTCCCGAAGTCGGCTTGCAGGAGCAGGCTTCAAACTGCCCGGTGCCGCTGCGTTCAAAAGGCGTGGTGGTGAACAACTGAGGAAAAGGCGTCCACTTAGGACGTAAGGTGAGTGTTGAGGAGATGAGCGAAAGCAAACCGTCCGATGACGCATCGTTATTTCGTTAAAGGCGCTGTCGAAACTGGAGCCGTGACGTTGCTCCAGGATGAATCGGGACGACACCTGTTTACGGACCCGATGGCAGCCGGTGTATAGGCGGCATGAACTCAGCACAGGCTTTGGTATGGAACGTGAGAACTTCGTTCTGGATGAGAAGGGAAATGACAAGTGGCAAACACCATGAGGAAGAATACCGAAGCCAGAACGAGGGTCGGGGCTGCTCATAGTAGCGATGAATCTCCTGCAATGGGAGTGGAGCGAAGGGGCAGCGTTATCCGGTTGACGAGTGTCGCCAACCTGCTATGCAGGGATGAGTGACATGATCTCAACGAAACCTTTTGCTATTGCGAAGCGGGCAGTATGGGAGGCGTACCGGCAAGTCAAGGCCAACCGTGGGGCTGCGGGCATCGATGAGGAAACCATCGCGATGTTCGATCAGAACCTGTCGAGGAATCTGTACAAGCTGTGGAACCGGATGTCATCGGGGTCGTATTTCCCGCCGCCGGTCAAGCAGGTGGAGATTCCGAAGGCAAAGGGCGGCACAAGAAAGCTGGGTATTCCGACTGTATCGGACCGCATTGCGCAGACCGTGGTCAAGCGAGCCATCGAACCGATCCTTGATCCGATATTCCATCCGGACTCGTATGGATATCGGCCGGGAAGATCGGCGAAACAGGCGATTGCCATCACCAGAAAGCGGTGCTGGCGATTCGACTGGGTGGTGGAGTTTGATATCAAGTCGGCCTTCGATCAGATTGATCATGGTCTCTTGATGAAAGCGGTCCGCAGCCACATCAAGGAGGGCTGGATACTGCTGTATCTCGAACGGTGGCTAACCGCCCCCTTCGAGACCACAGACGGCGAGCGGCTGTCGCGCGAGCGCGGCACGCCTCAAGGCGGTGTAGTCAGTCCGATCATGATGAATCTGTTCATGCATTACACGTTCGATCTCTGGATGAAGCGTAATAATCCCTCGTGTCCGTTTGCCCGCTATGCTGACGATGCGGTAGTCCACTGCCATACTCGGAAGAAGGCGGAAGAGCTAATGCGGTCCATCGCATTACGGCTGATGGAATGTGGGTTGACGATGCATCCGGAAAAGTCGCAAGTGGTGTACTGCAAGGACAGCAACCGAACCGAATCCTATCCACATGTTCACTTCACGTTCCTCGGCTTTACGTTCAGGCCGAGGAGGGCACTGGACCGCAGGAAGAAGGCATTTACCAACTACCTTCCAGCGGTCAGTGCCGATGCGTTGAAGCGCATGCGGAAGGAGGTAAGGGGCTGGCGCATTTATCGTCAGACGGCGGGAACACTCGACGAACTGGCGCGACAATACAACCCCAAGATACAAGGTTGGTGGAATTACTTCGGGGCATTCTATCGTTCGGCGATGCACAGGCTCTTTCAATATATCGACGGGAAGCTTATGCAGTGGGCCACGCGCAAGTACAAAACACTGTTGCGACACAAGACGCGCAGTGCTCGCTGGCTCCGCAGGGTGAAGAAGCAAGCGCCCCAGATGTTCTGCCACTGGAGTGCTGTTGGGAAATAAGGTTGGGTAATGGGAGCCGGGTAAACCGAGAGGTTTACGCCCGGTTCTGCGGAGAGGCTCAAGGTGAAATTCCTTGGGCCTACTCACCAAGGTCCGTGTAGCCGGTGTGCAGATTCAACGTCCAAGTGCAACGGATTGCGATTTAGCAGACCAGTATTGCACGAAATCGAATGCTCCTTCGGGCAGGAAGAGTTCTGCTGGTGCTTTCCATCCCAGAGTTTTGCGTGGCCGAGTGTTGAGCAGCCACGCAATATCGTCCAGCTCTTGCTGGGAAAACAGAGACAGATCTGTACCTCTGGGAAGATATTGGCGCAGTAGACCATTGGTGTTCTCCATGATTCCCCTTTCTCAGGGAGAGTGAGGATGCGCAAAGTAGACCTTCACGCCAGAGGCCTGGGTCAGCAATTTGTGATGGCACATCTCAGTGCCCTGGTCATAGGTCAGCGAGCGTCTTAGCTGGCTCTGGAAGCGGTTCAGGATTCGGCTGAAGGCCAGTGCGGTATTTTCTGCCTTGAAGTTGTCCAGTTTCACAAGAGCCACGAACAGAGTGGTTCGCTCCACCAGCGTGCCCACCTGCGAATGATTATCCTTGCCGACAATCATGTCGCCTTCCCAGTGGCCTGGAATCAGGCGCTGCTCAATCTCTGGCGGTCGCTGATCGATCAAAATAATCTCGGGGATGTTGTTGGACCCCTTCTTTCTTCCCTGGGCTTTTCGGGTCTTGTGTTGGCGGCGCATCAGTTCTAACAATCGTGCCCGCAGCTGTCCACGCGGCATCGCATAGAGCGACTTGTAGATGGTTTCGTAAGACAAACGAACCGGCTCCGCCATACGAGCCAGAGTACGCTCTATCTGTTCCGGACTGAGACCATGATGAAGATAAGCCACCACCTGATTCCATAGCTCAGAGCCCGGTACCAGCTTGCGCTTTACGCGTGGACGGCAAGCCAGTCGATGGGCGCGCCCTTCGGCTGACTCACAGTGATACCCTCCCGTTGGCAACTTCGGACCCGACTGCGGCAAAACACCGCGACGTCGCCAGCCATTGCGATGAAGCTCTCGGGTGATCGTCGATCGCGAGCGATTCAGATATCTGGCAATTACACCCGGTCGAGTCCCCAGCGCCAATTGCATCTCAATCACTGCTCGCTCGCGGATATCAAGATGAATGTAGACCCCCTTCATGGGCAACTTTCCTCCTCTCAGAAATGTTGCACTTGGGGGTTGAATCTGCCGTGATTCGCTTGTAACCCGATTGCAGATTCCGACGCTCGGGGGTGAGTTTCGCAGACGCTAGCGCGTCATGATCACTTCAGAGACGCTGTCTTTTGCCAGGAACTGCCGGTGCCCTGACCAGCCTGCAAACAGCTTCTCAATGCTGCGATTTGTGAAGGCGCGCTGAATGGGAAACTGCTGCGTCAACTGCATGTCCACTTCGTCGCCGGGAGTGATGTGATAACGAACCCGTGTTGCTTCCTCGCCGGTGGTACGCGTGTGGAAAAAGGAAAGCACCTGCCCACCCGGATTCATGGCTTCAAACAAATGACCGACCACCGGCTGGACCAGCGCTTCAGGCAGGTAATCGAGAGCCGTCCACATGAGCACTACGTCGAACTTGCGGTCCTCAAAGTTGAGAGTTTTTTTGAGAAAACCCTCAACATCCCAAAGCTGTTTGCCGTCTTCGTCCAAGCCCTTTTTCCAGTCGCCTGTCCAGGCGTCGAACACCATGTCGGTGAGGAAAATGCTGTGGCCGAGTCCGGTCAGGTAGTTGATATTCGCAGGCGAAGTAAACCCGTTGTCGATGACGCGCAGGCCCGGCTCAGCCTGGAGACGCTTGCGGATCGTCGACCAGCCATTGGAGTGGCGCGGCACCCTGGGGCCGGAGAGACCCGGGCCGGATGCGGAGGGAAGAGCCTCCTGCTTTTTTTCGAACCAACGGCTTAACAACCCTTAAACCCCTTGCGGACCTTTGCCGTGAAGGCCGTCGCGATCGCTGTTAGGAAGTAGTGGCTCCGCCAACAGGGACGGTTGCACCTTCGTGCGCCTTTGACGCTGCCTGAGTCAAGTCTACCTTGCCCCGGAACAGAGCGTTGTCCTCAACAGCCAGGCGCAGCGCGGTAATGTCGCCCTCGACGTTGCACCCTGAGCGCAACTCTACCCGGCCGCTGGCAATGATGTTGCCTTGTACATGCCCCTGCACCAGAACATCTTTAGCCGCCAGATCGGCGGCAATATGAGCACTTGGCCCAATGGTCAGACGGCCCTCGGTCAGGGTAACGGTTCCTTCGACCCGACCGTCCAGAACCAGGTCTTCACTGCCCTTGACTTCGCCGCAAATCACTATGCTCTTGCCAATGCGTGCTTGTGCGTTCTCCCCTGCCATGTCTTTATCCTTCCGCGCGTTGAAAAATAATGCCCTGCCCGAACTATACGCAAAGCGGGCGGGTTGCTTCAATGCAAGTTGTGATGATTGTCAGTTACCAACGATTTTCAGGGCCGTAAATCAGTTCGATATCCGCCATGCCAGGGGTAAATCCAGCGTATTTGTAAGTCATTCCGGTGATTCCCGACCATTAGAATAATGGACGTGCGCAGATTTCTATCGCTCCTCTGCCTCATTTCATGCGCTGTTCACGTTCCCGTTTGCGCGGGCGCCGAAGCACTTTCGGATGCGCAGGCACAGGCGCTGGTTGCGCGCGCTCTCGGCACTGAGCTGCGGGTTGCCCGCGATCCCAGCCACCCCATGCGCTACATGCTGCACAGGTCCACGCCGCGCCTGACTTCAACCAAGGACATCATCGAGACCAAAGACGGCGATGTTGCGCGACTACTCTCAGTCAACGATACGCCGCTGGCGCCGGCAGATGAACAGCAAGAGCTGGCGCGGCTTGGGACTCTGGCAGCCAACCCAAGCCTGCAGAAGCACCGCAAGGACAATGAAGAAGGGGACGCGGGTATTGTGCTCAAGCTGCTGCGCATGCTGCCCAACGCGTTTCTGTATCAGTACGCCGGCACCGTGAATGGCCCTTTCGGTCCGGTGCACCGGTTCACCTTCAGGCCCAATACCCGGTTTGACCCACCCGACATTGAAACGCAGGCGCTGACGGCGATGAGCGGCGAACTACGCGTGGATGCGGCACAGGAGCGCGTTATCCGCCTGGAGGGCCATCTGCAGCAGGACACCAACTATGGATGGGGCATCCTCGGCAAACTGAATAAAGGCGGTTGGGTGGTGCTTGAACAGGCAGACGTGGGCGACAAGCAATGGCGCATTGTGAACGTGCAATTGGAAATGACGCTGCGCGTCCTGTTCAAAACGAAGATCATCAACACCACCGAGCAGATGAGCCGCTATGCGCCAGTTCCGGCGGGTATGGATTATCGGCAGGCGATCCAGATGCTGCGCAGTGGACCTGCGGCGGCGCCCAGCGGCCGCTGAACTGGCTCAATAACAAAACAGCCCCATCCGCTAAGGATGGGGCTGTTCCGCTTCCTCCGATGAAACTTTGCCTGATCAGGCGAACTGAGATTACATCTTTGCGAAAACGATGACCAGGGTAAACAGGGTGAGGGACTCGATCAAAGCAAGACCGAGAACCAGGAAGGTAAAGATGCCGGCGCGGGCGCCTGGGTTGCGGGCGAGCGCTTCGACAGCAGAACCAACTGCACGGCCCTGGCCAAGTCCGCACAAACCGGCGGCCAGGCCCATGCCGAGACCGGCGCCAATCGGCACCAGGCTAATGGCGGTAGATCCGCCGTCTGCTGCAAACACGGGGACGGCGAAGCAAAGCACTGCAAGCGCCATAAAGATGAATTGAAGTTTACGCATAGTTCTCCAGCTTCCTTGAGATTTGGCTGCCAGTGGGTGGTTGAGGCTCACCGAGCTGGCCCCCTCACGCTTGCAGCCTACCGTTGGTCCGGAGCAGAAGCATTCTCCGGCGGAATCTTTTTTCTTGAGCTTTCAGCCTTAAGCTCTCAGCTTTCAGCTCCATCTCGCTTGGGCTCAGTTCGTCGGCTTGTACAAACAGACTGGAGGCTGACGGCTGAGAGCTGATAGCTGCTTTTAGTGCTCATGCGCCACTGCCAGTGATAGATAAATCATGGTCAGTAACGTGAAAACGAATGCTTGAATCAGCGAGACAAAAAGGTGCAGTCCCAGGAAGATCACCGGAATGCCCACGGGAATCAGTGAGAAGAACACCAGGGTGACCAAATCGCCGGCAAACATGTTGGCGTAAAGACGAACACTGAGCGACATGACGCGCGCAACATGCGAAACGATCTCGATGGGGAAGATGAGCCACGAGATCCACCACACCGGACCCGCAAAATGCTTGATGTATCCGACGACGCCCTGTTCTCTCACTCCGTGAAAGTTGTAATAGAAGAACGTGGGCACAGCCAAGCCAAGCGTAACGATCATCAGCGTGGTTGGCGCTTCGATTCCGGGAATGAGGCCGGTGAGATTGCAGAGCAGCACGAACAGAAAAATGCAGGTAACATACGCCTGAAATCGCTGATAGCCGTGCCCGATAACCTGTTCGGCCTGGTCGCCAATTGCTTCATGAATCATTTCGGCGAGATGCTGCACCGGCCCTGGCTTTTCGACTGAAAGCGTCATGCGCACGATGATGAAAAAGGCAATCAGAACGCCGGCGACCACCAATTCAAGCGCCAGCGCGCTATTCATCTTGGAAGCCTTTTCCGTAGCCTCCGCTGCGGTGAGGCCGACCAGCGACTGAAACGCCTTGAGTTCCGTATTCTTCAACAGAAGGTCAATAAAGTGCGTGATTGCGAATGATTCCGGCATGAATCCTAAAGTCTTTCCGCCCTCGATGCCTTTGAGCACCTTCCGGGCCTATTGAGTCCAGTACTTTCCCGCTTCGATGCGTCCTGAGGCAATCAGTCTCGGAGTAGCCGGATCGCTTCCCAGCCTATGGTCAGAACCGCCAGACAAAGGCCGCACAGAAGCGCCGTAATCGAACCATGGAAACACTTTAGGCTACCATAAATAACCGCCGCAAAGACGGTGAGCCTGAGCACAAAGAAGAGCACGACAACGGGGGCGCTGGCGGGTGACTTCTGCTTGTCCATGCGGGCGTTAATCAGGCGAACAAGGCGCTGCCATTCGAGCACGCTGGCGGCTGAAATGGCGGTGCCCACCAGCAGCATGGCGGCATGGCGCCAGCCCCCGCCAATCAGCACTGCAACCGCAGCTATCCCGCCCAAAATGAGCGTGTTGCGAAATGCCCGCTTGAGCATTGCGTCGAGATCTTCGTTGGTAATGTCGACGATGGGATGCGTTTGCTCGGTCATGACTTGCTGTCGGGACTTCCCTTTCCAGTTTCGTTCTGGGACCCGTCTCCCAAACTGGCTTTCTTTTCCACCGCGACCGCCATCTGGATCACGTATGCGAGTCCCACAATGCAGCCAAACACGATGCCGGCGATCTCAATCCATTTCTGGTGAGTGCGGCCGGCAAGCCACCATCCGCCAATCCAGCAGAGGACGAGCGCGGTGGGCAGCACAAACGCCACCTGCATCAGCCTCTCAGCCTCTACAAGGCTGCTAAAGCCGCCGCCGGAGTCGGACTGCCGCTTTGGATCGGAATCTGGGCGCTGCTGTGCCATCCATGCTCGTTATACACGAAGCGTGAGCCGGGCACGAATTGCAACAGACCCCGTTGTCACTTGTAAACGTTGGCTTCAGGCACTCCGTAGTTGGGAGCGCTGGGCACGCAGGTGTCGATCGATTTCATGACGATGTCGTTACCGTCTCCGATGGCCTGTCCTGAGAGGATGTATGGGCTGTATTTTTCCGCAGGCGTGTGATTGTCGAGATAGCGCTTTATCCAATCGGCGCAATGAAACCTGAATGCAGTCTTCTCATCGCTCCACCACACGGCTCGAACGCTGAAAGCCCGATGGCTCGTGGTTGTTCCGGCGATGACGGAGTACGATTCGTCTTTGCTAGTGGTGATGGATTTGAATGCCGCCACTTTGAACACAAGCCAGCGGCCTTTCGCATCCTTGTCGAGGAACCGGCAGGCCTCCGCCTGGCAGGTCCTTTCGATGCGATAGATGTTGATGATGACCGGCTCGCTTGAAACATTTTTGTATTCGATCGAAATCTTGCCCTCAGCCGGCTTGTACTCCTTGCTTGCGCCTAGTGAAGTGATAACCGAGTAGTGAATCGGACCATTCAAATCAGTGGCTTCAACACAATTCGTTGTGCACTGCTTTGCCTGCACAGCCGTCCAGCCAATCTCCATCGGCTTGGCCGCTTCCATAGTTACGGTGTAGGCCTGCCCCGGCGCCAGAGCAACGCCCGATTTGATGGGGACATGCGTTACCGCCGCATGCGAAATGACCGTCACAAACACGAGAGTTGCCAGCATCAGTTTGCGCATATGCCCGCGATTCTAACTTTGATTAAGGCCCGCACAAAGAAACCAAAGTGTTACGAGCCTCTGTGATCTTCATCAGCGACGTCCCCAGGCCTGACCTTATCCACTGATAGAAAAGCCATTACTACCGATCTACTCCTTATACGAAGGAAGTGCAGGGTGCGTGTGTTCGTGCGACTATTCTCAGGTTCATTCAAGTTTCTGGTTTTGCTTCTAGTTGGAATCGCATTGTGCGGAAATGCAGTTGCGCAGCAGAATGGGGCCGCGCAGAAACGCAGTCCTCTGGCGGAGATCCTACTCCGCAAGGGCATTTTGACGCCCGAAGAAATGAAGCAGGTGGATGCTGCGGCCACTCCCGAGCAGAGCGAATTGACTCTGGCTCGCATTCTTGCGGACAAAGGCGTCCTGACCAAGGCCGAGTTCGAGCAGATTGCCGGCAAATCACCTCAGAGCAATCCGGCTCCAGTTACGGAGCCTGCTGTACAGGCTCCGAAAACAGAAATAGCCGCGGCTCCAGTCGCAATCAAGCTGCCGCCCGTTTCCGTCATTTCCGCCATTACGCCGCTTCGGACCTTGCCCATTGGTGGAGTCAGCCGCGAAGCCGCGCCACCGGCCATCAAAGCCAATGGCGTGGGCATCACGCCTTACGGCGCCGTCAAGTTGACTGCCATTGAAGACAGTTCATCGCCCTATGGAGATGATTTTCCGTTGCCGGGATTCATCTGCGATACGGGCCCGGACGGCGCGCCCGAGTTCCACATAAAAGCGCGCAGCAGCCGCGTGGGCGTTAACTTGGCGTGGAATGATGCTAATCCGAAGTTGAGCCTCAGCGGCAAGATCGAAATGGACTTTGAGGGCAACTTCAACCGCTCCGATAACCGGAACATTTCCAGCATCCGCTCCAACAACCCTTCGCTGCGGCTGGCGTGGGCGCGCATGGATTATTCGCCGAATCAGAAAAACGTGCTCTCTGCCTTGTTCGGACAGGACTGGACGCCTTTCGGCTCTTCGACAATTCCGAACATTGTTGAGACCACGTCGATGGGCATCGGCTTCGGCACGTTGTATGAACGCACGCCACAGATGCGGTTCGGCTATACGTACAAGGGCCGCGCACTGCAAATCATGCCGGAGTTTGCCGTCACTTTGCCGGCGTCGGGCCTGGCCCCATCCACTGCTTACGTTTCGCAGCAACTTGGCTATGGCGAACGCCAGGGCGCCGACGCAAACCGGCCCGATCTCGAAGGCCGCATCGTTGGCCAATGGCAGCTGGACCACGCTCCAGGAGTGGCTCCGGCGCAGTTGATCGCCAGCATGGAGCACGGCGAACGCCGCGCAATTCTGCAGGCTGCTCAAGTGCCCGTGGCGTATCAAAAAACATTTGCTACAGGAGCTTCAGGCAGCAATTACTCGAACGGTTGGGATTTTGAGTGGCAACTGCCCACGCGCTATGCCACTTTAATTGGCAAGGTATACGGCGGCGGCGACCTGCGCTATTTCCTCGTCAACCAGCTCTACAGTTACTACAACGACACGACAGGGCTGACGAATCTCGCCTCGGTCCCTTCGCTGGACGGTTCGTCGACAATCGTCTTCGGCACTAACAGCGCAGGCCAGCAAGTAGTTGCGCCGGAACGGCCGGTCAGGACTGATGGCGGATTTGCGCAGCTGGGCATTCCACTGTCGCGCCTCTTCAACGCCAACCCAGCAGGTCGCAACGCGGGATGGACACTCTACGCGCTTTACAGCATTGACCAGGCAAAGGCACGCGATCTTGCTCGCATGGGCGGAAGCACACGACGCTACAGCACCATGGCAGTGGGAACAATAAACTACAGCCTCAATCGCTGGGTTTCGTTTTCATTCGAGCAATCGCTCTACACAACGCATGCCAATCCGGAGCAGCCGTTGCCGCTCTTCAAGGGCATGCCGGCACGGGAATGGAACGACGTGCGCGAGGAGTTCGGGCCGGTATTCACGTTCTAACGCACGGTATGTCTTAGTGCTGTATCTGGAGCGCCCCAGGCAACAGTGTCAGTTGCGTAGCCTTGTCTGGGCGCTTCTGATACAGCGACTTGAAGGAAGCCGCCCTCATGGAAGGCTATGTACTTTGAATG
>Ga0265330_10002327_pt1 | contig 10425 bp, 8 predicted proteins | sample 41919metaG_FD_202083 | JGI IMG/M metagenome (GOLD analysis project Ga0265330, IMG submission 202083) | Rhizosphere microbial communities from Carex aquatilis grown in University of Washington, Seatle, WA, United States - 4-19-19 metaG | ecosystem: Host-associated > Plants > Roots > Rhizosphere >... | reverse complement strand
CATTTGGCTCCCGCGTCGCCATTGCGGCAGCGAGGAAAGCTCGGCAGTTGAAGCAGCAGCCCTAAGCCAAGAATCAATAACTCTGCAATGATTGAAGAAACCCCGTCTGTCATTTATCTCGGACTCGATGACTTTCCTCTCGGTTTGGCGGAAACCCAAAAGGTGCGTCTCGTCGCAAAGGGACTGATTGCGGCAGGTGTGACGGTCACGGTGCTCAGCCGCTGGTGGAGTGTCGCTCCTTGGAAAGAAAAGGAGCAATTTCCGCCGTGCGGGGTCTTCGAATCAATCCCCTATGTAAATGCCTGCGGGACTCTCTCGCGGCCCGATGGCTGGATCGCGAGAAAGGCCACACGTCTCCGAGGTATTGTAAAAGAGTTTGCGGTCTTGTATGCCTCAAGTCGCCACAACCAGATCACGGCGATCATTTCCACCGGATCCGTCTCAAGGGTTTTGTACTACAGGGTGATGGCGGCATTTCTTGGTTTTCCCATCATCGTTCACGTTGTGGAATATTACTCCAGCATCGCCCGCCACTCCCAATGGCGAAGGCGTCTTAATGCGTATCTCTTCGACGAATGGGTCCCGTTGTTGGTGGATGGCGTGCTGCCTATCAGTCAGTTTCTCGTTGAAAGGATCACTCGCCGGTTTCCGAACAAACGCTGGCTGAAAGATCCCGGACTTGTTGATCTTTCCCGGTTCGATGGAATCGAACGTCAACCCGGGCCCGACTACTTCTTGTTTTGCGGATATGTGGGGTATATGGAGATCGTGCAGTTCATTCTCCAGGCGTTCGAGCGGCTGGATCCGGTGAACGAGGTGCAACTTTATCTCGTCCTCAACGGTACAGAATCGGAGTTTGCAAGGTTCCATCGTGAGCTTGCGTCGCTCAAGCGACAGAATTCAGTGAGGATCATCTCCGACCTTACGGATAGGGAGCTATCACAACTTTATGTTGACGCGTATGCCCTTCTCATTCCGTTGCGCCCGACAGATCAGGATCGGGCACGATTTCCTCATAAAATCGGGGAATACTGCGCCTCTTCCCGGCCTATTATTACGACGGCCGTTGGTGAAGTAGGGGAGCGATTCGCGCACGGGGTAAACGCCTACGTGGCCCAAGACTCCTCAGTCGAGGCGTTCAGCACGATGCTGAATGAAGCTCTGGAAGATAGGTCAAGGGCCGATGAAATTGGAATGCGCGGACGTGAATTTGCCGAACGTGAGTTGGACTACCACTGCTTTGGATTGCGCATGAAGACGTTTATCACTGAGCTGTCGGCCGAGGTGGGGCATCTGCCGCGACATTCCGCTCGAGAAGTTGCTCACGAAAATCGATGAAGGGGATAAGAGATGTGCAGAATTGCTGGCTTCTGGGATAGTACGACTCCAGACTATGACATCGAGAGTGTCCTCCTTTCCATGCGTGACAGCATGATTTATGGCGGTCCAGATGACGGCGGGATCTATATCGACCGGACCGCAGGCGTCGGGTTGGGCCATAGGCGGCTGTCGATCCTTGATTTGTCGCCTCTCGGCCACCAGCCGATGTGTGATGACCAACAGGAAGTGTGGATCACATTCAACGGCGAAGTGTATAATTTTCAGGATGTCCGTGCCGAGCTTCTTGCGCGAGGATACAGGTTCCGTTCGAATTCCGACACTGAAGTGATCATCAAGGCGTACAGGGAGTGGGGTCTTGATTCAGTGCAGAAGTTTCGGGGGATGTTTGCCTTTGTGCTGTGGGATTCGAGGACGAAGGAGTTGATCCTCTGCCGTGACAGGGTTGGGGTCAAGCCTCTCTATTGGTATCAGCGTGATGGAGTGTTCCTCTTCAGCTCAGAGCTTAAGGCTTTTTCTCATCACCCGCGGTTTGAGAAGCATATCGATGAACGGGCACTTTCGACCTATCTTACCCTCGGATACATTACCTCCGAGCATTGCATTTTTCAACATACGCATAAATTGCCACCTGGATGCTTCCTCAAGGTGCAGGCATCTGGTGCGACGCAGGTAATCCCATACTGGAGTGCCCAGGAGACGTTTGCCAGGGGAGTGGAACTGCGGAGATCCGGACATTGGTCTTCCCGCACGGAGGAGGATATCGCTGAGGAGCTTGAGCAGATTCTCCGTGAGAGCTTCCGCTACCGCATGATTGCCGATGTTCCCGTGGGCGTGTTTCTCAGTGGCGGAATAGACTCAAGCACGCTGGCGGCCCTCCTTGTCCAGGAAGGGTTTAAACTGAATACCTTTACCATTGGATTCAACGAGGAGAAGTTCAGCGAAGCAAAGACCGCCCGGAAGATCGCCGAATACCTGGGTACCTCACACACGGAACTCACGTGTACCCAGAAGGAGGCGTTCTCGATCATTGGTAAACTTCCGGAGATGTACGACGAACCATTTGGGGATGATTCCGCCATCCCTACACATTTGGTCTCAATGCTTGCTCGGAAGGCGGTCACCGTGAGTTTGTCGGCAGACGGCGGCGACGAACTCTTCTGCGGCTACGAAAGCTATCGCACGCTCGAGAAGCGCATCCATCGGTTCCATCACAACAGCTTTCTTCCGGCTGCAGGGAGAATCCTCGACCTCATCAATCCCGACCTGGCGTATTCAATGTATCGAGCGGCCAGACCGTTTATCCCCGAGTACACTGATTTCAAGCACCGGTATCTCGGTCTTCGGCGGCGTCTCCAGGCAAAATCCGTGGAAGAACTCAGCTTGTTGACGCGGAGATATTACTTTGCCGAGGAGCTCTGCCAGCATGGGCTGCCTGAAGGTTATCCGTTGAACGGAACTGTCCCCGGCCTTGACGACATGAATGCGCTTATGTTGCTTGATATCGATTCCTATCTTCCCGATGATATCCTTGTAAAGGTCGATCGCGCGAGCATGGCCGTTGCCCTGGAATCGCGCGAGCCATTTCTCGATCACAAGATCATTGAGTTCGCAGCAGCGTTGCCATCGTCGCTGAAATTCAAAAATGAAGTGAGCAAGTATATCCTGCGCAAAGTCTCGTATAAATACATCCCTCAATCCCTCCTCGATCGGCCGAAACACGGTTTCGGCGTACCGATCGAAATCTGGTTCAAGGATGAACTCCGGGGAATGTTGCAGGAATACCTGTCTGAGGACCGAATCCGGAAGGAAGGAATCTTCAACGCCAAAGTGGTAACACGACTCCTGAATGACTACTTGAATAATCAGGGCGTGGGCATCAATCGCCTCTGGTTCTTGCTTATGTACGAAATGTGGTCCGAACGCTGGATGCACTCATGAGCAAAACTACAATGTCGGGCGTTCTGGAAAAAGGAGTGTGCTTCTACGGTCCCAAGGTCGGAGGAGTATTCCTTGGAGAAGTCCCCGGCGGCGCCCAATTGCAAACGGCCCTTCTTGCGCGCGCTCTTTCCGACCGGGGCATCCGCGCGGTCATCGTGGATCCATTTGCCGAGAAGAGCCGGTCGATTGAGCCATTGTTGGAGGTTGTGGCCATTCCGGAATGGAGGCGAGGAATCCGTGGTCTGCGGTTCCTGACGCACCGAATCCCCGGGGTTCTTCGTGCGATGCGTCGTTCGGGTGCAGCGGTGTTCTATGCACGGGGATTCTCATTTCTGTATCTTCTGCCACTGGCGGCTGCGTGGATGACCGGAGGCTGGTTTGTCCTTGCCGCTGCAAGCGATCTAGATCTCCTTGGATTTCGAGAACGCTGCACAGTGAACTACCGAAGCAGAAGGAACCCTTGGGAATGGATCTCGACGATTATTCCCAACGAGCTTTTCCAACCTATCCTGCTGCGTAGGGCCGATATTCTGCTTGTTCAACATGAGCTGCAGGCGGCACAAGCTCCTCGCCGAAAGGGGCCCGTTATCATTTGCGGCAATATCGTGGCAGACGATGTGTTCCTTGTGAAAAAAAGACGAAAACGACCGGTCGCCATTCTGGTGGGAACGCTCTCCACGCACAAAGGACTCGATGTCATGCGGGAAGTGGTTGACGCGTTGCCGGATGTGCAATTTGAATTCGTGGGGAGGGTAACAGACGCGGAAGGGAGGAGGATCCACGCAGAATTGAACCGGCGTCCCAATGTTGCCCTGCTCGGACCCCTTCCTCGAAGGGAAACGTTGGAGCGGATTGCCTCCTCAAAAGTCCTGATCAATACATCCCCGTATGAAGGATTCCCGAATACATTTCTGGAAGCATGGGCAATCGGCACTCCCGTCATCTCTCTGCATATTGATCCGGGTGGCGTAATCCAAAAACATGGACTCGGTTATGTATGCGACGGTGATCGACAACGCATGATTGCCCTCCTTTCACAAGATTCGTATGATGTCGACCAGCGAGTGGTTCAACGTTACCTTCATCAGCGCCATACCAAAGAAGCAACGTCGTCAGTCTTCCTGGATCTCCTGTCCAGGTTCGAAAAGTCCCTGAATACCGGGCCGCAACCGATCGTGAATTGCCAATCAGTGGATGATTAGGTGAAACCTCTGACGGTGTTCTATCTCTGTGATGGGCTTCACCCCGGTGGGAAAGAACGGCGCCTCGTTGAGGTGCTGAAGCACTTTTCGGCCGGAGGAGAAATCAGGCCTATCCTGGGGCTCATGTCAAAAGAAATACGGTATCCTGAAGTTCTTGCGCTCGGCATCCAGATTTATTACTTCATCAGGGAATCAAGACATGACCTGCGGATTCCATGGAAAATGTACCGCGCGCTGCGCAAGGAGCAGCCAGATCTCATCCATACATGGGATCCCATGACGTCGCTCTATGCTTCGCCTGAAGCACGTCTCCTCAGGATTCCCCTGGTGAACGGCATGATCACAAATGCCCCACCCCACATTCCATGGAACAGCAAACTTGGGTTGGCCTCCCGATTGACGTTTCCTTTCTCAAGGGTGGTCGTTGCAAACTCTCATGCCGGACTCAAAGCCTACAGGGTGTCATCACGTCGGGGAATGTGCATCCACAACGGGTTCGATCCGAAGAGAATATCTGGCGGTATGGAAATTTCAAAAGTGCGCAAAAGCCTCGGGATCGTAACGCCATTGGTGGTGGGAATGGTCGGTGAGTTTGTTCGGAAAAAGGACTATGGGACGTACCTTGCCGCGGCTCAACGCATTCTCGAATCCCGGCGGGATGTGACGTTTCTCGCAGTGGGAGACGGGGCGGAACGAGAGTCCCTTTGCCATGCCATCGCATCCCAACATCGGGATCGGATCATCTTTACCGGGTGGCGGGAACGCGTCGAAGAGGTCATCGCGGCAATGGATGTTGGCGTGCTTGCCACAAATGCCGCCATTCACGGCGAGGGAATCCCCAACGCCGTTCTCGAATATATGGCCCTGGGCAAACCGGTCGTGGCTACCGACGCGGGAGGGACGAACGAACTCATTGCCGATGGAGTGACAGGATTCCTGGTTCATGACGCAGACCCTATCACCATGGCCGATCGGATTAATTGCCTTCTGTCCGATCAAGATCGCGCCCGGACGATGGGAGTGCGGGGACGCAATAAAATAGAACGTGAATTCAGCATCGAGCTCATGGTAAACCAACTTCGTGATCTTTACAGAAGTGTCGTACAGCTTACATGAAATCCATTTCAGCACCAAAACAGCGAGTGAAACCCATGAATATTGTCGTCACCGGAGCCGCAGGATTTATCGGGTCAAATGTCGTAGAACGACTTCTTGCCGATGGACACCAGGTGGTGGGGATTGACAATTTTGACAGTTATTACGCGCTGGAAATCAAGCGGTCGAATATATCCTGTGCGTTGAAGGAGCAGCGATTCCGCTTGGTAGAGGGGGATATTCGCGATGACCGGGCCCTGGAACACTGTTTTACCAGTCCTGTCGATGCCGTGATTCATCTGGCAGCTCGTGCGGGTGTTCGCCCTTCACTCCTTCAGCCTGAACTATATTATGATGTCAACGTAATGGGAACTCTTCGCCTTCTTGAAATGATGCGTAAGCAAGGAGTGAAAAAACTGCTCTTTGCTTCATCAAGCTCCGTGTATGGCAATCAGAAGAAGGTACCATTTTCTGAAGATGATCCGGTCGACAATCCCATCTCGCCCTATGCCGCTACGAAGAAGGCGGGAGAACTCCTCTGTCATACATACTATCATTTGTACCAAATGGATATCGCGTGTTTGAGATTCTTTACTGTCTATGGCCCTCGCCAAAGACCAGAAATGGCAATCCACCAGTTTGTGAGAAAAATCGAGGAAGGCCAGCCGCTGACGCTGTATGGCGATGGAACGACAAGAAGGGACTACACGTTTATTGCCGACATTCTCCAGGGAATCATGAATATTCTCCATGCGATTCAGGGATTTGAGGTTGTCAACCTTGGCGAGTCGCGCACCATCTCCCTGGCAGGGTTGGTGAAATCAATAGAACAAGTTCTTGGGAAGAAAGCGGACCTTCAATGGCTTCCATCTCAGCCTGGTGACGTTGATCAGACGTATGCGGACATTGAGAAGGCCAAACGGTTGTTCCATTACAATCCCCAATATCCCATTGAACGTGGCCTTGAGGAATTTGCCGTCTGGTTTAGACAACATAGGGTTGGTGCTACTGCATAAGGCAGGGAATATCTGGAGCGAACACGATGCGTCGGTTTCTTGCAGCAATGGGAAAAGGTGTCTATGATGCCCTTCCGGATTCCCTGGCAGCAATTGTCTCAGAGGCGTCCTACCGGATGTCCTCAGGTCCCAGCGTGTATCGGCCCGACAACGCCGGGAGCGGACGACTCTCAAAGGGGGCCGTGGTGTTTTCCATCGATTTTGAAATGGCGTGGGCATGGAGGTTTGCCCGTGTCCACCCAGAATCCTGCGTTGAGAAGGGCCTTTACGAGCGCACCATGGTACCGAAGATTCTTTCCACGCTGGATGAATTTGCGGTCCCAGCAACATGGGCAACAGTTGGTCATCTCTTTCTCGATCGATGTTCCCGATCAGGAAACGGACTTGCCCACGGTGATCTTCCCCGGTGCGGCCACTTCTCCACGGCGCGTTGGGAGTTCAGCCGGGGAGATTGGTATCAACATGATCCCTGCACCGACCTTCGTCGTGATCCTGCCTGGTACGCCCGCGATTTGATAGAGAGCATAGCTGGGTCAAGAACTGGTCATGAACTGGGCTGTCACACATTTTCACATGTGGGATTTGGAGAATATTGTCCACGGGAAGTTGCGCTCGGCGAAATGGAACAATGCAGAGCAGCGATGCGTGCGTTCGGCCTTGAGCCGGCGTCATTTGTGTTTCCGGGAAATGATCCCGGGAACTTTGATGTCCTCTCAGATAGCGGCATTCGCTCAGTGCGCTGGTTTCCCAAGGTAGGAGTGGAACTGGCGCTTCCGGTCCGGCGCGGCGATGGACTGTGGGCTTTCCATTCTTCCCTCGCCATAGAGTCGCGTTCAGGCAAAGCGAACTGCGCAGTCCGGCTCTCACGGCTTAAATCGTACCTGGAGCAGGCAATCGCTGAGCACCTTGTTCTCCATGTCTGGTTTCATCCGAGCTTCCTGCCTGCCCATCTTGATCTCGTATTGACTCCGTTTCTCCGGCATTGTGCCAACCTTCGTGAAAACGGGAAACTCGACGTGTTCACTATGGGCTCTCTGACCAGGCAGATGGAATCCTCTTCTGTCCATGATCGGAATCGGCTCCCATGACCGACGATCTGATCCGGCGAGGCGTGTGCATCTATGGCGAACGAACAGCGGCAGCATTTAAAGGAGAGATTATTGGCGGGGCCGAGCTGCAAATGATGTTGCTCGCAAAAGCGCTTGCAGCCGGGCGGATCCCTGTGACACTTCTCGATCCTTTTTCGCCAGTTGAGGAAGTCACCTGTGAAGGAGTTCTCATCAAAAACATCCCCGGATGGAACCGGGGGATAGCAGGTCTGAGGATGATTACACGGAGGATTCCCGGACTCCTCAGACTCTGCAAAGAATCCCGCGCTGGCGTTTTCTATGTGCGTGGGTATTCCTTCCTGTACGTCTTCATAATACTCCATGCCAGGCTGCATCACGCCCTGTTCGTTCTAGGGATTGCCTCTGACCTGGACCTTCTTGGGTTCCGGGCGCGGTACCGAAGCTTTTACAAGGGAAATGCAACAATTTGGGATTGGTTCTCCTCCATCATCCCGAACCACCTTGCCGCCGGATTTGTCAGGCGATTTGCCGATCTGGTGATTGTCCAACATTCAGATCAGGTGAAAAATGTACAACGAGCTTCTGTAACGATCGGGAATATCGTGGGGGATGACGTCTTTGCAGTTCCGTGTTCTGCAAATCGCAAGAATATTGCGGTTGTAGGGACGCTTTCCGCTCAAAAAGGGCTGCGAGAGGCTCTGCCCGTCTTTCGGGAACTTTCTGAAATTACCTTTGAATTCATCGGTTCCGTTGATGGTCGCGATGGAGAGAGAATCCGTGAAACAATTCGTGCCCTTCCTAATGTTATAGTGCATGGAGCCTTGGAGCGGGGAGAGACTCTTTCTGCACTTGCAAGGGCGAATGCCCTGTTGAATGTGTCTCCCAGAGAAGGTTTTCCCAATACCTTTCTGGAAGCGTGGGCTGTGGGGACACCAGTAGTTTCACTAAGTGTCGATCCTGGTGATGTCATCAGGAACTTTGACTTGGGTGTCGCGTGTGAGGGAGACTGGGAAACGTTGAAACAAGTCATTCGAGATGGCTCGTATCGGCGTGACCCGGAAAGGCTGAAAGACTACGTTCGTCGACAACACTCGATGGAAAACGCCCGTAGCGCATTTTGCGCGGCGATTCTCAATGCCGCGAATTGATCAACCCTCTCAAGGTGATACTGGTGAATCCTACCGTCCGCTCGCTGTATCATGGTGCGCTTTCCTTGTTTCCCGACGATGTGTCTTCAAAGATCTTTGAGATCCTCTTTAAATCAAGGGGCCGTCCAAGAGTCTACAATCGACATCTCAACGAGTCCTCCCTTCGTTTGGCCAGAGGCACAGTCACCTTTTCACTCGATTTTGAACTTGCATGGGCATGGCGGTATTCCAAACGGAATGCTTCCCGGTGCATTGAGTTCGGACTTCGGGAACGTGACCATGTTCCCCGTATTCTAGAAGCTTTTGACCGTCATCGGCTTCCGGCGACTTGGGCGACGGTAGGTCACCTGTTCTTGGACCATTGCGAACGCGGCCCGGACGGAAAACCCCATTCACATCTCCCAAGGATCCCGTATTTCGAGAACCTGCGATGGAAATATCATAGCGGCGATTGGTTTGATCACGATCCATGCAGCGATGTGACAAAAGCCCCTGCGTGGTATGCCCCCGACCTGATTTCGCAAATCATGGCTTCTCCCACCGGTCATGAAGTGGCCAGTCACAGTTTCTCGCATATCGGGTTTGGTCCTTATTGCCCGCACAATGTTGCGCTTGCAGAACTTATGGAATGCCGCGAAGTCATGGCAAAGGTGGGGCTAAATCCTGAAAGTTTTGTCTTCCCGGCAAACGACTACGGGAATTTTCCGGCAGTTGCTGAGAGCGGATTTTCCATCATCCGATACTTTCCCTGGTGGGAAGCTGAAATATCCCTTCCCCTAAGACTCAGCAATGGTCTCTGGGCGGTTCATGCCTCAAGCTATCTTCAAAAGGGCACGGAAACCGATCGGGGGAAGCTGGCAAACCATCGCCGATACCTGCAATGGTTCATCGACAAAGCAGTCAAGACGCGTCTCAACGCTCATCTTTGGCTTCATCCAAGCATCCCGGCGATCCAAATCGAGGAAGTGCTCGTGCCGCTCCTGAACCATTGCGCTGAACTGCAGGACCGCGGACTTCTCAGTGTCATGACCATGGGTGATCTTGTCGAACGTGCTCGCGTACAGATCCCGAGCAAAGAGTACGACTTGTCCGGGATGCGGCTCAGCCCTGGCATCGCCAAACCGAGCTTTCCCTCTGCCGAGTATTCATGAACGAGCCGTCGACACACCCAAGGAAAGTTCTCTTCCTGACGTACGGGTTCTCGCTCGGCGGCGCTGAGACTCTCTTGGTCCGCCTCTTGAATGCCATCAACCGGGATGTCATCGAACCTGTTGTGGCAACGCTATCGAACGGAGAGTTGCAAGGTGCTCTCAACCCGGAGATATCAGTGTATTCCCTCCCCCGGAAGAGCAGGTTTGATCTTGCTCCCGGCAAGACGTTGGCAACGCTCTTGAATTTAGAACGCATCGACACTGTTGTGGCTCTTGGGTTGTTCGCCTCATTGTTCGTGCGCCGGGCGCGCAACGAAGTTGATCATGATATGCGATGCTTTGTGTGGGTGCACGGGACCCGGCCGCGGACAGTAAAGGAGTTTGCCCAAATGATGGTGTACCTGCGGCTTCTGCGGGCGAAGGATCAAATCATCACCTTATGCCACGCGCAGGCAAACTACCTG
>Ga0265330_10002326_pt1 | contig 10426 bp, 9 predicted proteins | sample 41919metaG_FD_202083 | JGI IMG/M metagenome (GOLD analysis project Ga0265330, IMG submission 202083) | Rhizosphere microbial communities from Carex aquatilis grown in University of Washington, Seatle, WA, United States - 4-19-19 metaG | ecosystem: Host-associated > Plants > Roots > Rhizosphere >... | reverse complement strand
CGTAGGCGATCTCCGCCACGTGAAAGACGAGCTTCGATCGCGGAATCATTTTCATGACGCCTCCTAGAACGTGTCCAGAAGTTTCTGCTTCGACTTTGCCTTGTCCAGATAGTCACTGGCCTGCTCATAGTCCACCTGGATGCTCACGACGATCTGCAGGTTGTCAATGGCTGTTTTGAAATCCTCGGCCTTGTACGCTTGCACGCCCTGGTCGTAATAGTCCTTGAGCTTCCCCGTGATGGCTTGCGCGCGATCACTGAGCTGGCCTATTTTCGTCTGATCCGTTGTCGTACGGGTGGCGGCCTTTATCTTGGTGTGGGCCGACACGATATCGCCGGCGGCGATCAGGCGGTCGATCTCCTTCAGCGCGACATCGAAATTGACCGCCGTGTCCGTCTTGGTGCGGAAGCTGTCGATCTGCTTCTTGAGCGTGGTAGCCTCGTCGGTGCGATTCACCGCCAAGGCGGCGTCCACGCGGATCCCCGCATTCGCGTAGTCCTTCTGGTTGTACAAGGTTCTCGCCCAGGCGAAGTTCAGCGCGTAACTCGTCGACCTCACGTCGCTGTCGAAGTTGTTCCCCGAGCGCTTGTTCAGGTCGCTCAACGCATTGACCTGGGTGCGCGCATCGGTGTAGCTGGCGATGCTGATCAACCTCTGGATCGCGGTGACGCGCCTCGTGACAAGAAGCACCAACTGGGTGTGGGTAGCGTTCACCTGGTTTTGGGCGGCGGTGTTTGTCGGATCGATATCCAGTGCCTTGTTGGCGTTCTGGAAAGAGTCGACGTACTGCTTCTCTTTTACCGCATCGGTGGTCTTGTCGTCGAGTCCGGTCAGCGCGGCCTTGGATTTGGCCAGGTATGTGTCGACAAGCTTCGCTCCGTCGGCGGCATTGTCGCTCAGCATTTTCTGCACGGTCGTGTTGGCAGGATCGATCCGCGCCGCCGTTCTCAATGACACGAACAGGGCATAGGTGTCGTCATCGGTGCGTTTGGCCTTTGCAAGCTCTTTGGTGGCCGTGGCGACATTGGTCTGCAGCTTTTGATCCTTGAAGTCGTCGATGAGAGCGAGATACTGCTGGGCTTGGGTATTGGTGGGATCGAAGCGAAGGGCGACGTTGAAGTATTCCTTGATGCGGGGGATCTGGTCGAAAGCCTGCCGTTGAACGAGAAAAAGGTTGTACTCGTCTATGCCCGCCTGGGTGACGGCGCGCGCCTTGCTCTCATCGTCCAGCTTTTGCACGAGAAAGGTCGTGTCGGCCGACATGCATCCGAGCACGACGAGCGGCAGCAGGAGGACAAGAGGCAGAAGCTTTTTCATAGGCGCTATCCCCGTGGTTTTGAGTATAGCGCAAAAACCTTTCCCGGGACAAGTATCGCCGCAACGGCGGTGTTAGGCGATCTCAGGCCATTCCCTCGAGCTTTCCTTCGCGCTCGGCTGTAATGTAGTTCATACAGAACTGATCCTTGCCGGCGAGAGCTTCCGCCACGACGATGTTGGCCATCATGCGCGCGTCCAGAGGATCGATGATGGCCGAGTCCATGCCTTTGGCAATTGCCATGGCGACAAAGATCTGATTCACGAGCTTCCGCTTGGGAAGGCCGTAGGATACGTTGGAGAGGCCGCATGTCTTGTGGACCAGGGGATGCACGGCGGTGATTTTCTCCACGACCCAGAGAGCGCCCATGGCGGAGTCGCCGTTCGTGCTCACGGGCCGGATCAGAGGATCCACGAAGATGTGGTCCGGTTGCACTCCGTCGTCTTCCAGGCGTTTGATCAAGCCGTCCGCTACCTCCCAGACCTTCTTCTGATCGTCGGTCATGCCATTGTCGTCGAGACTCAACGCCACGACGCGGGTACCGTACTTCTTGATGAAGGGGATGAGTGTTTTATAACGATCTGTTTCAGCTGATATCGAATTGAGGAAAGGATCTTTACCCGCCATAGCAAGGCCAGCCTCCACAGCCGCGGGACGAGGAGAGTCGATCGAAAGGGGAACATCGGTGACGGCACGAATGGTGGAGATCAGCCACTGCAATTTCTCCACCTCATCGGTGGGGAACGCCCCAGCGTTGACGTCGATCCAGTGGGCCCCAGCCGCAGCTTGCTTCCGCGCGAGATCCTGGATGGTCGAGGCGTCTTTTTCTTCCACCGCTTTGCGGATCTGCTTGCGTGTTGAGTTTATGAGCTCGCCGATGATGAGCATACCTCTACCTCTCTGTGATGATGCGAATGATGGATCGGGGACGACGGGATGATAGGCAGGATGGAGGAGAAGGTCAAGGATTGCCGAAGCCCGTCAATCAATCCTTATCTACCGGCTCATCTGGTTCAATGGTCTGACGCAGGAGAAGATCGATTCGATTTATCCTTATCCGATAGCGGCGCGGGTCCCTTCAGGTCTGGCTTCCACCGCGTGCTTCTGGAGATCGCCAATCTTGTCCGCCAGTCCGGACAGTATCTCCACGGTTCCGATGTCCTGGACAATAGCCTTGGAAACGGCACGAGCTCAGCGTATTGGCGATTGAATTTTCGCCAACCGGAGTCACCGAGTCCGGCTTTCTTCCTTTCAAGACCGCTGAACAACGTCGAATTGAAAACCGCCGCCACCGACCTGAGCTGCTCTGGCTTCGCGCCAGCAAAGGACAGCGAGTTGACGTTAACATTGTCTTGATAAGCGTCACCAACCAAACCTACCGTAGCAACACCATCCTCCATTGTCATTGGGAACATCACCTTGGGCCGAGCCTGGCCCATAAGGTTTTGGGGTACTTGTACAAATGCCAGCGATTCCCGCAATCTTCTCCTTCAACAGCCTTAAGGAGCATTCGTTTCCGCTCTTCAAGATAGCCGGCTGTCTTGGGAAAGCGCTCCTTGAACTCCCGCCAGCTTATCTCCGTGAAGGATCCATCAGCCACGTCATAGGGGAAGATGACCCACGCATCCGTGTTGTTGGCGCGAAAGGCTGCCTTTTCAAGAGTAACCTCTTCGCCTTCGCCGTTGCGTCCCACCACAGTTCGCGCCCTGTCCTCCACAGGCTCGAATTGATACAGCTTTCCATAAAGGGTCTGGAGACCAACGGATATCGAAAGTTCCGGGCGGTCTCCGATCGTGCCGTGCCGCCGAACCAGGTCTCGGTGCACGTCCATGAGGTCCGGTTGGTCGAATGCCCACACGCCGTCATCAATGGCGGGCCATTCGATATCGCACTCCACACTGGGCCGGGCCGCAATGGCGGCAAGGAGGGTTGAATAGGTGCGATAGTGAAGCTTGTGACTTTCCTTGGCCAAGACGAGGATTGCCGTATACGTTGTGCGATCCGCGAACACCTGCAAATCCCGGAAGTCTTCGATTTCTGAGATGGCTTTCTGTTTCAGCAAACACGCACGGGCAAGGGCTCCATAGTCGGTCTTGCCTTGCGCGGTAGTTTCATATGCGCCGCTTTCTTTCAGATACCGGTATTGCGACGGCATCCACTCGAGGGACTGAACAATCTCTCGAAAAATCCGGCCTTTGAGCCACCAGGAACGCAGGTGGTCATCTACTCCGGATGAATCCTGTTCTCCGCTGGACGGGAAGAGGATGCCGTCATACACCTTCGCGTAGCGCGCGTCATGCTCTTTCAGGAAGAGGTCCCAGAAGCCGTCTTTATGCTGACCCATTTCCAGGAGGGATCCCAATTCCTCCAGCCCCAATTCCTCACAGATCCGCAGAAGAATGATGCGATCAAGAATCCGCTGCGCCGCCGCGGACAGAATCGCGACCTCGCGGGTCTTGCCGTAGCGGAGTATCGATTTTGCAAGCTCTTTCCTCCACCGGGAAAGATTCTCTTGAAAATCCTGGTCCAAGGTCTTGCTCCCCTTTGGTCTGGCGTCAGCCGGAAAACGGCGCTCCAGAGACCCTGACTCTATGGCTTCCCGGGAGAACAGATCCCAAAGGGTGCCGAAATTATCCAGATATTCACTGAAGCGGAAATAATGAACCCGCGCAATGTCTGACTCGTCAGAGTCCTGTGGACGAATGCGGCAGTCGAATACCGCAAGCTCCTCAAAGTCGAACGCATAACTGAGAATGAAGCCTTCAGACCAGCCATAGCAGCGCACTTGATAGGCGATGCCTGCGTCATCGCGGATATTTGCATCAATCTTCTTGACGTCGATAGAGAGCAATCTGCGGCCATGGGCCAGGAGGCAATAGTCGGGCCTCCGATGTGAAGTGCCTTCCGCCTTGAGACGCCGGGCTGCCCGCCCTTGAATGCTGTATTCATGCCACACCTGACGAGGATCAGAAGGGTCCCAGCCGAACACTGACAAGAAGCGTTCCACCCACGTGCGTGCGGTAGCCTCTGACTGCCCTTTGAAGCCACCGGAGTGGGAGAGTTTGCCAAAGTCCTCAACCAGAACTGCGAGTTTCTGGCGCTCTATCTCATGTGCATGCATCCTTTTCACGATGGCAGAAGGACAATCCTCGTTCAGAACGCGACGAGGATCATTTTCGGCAAGGGCACGAAAGGGCAGGTCGGGGCCGAAACCGTCGCGCCGGGCGAGATGATACTCCTTCATTATGACGGAGATTTACTGGGATGAGGGCCAGGACACTCTCACCTGGAAGTCCTCTCCTTCAGGATACTTCAGGGGCAGAGAAAAACACTTCTGAGCGTTGGACTGCATCGCCCAGTTGACCCTCCACATCCCGCCCCGGAGGCGCCATCTGGTGCGCCGCTATGGATTGTGTTCTTCCCGTGGACGGAGCACCCAGAAAGACCGCCCATAGGGCGGGCCACTTCACCGCCCCGCACTCCATGAGGCGGCGGCGTATTGCGAGTTGAACGTACGCAAAGCCGCCACTTTGCCCATTCTGAAGCGCGAACATAGGGTGAGCTGAGCTTCTGCGCAACCGGGAATAGCCGATCAGCCTCCCTACAGCGCCCGACGATCTGCTCGAATCACACATTCCCTCGCGTGTTGAGCGATTCCATCACCCTCCGAACTGGACGGTCCCGAAATATTCGGGCCTGTGGAAATCGGGCCGAAGCCGATCAACGGGCGACCAGGTGAGCCAATGCGGATGCGAGGTCAGGTCCGCGCACTTGTACAGGTTCGCCTTCCACGCTTCGCCCGGGGCTGGAGTAGTCACTGCTGTGTACTTCCGCAAAAGGGAGTACGGCACTCGGTACTGCACCGACCATTCGACCGGCTCTTGAATTTCCGGCTCCACGACAAGAGGCATTGTGCACGTGATCGCAAGATCCGCGATATCCTGGGCCGACATGGCGCGACACTCGATGCCGCGCGCGACCTGGTGCTTAAAAAGGGCCGTGCCTCCGCAGTTGGTCTCGATATTGAAGTAACCAGCGCTGACATCGTGCCCCGGCGTGAAGAAAAACTCCACGCAACTATCGGTGCAAACCGGGCCCTGAGCCACACGGGTGACCGACCGTACAAAACGGTCCTGCACATGGAAAATCACATGAAGGAACTCATCGTCGTACAGCAGTTTTGCCCGCACCACGGGCCTGTGGGACGGCACCCCGCCCATGGGGACATCAATTACTACCGGAGAAACTTCCCGCCACTCCTGCTTCTCCCATCCACAGTCAGGTAGGATCGCACCTCGGTTCCTCATGACCGTGTAGACGGCGGCTGACTGCCTTGCTCGATTCGGCGTTGGTCCGTTCAAAGCGTGATCAGGATTTCCCCCGGTGCTCCCCACTGTCTTCATCAGGGGTCATGCTCCCATTGCAACGGGGCTCCCGAGAGCCTCCGCAAGAGGATTGCCATCCCGGGCGGTGAATCCAACGCGTGAATGGCGTCGCCACCCTTCAGCGTACGGGTACCGGCCTGACAAACGGCCACCTGCCGCGGCCACGTCCTCCATCGTCGTCAGGTAGGAGTCGAAGCCCTGGCTGTGGTCGAGCCACTTTTTCTGGCTGGCATGCGCGGCGAGCATATGCCGCTTTCGCGAAAGCACCGACGTCACATTGACGAACATCTCCGGCACGATGACGCGTCGCATGGAATCCGTGAGGGTGTGCGGCGTCGCATGGTATACCATGAGGTCGCCCCCCCAGGGAGGGTGCTCGGGAATGGAATGGTAATTGAGCATTCCCCTGCAGAACGCCGCGGTGACGGCAACGCGCGCGGTGTTCATGTGGTCTTCCATGTAGTCCTCGAGAGACTGGGTGAGAATGATATTTGGCTTCACCTCGCGTACAAGGGCCGTCACCCTCCTGATTGTCTCCTGCTCGTAGAATACCCCCAGGTCATTGACGAGGCTCTCGTGAAACACCGCCCCGAGAATGGATGCTGCCGCCTCCGCCTGGCCCTTCCGGATCCGTACGATCTCCTCCGTGCGGTAGCGGTCCGTGCCGCAACTCCCGTTGGCGACGTTCAGGTAATGCAGTTCCCACCCTGCTTCCCTGAGGAGGAAGAGCGTCCCGGACATCATGAACTCGATGTCGTCCGGGTGGCATCCGACCGCAAGCGCTACCATGATCCCTCCGTCAGCCGCAGGGCTAATGCATTTCCGAGTCGCACGTCCCGATTCCGCCACGGTAATAGTTGAAGGTGACGTCGGGATGGTCCGCCAGGAGAGACATCGGTACTGCTGCGTCCGGGATCCTCTTCGATATCATGAGCGCGGTGAGGCGCTGGCCGAACGGGTTGTCGTGGCTGCCGGCATGCCAGATCGATACCCGTTCCGATTTCCATGTTTCCACGGGTCCGACGCTCAGTGCCTGGGAGGGAATCGCAGTCACCACTCCCCCTCCCGACGTTCGCGCGTTCTGAATGATCGTCATCGGATGGAGGTCGACGACCCGAGCCTTCAGCTTTCGATATTCCGCCGGGCTCGGCGGGTTCTCCGCGTACGCGCCTTCGCGTTTCGGAGGGTCGTTGAAAGCCCAGTGCTTCACCTCACCTTGCCCTCCCTGCATCACTACGCACCGCACCTGGTCATACGATCGGGTGTACTCGTCGAGTCTGTCCGCGCGCGGGAAGTGAAGATTCTCCCGAGGCATGCGGAGCTTGGCATCGATACGCGAGAAGCAAAGTTCCATGTCCGCTTTGGCAAAGCTCAGCGGATGATCGATGGGGACTTCCCTCCCCTTCATATACCACTCATCCATGCCCCAGAAGTGGCCGTTTCGGACGTCGATCCCGAGGTCGTTGACGATCTGAGCTACCAGCGGGAGCTGCTCCGTGGGACCGATAGGACCGCAGATGCCAGCCGGACGTAAGGCTGTTGCCTGCCGCCATGACGCGACGTATTCCAGCGCCTCGGCCACGTAGAAGCTTTCCAGGGTGTCGAAGATCCGGACCTTGAAACCCGGCCGTGACAACGCAAGGAGGTCCTTGGCTTGCAATCGCGCGGCGTCATCCAGAATCGCGCTGTCGAGAGTGGTATAGTCCCACCAGTCGGGTGCGACAAGACTCTTTTTCCTCACTGTATCCTCCTTGCGATGTTCAGGCGGGCGCATTCGTGCCCGAATTCTATGCGGTGCTTTCAAAGCTCGTGGAGCGGCCGCTCTCCCTGGATCACGCGAAGCACTTCCTGTGCTGCCTTCCTGCGCAGCTCGGCCTCGCTCTCCACGGAATACCAGCCCATGTGGGGCGTGACGAGCACGTTTTTTCGTGAGAGGAATCCGCTCGTCCATGGGTCAGCGTAGTCCGCGGGCTCCTGCCAGAACGTGTCCGCGCCGTAAAAGGATATGCGGCCAGCGTCCAGAGCGGACGCGAGATCCTCTTTGTTCACGATTGCGGCCCGGCTGGTATTGATGAGGATAGCGCCCCGACTATGCGCCAACGCTCGGGCGCCGACCATGCCGCGAGTCTGCGACGTAAGTGGCGCGTGGATGGATATCACGCCGCACTCTTCGAAGAGTCCGTCGATGCTGTCTACCAGCTCCGCGTTCAAGGCTCGGTCCGCGTCTGGGCGCGCCTGGAAAGGATCGTAGGCGAGGACGCGTGCGACCATCGGACGCATGTAGAGCTCCAGCCGACGCGCGATGCGGCCGTAACCGATCAGGCCAAGAGTGGATCCGGAGATGCGGTGAAGGAATGCGGCGGTGAGATCCTCCACCCAATTCCCCGTCCTGACCTGCGCTCCGAAAGCATGGCTCATGCGAAGACCCGACAAGGATAGCGTCATCGCTTGAAGCGCCACCTCCTCCACACAATAGTCCGGCACGTTAGCCACATGCCTGCCGAGCTCGTGAGCGGCGGGGATATCTATGTTGTCCACACCCACCCCGTACTTGACGATCACCTTCAGATCCGGAAGGGATTCCATGACCCGACGCGTTACCTGCGCGTATGAGACTAGAAAGCCCGCGGCACCGCGCCCGTTGCGGATCAGGTCCTCCTCTGTCCGACAGAAAGTCGTGTCGATTTCGATTCCGAAGGGCTCGAAGACTTTGCGCTCTTCACCCGCCGACGAATGCCTCATGTCCGTCAGTAGGACTTTCATCACACCTCCCCTGATGATAGCGTGTTCTGCGTACCATCCCACTCCGGCGCAACAAAACTCTTCTTCTTTCGCATTTCATGCTCCTTGCAATCCAAGGGAGGATGATATATCGGCTCTCCTCGTACAGGGGTCAATGGCGGGGTCAGAATTGGGGCAGGTGCGCCGCATAAGCGGCGAGCATCTGGTCACGCACCAGCCTGGCCGTTTCCGTGGAACGCACCCAGGGATGCGCAACCAGAGCCTGAAGCAGCATGTCCTCGCTTCCGCTGAGTGCCGCGTCCACGGACAGCTCCTGCCATCCGATCAGCGCCTCCGTGATCCCCCGTACTCCCTCTTTACCCGGTCCGAGCTTCTCTCATCCCTGGAGATCGACCCTGGTGTATGCTACCCTCTCCCTGCGCCAGGTGTAGGTTATCGACACGCCTCCCGCGTGCGGGATGACCGCGGGATACGAGTACTCTTCCTTCTCTTCGCCTTCGGGCTCCAAGATGATGGTACGAGACCAGGTCGCCCCATTGTCCTTGGACAGGCTCAGCACGAGAGGGTTCCGCCGCCCCCTGTTCTTTTCGATCGGGTTGTAAGCAAGGGCAAGGGTTCCATCCTTCAGCCGCGCCAGGTCGATCCCGGCACCGTTGTTCGGGAGAGAGGTCAGTGACAGGCGTGCCCACGTACGTCCGCCGTCCGCCGAATCGCTCCGACAGATCCGGCCGCACGTGCTGCGCACCAACATGTGGACGTGACCGGGGCGCGATTCCCACAGGGTGGGCTGGATCACCCCGGGACCTGAGAACGTTGCATGGTCGAGGGGGACCATGTCGCTCCTCTTCCATGAACGGCCGTTGTCGGAGGACTCATCGACAAAGACGTCGTTCGTGCCGTCCCGTCGCTCGATCGAGGATCCCGCAAGCCAGCGCCCATCGCTCAATACGATCGGCTTGTTCTTGACGGGTCCCCGCGCCATACCTTCTCCATCTCCGTCTCCGGGGACGAGAACAACCGGCGCGTTCCACGTATGGCCGGTGTCCTTGGATTCCATGATCATGGTCTTCCAGTTGAACCAGATTTCGCCGGCTTTGTAGAACAGGAGTATGCGTCCGTCGGGAGCACGAAAAAGGACAGGGTTCCAGTGCGGCACCCCCGGCATGGATGCGAGCAGCGCGGGTGCGTTCCATTTCCCCCCCACCCTGCGCGAGCTCCAGATGCCGACATCGGGCGCTCCTTCCTTCGTTCCCCCGAAATACGAGGCGAGCGTATCGCCGTTTTCCAGCTCCAGCAGAGTCGAGGCATGGCAGCTCCGAAACGGGCGGGATTCTTCAAACAGGAATTCCTTCAAATCGCGACCTCCTTCTTCAGGTTGCGAAACCGGAGCTCTAGAAATGAGAAAAAAGCCGAGGGATCGAACACCCTCTGCATTTCGTTCTCATGCTCGCAGACGAAATCCTTCACACGGTCCCAAAGCCGGATCGCCTCGTCCGTCTCGCCGCTGACCCGGGCGTCGAACGCCGCCGCCAAGCGGATGCATATGTCCCCGTGCAGCCTCAGATACCGCCAGGAAAGAGACTGGCACTCGTTGTCGCCGGTGCAATTGCTTTCGACCACGGGAGCAAAATCCCTCACAAGCGCGGAGATGGACTTGTACCATCGGGAAGCCTCGGCTGCGTCGGCGGTCTTTCCGTCACGGATGTAGTCCGGATCGAAGCGGCGCGAGATCTCTTCGAGGTATGCCTTGCACCGCGGTCCGTCCCGCCCAAATGCCGCGGCGAAGTAGAGGTCCTCCTCTGAGGTCAGGTCGATGCTCCTGTCCCAGAGAGCCCTGCCCATCAGGTACATGGCCAGCCCGGTGGGGAAGAAGGCTCTCTGAACCTGACAGCTGATGAGACCGTTCAGCCCGAGGTCCTTCAGGGCCTTCACGTCTTCCGCCAGGCGTCGGGCAACCTGCATCTGGCCGGGGTCGCTCGAGTGG
>Ga0265330_10002324_pt1 | contig 10429 bp, 9 predicted proteins | sample 41919metaG_FD_202083 | JGI IMG/M metagenome (GOLD analysis project Ga0265330, IMG submission 202083) | Rhizosphere microbial communities from Carex aquatilis grown in University of Washington, Seatle, WA, United States - 4-19-19 metaG | ecosystem: Host-associated > Plants > Roots > Rhizosphere >... | reverse complement strand
GCGCCAGTTGATCCGCCAGTGCGGCACCCATTAGCGTATGGCCCAGGGTGCGAAGGCGGCGGCTTGGGGAAACTCCGCGCTCGCACAGCAAGGGCCGCAACAACTGCCAGAGGTTGCGGCGATCGGATGCGAGCCGGCGCGCAGCGCTCATAAGCTCAGCGTCGGTGAGCGGCTGAAAAAAGCGAGTTTCTTCCCAAAAAGCGCGTTCCGCCGCGTTGAGATTGTTGGGCGCGACGCGCTTGCCGCTGCAGCAGATCACTTGCGCTCCGCAGCGGCGCAGTTCCGCGATTTCATCCATTACGTAGGGTTCCAGGGGAGAAGGAAACTCGTTGGCGATGTAAGCGATGGTGGTCATGCGACGGACTCCTCGGATGCGGAAAGCATCCCGGCAACGGTGAACACGAGTCCAATAACGAATTGGTACGCCATGTCGACGAAGAAGGCGTTGAAGAGATAAACGCCGAGCAGGATGGGCCAGACTTTTCGCAGGGAAGCCAGGCGCAGGGAAGCGATGGGGCCGGGCTCGCCGGGTGGATTGCGCCAGGCGAGGCGGAAAAGATTGAAGAAAAGAATGCCGTAGAGGGCAAGTCCCGGCAAGCCAAATTCAACCAGCAAGGCGAGGTAAGTGTTGTGAACGTAGAAGGTGCGGAGGTGGTAGCCCTCCATGCGGCGGGCAAGTTCGGCGTACATGCTACTGGCGGGCCAGCCAGTGAACGGGCGCTCCCAGAACATCGCCCAGCCAGCGTTGTACACGGCGAGGCGTGCCTCGACTGGGCCGCGTTCTGCGGTGCGGTCCATAAGAGCGGACTTCAGAGAATGATTGCTGAGGCCGATGGTCAGGCCAACCGCGAGGCCAACAACCGCTAAGATGGCGCACACCGTGCGCAGACGGCGCTCGACTAGTAGAAATCCGAGAACGATGGTGGAGACGGCGAAGGAGATCCAAACAGCACGCGTCATGGTAGCGAGTACGGCCAGGGGCAGGGCCAGCCAGAGCAACCCGACGACGATTTTGCGTTTTCGCGAGAGCGCCAGGACAAGGATGCCAAGGATGTTCAAGGAAACGCCGTTGGCCACCGCCTGGAGAAACGGGCCGCGAGCGCGGTCGGCATGGAACCCAAGGCTTTCGTCGAGGATGAAACGCGGAAATATAAGGGAGCGGGCGTCCGCGAGGAAAGCTATGGCAATAAAAACGAGGTAGGCAAGCGCCAAGATGACGAAGACCTCGAAATGTTTTCGCTGCGATGGTCCCCGAAAGATCAGCACAGCGATGTGAAACAGCGCGAAGGGGACGATGAACTTGCTGCCGACGATGCTCCAGTTTTGCGCGTCGAACGGTTCACGAAGCGCGCGGAATACGGCGAGTGCCGTGAGGGCGAGCATGGGAACGCTGAGTCCGGCAATCCATGGAATTTTCTCGCGCAGCGCCATCACGCGCAGAGCCACGAAGGAAACGAGAATACCGAAGGCGATCCGGTCGGCGTAAAAAGAAAAAAGGTCCGGTGGCCGGAACAAGAAAACGATCATTGCGGCCATGTATAGGATGGAGGGGAAGGCCAATCCCAGATAGAGGGGGCGAAGCAGCAGAGCGGCGGCGCTCCAAAGCGGCTTGTCGTCACTATTCCAAGTTAGGGTGTGGCTGGTCATGGCGCGGCTGCTCATAACGGAAGTCAGGCTCCTTCCGGCGCGAACAGTACGCGGACTGTACCGGCGAGGATGCGCAGATCCAGGAGCAGGCTCCAGTTTTCGATGTAAGTGAGATCGAGGTGCATGTTGAGTTCGAATGACGGACAGCCGCGCGCCGTAATCTGCCACAGACCCGTGATGCCGGGTTTTACGTCGAGCCGCCGGAATTGTTGAAGCTCGTAATGGTCGACTTCGTCGATGGGATGAGGCCGCGGTCCAACCAAGCTCATCTCGCCGCACAGCACGTTCCAGAGTTGAGGGAGTTCGTCGAGGCTGTAGCGGCGAATGATACGGCCGATGCGGGTGATTCTGGGGTCGTCTTTAATTTTGAAGATGGGCCCTTCTCGCTGGTTGCGGGTGCGCAAGTCTTCCTTGAGGTGTTCGGCGTTGGTCACCATGGAGCGAAACTTGTAGCAATGGAAGCGGCGGCCTTTGGCTCCCGTGCGTTCCGCGGCGTAGAAGATTGGGCCGGGCGAATCCAGCCGGATGAACAGGGCCACTATTGCCATGAGAGGACTGATCAACGCAAGACCGAAGGCCGCGCCGGTGATATCCAGCAACCGCTTGAGAAATAACGCGGCACTTGGCGAGGGCTCACGATGCAGGGTGACGACCGGTACTTCTCCAATGCGATCGATGCCTGAGTCGGGCCACGGGCCGGGGGGAAGATCGGGAACGGCACGAATGTCCAGATGATTGCGGAAGGCGGCCTCGGCTGCAACACGCGCCAAGACGGGCTGACCGGGGAGAGCGAGAATGACCTCATCGATGAATTCGGCGCGAGCGAGCCAATCCAGGTCAGCGATTCGACCCAATACTGCAGGGGAAAGAGGCTGGTCGTCATCCACGAAACCGCAGACGGTGGCGCGCTGAAGAGGATCGTTACGCAGGGCCCGAGCGATGGAACGAGCGACCGGGCCGCCGCCAATGATGAGGATCTTGCGCGACTCCGTTTCGCGGCGCCGCCGCTTCCAGACAAACTGCCTCACCCAACGCAAGAGGGCGAGACCGGCCAGGCTGCTGGCAAATATTCTGCCGGCGGCGAGAGGGCTCATGTCATCCCATGCGGCGATGAATACCAGTCCGATCGAGAGCAGGGTTGACCTTGCCAGGGCGGAGACGATTCCGGCGGGAGATGGGTCCCCGGCGTGTTTGTATATGCCCTCACCGAAACCGAATAGCGTTATCAGAACTGCAAAAATCGGCAGGTAAGCCCACGGCAGGCCCCAAGCGGGAGAGAACAGGGATAATGCGCCGCACACTATCACGAGAACGATCAAGTCGGCTGCCACCAGTTCACAAAGCGTGAATCGATCGATGGCCGGCTGGGATAGATGTTGTTGGGGATGCGTTCGTGTCAGAGCGTGTATCACCGAGTTTTCGCCGGTCGCGTTTACTGGACGTGAGGAGGTGGTGTCGAACGTCGACGCAAACCGGGAAGGAGGCATGGCCGGGGTCCCAGGAATCATACGGGCAAATTGCGAGGCGCGATCTTTGGGGTCAATGTCCCATAGCCGGTTTGTGGTCAATTCGCCCATGGGATTCACAGACTCCGGTACAGGCCTTGTGGCACAGGAAAACGACGTTCCGCGAGGACGGTTCCGAGCAGAGGAACTTGCGCTTTGTTGAGCTGGTCCTTGATTTGAGCGGCGACGAGACGCCTGGTTTTGTTGGCGGTCAGAACAAGCACCAGACCGTCGCAGGCGTGTCCAATACTTGCCGTGAGCCAGGAGACCGGAGCGCACCACAAGATGGAATAGTCGTACTCCGACGTAAGCTCGCGAAGCCGCGATAAATACTGGTCGGTGATTTGTTGTCCGCGGGTCTCCGGCAGCCAGCTTTCGCGAGGGACCATCCAAAGATGCGGCGCGATCGGCCAGGACGTTAGTGCTTGATTGGGGGATGGAATCTGAAGTTGGGCCTGGAGTGGAATCGATTGCGAGTAGGCGTCTATCAAACCAACGTCGTACCTGCCTTCTTCAGCCAAAGCTTTGGCGACATCGAGGCATAGTGCCGCGGCATCGGAGGTCGAGTCGACTGCGGCAAACCCGACGTGGCGAACCGGTTCCGATCCATGCTGGAAGAAAAGTCGCTGGACCAGCGCATGGATCTGATCGGCGCGAACCGAAGTCTGCGAAGGAACTGCTGGGGATTGGACTTGTTCGCGACTCGCAGTCAGGCACGGCTGCTCAGCGGCAGTTGGTGTTTCAGCAAGAAGTTTAGGGAAAGTGCTCATGGAGCCACCACCTTTTTCCGATTGATCGGCGATATAAAAGGCCGCAGGTTCGCGGGCTCAGGCATCGGCAGCCAAGCCAGCACCGGGATTTCCATCAGGCTGCGAGCTTCGTCGGGCGTGCGAATTGTCGGGTCAAAATACTCAGCCGTAAAGGCGATTCCGACGCTAAACGCCGTGGCCAGTCCGAAAGCGAGCAGGGGATAAAAGAACAGAGAGTGGGCGGGCAAGGCAGGAACCACGGGAGGCTCCACAATAGCCACATTGAGAATGCGCTGCTCGTCAAGCGCATCGCCGATGCGCGCTTCCTCGCGTTTGCGCTGATAGAGCAGATAGTTGTCTTCGTCGGTTTTGGCGGCGCGCATCAAGTCATGCTGGTCTACCGAGTCGGATTGCATCTGCTGGGCAAGCGTGCGTAACGATGCGGCCTGAGCGGCAGCGTCGGTTTGCCTGGCCCCCAAACCTTCCCACTGCACCTGGGCTTTTTCCAGTTCCATGCGGGCCCACTCGTAGTTGGGATCTTTGTCGGAGGTCTCGTCGCGCACGGGAGTGAGCGCTTCGGCGGCAATGGACGCGCGAGTTTCCACGATTTCCTGTTCGACTTCCTGCACCAGCCGGTAGGACGGTTCAAAGCGGCTGAGAAGTGCAGTACGCTTGAGCAGGAGTGCCAGCAGGTGCGATTTCATCTTACCGAGGGCCTCCGGATTGTCGGCCCAATGCTTGAGGGTGACGGAACGGGAGGGAAACGACTTGAGCTGTTCGCGCAGCGATGCGATTCTGCGCCCGGTCTCGACACGATCCTGATCGATCTGGCGGCACGCCGCGTCGGCTTCGCCTGACTTTTGCAGCGCGATGTCGCGTTCCATTGCCGCCGATGCCACGCCCCGATCGCGGGTAAAGCGCACGAGCTCGGCTTCGGACCGATGGAGTTTTTTTTCGTATTCCGCGGTTTGGCGGTCGAAGAATTGGATCTCACCCGGGGGGCGCTGAAGGTCCGTGTGTTTTTGCACGTAGAGGGTGGAAAGGGCTGAGAGTATGCGGGCGGTCCGTTCTGGGTTGGTGTCACTGTAGCCGACCTGGATAAGGTTCGACTTCTTCAATGCTCCAACATTCAAGCGGCGCGCCAGCTTGCGAGCGGCACGTTCGATCTCGGCAGGACGATCAGCAACCGATGTGTTGGCGGGAATAAGTCCCGCTATTTTCACGACTTGTTTCAGAAGATCTTCGTCGCGCAGAAGTTCGACTTCGGAATTAAGCTCTTCTTCACTGATGCCGGGACGGGAGAAATCCATGGGGCTGGCGGGCTGGGAAGAGACGATGGGGTCAAAGCGTCCCCGGCGGAGCAGGACCTTGAAGTGCGATTCATAGCGCGCCGAGAAAACGGCGAAAAGCAAGGTTGCCACCAATGCGAACCCGAAAGAAACGGCGAAAAGCCGCGGACGCCGGAACAGGATAGCCGCCAGTTCACGGGGCGTTGGTGACACCGAGGTGTGCGAGTTTCCGATCAATTCCGCGGACATGGATCGTACAGCAAGGCCGATCACACCCGGCGGGCTTTATGGGAACTCGCCAGATTTTTAAAAACGCAATCAGTGAATGCTGCTACTCCTTTCCGCTAAAACTGCAATGGGTTCATAAACCAGCTCATGGAGTTGGTGGGAACGAATTTGCGAACCTTGGAAACGCGGCTCTGCGGCACAAAAATTAAGTCGCCGGGCTGAAGGTGAAAATCTTCACGAAGATCGTGGGAATCCAGCATCTTCTTTATGTTGACCACGTGAGATTCAGCCACGTAGGGTGAAATCCGGCGAAACACAACGACCTGCGAATGACGGGCCTGCTGTGTGAGCCCGCCGGCAATCGCCACAGCCTCATTCACGGTCAGGTCTCCGCGCAGCTCATACTTTCCTGGCCGCGCCACCTCGCCCGAAGCGAGGAAGAAAGGCTTGTCAAAATCTTTTAGGGTCACGGTGACCTCGGGTTCGCGCAAGAAACTGCGGTAGGCAGCAGCAACCGCCTGCTGCATCTGAGGGACCGTGAGTCCTTCCACGAGCAGTGTGCCCGCGCCTTTGAGCGCCACGAAGCCATCGGGCTGCACGGTCAAGGTTTGATTGAAGTCGGGAGAGAAAGTGAAACTTACGTCGACGATGTCCGATTTTGAAAGGCGGTAAAGCGGATGGCGTTCCCCTCCGAATGCAGGATCTCCCATGCCACCCGCTTTTCCGGGCTGTGCGATCGCTCCGTGGGTGAGACCGTCCGTGCCCAGCCGGTCCTGGTTCTGCGAGCTCTCCACCACGGCAAACTTTGCGGTTGGCGGAGCAGAGGATACAGGCGCCGAAGCTGGCGACGGCAAAGTCTCCTGAGCGGAAGCGATCACGGCAAGCTGCAGGAAGAGCATGCCTGCAACTCTCAAAACGACGTGTTGAACAAGTACATTCATCTCCGGACTCTCACCGTTGCTCTGAACGGCGAACCAAAGCAGCTCGGGCGTTTGAGCTGTTGCTTCGACCCTACTGCTCGAGGCCTGGCGCCACAAGACTTGGAAAGTACCGTCCACTGCCGTACAGTGCGCGTTTCAACAATAGGGGACTGATGAAAATGGCGAATTTGCCGCCAGGGTTGGGGTTGCGGCACTGATCGCGCGCCGGGGATAAGAGTGCCGCCGCGAAAGTCGTGCCTGAGAGTGCCCCTGCGAAAGTAGGCGGGATTCATCACCAACGGAGTGTGATGAGAGCTACATCCGTTCCACACGCATTAGGGCATGATGGATGAGTGAAAACGAGCCGCAACACACAACAGCCATTATTAAGTACATCGTTAAGTGCAACGGATAACACTCCAGCCACAACTGAAGCAGTCCATGTTCTGGTAGCGGATTCCGGTCCCATTCAATCGCAACTCTTGACGCGGGCGCTAAAAAGCCGGCGAGATTTTAAGGTTTCCGCCGTCGCTTTGGAGACGTCCGCACTCCGCGAATTCATGCAATCGAATCGCGCCGACGTGGTACTGGTTGCTGGGAACCACCTGCCGGATCTGGGCCTGCTGCGCTGGTTGCGAGTTTCGTATCCGAAGATCGCTCCCGTGCTGTTGGCCGAGAGCGACGACCGCGAGCAGGTGGTAAATGCCATCCGCGCGGGCGCGAAGGGGATATTCCTTTTTACCCACACTCCTTTTTCCATGCTCTGCAAGTGCATACACTGCGTTTATCGGGGAGAGGTGTGGCTGAATAAGCAGCAGATGAAATACATGCTGGATGCGTTGTCGGAAGTGCCCGCGCTGCGCGTGGTCAACTCCAGTGGCAGGTTCTTGTTGACGCCGCGCGAGGAGCAGGTGGTGGCGCTCGTGGCCGACGGCATGACCAACCGCGGAGTCGCCGTCGAATTGGGGCTCAGCGAGCACACCATCAAGAAATATCTGCTGCGCATTTTCGACAAGGTGGGGATATCGAGCCGGGTGGAACTTGTCCTCTACGCCATGTCACACGGCGAGCACCGTCCATCGGAATGGATGCCGACCAGCAACGCCTGAGCACGGAAAGAAAGGCCGACGTACAATGCCAATATATGGCAAGACGAGGAGAACGATCGGTGACGAGTTCCGAGTCTCAGTCTGAGTTGCAGTCCCAGTCTCAATCCAATGTCGCGCGGCGATGGACGGTAATCGCTTCAGGGCTCCTTGTATTGGCGCTGGCTCTGGTCGTGATCTATACCGGGTCGAATGCATTTCTCAGCCCCATCGCTTTAGTGGTGGTGGCTGCGATCGGGTTAGCGGCGCTGCTACTTCAGGTTTGGTTTCGCCGGGACCTTCCGAATATCCATTCTCCTCTCTGGCTTAACGTTCTCGGCATTCTCTGTGCCATGGTGTCGTTGTTCGCGGACTACTTGCGGCTAACGCGCCGGATGCTGGATCTGGTGGCCTTTACCGCAGTGGTCTGTTTCGGCATCAGCGGATCGCTTATTCTCCATGCACTGCGACGGCGAGCGCGAACGCCAGAGACGGCTACGACCGAGTAGGAAAGGAACAAAGAGTCGCGGGTCTTTCAATCTTGCCCTCGACGTTTCCAGTTACAATGCCCCTATGCGCATCACACTATTTGGAGCTTCGGGATTGCTGGGCCATGATCTGGTTCCGGCGCTGAGCAGCGATCAATTAACCGCGTTTTCTGTCGAAGACGCAGACCTGCGCGATCATGCGCGCATACGCGGCTTGGTACGCGATACCCGTCCCGAATGCATCCTCCTATTAGCTGCCTACACAGACGTGGATGGATGCGAGTCGAATCGCGAATTGGCGTTCGCGGTCAATTGCGATGGAGCGGTCAACGTAGCCGAGGCTGCCCGCGAAGCCGGATCGCGATTGTTGTTCGTGAGCACGGACTACGTTTTTGACGGCACCAAAGGATCGCCTTATCAAACCAGCGATCCGAGGAACCCGGCCAGCGTTTATGGCGAGAGCAAGGCGCGGGCGGAGGAACGGCTGATCGAGATACTGCCCGACGTTTGCATTGCGCGGACGGCGTGGCTGTTCGGCCACGGCGGCAAGTGTTTTCCTTCAACGATTATGAAGTTGGCGGCGACGCGTCCTGAGATTTCGGTGGTGAACGATCAGCGTGGCAGCCCGACCTATACATGCGATCTCGCGTCCGCTCTGGTCAAACTTTGCCGAGCGTCCGCGCGCGGGATCGTGCATGTCACCAACTCCGGCAACTGCACATGGTATGAGTTTGCCGCCGAAATCGTGCGCGCGTCCGGACTATCGGCCAAAGTCAAACCCGTGACCACCGCCGAATTCCCGCGCCCGGCGCGACGGCCGGCTTATTCCGTTATGTCGCCGGACAGTCTGCACGCCTACAACATCCACATGCCGGAATGGCAGGATGGGTTGCGGCGCTATCTCGCGAGCGCACCCGCTCTGCGGTGATCTCGTAGTGCCGACGACATCATTGATGCGCCGCTAGCGATAGACGGCCGTCCTCCGTCGCTAGTGAGATGGTGTGGTGGTTTGCGCGACCACGGGGCTGGGATGTTTGGCGAGAAAGTCAGGCGACTTTAGCCTCTTGGGGAGAATGAGCACAGCGGGAACCGCCATGACCAGTATCAGTACATACAGATTTGTGCGCAGAACGGGCACGAAAAACGATGTGTCCTCGGGCCGCGAACTGAGCCGCCAGATGACCCATTCTTCCCAGACGGTGGTGAGCGTGACGCTGGCGAGCAGAGCGAGAAAGATGGCTGCCAGCTTGATGATCCAATAAAGCATGAGTTGATGGGTGCGGATCGCGCCTTGACCCACCATGAACAGGATACAGCTTGCCAACAGAGCGCCGGTCATCATTATGGCAACGTTTGAGGGGGGCGTTCGTGCCAACCATGCCAGAGGGGCCACCTTGACGAGCCTCCGTGAAGGCAGCCAGCACAGAAGGCAGACTAGTGGCACTCCGACAAACCAAACACCAGCCCCACTTGCGATCATCACCGCCACGAGCAGGCCCACAAAGCTCGTCAGAACGTTACCGAGGAACATCCGCCAAGCGGCACGAAGATGCGGAAGGCGTCGTTCGAAGAAGGCAAACAGCGCCGATTTCACGATCACGGCAGCTGCCAGTACGAGGAACGATCCGGAAAGGGCGAGTGGCGTCATGATCTGTATAAACGGAAGGACAGGCTCGCACGCATGAGCTTGGCTTGCAGCCGTCAGCAGGACTGCTAGTACGAAGAAACGGTAGCCTCTGGCCATGCTGATTGACCCTCCCGTACTAGAGAATGTTTCGGCTGAAAAATGAGCCGCCGAATCGTTTACTCTCGATGCACGGAATTATAGCGCCGTAAAGCAGGCAACACCCAAGTCACGGGAAAATCTTCCATGAGGATGTTCCACGTCGTGTCAATCGCCTTCGAGTTAAGGTTTAGTGTTTGTCCGACTTATTCGTCTGTGCCGCTTCTTGCGTCTGATTTCGCCAGTAATCGGCAAGGAGTTTCTCGCGATTCTGGCGCAGATCTTTACCGGTTGGGGTGGCAGGATAAGGCTTATCGCCCATCATGCCCTTCCAGAGAATGCGATTGAAGAGGCCGCCATCGACGCGGTCCGCATCCGTAAAGTCCAAACCCTTGGTTACTTCCACCCAGTAGTCCACGTTTGGCACCGGGTTCATGCACGGCTGCACCGGAGGCGGCACCGGAAGATTGGTGCAGTAGAGAATCGACGCGGGCGTGGCGGTAAAGGTCCAATTCCGGTTGGGCGTGGAGTTGAAGATGTCAGTCATGGGATTCGCCAACGCATCGTTCAGGTTCATCGGACCGAGGCCCAATACTTCTTCCATCGTGCGGATGAAGTCGAGGGTGTTATAGGAGGTGGAGACCACCGCATCCCGCACGTAGGCGCCCGCCACATACGCGGTGCTGCGGTGGGAATCGACGTGGTCGCCGCCATCCTGCGCGTCGTCTTCAACGATAAAGATCAGAGTGTTGTTCTTGTAAACGGAGCTGTTGGCGATCTTCTGCACCAGCAAGC
>Ga0265330_10002322_pt1 | contig 10432 bp, 8 predicted proteins | sample 41919metaG_FD_202083 | JGI IMG/M metagenome (GOLD analysis project Ga0265330, IMG submission 202083) | Rhizosphere microbial communities from Carex aquatilis grown in University of Washington, Seatle, WA, United States - 4-19-19 metaG | ecosystem: Host-associated > Plants > Roots > Rhizosphere >... | reverse complement strand
TCGGCCTTCCGCAGCGCCACCCTGCAGTTCAATGTGCGCGGCCGCGACTACGCCGAGATCAGCAAGGCCACCGACGAACTGGTGTCCTGGATGAAGTCGCAGTCGGGCTTCGTCGACGTGGATGTGTCCTTCCGCGGGGGCAAGCCTGAGGTGGCCATCAACATCGACCGCGACCGCGCCGCGGATTTGGGCGTGCCTGTGGCTGCCATTGCCAGCACGGTGCGCAGCCTGATGGCCAACGACAAGGTCACCGAGATTACGGCCGACGGCCAGCGCTGGGATGTGCGATTGAAATTGGACGAAGTCTTCCGCCAGAAGGCGGCCGACCTGCTCGCCTTCAAGGTTCGCTCGACCACTGGCCAATTGGTCAGCATGTCCAGCCTGGTGTCGATTGCCGATGGTACCGGCCCGGCAAAAATCGATCGGCAGAACCGCCAACGCCAGATCACCGTGTACGCCAACCTCAATGGCAAAGCCCTCGGCCAAGCCACCACGGAGACCGAGGCTGCGGCGAAAGCCAGAGTACCGGCCTCCATGACCACCGACTGGGCCGGCATGGGCGATATCATGCGCGAGTCGTTTGGCTACCTGTTGGGCGCCCTGCTCTTGGCCATCATCATCGTGTACTTGGTGCTGGCCGCGCAGTTCGAGAGCTTCCTGCATCCCTTCACCATCATGCTCTCCCTGCCGCTGTCGATGGTGGGCGCCCTGGGTGCGATCGCGATCGCCCACCAGCCCATCAACATCATGACCATGATCGGCATCATCTTGCTCATGGGCCTGGTGACCAAGAACGCGATTCTGCTGGTCGACTACGCCAATACCCTGCGGCGCCAGGGCAAGAACCGGCGCGAGGCCCTGCTGGCGGCAGGCCCGGTGCGCTTGCGTCCCATCTTGATGACCACCGGAGCCATGATCTTCGGCATGATGCCCGTGGCGGTCGGCCTCTCCGAGGGCGGCGAGATGCGCGCCCCCATGGCCATCGCGGTCATCGGCGGCCTCATCACATCCACCATGCTCACCCTGGTGGTGGTGCCGGTCGCCTACGATCTCATTGATCGCTTCGCCGAACGCATGCTCGGCCACGCCACGGTGCTGCCCGAGGGCGAAGAAACGCCCCTCGAGGCGGTAGCCAAGGGCCACGTGGCAGCGGCATCGTAGATAACTCTTCAGCCCACCGCCTGTCCTGACGGAAACGGCAGGTAGATGATCGCGGGTTGCCCGAACGTGGGCCGCGACGAGGTCATCGAACAGACTATTGAATGCCTTTGGCGCGCAGAATGATTTCCTGCACAAAACATTGCAATGAATCGCTCGACAATTGTGGAACGGAAACGAAGTCGGTTTGCCCGCGCTTGGCTAGTCTACAGTCGGCTGCGTCAGCAGCGCCGAAGGTGAGGATCGTGTTGGTGAAGACGACGGGAGAAACTGGTGCCGATGAGTATTCTTCGATGTCAAAGTAAGCGTGATTTTGCGTCTGACCGAGCATATCCTTGCTGAAGTTCACCGACTGGCCGGTTTGGACGTCTGTGACGGTCTGGTTCCAAACCTGACCGGCGAGCTGCATGTCGATATCCAGTGTGTCGCCGACGTTCACCGGCATCACGGAACCTCCGGAACATCCCGTATAGCCTGGGTCCTTTCCGTATGAGTTGACGTACTGGGCGGAAATCCACCATGTGGAATAGGCTTTCGGCTGCGTTCCTGGCGCACAGGAACGACCCCAGGTGAGCACGGGCTGAAGAACGCCGTTGTCGATGGGCAGATAGTTCGCCCCCCCCGGCTGCAATCCGGGCCAAAGGAAAAGCGTGCCCGAAGCGGGCGGCTCAGCCGGAACCGTCAAGGTGGTCTGCAGCCGAACCATCTGGTTCTTCGAGTTCGCGGTGAACGCCACGAACCCATAGCCGGTGATTTGACCGCCGGGCGCCTGTGCCCCGGCATCGCCCGACCCGACCGTTCCGCCGCTGGCCCGGGGCGCGCCGGCATCTGTGCTGCCCGCGGTCCCGGAATGCCCACCCGTCGCGGTCGCGCCGCCGACGTGGTCCGATTTCCCATCCAAGGTGCCGGCTCCGTCTTTGCTCGAATTGCTGTCCACTTTGGCGACACCCGCATCCGCGCTGCCGCCCATTCCCGAGTGCCCACCCATCGCGGTCGACCCGCCGGTAGGCAAGATTGGCGCCGTGCCGCCCGAATCGCCGGCGTCCAGATGGTTCGGGCCGCCATCATCCCCTCCGACAAGCCCCGCGTCGGCTTGCCCGCCTGTCCCCTGACTCCCCCCGGTTCCCAGGAGCGCTGCCGTCGCCGAGCTGCCGCTGGCGGCGATGACGCCACCGCTTCCCAGGCTCAAGCTCGCGTCCGCGCCGCCGCCCCCGCTGCCGCGGCTTCCCCCGCTGTTGTCCGCGGCGCTGCCACCAGCGGTTCTGGCCGGAGGTGCATCATTCGTGCAACCTGTGGCAACGATCGCCGCGGCGACCAAGATACGAGCGATGGTCCAGCGCATTTCTTTGCTATCTCCTTGCCAAAAGAAGCACATCCGCCGCACGGCACACCCAGCGGCTGTCGGAGGCGGGCCGCTAGGGGATCTTGCAGTAGGAAGGGAAGCCTGCCGGAATCCCACCCGCATATGGTTCGGGCGAGACCCGGACCAATGACATGACTGCGTCGCAAGAAGACTATCGGCTCAGTTTGCCCCGCTGATAAGGCAAATCCTACAAATGGTGGCCGCACGCAGGCGCGCAAGATTGCGCAATGCTGTCGCAAGATCGCTGGTCAGCTGTCTTGTACCTGGTGACAATGGAAAAATCCTCAATTTGCACAAATGGCTTATCAAGCAGCAAAAGCGATCCGAATAGAAACGTGAGGATCTCTAACCTCCAGGTCTAGCCCGCCCCATTCGCTCGGTTCAACCTCGAGGAGATCTCGCCCATGGCCCGTGCCACCGCTCGGGCCGGACGACTGGTCGTCCGTGTCCGCAAGACAGTGAAAGACGCGAACGAACTTGCGAAGCTTTGACACCGCCAACCCAAGACCCCCGCCCTTCATCCGGGAGAATCCTTTCCGAATAGCGCGGTCTGCTTGTTCACGCCTCCCCTTGCTGCGATCCATTTCTGGTCAACACCCCCCAACCGGCCCGCGATTCCGCCAATCACCATGCGAATTTCAATCGTAGTCCCTGCGTTCAATGAGGAGAGGATACTCGGAGAGACCCTCCATTGGATCCAATCGCTGTATTTGGCGTTTCTGTGGCGACGCTGGGCAATCGAACTGATTGTTTGCGACAACAATTCCACTGACCGGACGCCCGACGTTGCGCGTTCGGAAGGCGCTACGGTTGTCTTCGAGCCCATCAATCAGATTGCCCGCGCCCGCAATCGCGGGGCTCGCGCAGCGACCGGCGATTGGCTGATCTTCGTGGACGCTGACTCGCGGCCGAGCGCCGGCTTGTTCGAGGCGGTCGCCGGCCAGATCGAGTCGGGCGCATGTGTAGGGGGCGGCGCCACGGTCTCCATGGACACCACCTCGTCTGCGGCGCATGCCGCCCTGTATCTCTGGAACCTCCTCAGTCGCAGCTTGCATCTTGTCGCCGGCGCGTTCGTATTTTGCCAAACCTCTGCATTTTGGGAGATCGGCGGCTTCAGCAACGAGCTGTTTGTGTGCGAGGACATTGACATCAGCTTGCGACTGAACCGACTTGCGCAGGCGCACGGGAAGCGCATTGAGATCCTTGAGCGTTACCCGATCGTGACGTCGCCGCGCAAACTTCATCTCTACACCACCGGGGAGTACTTCTGCTTCGTCGCGAAAATGTTGCTGTCGCGGGGCAAGAGTCTCAAGGACCAACGCGCCTGTTTTGGTTGGTACGATGGGCGCCGGTGAGCGGAGAAGGCGGCGCAGCGCCCCTACTTGGCCGACTTCTGCAGATTTGCGCTGCTGGTAAAAGTGCAATTGATGGAACTGCCCATCATCGTGGCGATGGCGGTGCCTGCGGCACTTTCGGTCGCCACATCGCCATTGAGGGTGAGATCATATGAGGTCATGGTGATGGTGGCGGGAATACCCTGCAAGGTGGTGCTGCACGTCTGCGCAGAGCGCGATATTGCGGTGAGCCCGCTGACATCCAGCCCTGCCGTGCACCCCTGGCTGTTGGTCAACACAAGCGGCGAAGTGGTTCCGGCTGCGATCGTCTCGTTTCCGGTCAGGGCCTGATTTATTGGCGACATTTCCGTGCAAGTGACGACGATGGCGCCGGACGAATAGGTATAGGTACCGACGAACAGGTCGGCCGCACTGCTGCTCTGCAACCCGGAATCGGCAACACGGCTGGCGACGTCGTTGTTGCCGATGATTGTGCCAGCATCGCTACCGCCGCCGCCACTGCATCCCAGGAACAGACAGGTGAAGACCGAGAAAAGCCCCAGCGAATGACGTCCGCCCATGTTGTGCGACTCCTTCCGGATTGAAGTTGAAAGCTGCTCCGGTCCGACGTACCAGCGGGTCGCCACTGAAGCCAGTCGCGAGGGTGTTTGGACGGGACAGAGCAAGCCGGCTATCAGTGGTCAACGTCAGGAATGGCTTGGGAATTGAGTCGGTTTCCCGCCTCGTGGTCGTTCGGATTGCCGGGCTAAAGATCTTGGCGGGAATGACGAGAGGGATAGAAGCAGATGAGCACGCTTGCCAGACGTGTGACCTGGCGCCAGGCCAGACCGTCGGATGGTTGAGTCTTGGGTCTCTTTCTCCTTGATCTCCGCATTGGCTTCCGCAGCCTATTTCGGCACGGGCGCCGCACCGTCCTCCTCGGCATCGCCATTGCCGGCGTAACGACTCTCCTCATCCTGCTCAACGGCCTGGCCAGCGGCGTGGCCGAAGCCATGCTCCGGGCCGCGACCACCCTCAACACCGGTCACATCAACGTCGGCGGCTTCTTCAAGCTGTCGAATGGGGCCAGTGGCGCGGTTGTGAGCGAATACCCGCCCGTGGTCGAGTTTATCCGAAAGAATACGCCCGAGATGGAGAGCATGGTCGAACGCGGTCGCGGCTGGGCGCGAATTTCCTCAGAGCAGGGGGCGGGCCACTTTGGACTCACCGGCATCGACATTATGAGGGAGCCCGCCTTTGGCAGGGTCATCTCGCTGACCAGTGGTCGACTGGAGGACTTGGCCACTCCCAACACGATGTTGGTCTTCGAGTCGCAGGTGGAACGTCTGAAGGTCAAGGTGGGCGATGCGGTCACGCTGGCGGCGCTCACCACGCGCGGGGTGGCCAACACGGTGGACTGCCGAATCGTGGCCATCGCCAAGGACATGGGGTTGTTGAGCCGCTTCGCGGTCTTCGTGCCGGTGGAAACCACCCGCGCCCTTTATCAGCTTCGTCCCGACACAACCGGGGCGGTCCACATCTTTCTCAAACCGGGTGCCGTTCCCCATGCCTCCCGCATTGCGGCCCGCTTGCGCGCACAACTGGCAAGGGCGGGTTGGCCGGTGATGGAGGCCGACCCGCGGCCGTTCTGGACGAAGTTCGAAGCCATCGCGCGTGAGGACTGGATTGGACAGAAGTTGGATGTGACCGTCTGGCAGGATGAGATTGAATTCATCACCTGGACCCTGACCGTACTCAATGGCCTGACGGCTGTCCTGCTCACCATCCTTGTGGCCATCGTGATCGTCGGCATCATGAACACCATGTGGATCGCCATTCGGGAGCGCACGCGCGAAATCGGCACGCTGCGCGCCATCGGGATGCAGCGAGCCGGTGTGATGCGCATGTTTCTGTGGGAATCGCTGTTTCTTGGGCTCATCAGTACCAGTGCGGGCGCGTTGGTCGGCGCAGGCTTGACGGTCGCTATCAATGCCGCTCGCATTCACGTGCCGCTTTCGGTGCAGCTCTTCGTGATGTCGGACCGGATTGCGCTCGCCTTGCACGGAAGTGGATTGGTGCGCGCCTCGCTCTTCATTACTCTCGTGACCACGTTCGCATCACTTTACCCTGCGTACCGAGCCGCAAAGCTGAAGCCCGTTTCGTCGATGTCACACTTCGCCTAGTGCCGCCGGTCAGAAGATCGGCCATGTTTTGGGTGAAGATTCCGGCAAGAAGCTCGCGCGCGTCGTTCTGGGAGGGTGCCACGTGACAGCGGCGTCGTAAATCACAAAGTCTTCAGCCTACCGCCTGCCTGACAGAATTGCGCTCCGCCAGCCTGGCCCCAGCGTTGAGCGAGTAGCGTCGACCGCGCCACATCACCTCGCGACGGGTGAGAATCCACAGCATCACCAGCGGCGCGGTCATGAGGATGGCGAAGCCCACCCAAGCGTGGCGAATGCGCAATTTCACGCCGCTCTGATGTGTGTGCAGCAGATTGATGCTGGCTGCGGTCAGAATCGGCGCGCAGGCGGCCAGTGCGGCGGTCAGCCACGAGCCTTCGATCAACGCTCCTACCGTCAGGACAAAGCCCGCCCAGAACACGAAACCGCGCAGCCAGGAAATGACCTTGAAAGCCAGTCCCGGCAGGCCACTGCGCGAGAAGGTCAGCCAGCGCACGTAGTTCGACAGGAACTGATGCAACGGCAGGTTCTGCTGGATGATGGGCACGCCGTGAGCCGAGACCACGTTGCGAAATCCGGCCTTGGTGATGCGCTCGCCGATATACATGTCGTCGACCAGCTGACCCTCGGCCGATTCCAACCCGCCGATGGCGCGGATGGCTTCGCGGCGGAACACCATGAGCTGCCCCATGATGAACGGCATCGAGCCGTGGTTGTGATGGGCCACATAGCGGAAGGCGGGGGTGTACAGCCCATTGAGCAGCAGCGCGTAGCCCGCATCACCCACTGTCTTGGGCGGCAGGGCAACCGACACGGGCGCAAAGGCCGCACCGTAGTCAGGCGCGGACAGGAGCGTGCGCACCAGAGCGCGCAGGGCTTCGCGATCCGGCCGGATGTCCGAGTCGGCGAATGCGATGAGATCGCCGTGAGCGGCTTCCAGGCCCACAATCATGGCGTTGAGCTTGCCCGTCCGTCCCGCAGGCGGATGGCCCGAAAACAACACCCGCGCATCGACGCTCCGTCCGGCTTCTTTGGCCTCGCGCAGAGCCTGGTGAATGAGCGGCACGGTGGGTTCCTGGTCATCGTCGAGCACGAAGAGCGTCTCGCACGCGCCCGGGTAGCCATTGTCGAGCGCCGCCCGAATGTTCTCCAGCGCCTCCACATCCAGGCCTCGAATCGGCCGGATGACCGTGATCGACGGATAGTGTTCAGGCTCTTTCGCTTCGACGCTCGGGTCGAGGTTGCGGGAGAGCTGCCAATGGGCACGCAGGGCTTCCAGCGCCAGCGCCGCACCCGCTATGGGTAATAGATGTGACGTCACGGACATGTGGCTTCCTTCCCTGAGCCGAGGCTCAGTTTGCAGATGTCGGTAAAGAGTTGCGGGACCTCGCGCCCGGCCCCCGCCTTGGCCATCCAGAGCGGCAGCATCCCGCCCAGGTGTATTCGGAACTCGCAGCTCGCGATGGTGGCCTGGCCGTCCTGGGTGGGCACGAGCTCCCACGCCCCTACGTTTCTAACCACGCGCACGATGCCATCGCGCGGTCCTGGCCCGCTGTCAGTAACAGCTCGGTAGGTGATCCAGTGCCTTGCCAGATCCCCGCCATACGCGACCCGCAGCACGAAGTCGCGGTCGCTGATGACCGGCAAATTGAGCCGCTGGTAGACCAGCAGACCGCCCGCGTGGCGCGACAGCACTGTGGCCTCAGAAACCCGGCCGATCCTTCCCACCTGCCGCTCGTATTCGAGCAAGGCCTGATAGACCCGCTCGGTCGATGCCGGAATCAAACCAACAGCTCCTATCCAGATCACGTCCGAGCTGTTGTTCTTGTACACCGCCACGCCATGATTATTTGCGATCAGCTCAAAACCCTGCCGGGGCAACTCGATCCTGGACGGCACATTGTCGCCCCTCGCCACCGACGAAAGCGGAGCGTTCAGAAAGGCCACGAGGGCCAGCAGCCCGGAAAGTGAAAATCCCACCGTATAGTCCTGCTAGTAGGATGAGCGGGACCACACAGACGTTGCCATCTGTAGGAAAACTCGGCGCGGGTAACCTCTTACCCGTCAGAGCATCTAACCCAATTGTGGGGAGTACACGTATGCGTCCTGCGGGGTCGCGCTCGTCTGCAGCACTCACGCGAATCGCCCAGGCAAGCCGCGGCTGCTCGCGCTACCAGTGCACCAGCTCTCTCTCCGGCTTGCGCTGCGATTCACAAGATCCCGCCGATAATCGTGCATTCCTTGTCGCAATAGACCCGGCCCGCGTCGGAAGGTTGCCCGTTGCTGTCCAGTCGCAGCCCGTTCAAGTCACCCAGGTCACACTGCTCGCCTCGCTCTAAGTCGATTACGCCGTCGCCGCAGTAGGGGGGCCTGGTGCAACCGTAGGTGCATCCGCCTTTGCCGAGGTCCAGGCCATTTCTCGAGCCGAGGTCACACTCCTCAGGGCCATTGACGACACCGTCACCGCAAAAGGCCGCGTACTTACATGCCCTCGTGCATGTGCCGTACTGTCCGTCGGTGTTTCCGGCATCGCCGTCGTCGCATTCCTCGCCGGGCGAGAGAATGCCGTTCAGCTCCGACTGAATAGCCATGCGCCCATTGTCCACCTGCGATCTCGCAGATGCAAGGCAGGTGAAAATCGGGCTAGAATCGCACTTGGATCTCGTAGCGCCGGTTCTTTGCCTTCTTGGCTGGCGTGTTGTCGGGCGTGACCAGTGGGCGTTCAGAGCCCATGCCGACGGCTACGATCTCGCTCTTGGCGATCCCGCGTGCCACCAGCTCGCGCTCGATCATGGCGGCCCGCTTGCCTGACAGTTCCTTGTTGTGCTCGGGCCTGCCGCTGGAATCGGTGTGGCCGGAAACCTCGAACTTGAAATTGGTCACGCCGGCCACGCTGAGCCGCTTCTTCGCCTCGACCAGCGCGCTGACCAGGTTCTTCAGCTTCTTGTCACAGCCGGGCGCCAGCTCGTCGCTGTCGGTCTTGAAGCTGCACTGGTTCTTGCGTCCCTCGGCCAGCAGTTTGGCGTTCACTTCCTTGGCTGCCTTGTCGCGCGCCACGCCACCCGCGCCACCAGCGGCCTTCTTGGCCAGGCCACCCAAATCCAGCGCAGACACCGCCGCTGGCGCGAGGCAGAGGGCGATTGCGAGAGCATATCCGATTGTTGTCTTTGTCATGGACAAACGACTACGCCTTCCCCGAAGCGAGTGCAAGTCGGTGCAGCAAGATTGCCCTATCGCACGCGCATCTCTGGCCAGGCTGTATCCAGGCGAACCTTCGCGGCGCAGCACATCGTGCAATCGGCACAGGAGCTGTAGGAGTCTTTGATTCGCCTGTACCCGATTTCCAGCGCGAGGTAGTCTCGCCGAGTGAGGCGCCGCACTGTCGGACGTCGGAGCAACAGATGAGGAAACACAATCACCTTAGACTGACTGTTTGGACCCTGGTGTTTCTAGTGGTGGGCTGCGGGGGTAAATCCTCCTCATCGTCTGGGGTCGGCGGAGCGAAAAGCAGCGGCGGAACGACAACCCTCGGCGGGGCGGCAGCGAGCAGCGGCGGCACCTCGAACAGCGGCGGCATGTTGAGCAACGGCGGGATGTCGAGCAGCGCTGGTGCCTCAGCCAGCGGCGGCACCTTGAACAGCGGCGGCATGTTGAGCAACGGTGGGATGTCGAGCAGCGCTGGTGCCTCAGCCAGCGGTGGCACCTCAGGCAGCGGAGGGATATCGAGCAACGGCGGCGCCGGGCTCCCTGGCGGTGGCACAGACGGATCTGCCACGAGTGACGCCGCGGACGGTGGTTTCGCCGACAGCAGTACCGCTGACACGGGCACTGCGAAAAATGCAGACGTCAGCGATACGCCTGGCCAATGCAAAGGCCCCGATGCATTCACGACCAAAGCCATCGCGACGGGCGCCGGGCACACCTGTGTGCTGACGACGACAGGCGGCGTTCGATGCTGGGGCGGCAACTATTCTGGCCAGCTTGGTGACGGCACCAGAGATGACCGCTCGACGCCTGCGACCACGGACGTGCTCAGCGGAGTGGACGCCATCGCCACGGGCGACAATCACACCTGTGCACTGTTGACGACCGGTGGGGTTCGTTGCTGGGGCAACGACAGCAGCGGCCAGCTGGGAGACGGCACGGGGGACGCCGGTCCCGTTTTTTCCAGGCGCAGCCTGACCCCATCCCAGACCGACGTTCTAGCCGATGTCCAGGCCATCGCGGCGGGCAGCACTCACACCTGCGCGCTGATGAAGACCGGGGGGGTGCGATGCTGGGGCGGCGGGGTCACGACCCCGCCCACGGCCGACTTGCTCAGCGATGTGCAGGCCATCGCAGCAGGTGGCGACAATACCTGCGCACTCATGGCAACCGGTGCGGTTCGATGCTGGAGG
>Ga0265330_10002320_pt1 | contig 10444 bp, 8 predicted proteins | sample 41919metaG_FD_202083 | JGI IMG/M metagenome (GOLD analysis project Ga0265330, IMG submission 202083) | Rhizosphere microbial communities from Carex aquatilis grown in University of Washington, Seatle, WA, United States - 4-19-19 metaG | ecosystem: Host-associated > Plants > Roots > Rhizosphere >... | reverse complement strand
GCATGAGCGGGGCGAGCGGACCGGGGCGCCTCTCCCAGCGGAAATCGGAAGCTGGCCACAGCCGCACCAGCACGGATGGCCAGCCAGCGCGATCAGGCTTCCGAATTTCCCGACAAGCTCTAGCTAGCCCGGCGGTGCAGGCGACAGCAGTTGCTCTACCACCGCACACAGGCCGGCCAGGCGCGCGCCACCGCGGCCGGCTCCGCAAGGCGCGGGCGCTGGAAGCTGCATGTGGGGCAGGCAATCCTCGACGGTGCCGGTGCGTTTCTTGAGAACGGCGCCAGCCAGTGCACGGATGTCGTAGCGCGGCCGGGGCAGAACCACGCCGCCGGCAGCCAGGGTGTCCGCCGGGAAATGTCCCCACGACACGATCACATCGCTCGGCCGCAAGAACGTCTGCCAGCGGGCCGCGAACGATTCCCAGCTTTCGCCCGCCAGAAGCGCGCCGCTGTCGAGGCGGATATGGAAGGGCGTGGTCGGTGCCAGGCTGTGGCGCGGGGCGATTACCGCCTCGAACGTCTCGCCGCTCGACGGCCGACGTGCCAGCCAGTGCACGATCTCGGCTGGGTGGCGCGTGGGCGCGTGGCGCGGCCAGGTGTTGGCCTCGCCGTGCACGCACAGGATATCGGCCCGGCGCTCGCGCAAAACTGTCGGAATCGGGCTGCGCGCTGGGCGACTGTTGCGTCGCGAGTGGAGGCGATGGCGGCTGCCCGAGCTGGACTGGGCGTAGCGGATCTGCATCTCCACCATCGCGTGAAAAGGCCGCAACAAGCTCTGGAAGCGCTCGCGATCGCCTTCCAGGTAGCCGAGCACATGGGCCAGCGCCTCGATGGTGGCCATGCAATGAAAGGCGGGCTCGCGTCGGATGGGGTTGTAGGCACTCTCCTGGGGCGGAGTGAAACGCAACTGCGGCAGACGCGTGAGCGCCGGATTGGCCTTGAGCAGCCTGTGCGCCTGGCCCCAGGTGCCGTCGACCAGAATCAAAGTCATGGGCTGACCAGGCGGCACAGATTCCACGTCGCGCGCCGCCGGTCCTGGATAGATGACATGGCTCTCGCCGCTGGCCAGCGCGGCTTGCACCACCGGGTCGTCGGAAAAATCGATGCCCACGCGCAACACGGCGCCGGGCAGACACAGCCGTGCAATGCGGGCAGTGCCGATGCCCACATCGCGCTCGCGCGGGTGTTGCAAAACGATCACGCGCGTGCGGGTTTCGAGCGGCGTGATATGTGCGCAGTAGCAGACGTTAGCGGGCCGACGGCAACGCTCGCACAAGGCGCGCGGCGCAGGTCCAGCGGGGACGGACTGGGCGCGCTGTGACGGACCGGAGGGCGAGACAGAGTCGGGCACGGATCAAGCAATAGTACACAGCACACGCTGTGGCCAGGACCAGCTACAATGATCGCCATCGTGGTTCTTCTCTGTGCTTGGGCGGCACATGTCCTGCTGGCGGCGCAGACGTTGCCGGCCGCGTCTGCTGATGCGCCAGCCTCGACCTACGCGTCAGCCGCAGCCGCCGTGCAAGCCCTGCTCACGGGCGACCCGCGCGTGGTCGCTTTCGGGGAGTACCACCAACAAAAGAAGACCGCCCGCATTCCGTCCGCGCTTCGGCATTTCACCCGCGAGATCCTGCCCGCATTGCAGGCCGCGGCTGCCACCGACCTGGTCGTGGAAACCTGGATCACGACGGGCTCGTGTGGCGAAGTGGAACGAAAGGCCGTGGCCCGCGTGGACAAGGCGACCCAGCGCCCAGCCAGCACCGAGGACGAGGTCGTCACCCTGCTCCGCCGAGCCAAGGAGTCGGGCCTCGAGCCGCGCATCCTGCAGGTCGCGTGCAAGGACTACCAGGCCATCTTTGCGAGCGGCCGGCTGGACTACGACAAGTTGTTGCGGCTCACGCGCGACCAACTCGAAACCCAGATCCGCGCGGCCCTGCAACGTCCGGGTAGCCGCCTGGTGATCAGCTACGGCGGCGCCATTCACAACGACCTGAACCCGCCGGCTGATCTCGCGCCCTATGCCTTTGGCGATGCCATCGCGCGCGCCGTGAACGGAAAATATCTGGAAATCGATCTCTACGTGCCCGAATACATCGAGAAGGACGTGTCCATCCGACACGAGACTTGGTACCAGCAGTACCGCCGAGCCTATCGCCCCAAACTCGTGGTGGTCGTCCAGCGCGGGTCCCAATCCTACGCCCTGATCTTCCCGCGCCAGCGCTGACCGGTGGGAGGCCAGTTTCTTCACCACAGAGAGCACAGAGGTCACAGACCCAGATCGGAAAGGGAAGGGTTGCGTTCCGTCCGGTCCGAACCCCTTCTTCCTTTCCGACCTCTGTGTCCTCTGTGCTCTCTGTGGTGAAACGAGCTAACTACTTCCGCGGCGGCAGGCGTAGTACGGCGGCGAAGAAGCCGTCGCTGCCGTGGCTGTGTGGATAGACCTTCAAATACGTTCCGTCGCCCAGGCGCAGCGCCCGCTCTTTGCCCCAGATCTCCTTGAGCGGCATGAGCACGAAGTCAGGCCTCTCGGCCAGAAATCGCTCGACGACTTCCTCGTTCTCTCGCCGAAGCAGCGTACAGGTCGCGTAGATCAGCCGTCCGCCAGGCGCCACCAGCGGCGCGTAGATCACCATCAGCGAAAGCTGCTGCGCCGGAAATCCGTCGACGGTCTTGGGCGTGAGCCGCCAGCGTGCCTCGGGATTGCGGCGCAAAGTGCCCAGGCCCGAGCAAGGCGCATCCACCAGCACGCGATCCCACGCGCCCAACTTCGCCTCCGCGGGCAGCTCGCCTCCGTGCACCTCGCGCGCCGCCAGGTTCGACAGACCCGCGCGCCGGGCACGACGGCGCAGTTCTTCCAGTTTCTTGCCGTTGGAATCAAGCGCCAAGATGCGTCCCTGTCCGTCGAGCAGCGCCGCCAGAGCCAGGGTCTTGCCGCCCGCGCCGGCGCAAGCGTCCACCACGCGGCCCTTGGGCGGCGGCGCCACGGCTTCCGCCACCAGCTGACTTCCCTCGTCCATCACCTCGAAAAGGCCGTCGCGAAATGCCGACAACCCAAAGGCATTGACCCGCGTCTCGAACAGCAGGCCGGTGGGCGACAGTTCCGTCGCATGCGCCACCACGCCCTCCTCGGCCAGGCGCGCGACCAACTCCTCGCGCGAGGCCTTCACGCCGTTGCTGCGCACCGTGAGCGGCGCCCGGGTGTTCATGGCCGCGGCCAAAACTTGCGCCTCGGCCTCACCCAGATCCGTCACCAACCGATCCATCATCCAAGTCGGATACGACAGCCGCAAGGCCGTGCGATCGATGCCCGTGCTGTGGCCCAAGCCCGCATCGTCCGCAGTGACTGTCGTGAGATCGACATCGCGACGCAAAATCCGCCGCACGTCGGCTTTGGCCGCTTCTATCGGCAGACCGTTGCGCAACTCATAGACAAGGAGCTTGAGTTCCTGCCTTCCAGCCGGGGACAGCGCATCAGGCTTGCCGCGACCCTGCGCCAACGCAACCAACTCGTCGACCACGGCCTCCAGCCGGCGCTCCCAGCGCACCAGCCCGTACACCGTCTCGGAGATCAGTCTGCGATCGCCGCTGCCCAGCTGCCGGTTCGCGCGAAACGCCGCCGCCATGATATCGGTAAGGAATCCCCACTCGGCGCGCGCCTCGGCCGCGATCTCCAGAGTCAGCGCGCGGGCCTGGCCGCCCAGGCGGCGAACCGCAGCGTCTGCGGACTCGTTCTTTGCATTCATCTCAATAGCTTAGCCCAAAGCCGTAAGGGAAAAGCGGCGTGTAGCTGGCATCGCCCTGATTGATCGGGATCTGCGCCATGGAACGTGGCCAGGAATGCGACAGTTTGCCGGTGGGCTTGTAGTCGCCGAAGAGCACGTCCGCCACACCGTCGCCCTCGCTGCCGGGCAGCCAGACCACCAGCACAGCCTGCACCCCGTCGATGACTGGCTCGATGGGCAGGGGCCGGCCGGTGATGAGAACGACCACTACTTTCTTGCCCGAGGACTTGGCTGCTGTGATCAAGCTGATGTCATCACGGGAAAGACCCAGCTCTTTGCGGTCGCCGGCGCCCTCGGCGTAAGGCTCTTCGCCGACCGCCACCACGATTGCGTCGGCTGCATCCGCGCCCCTCACGCCCGGTGCGAAAGAAACCTTTCCCCCGGAGGCGGCCTTCTCGATGGCCCTCAGAATCGTGGTGCCGGGCGTGACATTGCCACGCCTGCCCGACCAACCCACGGTCCAGCCGCCGCACTGGATGCCCATATCGTCCGCCTTGCTGCCCACCACCAGGATGCGACCGGTCTTGGGCAGCGGCAGCACGGCGTCCTGGTTCTTGAGCAGAACCGCACTTTGTCGAACCGCTTCGCGCGCCAGCTCTCGGTGTTCGGGCGAGCCCAGTTGCCCGGCAAACTCCGAGAACGGGTGCTCCCACAGCTTGAGACGCGCCTTCTGCTTCAAGATGCGTCGAACGGCATCATCGATGCGCGCCATGGGCACGCGGCCTTTCTTGACCAGCGAGCGCAGGCCCGAAACGAACGAGGGGTAAGTGAGCGGCACCATGGCCATGTCCACCCCGGCGTTGATGGCGGCCTCGATCCTGCTGGCGTTGGAACCCGGCAGGGTGGCAATGGCTTCCCAGTCGCTCACCACGAAACCTTCGAAGTTAAGCTCGCCCTTGAGCACGTCGGTGATGAGATGTTTGTTGGCGTGCATGGGAGCGCCGTTCCAGCGCGAAAACGACACCATGATCGAGCCGACACCCGCCTTGACCGCCGCTGCGAAGCCCGGCAGATGGATGGCCCGCAACTCTGCTTCCGAACAGATGGTATCGCCCTGGTCCTTGCCCTGCGATGTGCCGCCGTCGCCGAGAAAGTGTTTGGCACAAGCGAGCACCCCATCGCGCTGCCCCGGCTCGCCTTGCAATCCCTTGACCATGGCCGGAGCCATCATCTCGGCCAGCTCGGGCGTTTCGCCAAAGCCTTCATAGGTGCGGCCCCAGCGCTCGTCGCGAGGCACGGCAATGCAAGGGGCGAAGGTCCACGGAATGCCAGTCGCCAACATCTCCAGAGCCGCTGCCCGTCCTACCTTCTCGGCCAGTTCGGGGTTGCGCGTGCAGCCCATGCCGATGTTGTGCGGAAACACAGTGGCGCCCCTGACCAAGGCGTTGCCGTGGACCGCATCCGTGCCCCAGAGGATGGGGATACCCAGGCGCGTGCTCAAGGCTCGGGTCTGCATGGAGGCGACCAGCTGGACCCAGTTTTGGGGCGTGTTGGGCTCGGGCAGCTGCGACGCACCGTTGAGCACCGAACCAACAGCCAGCTTGCGCACATCGTCGGTGTTCTTGGCCAGCTTCCAGTCGATCTGAGTCATCTGCCCGATCTTCTCGTCGACGGTCATCTGGCTGATCAGCTGCTCGATGTCGGGCGTCGGGACGCTGGCACGAGTGGCGGCAAGCTGGCCAGGGGAGCGACCAGGCTGCACGCCGACGCAACCGAGCGCCGCGAAGAACGCGAGCCGGAAAGCGCGCGGAGCACAGGGCGAAAAAAAGGTTGGCGCGGGTGTCATCGCGAGACTGTACAGCTGTCGAGGCGAAAGTGGGAAGGTGACCCGCCATTGCCGCACGTGCGGTTGGTCTGACCGTGGTGGGGGCGTAGCTACTTTCGACCGACGATCTCCAGGTCCGGGCGCAGGCCCAAAGCCGCGCCGTAGCGGAGCAGCCCGTCCATCTCGGCGGTGCCTGGATCCACAGACGCTCGCAATGGTGCCCGCACAAGCGCGTGCTCGAGCAGCCGCTCCGGCCCATGGACATCGCGCCGCCAGCGGCCGGAGCCACCATCGAGCACAGGAGAAACCACCGCCAGCGCGGCAAACACGATCGCCGTAGCTACGCGGGCGCGGCCCAGGCGGGCGGCCACCGCCGCCGCGCCCACGCTCAGCGGGATGGCAGCCGCCATCAGGGCCGCCGGCAAGCCCGCGCGCGTGGGTTCGAAAGCCGGTCCGCTTTGCCCAGGAGCATGGCCGAGCAGAAGCGCGGTCACCAAGGTGAACCCGAACCAGCAGGCGACCAAAGGCGCCCGCCTGAACAGCGCCAACGTCCCCACCGCGGCCAGCAGCAGCCCCACCACGCCCAGCTCGTCACACAACTCGGCCGCGGTCGCGACCGCCGTGAACTGGTCATGAATCCCGGACGGCCATAGGCTGCCGAGCAGATGCCCGAGGCTCACCGGGGTTGCTGAGACTGCCACGCTGGCGAGCGCTGACCCGCCCATAGCGGCGACAAAGAGCAACGGCGCCCAAAGAGGCCAACGGCTCCCGCGGCGTAATTCCCACATCCACAACCCCAGGGTCAGGGGCCACAACAACGGACCGGCCAGCGCATCCACCCCGGCGGCCAGGCCTGACAGGCCAGCCAGCGCGAATCCGTGCCCGGCACCGCCCTGGCCGCGCAGAAGCGGCAGCGCGGCCAACCAAGCCCCGGCCAAGAGCGCCAGCGTAGCCGACGCCGCACCCGCCGAAGTCGCCGACTGAAACACGGCCAGCGACAGTCCGCCCGCCAGCGCAGCCCCTGCGGCCAGCCAAGGCTCGTAAACAAAATCGCGCGCGCCCTGACGCGCGTGCGGTGGCGGACGCAACGCCACCAGAAGATCGGCACACAGCCGACCCACGAGCGCGGTCGCTAGGGCCGCCCACAAGGCTGCCGCCAGGTTGGCACGAGCCGCCACATCGCCCAGGGGCAGGTAGCCGACGAGTCGTGAAACCAGAAGAGCCAAGGGCGTGCCCGGCCCCTGGGAGGCGGGATCGAGAGCCACGGCTACTTTCGACGCAGCCGCGACCCGCTCCAGCCCCAGCGGCGTGCCCGCGACATAGACCACGAGCGACCCAAGGAATAGAGCCGGATCGAGGGCCGGCCAGGTTCGCTTGTCGCTCATGGGCGCATCCAACGCGAAAGCGGGCTCGCTGTCGAGAGGCTATTCCCACGACCTTGTGCGATGATCGCGGGAATGTGGGGCTAGGCCTTAACTTGACGTCAGCGCCCTGGGCGTTTATCCCCAAGAGGGTGCACGTCATTCGGGGCCGCCAGCGCATCACGTCCGATCTGGGACGTCCGCTGCGCGCGCCCGCCGTAGCCATTGGGAACTTCGACGGCGTGCACTGTGGCCACCGGGCTTTGGTGGCCACCGCCAGCCGCCTCGCCCACGCGCAAGGCGGCGAGGCCGCTGTCTTGACCTTCGATCCCCATCCCGCGCGATTCTTTGCCCCCGCGCTGGCGCCGCCCATGGTGGTCACGCTGGAGCGTCGGCTGGAACTTCTTGCCGAAGCTGGAGCTGATGCGGTGGTGGTCGAGCCTTTCACGTCGGACTTGGCGACGATGTCCGCCGACCGCTTCGTCGCCGAAGTGCTGCGCAAGGATCTCGACGCCCGCCACATCGTCGTGGGCTGGGATTTCACCTATGGAGCCGGACGGCAGGGCAACGCAGCCACGCTGAGCAGCGAAGGCGCGCGCCTGAACATGGGGGTCAACATCGTGCCGCCGGTCATGGTCGCGGGGTTGGTGTGCTCGTCGACCAAGATCCGCGAATTCGTGCTCGAGGGCCGGGTGGAAGGTGCTGCCATGCTTCTGGGCCGCCCCTTCGAGCTGACTGGTCGTGTGGTCCACGGCGTCGAACGGGGCCGCACCCTGGGCATCCCCACGGCCAACCTGGATGCAGAGACCGATCTTGTGCCCAAGCCAGGTGTCTACGCCGCTTGGGCGGCTCGCGCTGACGGGGGCCCGACTTTGCGCCTACGCGCAGCCGTGAGCATCGGCACCAATCCTACGTTTGTCGCCGAAGGTGGAGGCACTTCATCCGCCGTGGTCGTTGAAGCCCACTTGTTGGATTTCGACGGTGACTTGTACGGTGCACGCCTGCGCCTGGAATTCGCCGGTCGTGTGCGCGAGCAGCGTGCGTTTCCGTCGGCGGACGAGCTGGTGGCTGAGATCAGGCGCGACATCCTCCGAACGCGGGAACTTCTTCCATGAGCATAGAACACCTCTACGAGACCGAGACGATGGCGGAACTGTGCGCACGTCAGGGCCGACTGAGCGAGGCCATCGCCATCTTCCGCGAGCTGGCCGAAACCGCACCCGATCCCGAAACCCAGGCGCGCATCCGCGCCCGGCTGACCGGCCTGGAAGCGAGCTGGCAGCCCCTGCGTGTGGCCGAGGTTCCGCCTGCAGACCTGGCCTTGCCCTCCATTCCGGGGGTTGCGCTGCTGGTCGGCGAAGATCAGGTGACGGTGGCCTGGGCTCTGCCGCCCGAGACCGACTCGCCCGCGCTCGACGTGCTGGTCCTGCAGCGCACGTCCAGCGGCATCGATCCCCAGAAGAAGCTCTTGCCCCTGAGCGAGACGTCAGGCCGCATCGGTCTGCTTCTTCCCGGGGCACATTCGGCCCTGGCGGCTGCGGGCACCATCCGCGAGGGCCGCTTCGTGCCCATCGTCCGATCGACTGGCTAAAAAGCCGCCCCGGGAACCTGCGATCCCGGGGGGTTAGCGATCAGGGCGAGTCTCGTTCCCTTCCGGGAATCCGAGGATCCCGATGTCCCTTAGAATCCGGCCGACAAGCCGGGCTGCCGGCAAGGAGGGTCGACTAGCGACGGACCACCCCGCCACCCACCCCGCGGCTGCGCCGCGCGCGTCGCCGGCCCGGAATGTACTCACGTACTTGAGGACCGGAAGCGCAGACCCCACCGACGCGGCCGGCGGCCCATCCGCGTGGGCGCAGGCGAGCTTTGCTCGCCGAAGCCCGTCGCGGGAGGCGCGGAACCCTTCCAGGGTTCGGCAGTGTATCGTCGGTCGTCGTCGCCTCCGCGTGCCAAGGGACCCTTCTCTACACCACGCCTTGGTCGATCATCGAATCGGCCACCTTGACGAAGCCGGCGATGTTGGCGCCCATGACGTAGTTGGTGGGCTGGCCGTAGTCCTTTGCGGTCTTGTAAGCAGCGTCGTGGATGGACTGCATGATGCCCTTGAGCTTGGCGTCGACCTCTTCACGCGTCCAAGACAGATGCATCGAGTTCTGGCTCATTTCGAGGCCGGAGGTGGCCACGCCGCCAGCGTTGGCAGCCTTGCCAGGACCGTACAGCACCTTGGCCGCCAGGAACTTCTCCACCGCCTCAGGCGTCGAAGGCATGTTCGCGCCCTCGGCGATCAGGGTGCAACCGTTCTTCAGCAACGTCTCGGCGTCTCTTCCGTCGAGCTCGTTCTGGGTGGCCGAAGGGAAGGCCGCGTCGCACTTCAGCACCCACGGACGCTTGCCAGCCACGAACTCGCAGCCGTACTTCTTGGCGTACTCCTGGATGCGGCCGCGGCGCACGTTCTTTAGTTCGAGCACAAAGGCGAGCTTGTCCGGTGTGATGCCGTTGGCATCGTGGATGAAGCCATCCGAGTCGGACAGAGTGACCGGCACGGCGCCCAGCTGGTTCAGTTTCTCGACGGTGTACTGGGCCACGTTGCCCGAACCCGACACGGTGCAGATCTTGCCCTCGAAGGACTCGCTGCGCGTCTTGAGCATTTCCTCCGCGAAGTACGCGGTGCCGTAGCCGGTGGCCTCGGGACGAATGAGCGAACCGCCCCAGTTGAGGGCCTTGCCGGTAAGCACGCCGACGAACTCGTTCTTCAGGCGCTTGTACTGGCCAAACAGGTAGCCGATCTCGCGGCCGCCCACGCCGATGTCGCCAGCGGGAATGTCGGTGTCGCCGCCAATGTGCCGGAACAGCTCGGACATGAAGCTCTGGCAGAAACGCATGACCTCGTTGTCAGACTTGCCCTTGGGGTCGAAGTCGGAGCCACCTTTGCCGCCGCCCATGGGCAACGTGGTGAGCGAGTTCTTGAGCACCTGCTCGAACCCGAGGAACTTGAGGATGGACAGGTTCACGCTCGGGTGCAGGCGCAGGCCGCCCTTGTAGGGTCCGATGGCGCTGTTGAACTCAATGCGATAGCCGCGGTTGACCTGGACCTGTCCCTTGTCGTCGATCCAGGGCACGCGGAACATGAGCTGGCGCTCGGGCTCCACGATCCGCTCGAGGATCTTGTTTTGCTCGTACTTGGGATGGCGGTCCAGACAGGGCAGCAACGACTCAAGCACCTCGGTCACAGCCTGGTGGAACTCCGACTGCCCGGGATCCCTCTTGGTTACCATATCGATCACTCCCTGCGCGTAGGACATGTTGCCTCCTGCTATGTGGACCGCTCTGTGCAAGCGGCGAATCGGAGATGAATGCCCCATATGCTTGTAATTGTGACCCCACACACCGTGGCCGCGGCACTCTGATGATTAGATGTCGCCTGGATGGGATTCAGTCCGCATCCGCTGCGCGCTTCAAGGCATTGGCCGCCTTGACCCGTGATGTTATAGTGATCGGACCTCCGTATGATCTCGCCTCCCGCACCGTCTGCTCCAG
>Ga0265330_10002319_pt1 | contig 10445 bp, 8 predicted proteins | sample 41919metaG_FD_202083 | JGI IMG/M metagenome (GOLD analysis project Ga0265330, IMG submission 202083) | Rhizosphere microbial communities from Carex aquatilis grown in University of Washington, Seatle, WA, United States - 4-19-19 metaG | ecosystem: Host-associated > Plants > Roots > Rhizosphere >... | reverse complement strand
ACGTACAGTGGCCCACCCAGACAGCGACTTCGTTCCCCCTCTGCAATGACATGTATGAGGGCACGGTCATCAACGGGGAGGTCCCCAGCTACGCGGCGATGTCGAGCTACGATGAAGTGGAGGCAATGGCCGAAAGCGCGATCGATCACGACGGTCTTCCGACCTTCGCACTGCAAAGGATGATCACTGCTCTCAAGATGATCACCAATGGGCCGCCCGACTTGGCGGCAACCAACCACCAAATTCCTTTCGCCGCCAGTCCCGACCTCTGCCTTTCGCTCAATGCCACGCAAACAACGAACGTCGTTCTAGAGAAGTGTTCATCGGGAAGTTCCAACCTCAATTGGAGCTACAACCGTTCGACAGGCAGAATCAAGAATCAGAACACCGGACTGTGCGTCAGTGCATCGGCAGCCCCGGGCGTCTCTACTGACACGGCGCTTGGAATGGTGACTTGCACCGATGCCGACCCGGGTAGCCCATCGGTCAGCAGCGACGAGATGCAGATCTGGAATTGGAACCCCGATACTGGCGTTATCAAGAATCCGCTCGGCTCGGTTTTGCGGGTCAGCGATACCACGAGCCCCGTGATCTCGGTTTGGGCAAACCTGCCCGAGGACGACAAGTGGCGCCTCGATCAGCAGATCTGGACCAATGGCCTCTCTTCTCCCTATTCTTCTTCTGCCTGCACCGGGGCCATCTGCGTCCAGCCAGTACTCGATGCCTGGCACCAGGGACCTATCGGCACCACGGGCCAAGTCTACCCGCAGGATTTCAGCATCTTCACCTACTTGGAGGCCGACAATTTGTGGGACGTAACCGGGCCGGTGGCGACCCACGGCGGTGGCCCCTACGATCACGGAGATCACAGCGCCTACGAGCTCGGCAGCCCCTACGATTTCGACTACGGCTACGATTGGCCGAGCGGAGGCATCTCTGCGCAGAATTTCAGCTTCAACGGGCAGGCCAAGAAGCCCATTGGGCTGATTGACGGTATCGGCACGTTGTATCTGACCAACGGCACAATCGTTGGCGCCGCGTATACCGGGCCATACCGAAGCGGAAGCATACCTTCCACCGTGAGCCAGCAGGTGGTGAAGACACAGACCGACACGGACCCAATCAACTTCGAGATAGCCTTCAGCAAGCTTCGGAAGATGTCCTCGGCACTCAAGAACTACACGCCGAATGGCAAGGTTACGACGGCCAATGGAAACATGACTCTCTCCTACACTGGCAACGCCGATCCCGTGGTCTTCTCAGTCAACGGTGCGGATTTCTCCAACATTTACTCGATCACGTTCAATGTCCCGTTCGGCCGGACCATTTTGACAAACGTCAGCGGCACGTCATTTTCCATCAAGTACGCGGGAATTAGCGGCCCGGTGGCTCCATCCAACATGCTCTGGAATCTACCTGATACCCTGTATTTCGAGACCGATTCCGTCACCCTGCCAGGCTCGATCCTCGCGCCCCAGGCTACGGCGCTATTGAATCAGGGCGCACTGAACGGAACTCTGGTCGCTTGGGCAGTGACTGCACCGAGCTTCGAGTTCCATTGGTACCCATTCAAGAACAACAAGATAGTGGTCCCGCAATAGTAGGCCACCGACCCTGTCTGTTCCGCTCGTTGCAAAGGCGCCCCCGGTTTTTCCAGGGGCGCCTGACCATGTTCCTCCGAAGGTCAGGTCGGATCGCTCGCCTTGTGCAGGGCCTCGGCTTGGAAGTGAGCGCGCAGGCTTTCGATGACCTCGGTGAGATCGCCATCAAGAATCGCCGGCAGGTTGTGGCGGGTCAGCCCGATGCGGTGGTCGGTCAATCGATCCTGCGGAAAATTGTAGGTTCGGATCTTCTCCGAACGATCGCCACTGCCGATCTGGCTGCGCCGGTTGTCGCGCTCGGCGGCATCGCGCTTTTCGCGTTCAATATCGTAAAGGCGCGAGCGCAAGAGCTTCATGGCCATGGCCTTGTTCTTGTGCTGGCTCTTTTCCTGCTGGCAGTGCACGAAAAGCCCGCTCGGAATGTGGTGAATGCGCACGGCCGAGTCGGTGGTGTTGACCGATTGTCCGCCTGGCCCCCCCGATCGCATGACCTCGATCTTGAGATCCTTGGGGTCGATGTTGATGTCGACGTCTTCCACTTCGGGCATGACCGCCACGGTCGCGGTCGAGGTGTGGATGCGGCCTTGCGCCTCGGTCACCGGCACGCGCTGCACGCGGTGCACGCCTGATTCGTACTTGAGCTGCGAATAGGCGCCCCGGCCTTCAATGTTGGACACCACTTCCTTGATCCCGCCCGCTGAGGCGCTCGACATTGAGACCACTTCGACCTTCCAGCGCAGGCGCTCGGCGAAACGCGTGTACATACGATACAGGTTGGCCGCGAACAGGGCCGCCTCCTCGCCGCCGGTGCCCGCCCGAATTTCGAGCAGGATGTTCTTGTCGTCGTTGGGATCCTTGGGCAGCAGAAGAAACGTCAGCCGTTCCTCAAGTCGGCCCTGCTCAACCAAAAGCTCGCCCTCTTCGGCGTGGGCCAGCTCGCGCATTTCTGGATCTTTTTGCAGCTCGCGCGCTTCGGCCATGCGCTGGCTGACATCGCGGTGAACGCGAAACGTCTCGACCAGTTCGCGCAGGTCAGAGTGCTCCTTGGCAAGCCTCTGCATGACCTGCGTCTGCGCAAGCACCTCGGGATCGGAAAGCTTGGCGGTGAGTTCCTCGAAACGGTTCTCGACGGCCGACAGCTTTCCGAGGAGCAGTTCGTCCAGCATGGTTGGGGCACGGCCAGGGCGAAGCCCGACCTGCGCAGGTTGGCCTTACGAAGCGGCCGGCTCTGGCGGTGTCGTCTTCTTGCCGTACTTCTTGTTGAAGCGTTCGATACGGCCGCCGGTATCGAGGAACTTCTGCTTGCCCGTGTAGAACGGGTGGCAATTTGAGCAGATGTCCACCATGAACGATCCGCGGGTGGAATACGTCTCCACCGTGTGTCCGCAGGCACACTTGATGGTGGCAGGCTTATAGGCCGGGTGAATCCCCTTCTTCGGCATGACGAGCAACCTTCCTTGGAGCCGGGGTTTATAATCGCCCGCAAGCGCCAGAGCAAGCAGCAATGCACAAGGCAGCTTCGCGACGCGGTGCTCTTTTGCGATACGTCATGTTGTTTGGTAGGCCACTGGCGCGGGTGCGCCCCTGCCATGTATAGTCTGCCGCGCATGGCCGAAAAATCTCTACCCGACCGGGGGATTCGCCACTCGGCTGTCTACAGCTACCTGCGACCCATTCTTGTGGGCCGGCGGGTGTTGGAGCTTGGCTGCGGTACAGGCGAAAGCGCTGCTCACCTCGCCCGCCTGGGCGCACGAAGCGTCGTCGGTGCCGACGACTCAGGGGCGGTCGCTCAGGCGCGCACTCGGCAGAATCAAGGCAATCTGAGCTTCCTCACCCTCACGGCGGCATCACTCGAACAAACCGGCCCGTTCGATGTGGTTCTGATTCCGGAGGCTGCGGAGATTCTGCTCGGCCGCGCATCTCTCACCTTGCCCGCGGTGCTGAAACTGGTGGCGCCGGGCGGGCGCCTGGTCTGTGTGGTGCCGAATGGCGACCGACCCGGTGGAAGCGCGGCCGGCCTTTCTTACTTCGACGTCGTGGACCGGCTCAGCCCGCATTTTCCCAAGGTCCGCATGTTTGGGCAGACGCCGTTTGCGGCCTGGGGAATTGCGGAATTCGACGAAGCCCCGGCCGAGCTGCGGGTCGAGTCTGACCTGGCCCAGGCTGAGGGCGAGGAGGCCAGCCACTACCTCGCGCTCTGTGGCCACGACGAGCCTTTGAGCCTGGGCTACGCCCTGGTCCAGATCCCGCCGCGCGCACCTGAGGCTTCGGCGGTGGAAAAACCGGCGCCCGAGCCGCGCGCGCAAGCCGAGGCTTCTGATGCGGCCCTGGCCGAGTTGCGCCGCAGTCTGGCCGAAGCGCAGGGCCAGGCCGAGGGTCTGGTGCGCGTGTCGCGCGCGCAGAGCGAAGAGATTGAAGAGCTGCGCGGTCGCGTGCGACGCACGGCCGAGGCGCGCGCGGAACTCGACCAAGAGGTGCAGCGACTGCGGCGGGCTTTGCTGGAGGCCGACGAGTCGGTGGTCAACCTCACCCGAAAGACCACGGACGAGATGACGGTGCTGGCCCAGCGTCTGACCGCCGGGCTGCGGCCGAGCGAGCCGACACCGGCGCCTGCGCTGACCGAGGAACTCAAGCGCCGCGAAGCCGAGCTGGCCCGACGCGAATCGGCTGTTTCAGAGCGTGACGATCGTATCGCGGCTCTCGAAGCGGCCAGGCAGGAAGCGATCTGGCGCGCCGACGCGGCCGAAGACGGGCTCGGCCGCCTGCGCGCCGAGATGGTCGAGCTTCGGCGCGTGCCGCCGGCAACCGGACCGACCCGCGACGAATTGCTCGCCACCCTGAAGGTGCGCGAGCAGGCGCTCGAAGAGTTTCAGCGGGCAGCGGCGGCACACCTTGATGAGGCGGGCCGGCAGCGCGAGGCCCTGAACGAACAGTCGAGTCTGGTGGCCGAATTGGAGGAAGATCTGGCCACGGCGGAGAAGCGCCTCGCCGAAGCGCTCGAAGAGGCGGTGCGGTTGCGTCGCTCGGTGGTCGAGGTGGAAGAGGCCGATCGCCAACGCCGTTCGCGTCTGGCCGAGCTTGAGGGCGTGATGCTGCGGCTTCGGCATGGCGAGGCCGAGACCAAGGCGCAGGCGCAGGACGAGGCTGCGCAGGCGCAGAAGCGTATTGCCGATCTGGAGATGCAGGCGGTTGATCTGCGCACCCAATTGGGCGAGACGGAGCGCCGTTTGGCGGATTCACTGCGCCTGCGCGACGACACCGAGCGGGCTCGCAAGCAAACCTTCACCCGGGTCGAGGAGATGGAGGCTGGGTTGCAGGCGAGCGCAGCCCGTGTATCCGAATTGGAGATCGCGTTGCAGGCGAGCGTGGCGCGCGTGTCCGAGCTGGAAATCGCGTTGCAGGCGAGCGTGGCGCGCGCGTCCGAGTTGGAAACCACGTTGCAGGCGAGCGTGGCACCCGTGTCCGAGCTGGAAACCGCATTGCAGACAAGCGTGGCACGCGTGTCCGAGCTGGAAATCGCGTTGCAGGCGAGCGTGGCGCGCGTGTCCGAATTGGAAATCGCGTTGCAAGTCGCGCAGGTGGTTTCGACCAGCGCGGCCCAGCTTGAGGGCAGGCTAGCCATCGCCGAATCAGCAGCCGCTCAGATTGACGATTTGCAGGCGCGCTTGAAAACCGCCGAAGCAGCGGCAGCGCGGGTTGGCGAGATGGAAGCGCTGCTGCGAATTGCGGATTCCAAGATGGTCCGTCTGGCCCAGCTGGAAGTGCAGAATCAAGTCGCCGAAGAGGCGGCGGCCAAGCTGGCCGAATTGCGCGCCGAGGCGCCGGACCCCGAAGAGGTCTTCGAGCGCCTGGGTTTTCTGGAAAGCCAGCATGATGCGGCAATGCTTGCGGCGGCGCGGGTTCCCAGTCTGGAAGCGGAGTTAGCGATGGCCAATGCCTGCATCGCGGAGTTGCGCGCCCGTCTCGCCGGCAATTCCTAGTGCATTTCTGGGGTAAGGGATATCCCCACACGTGATTCGGATGGCGCGAGAAAGCGGATGCCGGCGGGGTGGCGTCTGCTATCTTGAAATTGCGAATGAGCGGGCCGACGGATTTGCTGATGTTTGCGCATTTGTTGCGCCAGCCAGATCACGATCTGGATCTCGAAAGTACAGCCCTTCTGCTCAGCGAACCTGAGTACCCGGGCCTGGACATTCCGGGGTTCCTTTCCAAGCTGGACGTGATGGGCGAGCTCGCGCGCATTCGGCTGGAGACCGAGCGTCGCTGCGGGCCGGCTGCGGCCGACCGTGTGCTGCCCATCCTGCGACTGCTCTACAGTGAGTTGGGCTTTCAGGGCAACGTGGGCGATTACTACGATCCACGCAACAGCTTCCTCAACGAGGTGATCGATCGGCGCACCGGCAATCCGATTTCGCTGGCCATCGTGCTCATGGCCGTGTGTCGGCGCGCAGGCGTGGAGACCTTCGGCATCTCGTTCCCAGGCCATTTCTTGGTGGGGGCGCGGCGGCGCGACAGCAGCTTGGCCGTGGTGGACCCGTTCGACGGGCGCATGGTCAGGTGGGCCGAGTTACGCGCGCTCTACGAATCTGCGACCGGCGATCCAAGCGACATCGACGATCGCTACCTGGTGCCGGCGGCGCGGCGACAGATTCTGGTGCGCATGCTCAACAACCTGCGCGCCATCTACGAGGTGCGGGGTGATCAGCGGCGCCTGCGCTTCGTGCTCGAACGCATGTCGGTGCTGAGTCCGTCCGAGGAAGTGAAGAGCCGCCTCAACGCCCTGGTCGCCGACGTGACCATCGCGCCTCGGGTCAGTGTGAACTAGCGTCTGGTAGTTGACTCCGGCGGCGCAACGGTCGACCGTAGTGGCGTCTTCTATGCGGTTCACCTCACTTGCAGCGCTGTTGATTCTCCTGCCTTCGCTGGCGAGAGCGCAGATTTTGAATTCGGAAAACGAGCCTATCGCTGCGATGCCCGACGGATTCGGGCTGCACTACACGATTGAACGCATCGAGGTGCGCGGCAATCACAAGACCCGCACCGAGCTCATCTTGCGCGAGGTCGTCCTGGCGCCCGGGGACACGGTGACGGCCGATGATGCCCGGGTCGAGCGGGCACGTCTGCGCTTGCTGGCGCTGGGTTACTTCGTCGACGTGCGCCTGTCCATGATCAAGGGCGAACGCCGCGGGTTTGCGGTGCTGGTCATCGAGGTCGAGGAGCGCGGCACCATCATCCTCAACGCCATCCACCTCGGCACCAGCGAGGCCACGAGTTTGTGGGGCGGGCTGGATGTAGCCGAGCGCAATTTTCTCGGCCGCGGATTGTCGCTGGGTGCGGGCTTTGTCAGCTCGACCCGGCCCAAGGTCGACGGCGCCGAGCCGGCGTTGGGCCTTTCCCTGCGCATGGCCGGCCCTCCGCGTTTGCACGGCTTGTTGCTTTCGGGAAGCGCGCTCTTCTCGCGGGGCAGCGAATTTTTCCGCAGCCAGGGCGCTGCGAGCGAGCCCGATCCCGCTGATTTCGTGGCGGTGAATGTCAGGCGCGCGGGCGGCGTGCTGGGCGCAGGCGCGGTGCTGTCGCGCACGGCCTATCTGCTGGCCGAGGGGCGCTTTGAGATGGTTCGTGCCGAATGGCCGACACTGCGCGACCGCGATCTTGGCCAGGGTGCAAGTCAACCGATCGCCTTTCTGGTACGCGAGGGTTCGAGCCGGCTGGGATCGCTGGCCTTGACCCTCGATCTCGATTCCCGCACGGATCCGGTTCTGCCGCGCGCCGGCCGACACCTGGTCGTGTCGCTGGAGGCGGCTACGCCCGCCTGCGCCTCGCAGTACACCTACCTCAAGGCAACCGCGCAAGGCTCGCTCTACTTTCCCTTGGGCATCGGTCATATCATCGGCGTGCATGGCCTGCTCGGAGGTCTGCTGGGGGACGCGCCGTATTTCGATCGTTTCTTTGTCGGCGATTTGAACCTGCTCTTGCCCCCGCGCGCATATGGCATCAATTTTTCGACCCAGCCTTCGCGCAATTTCCTCGGCACGGCCGTGGCTGACCATCGCTACGACAAGCTGGCGGGCCGCCTGCTGATCGAGTACGCAGTGCCCCTGTGGCGGCGGCACAGCCTCCTGTACCGTGGCGATGCCTTTGTCGCCTTTGGCGTGTTCGCTCTGACCAATCCCGATGATCTGGGCCGTTCAGGCGCCAGCCCGGGTCAGCGCCTTCCGGCCGATCTGACCGCCGATCTGGGACTGCGCCTCGACACGTACATCGGCATTTTCACACTCTCGGTGGCCAACGCCCTTGGCCGGCTGCCTCTGTGATGTGGTACCGCAGGTGTCTTCCGGCTTTCACCGCGCTGGCCCTCGCGGTCGCGCAGGCCACGCCTGCGCACGCGCAGGAACCCGAAGAGCGCAAGACTGGAATCAACCGCCGCGACGGACATCTGCTGGTCAGCCTGGGATTGCAGGATTTGTTCAAGGCACAGGACACGCAACGACTGCTGTCGGGGTTCACCAGCCGCGTGCTGGTGCGGATCGCGATTCTGCGACTTGACCAGTCTGAGCCAGTGGCGCAGGCCATGCGGCAGACCGAAATCGTCTACGACCTTTGGGACGAGAAGTTCCGCATGCGCCGATTCGAGGCTGGCGGAAAAGTCGAAACCCGCGAAGTGGGAAACGTGACCGAGGCCATCGATCTGGCCACTGTGCTTGCTGGCTTTCCCGTGGCCGAGATCGACCGGCTTGAACCCGGGGCGAGCTACCGGCTGAGTGTGCGCGCTGATCTCAACCCCATCTCGCAAGAACTGCTGGCCGACGTGCGGCGCTGGCTGGCGCGACCCTCGGCGCGCAGTCGCACGGGATCGGGGGACAGCTTCTTCGGCTCGTTCGTCAGCATCTTCGTCAATCCCCGCATCGACGACAGCGAGCGCCAGCTTCGTCTGGTTTCTCCCCCGTGGGTGGAGCCGCCGCGATGAAGCTGCCGGGACGATTCGAGTGGAAGATTCTGGGTGCCATGCTGGCCGTGGCTTTGCTGGCCGTGGCCTTGTCAGCCTACGCGCTCAATTTCATGGTGCGGCGTTTTGCGGATTTTTCGCTTGAACATGACGCCCGCATGGCGGGGTCTTCGGCGCGCGCCGCCGAGGTGTTTCGTTCCTACTTCGCTGATCGCAAGGACGAGTTTCGCCGTCGCGCGCACGCGATCGCCGCGGACCCGCCTGATCGCATGGCCGATCTGGCGCAGGTTGAAGGCCTGCTGCGTGCGCAATTGTTGGTCGGCACCGAAGTGGTCGACACCTGGGAAGCGCCGGCCGAGACCCTGGGCCGGTCGCGCGAGGCGCCGCCCATCTTGGTGGCCCTGCCCGCGGCCGAGGGCGATTCGCCCCGCGCCTTGGATCTGGTCTTCGGAATCCCGGCGCAGATGTACCAGGATTTCCTGGCCCTGCGTGCGGCGATTGAACAGGAACAGCAGATCGATCGCGTGTACGTGCTTCTGCTGCCGCGCTTTCTGCGCCAGTACCTGATCCTGGTTCTCGTCATCTTGGCCGTGGCGCCGTTGGTGGGCTGGCTGGTCGCGCGGCGGGTGACCAAGCGGGTCGCGCGTCTGCACAAGGCGGCGCGGGCTGTCGGGGCCGGCAATCTGTCGGTGCGCCTGCATCCCAAGGGCAAGGACGAACTCGATGAGCTGGGGCGCGCGTTTGATCGCATGGTGGCCGAGCTGGGTCAGGCACGCTCGCGGCTGGAATACCTGCAGAAGGTGTCGGCCTGGCAAGAGGTCGCGCGCCGGCTGGCGCATGAGATCAAGAACCCGCTCATGCCCATCCAGCTTGCGGTACAGGAAGTCGCCTCGAAATACTCAGGCAACGATCCTGCGTACCGGCGTTTGCTCGATACCGCCACCGAGATCCTGCGCGAAGAGATCACGGGACTGCGCCGGTTGGTCGAAGATTTTTCGGCCTTTGCCAAGCTGCCCAAGGTGGAGCCGACGCCGCTCGACCTCGTGTCCCTGGTCGAAGACATCGTGCGCCTGCAGCCCGAGTGGCAGCCCTCGGTGAAGGTGCAACCGAGCGAGCCGGTGCTCGCACCCTGTGACAAGCTGCTGTTTCGCCGCGTGATCGCCAACCTGGTCGAAAACGCCTTGCAGGCAGCCAGTGCGGCCGGCCGCGAGCCCCGGGTGGTCATTCGGGTCGAGCGACGCCCCGACCGCCAGCGCGCCGCGATCCTGGTCGATGACAACGGTCCCGGTGTCCCCGAGGCGAAGCGGGAACAGGTCTTCGATCCCTACGTCACTTTCCGGCCGGGAGGCACCGGGTTGGGGCTGGCCATCGTACGCAAGATCGTGATTGATCACGGAGGCGACGTTTCGGCAAGCGAGGCGCCAGCGCCCCTGGGCGGCGCGCGCTTCGTGGTCGAGCTGCCGTGCTGAGGGCTACGCCGCCGGCCGCCGCGGGAGCAGGAGCTGGATGCGATCCTTGATCGCCAGCTTCTCCTTTTTCAGGCGAGCGCGCTCAGCCTGTTCCGCGACAGTCAGCGACAGGTGGCGATCCAACGTCGCCAGCCTGGCTTCCAGCTCTTTGTGTTGGTTTCGAAGTGCTTCCAGACCCTCTACCGATTCCGTGTCGTTCGTGCGGACGGCGTTCTCCTGCATGCGATCCCCTTGCTGGTAAGAGCCGGCGAAGTACAAGCACTAGCCTAAGCCCAAGCGAAGGCGCCGTCAAAACCTGACCAGCATGAATTTCAAGTGGCGGGGTGCGGTGTGGGCGTCAGGGGCCGTGGGCGGCGGCGCAGCCATGCGCTATGGTTCCCCAAAAGTTGACGGCCATTAATAGCGGACAGGACCGCATAGGCGCCCACG
>Ga0265330_10002318_pt1 | contig 10445 bp, 13 predicted proteins | sample 41919metaG_FD_202083 | JGI IMG/M metagenome (GOLD analysis project Ga0265330, IMG submission 202083) | Rhizosphere microbial communities from Carex aquatilis grown in University of Washington, Seatle, WA, United States - 4-19-19 metaG | ecosystem: Host-associated > Plants > Roots > Rhizosphere... | reverse complement strand
GTCGCCCGGAGCCTTCTTCGTGAAGTCCCACTTCATCCAGGTCGGGAAGCCGGCGCCTCCGCGGCCGCGGAGGCCGGAGAGCTTCAGCTCGCCCACGACGTCGTCGGGCTTCATCTTGAAGAGGGCGCGCTCGAGGCCCGAGTAGCCGTCGCGCGCGACGTATTCGTCGATGTTCTCCGGATTGATGACGCCGCAGTTGCGTAGGACGACGCGGAATTGCTTCTGGTAGAACTCGATGTCCTCGATCTTGACGGTATCGGCGGACTTCGCGTCCTTCTTGTACAGGAGGCGCTTGACCTCGCGGCCCTTGACGACCTGCTCGGCTATGATCTCCTTGGCGTCCTCAGGCTTCACTTCGACGTAGAAGGACTCCTGGGGCAGGACCTTGACGATCGGGCCCTTCTCGCAGAAGCCGAAGCAGCCCGTCTTCACGATCTGCACTTCGTCCTTGACGCCCTGCGCCTCGGCCTCGCGCTGAAGGGCATCGTAGATCTCGATGCTCTTGCTCGACTCGCAGGCTGTGCCGGCGCAGACGAGAATGAAATTCTTATAAGCCATCTCTTCCTCCGCCTTACTTCTTCATGATGTCGGCCGCGGGCCGATCCAGGATGTGATCGTCGAGGAGCTTGTGCTCGACGAGGTGCTTCTTCACCAGCTCCTTCGAGAAGTCGGCGGTCATCTTCCCGTAGATGACGGTGGGCATGCCCGGGACGGCCACTTCGACGGTGGGCTCGACGTAGCAGAGCCCCATGCAGCCGGTTTGCCGGATGACCACCTGATCCCCGAGGCCCGCCTCGTTGACGGCGGCCACGACGGCGTCGAAGGTCTGCTTCGCGCCGGCGGCGATCCCGCAGGTGCCCATGCCCACGATCACCTGTATCTCCTTGCCCTCGACCTCGCGGCGGGTCAAGTCCTGCTTCTTGTCCTCGCGGAGCTTACGAAGCTGCTCTAGCGTCATCTTCGCCATATATCCTTCTCCTTTCTCTACTCGTCGCTTTCCATCGAAACCAGATAGTCCTTGAGGAGGGCCAGGGACGATGCCCGCTCGAGTCCTCCCACCGCTTCGGCCAACTCGCTCCGCTTCAGCTCATACGAGCCATGCGGGCCCGAACGCCGTACGATCATCTCATGGCCGCCCGGGAGGCAGAAAAGGCCGAAGACCAGGGACGGAACATCCCCGACCGGGGGACTGTCCACGCTCGCCGAGGGAAAGTCGAATTCGACTTTCGTGCCCGCGCCCTTTTCGGACTCCAGCGTCCACTCCCCGCCTGCGAGCTCTATCGCCTCGGCCAGGAAGGGCAGCCCGAGGCCTACCTTCCGCTTCGCGTGCTTGGTCCCGTCCGTATAGAAGGGATCCAGGGCGCGCGCCTTCTCTTCCGCCGTCATCCCGCGGCCATTGTCGCGAATGGCCACCCGAAAGCCGGCCTCCGTCTCATCCAGGCCTACGACCACCTCGCTCGAGCCCGCCTCGACCGCGTTCTGCGCGATATCGAGGACGTAGTCGACGAGGGCGTAGTGCATAGCATATCTTTCCCGCGCGTCCTACTTGTTCCGGTATTTCGCGATGATCTCGGGAAGCTGGTCCTTGGTGACCTTGCCGAAGACCTCGTTGCCGATCATGAGGACGGGCGCGAGGCCGCAGCAGCCCAGGCAGCGCACCTCGTCGATGCTGAAGAGCCCGTCGTCGGTCACTTCCTCGCCCTTGATGCTGAGGATGGACTGCGCCTCGTCTATGAGGTCCTGCGCCCCCTTCAGGTAGCAGGCCGTGCCGAGGCAAATCGCGAGTCTGTGCTTCCCGGGCATCGTCGTCTTGAAGTAGTGGTAAAACGTGATGACGCCGTAGATCTTCGCGAGCGGAAGGCCCACGATTCGCGAGAGCTTTTCGGCGGCTTCACGCGGAATGAAGGCGAACTCCTCTTGAATGCGGTGAAGCATCATGATGAGGCTGCCCGGCTTGTCCTTCCACTCATCAATAAAATCAGCGAGTTCCTTCGAGAACTCTATCTGAGCCGTCTGCATCCAAAAACCCCCATAGATAAAAAAATATCGATAAAAGGTCGTCGATATTATAGGGAAATCGACCTTGAGTGACAAGAGAGCGCAGCGTCTGCAATGCTCTGCTCCTTACCGCACAGGGCTATCCCGTATATACTAGGCTCGTGAACAATAAAAAATTACTCCTCGTGGCGCTATCGGCCACGTTCATCGCGATAGGACTCGCGAATGCCTCGGCCCAAGATTCAGCCGCGTCCGATGAATTCAACTATAGCGGATCGGGTGCCGTATTGCTGCAAGGGCCCTGGGAACGCTTCGCCGGCATAGTGCCGCTAGACTCCTCGACAGCGACGTCGAGCGAAAAAATCAAGCTTTCCCTGCGTCCCCAAACGCCCGATTTCGGAGCGAAGATCCCCGAGGCGACGACCTACCGCATCACGATTCGGATAGCGGCAGGCGATCCCGCCCGCCGCGTGGGCCTCTGCATCCCCGCCCTCGTGGGAGTCGCGGCCGTCTACGCCAACGGCGAGCTCCTCTACGACAAGGGCCGGGACCCCGCCGCGCCGCCGCTCCTCCTCTTCGACGCGCCGAGCGGCAAAGCGTCCATAGCCCTAAGGCTCGATTCGGGCAGCTGCCCCCTCAACGCGGCTTCTTCCTTCCCCTCTTTCATCCTCTTCGGCGACGCGGAATCGATCAGCAGGGCACAACTCGTGGAGGGAACCGCGGCCGCCTTCCTGGACGGCTTCCTCGTCCTCCTCTGCCTCTTCGTCTTCGTACTCTTCCTCTTCTGGAAAAGGAGCCGCGAGTTCCTCGCCTTCTCGGTCTTCCTCCTCGTGGCCGGCGCCTCCAACCTCTTCCCGCACGGCGCCCTCTTCACGTACGTGCATGCATCTCTACGGCTGCTGGAGGTCTTGCGCCTCGGCTTCCTCGACTTGCAGCTCATCGCCATCGCCTTCCTGATCCACAGCCTCTATCGGACCCGGATCCGGACCGCCGTCGCCGCCCCGTTCTACGCGCTCCCGGCCGCCTTGGCGGTCGCTACCGCCTGCGCCTACGCCCTGTCGGAAGCCGGCATGGCGAAAGCCGCCCTGCTCTCGCCGCTCTACGCCGTCACGGAAATCTACGCCGCCCTCCTCTGCCTCGCGGTATCGGCCTTCCTCGCGAACCTCGCCGCGAAGGGCGAAGGCAAGGCGCGTTGGCTGACGCCGGCCTTTCTCGTCCTCCTCGCGTCATCGGCCCTGGGCCGCTTCGGGCCCGATTCGGCATGGATCACCTACCTCGCCCCCTACGCGGGCGCCGTGGTCTTCTCGAGCCTCGTCTTCCTCATGCTGGTCAAGAAAGTGGCCGACACCTTCGAGTCCACCGAGACCCTGACCGACTACGTCGCCTCGGTTTCCCGCGCGGTTAAGAGCTTCATTCCGAGGGAATTCCTCGAGCACCTCGAGAAGACAGACCTCGTCGATCTCCGCCTCGGCGACCACGCGAAGAAGGAGATGACCATCTTCTTCTCGGACATCCGCGCCTTCACCCAGCTCTCTGAAGGGCTTACCGTAGAGGAGAATTTCGCCTTCATCAACTCGTACCTCTCGCGCGTCGTGCCCATCATCAAGGAGAACGGCGGCTTCGTGGACAAGTACGTCGGCGACGGGATCATGGCCCTCTTCCCCGGACCCAAGGGTCCCGACGAGGCGATACGCGCGGCCATAGCCATGCAGTCGAAGATGGTCGAGTACAACCGCCATCGCGCCACGGCGGGCTACAAGCCGATATCGATGGGAGTCGGCGTGCACACGGGCGACCTCATGCTCGGCGTCGTCGGCGTCGAGGACCGCATGGAGAACACGGTAATCTCGGACGCCGTCAACCTGAGCTCCCGCCTCCAGGCCATCACCAAGGCCTTCAACATCAGCCTCGCGATTTCGGAAAAGTCGTTCAAGGACCTCGAGGACCCGGGAGACTACAAATACCGCTTCATCGGCAAGGTCAAGGTGAAGGGCAAGGCGGCGCCGATCTCCGTCTTCGAGATCTTCGACGGCATCGAGCCCGACCTCTTCGAGCGCAAGATGAAGGCCAACATGTTCTTCGAGCAGGGCATGCTCTCGTACTACCAGAAGGACTTCGCCGGCGCGATGTACTACTTCAAGCGCGTCCTCGAGATCATACCCGAGGACGGCGCGGCCGGGTTCTACCTGGACAACTGCATGAGCAAGGCGACGCTGTAGGCATGAAAGGCCGATCCGCTGGCGAAGGGCTGTCCTTCGGAGTCTCCCTGGTCCGCATGATGGAGTTCGCCTGGGCCCTGATCGAGCCGGAGAAGGGGCGCTTCGACTTCCGCCTCTTCGACCGGGCGATCGGAATCCTCGCCGAGCGCGGCATCGACGTCATCCTCGGCACGCCTACCGCCACCTTCCCCGCCTGGCTCCTCGACGAAGGAGAAGTGCTGCAAGTGTCGCGGAGCGGCCGTCCCCGCGACTTCGGCTCGAGGCGGATGGGCTGCTTCAACAGCCCGGCCTACCGCGAGGCATCGCGCCGCGTCGCCCTGGCCTGCGCCCGCCATTTCGGCGGGGACGAGCGCGTGGTCGGCTGGCAGGTCGACAACGAGATCGGTACCGAGGGTTCGGACATCTGCGTCTGCGATAATTGCCGCGCCGCCTGGCAGGCCTGGCTCGAGCGCCGCTACGGGAGCGTCGGGGCGATGAACGCCGAGTGGGGCAGCCTGTTCTGGGGCGCGAGCTTCTCGCGCTGGGACCAGGTGCCCGTGCCCCGGGATCAAGTCGCGACCGGCTTCAATCCCGGCCTCCTCCTGGACTATGCCCGCTTCTCCTCTGACTCGGCCGCGTCCTTCGTCGAAGAGCAGGAATACGGCCGAGAGGCTCCCCGGGCTCTTCGCCGAGATGGCGGGAATCCGCGTACCCCGCTTCGAGTCGCTGAACGAGGGAAGGGCGAAGATACGGATCGGCCTCCTCCCGGCCAAGGGCCTGGTCTGGGCCGACATAATCGAGCTCGAGGGCGCGAAGGCCGCGGCATGGGGGTCGAGGTGGTAGAAAGAAGGACAGTGGACGGGGGGACCGTGAAGGTCGTCCTCAACCACAACGCGAGGAGCGTTCGCGCCCTCGGCAGGCGGATCGGGCCCTACGGCTGGGCGGTGATCGGATGAGCGGCGTGGACAAGAAGGGCGGGGAGTCCGCCGCGACGCTCAACGCGCGCGGCATGGACTTCACCGCGGCCGAGCGCTACGACGAGGCGATCGCCGCCTTCGACCGCGCGATCGAGCTGGAAGGGAGCAACCCGGGCCTCTTCTTCAACCGAGGAGAAGCATATCGCCGCGCGGGCCGCGCGGCCGAGGCCAAGACCGACCTGGAGGCGGCCCTCGCCATTGAAGGCGAGTCCGCGGACCTCCTCCTCGCACTCGGCCTGGTCGCCTACGAGGCCGACGACTTCGAGGAGGCGGCGTCGCGCTACGAGCGGGCCATCGCCCTGAAGGACGACTTTCCCGAAGCCTGGAACGATCTCGGCGTCGTCGAGTTCCGCCGCGCGGCATACCGGAGAGCCCGCGTCGATTTCGAGAAGGCGGTCGCCCTCGATCCGGGCTACCTCGACGCCTGGCTCAACCTCGCCGACGCCTACGACGAGCTCGACCTGGCACGCGAGAAGCGAAGCGCCATGGCGAGGATACATGAGCTGGGCGGCAGGCTGGAGAAGGACGAGTAGTTCGGGGCGACCGCTCGGTCGGCCCGCGCAGCCGTGCGGCTTGCCCGCGGCCCGTGCGGGCGGTATTTTATAGGTATGACTCAGGGCCGCCCGATCGGGGACCCGAGGCCTACGCCGCTCCGTAGGGAGGGCGGGAAAGAAGCCTCGATTAAAGTCGGGGCTCCTCGCTTAAGTGGAGGAAAGCCATGGACAATTTCTTCAGGAATCAGGGCTGCAACGGTTCTCTCGACGACCTGGCGGAGGCCGCTCGCGATTTCGGCCGCCATATGGGCCTGATGGGCAGAAGCTTCGGCCACGAGATGGGCAGGATGTGGGGAGAGTACGGCGAAGGCCGCGGCGGCGCGGGTTATTGCCGCCCGACTCGCGACGGACGCCCCGAGCGCTTCGCCGATTATTTCTATCCCCCCATGCACGCCTATAACGACGACGAGGGCGGGCTGGTCATGGAATTCGCCCTCGCGGGCTACGACGAGTCCGGCGTATCGATCGTCTTCCGGGGCGATTACCTCGTCCTGAACGCGAAAACCAAAGCGGATGCGAATCAAAGCGAGCGCGGCGGCTTCGGGACCAAGGACATCTCTCGCCAGAAATATCGCGTTCCCGCCGACGCCTACGAGCAGGGGCGGGCGAAAGCCGTATTCAAGAACGGCGTCCTGACGGTGACGATACCGGCCAAGGACGTCGAATCGGTGAGGATCGACATAGTCAAGGAAGGCAACTAGACCCTCTCGCTCCGCTCCCGTATTTAGAACGCACGAGGGCCGCTCCTCCCGGGCGGCCCTTTTTAACTTGCTAGACGCGGCGAAGGCGACTAAATTCAAAACTATGAACCGCGTCCGGGCGAACGACCGCCGGGCGCCGACGCGCAGGCGCCGCTCCTTTCGGGGGAGGGCGCGGGAGGACTTATGAAAGGTAATCGGATGTATGTCGATATCGGCTCGATCCTCGACGAAGTATTCGACGCCGCCAAGACTTTCGGGGAAAATTTCCACACTATGGGCGACAAGATGGGCCACGGCCCGAACTTCAACGTCCACGTGAATACAGGGGGCGGAGCGCCCGGCGCCGCGGGCTCGAAGCCCTGGTTCGACTCCGCCCAGGACGAGAACGCGGATTACTATCCCGGCTATTCCTACCCGCCGATGAACATCTACCTCACGAGCGAGCGAGGCATGGTATTCGAGTTCGCCCTCGCCGGTTTCGACGAGAAGGACATCTCCCTCACCTTCCAGGGCGATTACATGGTGTTCTCCGCCAAGATCGGACTCGACGAGATTCCCGTCGACGACGTGCGCTATTTCAAGCGCAGGCTCAAGCTCAAGGACGTCGAGAAGCAGAAGTACTACGTGCCCGCGGACAAGTTCGCCCAGGACCGCGTCCGCGCCGTCTTCCGCAACGGCATCCTCAAGGTCACCGTTCCTCCCAAGGACGAGTCGGAGGCCCCCGAGGGCATAAAGATCGAAATCCTCAAAGAGGGAGAATAATATACCTAGCGGGGCAAGAGCCCTCGATGCTGCAGGAAAGCCTGCAGCTCTTCGAGGTGCGAGGCTATCAAGAGCACGCTGTATGCGGTGAAGGCCAGGCCGAGGATGAGGGATAGATAGATCGCCGAGCCGGAAGCCAGGGGCAACATGCAGATGGAGAGGAGGATCGCCGCCGCCGGGAAAAGCCAGTCGCGTACGGCGAAGTCCTGCTTCGGCGGGGGCGTCAGCCGAAGGGTCGCCATGATGCGATCCTCGAGCGCCCTATCGGCGGCTTCGGGCCGCGGCGCGCCCCCGAGAGGCGCTTCGGCGCGGTAGGCGTCGAGGGCCCTGCGCAGGAGCTCCGCCTGCCTGGCGCAGGAAGGGCAGGTCGCGAGATGCAGCCCGAGTGCGAGGCCGGGCCCTTCTCCCGCATCCAGTTCGTCGAGCCGCTTCAAGGCCGCTTCATGTCGCATTCTCATCCTCCCACATCGATCCGAGCCGCTCCCGCAGTATCCGCTTCGCGCGGAACACGTGGGACTTAATCGTGTTCACCGGATAGCCCGTGATCTCGCTGATCTCCGTATACTTCAAGTCGTAGTAGAAATAAAGCTCGACGCAGAGGGCCTGCCGGGGCTGGAGCCCCTCAATGGCCTCGCGGACTACCTTCGCCGTCTCCCCGCGCAGATGGGCCTCGTCCGTTCCCGGAGCCGTGGAAACCAGGTTCTCGGCATCGAGGGGCACCTGCTCCCGCCTGCGCTTCTTCTCGTTGATCGCGGTATTGTACGCGATCCTGAGGAGCCAGGTCGAGAAGAGGCTCCTCCCCTTGAACGACGCAAGGGCGGTATAGGCCTTCACGAAGACGTCCTGCGTAAAATCGGCGACTTCTTCCTCGTCGCGGAAGAAGCTCATGCCCAATCGTTGAACCCGAACGCGATGGCGCCGCACCAAGAGCGCGAAGGTCTCGGTATCCCCTTCCAGGACGCGCCGGATGACCTCCTCGTCGCTAGGCTCGCGCGCCTCGCCCTCGACGCTCATGCACTATCTCGTTTCCTCCGCAGCACGAAGAACGCGAGGAAGCTGACGCCGACCGCGAAGGGAATGAGCCCTCCGAGAAGGGCATACGAAGCGCCTTCGAGGACGAGGAAAAGGACCGACAGCACCAATCCGATGCTGGCGAGCAAGAGGCCCGCGAGCAGGCAGAACAGATCGACGTCGATCTTCTTCGGCTCGTAGAGCCCGCGCTCGATGAGCCTGACCTTCTCCCGATGCGACCAGAGCAGGTAGAAAAAAGCGATCACGGCGCCCATCATGATGCCGACGATGGGTATAATCGCCACGAGTATTTGCGCAGCCGAAGGTAAAGCCATCGAAACCCTCTCCTAGCTTCCGTACGACGTATATATAGACCGACGCGGCAGCGCGAAGGTTGCAGCCGCCCGGAGTATCATTACTCGCTCGTCCCCAGCGTTCTCGTCGCCACGACGTCGATTCCCAGGCCGAGGGCGTCCGCGATAAGGACATCGCCCCGCTTAACGGGGAGGGGTGCCTCGAGGGCGTAGATCGCCGCGAGGAGCTCGCCCACGCGCTCCTTGGGAAAAGGCGCCCGGGTCCTGCAGGGAATCCGCCGGACTCCGACCGCGCCGCCGCCCGAACCGAGAGGCCCCCGTACCTTGACCGTGGCGGTAACCGTCCGCTTGGGGGCGAGGAGCTCCTCGCGGGCGTAGGCCGCGCCCCGGGGACAGCGGTTCCCGCTCACGGCGATCCCGCCTTCCGCAAGGCGCTCGACCTTCAGGCGGCATCCCATGGGACAGGTGATGCAGGTCAGTTCCTCGCTCACGACCACTCCTTCATTGTATCGAGATCTCGACCGTGGCGTCAGGCGTCCCCGCGATCGCCCCGAGCTCGGCGGCTCCGAGCGAGAGCGTGATCATCTCCGAAGGCTGGACGTGATTCTTCTTGATCGAGCAGAGGACTTTCCCGTCGATCCGCGCCTCGAGGACGGCGTCGTTCCTGACTATCATCGTGCGGAGGTAGAGCTTGTTGTCGCGGCCGGGTTCGACGCGCGAGGGCGCGACGTAGCGCACGTTGGGGCCCGCCTTCACCCGAAGCTCCCGCTTCGGCCTCTCGCCGCCGAGCCAGGCGGCGGCGAAGCGCCCGGCTCGCCTGGCCTCCTCGACGACGTAGTCGACCAAGTCGTGGACATGGAGTACGTTGCCGCAGGCGAAGACGCCGCTCACGCTCGTCATGAGGAAGGAATCCGCCCAGGGGCCGTTCGTCATCGGGTTGATCGAGACGCCCGCCATGCGTGAAAGCTCGTTCTCGGGCACGAGGCCGACCGAGAGGAGCACGGTGTCGCAGGGGATCTTGAAGGCCTTCTCCGTCATGAGGGCGCCGTTCTCGATCGGAGCCACCTCGATGCCCTCGACGCGGTCGCGGCCGAAGATGTCCGTGGTGAGGTGCGAGAGGTATAGGGGTATGCCGAAATCGCGGAGGCACTGCACGATGTTGCGCGTGAGGCCCGAAGGGTAGGGCAGTATCTCGACGACGGCGTGGACCTTGCACCCGATCCAGCTCATGCGCCTCGCCATGATGAGGCCTATGTCCCCCGAGCCGATCACGACGACGTCCCTGCCCGGCACGTAGCCCTCGACATTGACCAGGCGCTGCGCGAGGCCCGCCGTGAAGACGCCGGCCGGCCTCGAGCCGGGGATGCGGACGTTGCCGCGGTTGCGCTCGCGGCAGCCCATCGCGAGGATGACCGCACGCGCGCGGAGACGCATTACCCCCTCGGAACGGGAGACGCAGGTGACCGTCTTCTGCTCTCCCTCCACGTCCAGCTCGAGGACCGTGCAGCCGCAGAAAGCCTCGATACCGGCCGGAGCGACGCGCTCCTCGAAGCGCTCGGCGAACTCGGGCCCGGAGAGCTCCTCGTCGAACTCGATGAGGCCGAATCCCGTGTGGATGCACTGGGCGAGTATGCCCCCCAGGCGCTCCTCGCGCTCGACGATGGCAGCGCTGCGCCCGGAGGAGCGGAGCTCGAGGGCCGCGGCCATGCCCGCGGCGCCCCCGCCGATCACGACCGCATCGAAGGCAAGCTCCTTCATAGCTCGCCCCGAAGCAGCGTCGAGGCGCCGCCGTGCTTGGTGATCTCGTCCCGGCCCATGCCCGTCTCCCGCATCAGGATCTTGAGTATCTTGTAGGTGCAGAAGCCGCCCTGGCAGCGGCCCATCTGGGCCCGCGTGAAGTACTTGATGCCGTCGAGGGTCGTATGGCCGC
>Ga0265330_10002315_pt1 | contig 10458 bp, 9 predicted proteins | sample 41919metaG_FD_202083 | JGI IMG/M metagenome (GOLD analysis project Ga0265330, IMG submission 202083) | Rhizosphere microbial communities from Carex aquatilis grown in University of Washington, Seatle, WA, United States - 4-19-19 metaG | ecosystem: Host-associated > Plants > Roots > Rhizosphere >... | reverse complement strand
GTCTCTCACTCCGCCCCGTTCAGATACCGGCGAAGACCCCTAGCGAAGGACGCAAGTTACTGGAAAGGCGGGTGGAATGCAAGTTTGGCCGGCGAATAGGGTGTAATTGAAAGTATTGATAAAACTTTCTTGTTCCCGCGCAGCGTACGGGCTGAATAGCCCCTCTCCCGCAGGCGGCAGAATGGAGTACTGCACGCGGCAGGAAATCCCATGCTGACAGCCATCCCGAATTTCGCTACCCTACGTTATGACACAACTTATCCTGCCCTGAATTGACGGAGAAAGACATGGAAAGAATCATTTGCGTGGTCGGCAATAAAGGCGGAACCGGCAAGACCAGCATTACGCATATGCTGTGCCACGGTCTCGGGCTGCTCGGCAAGCGCTCGATTGCCGTGCTTACCGATACTGCACGCGAGCCGCTATCACGGGGAATCAGGCGCTATACCCCGCTCGACGGCCGATCGCCGGACAAGCTGAAGGAAATCGTCGCCAGGCTGGAGTCCAGGCCGAATTGGCTGGGGGTGATCGACGGCGGCGGCAACCGCCCGGCAATGGACAAAAAATTCTACGAGATGTCGGGCCTTGTCCTGCTGCCCTTCCGCGAGTCCCACGAGGACATCCGCACGGTGCGCAACGACCTCGACGCTTTCCAGAGGGCATACGGTATTCCTTCGCAATGGCCGACCAATCCGTGGCAGCAGATGGCGGCAGAACGCACGCTGGACGAGATGATGCAGGATTACCGCCCGCGCCTGCTCGACCCGGTGTATTCGATAAGCGCCAGCAAGCTGCTGCTGGAAGATCAGGTGAAGCCCGATCTGCCGACGATGCTGAACAACATCTGCCGCGGGCTGGCCTGGCAGGTTCTGGAGCGCCTGAATTTGCCCGAAGAGGAATGACTCGTGCCGCCTGCCCATAAGCCCGGCGCACCCATAGCCTGGCGGTCGTGCATTCCGGTCGGCTTGCCCATATTGCGCCGGATGGTATTGCGCCGCCGTTGCGACTATAATTCACGTCCTCTTTAGCCTTACTGCCCGTCAGATACAAGATGCAGTTGTTCGCCTTTGGCATTAACCATCAAACCGCACCGCTCGCCGTGCGGGAGCAGGTCGCGTTCAACGTGGACGGGATGGAGGACGCGCTGCGCAATCTGGTGGAAAACGGCGCTGCGAAAGAAGCGGCGATCCTGTCCACCTGCAACCGCACCGAGCTGTATTGCAACGCCGCGCAGCCCGACCAAGCCATCGACTGGCTGGCGCAGTACCACCATCTGCCGCGCAAGGATATCGATCCCTATCTTTACACGCTGCCGCGCGAGCAGGCAGTAAAGCATTCGTTCCGCGTCGCCAGCGGGCTGGATTCGATGGTGCTCGGCGAGCCACAGATCCTCGGGCAGATGAAACAGGCGGTGCGTCAGGCCGAACAGGCCGGCACATTGGGTTTCCTGCTGCACAAATTGTTCCAGCGTACCTTCTCGGTGGCCAAGGATGTGCGCACGCAGACCGAGATCGGCGCGAATCTGGTTTCGATGGCCGCGGCGGCGGTGCGGCTGGCCGAGCGGATTTTCCCGAGCATCGCCGAGCAGCGCGTGCTGTTCATCGGCGCGGGCGAGATGATCGAACTCAACGCGGTGCATTTTGCAGCGCGTTCACCCAAGCACATCACCGTCGCCAACCGCACGCTGGAGCGCGCCCATGAGTTGGCGCGGCGCATCAACGGCCACGCGATCACGCTGAACGAATTGCCGGACCAGATCGCGCAACACGACATCATCGTCAGCTGCACCGCCAGCCCGCTGCCGATCCTCGGCAAGGGCATGGTGGAGCGCGCACTCAAGGCGCGCAAGCACCGCCCGCTGTTCATTATCGATCTGGCCGTGCCGCGCGACGTGGAAGCGGAAGTCGCCGAGCTGAACGACGTGTTCCTGTACACCGTGGATGACCTCGCCGAAGTGGTGAAGGACGGCCTCGACGCGCGGCAGAACGCGGTGAAGGAAGCGGAAGTCATCATCGATTCCGGCGTTTCCGATTTCGTGCACTGGATGGAATCGCGCGAAGTGGTGCCGACCATCCGCGCATTGCGCGATCATGCCGAGCGCAGCCGCCGCCACGAACTGGAAAAAGCCCTGCGCCTGCTGGCCAAGGGCGAGAACCCGGAGAAGGTGCTGGAAGCAATGAGCAGCGGCCTGACCAACAAATTCCTGCATGCCCCGACCCACGCGCTGAACCAGGTGCACGGCGGTGACCGCGAGGCGTTCCTCGATGTGATCCATCGCCTGTACCATCTGCATCCCGACGAATGATTCCAATTCTGAATCAAAAGTGAAATATCGTAGGGTGCATTCCATGCACCATAACCAATGACTTGGCTGTCGTTTTTGAACAGCCTAGTCAGATGGCTAGTAGTTTCATCAATGGCAATGGTGCATGGAATGCACCCTACATAGTTATTGCCGCTTTAAGAGATCAATGGAATGAAACCGAATATCGCCACCAAGCTCGCTCGACTAAGCGAGCGTCTGCTCGAAGTCGATCAACTGCTGAGCACCGAAGAAGCCACCAAAGACATGGACACGTTCCGCAAGCTGAGCCGCGAGCGTGCCGAACTCGAACCGGTGGTGGAGCTGTATCACGCCTACAAGACCTGCGAGGCCGACATCGCGACCGCGCAGGAAATGATGTGCGACGCGGAGATGCGCGAGTTCGCCGAGGCCGAGATCAAACAGGGGCAGGAACGGCTGGCACAACTCGACGGCGAGCTGCAGAAGCAGTTGTTGCCCAAAGACCCCAACGACGAGCGCAGCGTGTTTCTCGAAGTGCGCGCCGGCACCGGCGGTGACGAGGCGGCATTGTTCGCCGGCGACCTGTTCCGCATGTATTCGCGCTTCGCCGAACGCAAGCGCTGGCAGGTCGAGGTGATTTCGGAAAGCCCCGGCGAAATGGGCGGCTACAAGGAAATCATCGCCCGTATCGCCGGACAGGGCGCGTATTCGGTGCTGAAGTTCGAATCCGGCGCGCACCGCGTGCAGCGCGTACCGGCGACCGAAACACAGGGCCGCGTGCATACCTCGGCATGCACCGTGGCAATCATGCCGGAAGTGGACGAGGTGAGCGACGTGGTGCTGAATCCCGCCGACTTGCGTATCGATACGTTCCGCGCCTCGGGCGCGGGCGGGCAGCACATCAACAAGACCGATTCGGCGGTACGCATTACCCACTTGCCGACCGGCGTGGTAGTGGAATGCCAGGACGGTCGCTCGCAGCACCAGAACAAGGCGCAGGCGATGCGCGTGCTGGCGGCACGCATCATGGACGCGCAAGTGCGCGAACAGAACGCCAAGACCGCCGCGACGCGCAAGAGCCTGGTCGGCAGCGGCGACCGCTCCGAACGCATCCGCACTTACAACTATCCGCAGGGCCGCGTCACCGACCACCGCATCAACCTGACGCTGTACAAGATGGATGCGATCATGGACGGCGACATCGACGAACTCACCGGCGTGCTGATGACCGAACATCAGGCCGAACAACTCGCCGCGATGTCGGAAGATGCCATCTAGCCTCGCAGAAACCCTTCGCAACGACAGCAGGCTACTGGAAGCCGTGCTGAATCTGGATTCCAGCAGCGCACGCATCGAGGTGCAATGCCTGCTGCAGGCGGTGTTGCAGGTGAACCGCGCCTGGTTGCTCACCCATCACGAACAAATCCTCGACGCTGAACAGCAGGCACGCTACACGGCGTTATTCGAGCGGCGTTTGCACGGCGAACCCCTCGCTTACATCCTGGGCGAGCGCGAATTTTACGGGCTGGATTTCAAGGTGACGCCCGCGACCCTGATTCCGCGACCCGATACCGAGTTGCTGGTCGAGCTGGCGTTGCAGCGCATCCCGCCACGCGGTGCATTTCATGTGCTGGACTTGGGTACCGGCAGCGGGGCGATCGCCCTCTCCATCGCCCATGCGCGACCGGATATCGAAGTGACGGCAGTGGATGCGGTGCAGGACGCATTGGACGTGGCGCGGGAGAATGCGCGTCATTTGAACATCGGCAATGTGCGCCTGCTGCGCAGCGACTGGTTCTCCGCGCTGGCTGGTGAACGCTTCGATCTGATCGTGTCGAACCCGCCGTACATCGCCGACGGCGACATGCATCTCGCACAGGGCGACCTACGCTTCGAGCCGCATACCGCACTGGCTTCCGGCGCGGACGGGTTGGACGATATCCGCCGCATCGTCGCAGGCGCGAAGGAGCATCTTAATGCCGGCGGCTGGCTGCTGTTCGAACACGGTTACGACCAAGCCGAACGGGCGCGCATGCTGCTCAATGCGAAAGGTTTCACCGAAGTGTTTTCGGCGCGCGATCTGGCAGGCATCGAACGGGTGAGCGGCGGAGCCGCTCCCTGACAGACCGTTTGTCAGCCCCCGGCCTTTCCGGCATAATTCGCCCTGCCGTTCAAACCAATGGGAGAGAGTGTCGGCCAGTATTGTTTCACCGACTGGGACACCGCCGAAGGCGCAACACCCGCAACCGCTCAGGCTCAAGAACTATTGGAACAGGCAAATCTGGAGAGCGTTGGATTACCAACCACCGAAGGGGCACGCAACGCGAGTTGCAATCTCTCAGGTACCAAGGACAGATGGGGCGCAGCACGATTTTGTGCTGCGCCTTTTTTATTCCCGTAATTTTTTCACAGGATCATCATGCTTAAACGAACTTCGCTGAATGAAACACACCGCACCTTGGGCGCAAGAATGGTCGATTTCGGCGGCTGGGATATGCCGGTGAACTACGGTTCGCAAATCGACGAGCATCACCAGGTGCGCAACGACTGCGGCATGTTCGATGTGTCGCATATGCGCGTGGTGGACATCAAGGGCAAGGGTGTGCGCGACTTCTTGCGCTACCTGCTGGCGAACAACGTGGACAAGCTCACCACGCCCGGCAAGGCGCTATATTCCTGCATGCTGCTGGAAAACGGCGGGGTGATCGACGACCTGATCGTGTACTTCATGGAAGAGCAGTGGTTCCGCATCGTGGTGAATGCGGGCACCGCCGACAAGGACATCGCGTGGATGAGGCAGCAGGCCACCGAACACGCGAAGGCACACCCCGAATGCTACGCGGTATGTGAAGACAGCGCGGAAAGTGAAAGTTGCGCGGAAAGCGCCCCTCCGGAGGAAGAGGTCAGGAGAATACCGAATGCCGTTCTGTTTGGCGACCTGAGCCCGGAAGAGGCGGCTGCCCTCATGTGGGAAGAGCAGGACAACGAAGAGACGGAAAAGCCGCCGCTGGATATCGCCGACCATCCCGAGCTGTCGATCATCGCGGTGCAGGGGCCGAACGCCAGGAAAAAACTCTGGGCGGCGATGCCCGGCAGCCAGCAGCTGACCGAGAACCTCGCGCCTTTCAGCGCCGTCGTGATGGGCACGATGTTCATCGCGCGCACCGGCTATACCGGCGAAGACGGTTTCGAAGTGATGCTCCCCTCCATCGCCGCGCCGTATTTCTGGAATTCCCTGGTGACAAAGGGTGTCGAGCCATGCGGGCTGGGCGCACGCGACACCTTGCGCCTTGAAGCCGGCATGAACCTGTACGGACAGGATATGGACGAGAGCGTGAACCCGCTGGAGTCCGGCTTGGCGTGGACGGTGGACCTGAAGAACGAACGCGACTTCATCGGCAAGGCCGCGCTGCTCGCCAACCCGCCGGCTCGCAAGCTGGTCGGGCTGCTGCTGCAGGATCGCGGCGTGTTGCGCAGCCACCAGAAGGTGCACACCACGCAAGGCGAAGGCGAAATCACCAGCGGCAGTTTTTCGCCTACCTTGAACCAGTCGATCGCTCTGGCGCGCGTGCCGAAAGAAGTGCAAATCGGCGATCAGGTGCAGGTGGCGATACGCGATAAAATGCTGGCAGCGAAGGTAGTGAAATACCCGTTCGCGCGCAACGGCAAAGGTTTGGTTTGATTTGCAGGGTGGGCGGCTCGTTACCCACCCCATGAGATGATCGTTTAACTATTGGAGAACAGCATGAGCAACCCAGCAGAATTGAAATATACCGCCTCCCACGAATGGGTCAAGAGCGAAGCCGACGGCACCATCAGCATCGGCATCACCCAGCACGCGCAGGAACTACTGGGCGACATGGTGTTTGTCGAAACCCCGGCAGTGGGGCGCAAGCTCAAGGCCAAGGAAGAATGCGCGGTCGTTGAATCGGTCAAGGCCGCCGCCGACGTGTACGCGCCGGTGAGCGGTGAAGTAACGGCGGTGAACGGCGAACTGAACATCGCGCCGGAAGCCATCAACACCGACCCGTATGCGGCGTGGATGTTCAGGATGAAGCCGGACAATGCGGCGGATGTGGCCGCGCTGATGGATGCGGCGGCGTATCAGGCCGTCGTCGATAGCGAAGCCCACTAAAACATTGATTGACCTACTGCGCGGTCGGCCTGCGGCGTTGCGTGCTCGCTCACTCCTCGCCTGCCAGCACGGTATGTCTCGTCGTTCGCTGATGGAACTACTAGCCATTCGACTAAGCCCGCAGGCGGGCAAGTCGCTGGTTATGTGCGGCGCCTTGCATCCCGACCGCTCGCGACGGTCACTCAACGTTTTAGAAATTTGTTCCGAGGATAGATAAATGCCTTTCATTCCCCACACCGAGCAGGACATCCAGTCCATGCTCGCCAGCATCGGCGCAAAAAACATCGATGCGCTGTTTGACGAAATTCCCGCCGCCTTGAAAAGCGGCAAGCTGACCGCCATCGGCGACGGGTTGAACGAGATGCAGGTAGCGCGCCTGATGCGCGAGCGCGCCGCACAGGACAGCCAGCCGCTCAACTTCATCGGCGCGGGCGCCTATGAGCACCACATTCCCGCAGCAGTCTGGGAGATCGCCACGCGCGGCGAGTTCTATACCGCTTACACGCCGTATCAGGCCGAGGCCAGCCAGGGCACATTGCAAGTGCTGTACGAATACCAGACCATGATCGCGTCGCTGACCGGCATGGATGTGTCCAACGCCAGCCTGTACGATGGCGCGTCCGCGCTGGCCGAAGCGATTCTGATGGCGGTGCGCGCGCACAAGACTTCGCGCCGCGTGCTGTTGCCCGCCACCGTCAGTCCGCTGTACCGCAGCGTGGCGCGCAGCATCGTCAAGCTGCAGAACATCGAGCTGGTGGAGATCCCGTTCGATATCGCGACCGGCACCACCGACCTCAACGCATTGCAGCAACACGCCGGCAGCGACATTGCCGCACTGGTGATCCCGCAGCCGAATTTCTTCGGCGCGCTGGAAGATGTCGATGCGCTCACCGCCTGGGCACACGCGCAAGGCGCGCTGGCGATTGCGCTGGTCAATCCGCTGACGCTGGCTTTGCTCAAGGCTCCGGGACAGTGGTCAGACAAAGGCGCGGACATCGCGGTGGGCGACGGCCAGCCGCTCGGTGCACCGCTGTCCAGCGGCGGCCCGTATTTCGGTTTCATGTGCTGCAAGCAGGCGCTGGTGCGTCAGATGCCGGGGCGCATCATCGGCCGCACCGTCGACCTGGACGGCAAGCCGGGTTTCACGCTGACGCTGCAGGCACGCGAGCAGCACATCCGCCGCGCCAAGGCGACTTCCAACATTTGCAGCAACCAAGGCTTGATGGTGACGGCAGCGACCATTCACATGGCATTGCTCGGGGTGGATGGGCTGCGCCGCGTCGCCGCCGCATCGCATGCCAACACGCAAGCCCTCACAGTACAGGTAAGCGGCATACATGGCGTGAAGCGCTTGTTCAGCGCGCCGCATTTCCATGAGATAGTATTGCATTTACCCGAGTCTTCCGCCAAAGTGCTGAACAGCATGGCCGGGCAAGACGTATCGGACGGCTTCGATCTGCAACCGCACTACCCACAGTTGGGCAATGCGATTCTGGTGTGTGCCACCGAAACCAAAACTGGCGAAGATTTGCAACGCTATGTGGCGGCGTTACGCCACGCACTTCACTAACTTAACTAACTTCATCAGGGAGAACGACATGGCACACAGCACAGCACTCGGTGGCACACCAGTTCAATTGCACGGCGACTTTCCCAAAGTGGGGCAACCCGCACCGGCCTTCTCGCTGGTGAGCAAGGACCTGAAGGACATCACGCTGGACAGCTTCGGCAACAAGCGCAAGGTGCTGAACATTGTGCCCAGCCTGGATACGGCAACCTGCGCAGCTTCCGAGCGGCGTTTCAACCAGCTCGCCAGCTCGCTGGACAATGCCGTGGTGATCACCATCTCCGCCGACCTGCCGTTTGCCCAATCGCGCTTCTGCGCCAGCGAAGGGCTGGACAACGTAGTCAACCTGTCGCTGATGCGTGGTCGCGAGTTCCTGCGCAACTACGGCGTGGAAATTGCGAGCGGCGTGCTGACCGGACTCGCGGCTCGCGCGGTGATCGTGCTGGATGGCAACAACGTGGTGCGCTATACCGAACTGGTCAGCGAGATCAAGAACGAGCCGAATTACGACGCGGCGCTGGCTGCACTGCAAGCCATTTAAATTTGTTTTGTCATTCCCGCGCAGGCGGGAATCCAGCGGGTTTATTCAATAGGCCTTGGCTTTGTTCCCCGCTATGCGGTGCATTGTTTTTTCAACTAGATTCCCGCCTGCGCGGGAATGACGAGATTTGAATTTCAAAGGTGTTTTTATGTTAATTTTTGAACGCTCCCATCCCGGCCGCCGCAACGCGGCACAGGCTCCGCATCATGCCGCCGCAGCCAGCGGCATTCCGGCCGCGCTGTTGCGCCAGTACCAGCCGCTGCTGCCGGAGGCCTCGGAAATGGACGTGGTGCGCCACTATACCGGGCTGTCGCAGAAGAATTTTTCCATCGACACGCACTTCTATCCGCTCGGCTCCTGCACCATGAAATACAACCCGCGCGCCTGCAACACGCTGGCGATGCTGCCGAACTTTCTGGCGCGCCATCCGCTCGCGCCGGAATCCACCGGGCAGGGCGTGCTGGCTTGTCTGTATGACCTGCAGGAAATCCTGAAAGACGTGACCGGCATGGCGGGCGTGAGCCTGATGCCGATGGCCGGCGCGCAGGGCGAATTCGCCGGCATCGCGATGATCCGCGCCTATCACGACGCGCGCGGCGACACGGCGCGCACCGAGATCATCGTGCCGGATGCGGCACACGGCACCAACCCGGCCACCGCCGTGATGTGCGGCTATACCGTGAAGGAGATCCCGACCGATGCGAATGGCGATGTCGATCTGGAAGCGCTGCGCGCCGCCACCGGCCCGCAGACCGCCGGGCTGATGCTGACCAATCCGTCCACGCTGGGCGTGTTCGAGAAACAGATCCAAGCGATCCAGAAGATCATCCACGACGCGGGCGGCCTGCTGTATTACGACGGCGCGAACCTAAACGCGATCCTTGGCAAGGTCAAGCCCGGCGACATGGGTTTCGACGTGATCCACATGAACCTGCACAAGACCTTCTCCACGCCGCACGGCGGCGGCGGGCCGGGCGCGGGTGCGGTGGGTGTGGCGCAACGCCTGCGGCCGTTCCTGCCGCTGCCGGTGGTCGCCAAGCAGGATGAAACTTATCGCTACCTCACCGAGCAAGACCTGCCGCAATCCATCGGCCACCTGTCCGCTTTCACCGGCAACATCGGCGTGCTGCTGCGCGCCTACGTGTATGCGCGCATGCTTGGCGCGGAAGGCATGCACCGCGTCGCGGAATTCGCCACGCTGAATGCCAACTACCTGATGGCGGAACTGCACAAGGCGGGCTTCACCGTCGCCTTCCCGCAACGCCGCGCCAGCCATGAGTTCATCGTGTCGATCAAACCGCTCAAGGATGCCACCGGCATTTCCGCGATGGACGTGGCAAAGCGCCTGCTGGACAAGGGCTACCACCCGCCCACCACTTACTTCCCGATGCTGGTGCCGGAATGCCTGCTGATCGAGCCGACCGAAACCGAATCGAAGGAAACGCTGGATGCCTTTGTCGCCGCACTGAAGGAAATCCGCGACGAGGCATACACCACGCCGGAACTGGTAAAAGGCGCGCCGCACACCATGCCGGTGCGCCGTCTCGACGACGTGAAGGCCGCACGCGAACTTGACCTGACATGGAAACCCGCAACAAGCACCCACGCGGCCTGAAGCATATCTGGTACGCAGCCCTGACCGCACTGGCAGGGCTGCGCGCCGCGTGGCAACACGAAGATGCCTTCCGTCAGGAAGTGCTGATCGCGGCGATTGCCTTACCCGTCGCGCTGCTGTTGCCTGTCAGCCCTCTCGGCAAGGCACTGATGATCGCCAGCATCCTGCTGGTGCTGATCGTCGAGCTGCTCAACTCCGCACTCGAAGCGGCAGTGGATCACACCTCGCTGGAGCGACACCCCATCGCCAAACGCGCCAAGGACATCGCCAGTGCTGCAGTGTTACTGAGCATCGTGAATACGGTGGTGGTGTGGGG
>Ga0265330_10002314_pt1 | contig 10469 bp, 10 predicted proteins | sample 41919metaG_FD_202083 | JGI IMG/M metagenome (GOLD analysis project Ga0265330, IMG submission 202083) | Rhizosphere microbial communities from Carex aquatilis grown in University of Washington, Seatle, WA, United States - 4-19-19 metaG | ecosystem: Host-associated > Plants > Roots > Rhizosphere... | reverse complement strand
CTCATGCTTCTGCCCTGGCTCGACGCCCGCCGCGCCCAGGCAGATTTCGCGCGCAACCCGGCATCCGCCGCCAAAGAGGCGAGCTCCTGAGATAGCCGTCTTCAGGATCGTGAAGTAGGCTGGGGCTAGTGTATTTCACCAGCTCGACTTGTTGTTTGCGCTTCAACCGCCTGACCCTGTTTGCCGCTGCCGTTTCGGCCTTGGCCACCGCGTGCGTGCAGAACGCGGGCCAGAGACCCACGCCCGATTCGGCCTCCGCAGAGAACCTGCCGGTGCAGATCGATCTGGCAACCCAGCACCAGGTCATCGCTGGCTTTGGCGCCTCCAGCGCATGGACGGCTGGTTCACTCACCGACGCCGAGGCGGATCAGTTCTTCTCGCCTGACAAAGGCATTGGCCTTTCACTCCTGAGGGTGCGCATCACGCCCAATGCAACCACCGATGAATTGGCCACGGCCAAGAAGGCTGCGGCTCGCGGCGTGGCGGTGTGGGCCGCGCCCTGGTCGCCGTCGGCTGACCTAAAAGACAACAACGACACAATCAATGGCGGCTCTCTGATTCCCGGCATGGAGCAGACCTGGGCCGATCGGCTTGCCGGTTTTGCCAAGGGGATGGCGGACGCCGGAGTGCCGCTTGCGGCCCTCTCTGCGCAAAACGAGCCGGGCTTCAAGGCCAATTGGGAAACCTGTATTTACACGGCTGACCAACTCGCCGCGTTCATTCGCGACAATCTCGGTCCCGCCCTGGTGGCGCAGGGGCTTTCTATTCCCATCCTGGCGCCTGAAACGCAGAACTGGAATAGTTTCCCCAAATACGCGGATGCCATCCTCGCGGATCCCGCGAGCGCGGGGTACGTGGCCATCCTGGCGTCCCACGACTACGGCAGCGCGCCTTCTCTGTACGTGCCTGCCCAGACCGCGGGCAAACAAGTCTGGGAGACGGAAGTGTACGACGCGACGAAGGCCGTCGACCCCGGCATCGATTCGGGCCTGCGCGTGGCGCAGAAGATTCACGATCACCTTGTCAATGCCGAGGTCAGTGCCTGGCACTATTGGTGGCTCAAGCCGCGATTCGACGACAATTCGGCGCTCACCGGCCTTGATGGCCAGCTCACCCGGCGCGGTTATGTTCTTGGCAACTGGAGCCGTTTCGTGCGCCCGGGATTTGTCCGCGTGGAGGCGACGCCGAATCCACAGTTCAATGTCGCGGTCACTGCATTCGCCGACCCGGTCAGCGGTCGACTGGTCATTGTCGCCATCAATCGGGACACTGTGGATCTGGAGCAGGTCTTCTCAATTCCCGGCACGGTCGTGGCCGCCGTGACACCCTGGATCACATCCGCCGATCTCGCGCTGGCGGCTGCGGCCCCGGTGCCAGTCAGCGATTCCACATTCACCGTGACGCTGCCCAAACGCAGCGTCACGACTCTTGTCGGGGATCCGTAGTTATGGCCCCGCGTCGGCGCCTGTCGTAGATCCCAAGGTCGCGCCTTCCTTCAGTGCTGCCACGATGGTCGGGTAGGTCCAAACCGGAGGGGTGACCTTTCTGTTCAGCAAACCAAAGTCCCTGCCGCCATTGTCCCACCAAACAGGCAGCATGCCCCTTGCGGTCACGTCTTGCGCATAAGCCTTGGCATGAACCTCTCTCACAGAGGTACTGAAGGTGCTGACCGAACCCCATTCGCCGATGATAACCGCTCTGCCTTTCTTGGTCAGCAGACCAGCGATCCGGTCGAGTTCAGTGGCCATCGCAGTGTAGTCATCAGCAGTTCCCGCAAATGCTTTGCCACCAAAGCCCGCCACTCCACCGTAGTAGGTGTGCAGTGAAACGATAACCCTGGCATCGTCGTTGGGAATAACCAAAGCCTGAATGGCGGGAGTGGGCGGACTGGCGCCGTGAGTGGGGATTACGAGGTGCCTGAGGGCATTGTTGCCGCCCGTGGCTCGGATTGCATTGACCGCGGCCAGGTTGTATGCATTCAGCACACCTTGCTGCTCGGCGTTTCCGCCGCCATACGCATTTACAGTTCCGTGCGGTTCATTGAATGTTTCAAGAACCAGATGGTCGTCGTAGTCCTTGAAGCGGGCGGCGATTTGGGTCCAAACCTTGGTGACTTCGTCGACCCCCGCGGCCTGGCTTGCGGTGGCCAGCTTGTACCAGCCGTCATGGTGCGTGTTGACCATGGCGTACATGCCGTCCTTGAGGACGTAGTTGGCGATTTCCTCGACCCTGTCGAGCCATGCCTTGTCAATCGTGTAGTCCGGGGCAGGGCCGAGGTGGCTCTGCCAGGTCACAGGAATGCGAACCATGTTGAATCCGCCCGCCTTGACGACATCGATCATGGCCTGGGTGGTCTTGGGATTTCCCCAGCCGGTTTCGCCGCCGGTGGTGGAATCCATGGTGTTGCCCAGGTTCCAGCCGAGGAACATGTCCTTGACGATCTCCATCGAGGTCATGTTGCGCATGCCCGTGCCGCCGTCCGACGACGAGATTCCACCCGTGGATCCAGCGTCGCCTGGGCCAGCGCCGCCCGCGGTCGCGATGCCGCCCGTCTTCGTTGCGCCGCCCGCGCCAGTCGATCCACCCGAGCCGGTGACGCCGCCCGAGGTCACGATCCCGCCGGTCTTCACCACCCCGCCGGTTCTCGGCACGCCGCCCGTGCCACTGCCGCCAGCCGCAGAAGTGTCAGGGGTACTTGAACCACCCGTGATCGGCGAGCCGCCGGTATCCACCACACCGCCCGAGTTGGCCACCCCTCCGGTGCTGATGACGCCGCCGGTGTCAGTCGTTGCGGGAGCTGGCGTGCCGCCCGTCTCCGCCGCGCTGCTGCCACCCGTCGCCACGTGGCTTGTGGGGGGCGGACTGTCTGAACTGCACGCAGGGAACAGCATTCCCACGCTGGCGGCGCACAGAAACGACGCCGAAACTCGACCAATTTGACGGTGCCACTTGTGCTCTCGTTGCATGCAGTTCCCCCTGGGATTGAGCTATGGATTGCGGGCTTTCGTTCACTCAGTAGCGGTTGGGCGTTCATATGGTTCATCCCGGGTCTTCGTTGGGCGTGGCGCGGCAATGACCAAACAGCCTAAGTGCAGCGCCCCGCAAGTTCGTGTCCAGATGGGCGCGGAGGCGCCCGCCGGGCAAGGCGCGACGAGGGCGCATGGTGAACCATGTAACCGAGGAGCAACGCAGCCCGGCGGGATGGATCCGCGGCCAGATGGGCACGAAATTGCGGGAAGCTGTACTAAGCATGCGGGTGTGGACATGAGGCGCGCGTGGTCGTCTAATGCATCCCGATGGCTTCGCGTGTTGCCCATACCACCATGGCGTCGCAGAACACGGCTGCTGACGGGTCCAGCCCGCCCGTGCTTTGCATTCGCTGGGTCTTCCCGACCTCGCGTGGGTTGCTCACGCGACTTGCCGACGAGCGCACACTGCTTGGCCGCGACGACGATTGCCAGGTCAAGCTGCTCGGCAAGGAAATTTCGCGCCGTCACGCTGAGATCCGCCGCGACGGACCTCTGCACATTCTGACGGATCTCGACAGCAGGAACGGCGCCTTCGTCAACGGCGCGCAGATTCGCGAGGTCCCGATTTCGCCTGGCGACGTTTTGCGCCTGGGCGAATGGATCGGCATCGCGATCCATGTCCCGCCCGACGCCGTTGATCCTGACCCGGTCTTTGATCTGCTCGCCGCCAACCTGGCCGGCGGGCCTGTGCTGCGTCCCATCCTGGAACAGGCGAAGAAGGCAGCGGCGAGCGCCCTGCCCACTGTGATTCTGGGCGAAACCGGAACTGGCAAAGAGGGCCTGGCCCACGCGATGCACGAGTGGAGCGGCCGCAAGGGACCCTTTGTTGCTGTGAACTGTGCGACCTTGGTGCCGACCCTGGCCGAGGCCGAACTGTTCGGCTATCGCAAGGGCGCCTTCACCGGCGCCGACCGGGCCAGCCCTGGCTTCTTCCGCGCGGCCCAGGGCGGAACCCTGCTGCTCGACGAGGTGACTGACCTGCCCGAATCAGTGCAGGCCAAATTCCTGCGCGCGCTTGAGCAGCGCGAGATTGTGCCCCTGGGCGAGTCGACCCCGGTGCGCATTGACGTGCGCGTGTTGGCCGCTACACAGATTCCCCTTGCCCAGGTGGTGAACGAGCGCCGTTTTCGTGCCGACCTGTGCGCGCGGCTGGACGGTCTGACCATTCGTCTGCCGCCCCTGCGCGAGCGCAAGCAAGAGATCGCCTATCTGTTCTCGCACCTTCTGCGCCTGCACGCGGGCGGCCGGCCGCCCGAGGTGGAACCGCGCCTGGTCGAACAATTGTGTTTGCACGACTGGCCCTTCAATGTGCGCGAACTGGACCTGCTGGCGCGTCGGCTATTGGTTTTGCACGGCCACGAAGAACTTTTGCGCCGCTCGCACCTGCCTGAACAAATCCTCAACCGTTCCCCTGCGGGCGAGCCAGCGCCAACCCCGGTAGCGTCGGTTGCATCGGGCGCGATTTCCGCCGCCCGCAATGCGCCCGAATCCCACCGCGCCCGCCGCGAGCGCGAACTGTCGCTTCTGACTGAAGCCCTGCGCGCCCACAATGGCAGCGTCGCACGCGCCGCCGCCGCCGTCGGCATCTCACGCCAGCGCGCCTACCGCTTGATGGAAGTCAGCGGCATTGCCGGCGGAGGCGAGGATCCGGGAGAATCGTAGGGCATCATCGCCAGGGGCCGGATTTGCTGTGGCTGATGACGTCTTGCAGCCGTCGCCTTTTTGCGTTGCGGGACGTGGGCTGTGAGGCGTGTGCTATGAATAGGGGGTACGTTGCACGATCAGTCCCGATCTAGGAGAGAGAAATGCCAGCCGTCAAAGTCGGTGCGCATCGGGAGGTTCAGCTCCCTGATGTCGTAACCAAGCGCCTGCGGATTCGCGAAGGTGCCAAGCTTGAAGTCCTTGTCTCGGGGGATGGGATCTTCCTCATCCCGAGCAAGCGCATTTCCAAGGAACAGCGTTACTTCTACACCGAGGAGTGGCAGGCAAAAGAGCGGGAAGCGGATGAGTCAATCGCACGGGGCGAGGTCACCGGTCCGTTTTCCAATGCCACGGCGGCCCTACGGGCACTCCGGACCGCGAAGGTATGAAGCAGGTTCTCTTCTCGAACGATTTCGTCCGCGACTACCAAGGTCTGCCTGAATCGATGGTGGGAACCCACGACCTGTTGCGGACGCCGTAGCCGGTCTCGCCAAATGCGGGTGTGGACAGACGAGGCTGGACATCGTCTAATGCCGACCGATGCTTTCGGGGATTGACCATACGCCCACCGCGCCCGCGCCGGGAGACGTGCGGTGACCGAGAGCTACGGCGCGGTCAACACGCGGGTGGGCCGAACCGCGGGCGGCAAGTACAAGTTGGTGCGCTTGCTCGGCGCGGGCGGCATGGGCGAAGTCTATGAGGCGCAGCACGCGAGCATCGGCCGCCGTTTCGCCATCAAGTTTTTGCACCCACTTTTGGCCAGCAACAACGAGGTCGTGGCCCGCTTCCAGCGCGAGGCCCAGGCAGCCGGGGGCCTGGAAAACGAGAACATCGCGGCTGTCATGGACATCGGCACGGCCGACGATGGGGCGCCCTATTTGGTCATGGAGTACCTCGATGGCGAGGACCTGGCCCACCTGCTGGTGCGGGGCGGCCCGCTGCCCGTGCCACGGGCTGCGTACATCATCATTCAGGCCTGCCGTGGGCTGGCCGCCGCGCACGTTCGCGGCATCGTCCATCGCGACCTCAAGCCCGAAAACCTTTTCATCTGCAAACGCAACGACGGCAGCGACTTGGTCAAGGTCCTGGATTTTGGCATCGCCAAACTGCACACCGGGCCGGTGGGCACAGGTCTGACCCAGACAGGGACGACTATGGGCACGCCCTTCTACATGTCGCTCGAACAGGCCCGCGGCGCCAAGGAAGTCGACCATCGCACCGACATCTACGCGCTCGGCGTGATTCTCTACGAAATTTTGAGCGGCACCAAACCCCATCCCGGCGAGTCGTACAACGAGATCCTCTATCACGTGATCAGCAAGGAACCGGCTCCGCTCGATGGAACCCGACCCGGCCTGCCGCCCGGCCTGTCCGCGGTCGTACACAGGGCCATGGCCCGCGAGGTGGAAGACCGCTACGCCTCGGCCGCTGACCTAACCGCGGCTCTGATCCCCTTTGCCGGCCGGGCCGTGACGCCGCTGCGGTCACAGGTCGGCATGGCTGCGGCTTTGGGCGAAACCATGAACTCGCCCGTGTCGTTGCCCGCGATCGCGGTGGCTAGGGTGCCGTCCCAAATACCCGTGCCCGCCCCCAAGCGCGGCCGGTCGCGTGCCGTGGTTTGGGGCGCCCTGGCGGTTGTCGCGGCGCTGTTGGGGACGTTGATCCTGTGGCGGGTCCTGCGCCACGAGCCCGCACCGGCACCCGCACCGGTTCCTGTTCCGACGCCGGCTCCGGTCCCGCCACCGGTTCCGCCGCCGACTCCGCCACCGCCACCTACTCCATCTCCGGCCCCCGAAACGCCGCCACCAGCCGCAAAGGTGGAAAGTCCACCTGGACGTTCACCTGGGCGTCCACCTGGACAACGTTCCCCGAAATCCTCGGCGCCACCGGCGGCCGACAGCAAGCCACCCCAGCCCGTGGCCCCAGCCGCGCAACCCGCCGAAAATCCCGAGAATTCGCCCAATCCCCGGCGCAAGCCAGTTCGTTCGATCGATCGCTCGAATCCCTTTGCCGAGTAGTCCTCATCGTGGCGCGCTACCCGCAAACCTAACGAATTCGGCCGGGGTCAGCACCCGCAGCCCCCGACAGGCCGACTTCGGAAAATGCCGCAAATTGCCTGTCACGAGGGGAACGGCCTCGACCAGCGCGCATTCCGCAAAGGCAGCATCATCAGCATCGGGCAGTTGCACGCTACCGCCAGGCCCCACATCCGCCCAGATGGCACGAGACCGGATCGCAGTGAGCACGTCTTCCACGTCGGCCGGTGGCAAGCCGAAGGCTGGCCGAACCAAGACCTCCGCGTATTCCGCGACGATCCGATCGTCGAGGACCGCAATGACCGTCCCGGCGCGCAGCCAGTCGACGATGCGACCGGGCGGCCCCGTCGCCGAGAGGAACCCTGCCACCAGCACATTGGTGTCAACCACCGCCCGGATCATCGACCTGCCCTGGCCTCCCTCCGAGCGGCTGCAATCTCCCGCTCGACCTCCCGCATAGACATAGCGCTCGTGCCGGCCTTGCGGGCTGCCGCTCTCAGGTGCGCCAGCGCCAACCGGCTACGCGAGTCCCGTATGGCTTGGATGATTGCCTCGGGGTCTTCCGCCGGTCCAACGCCAACCAGCACAGCCACCGGCTTGCCATCGCTGGTGAGGAGCAGCTCCTTCTCTGCCGTCAGACGTTCCTTTAGCCGACGCGGTTGCTTGAGGTCTTTGATAGCGATGAGGTTCATTTGTATGTCCTTTAAGGGACATTATACATCTCTCTAGCGCGTCGGCCATACGCCACGTTGTTGGCCCTTGCGTAGCCATGGCTGGTCGGGGAGGCGTGGAAGAAGCCGCTGAAGGCCGTTGCCAACGTGCCCCATGGCTGTGGACAGGAGGGTTCAGACAACGTCTAATGCGGCCCGATGCTTCGGGCACAACCACGCGACCAAGGCGCTGCCGGACACAACAGCCGACGATCCGGCACCGGGGAAAGCGACGCTGACTCGGGTGCCGCCACCCGAAACGCCACCGCTTCCTGCGAAGGTAGAAAGTCCACCTGGACGTTCACCTGGACGTCCACGTGGACAACGTTTCCCGAAATCTCCGGCGCCGCCAGCGGCCGACCGCAAGCCACCCCAGCCCGTGGCCCCGGCCTCGCAACCTGCCGAAAATCCCGAAAATTCGCCCAATCCCCGGCGCAAGCCGGTTCGTTCGATCGATCGCTCGAATCCCTTTGCCGAGTAGGCACGGGTCGTGCAACAGGAGGCTCGGAATGCGAAGCTTGGTGAAACAGACTGCCTTCTTGCTCATCGTCCTGGGTGCCTTGACCGCCCCACAGGCCGCCCGGGCCGGCGAAAAGGAAGAAGCGCGCAAACACTACGATCGCGCCATCGAGCTGGTCGACGACAACCAGCTTGAAGGCGCCATCGTCGAGTTCCAGCGCTCATACGAGCTGACCCATCACTTCGCCGTGCTGTACAACATCGGCCAGGTCTTTGTTTCGCTGGCCAAGCCCGTCGAGGCAGACCTTGAAAGGGGTGGTGCCAGGCACTTGATTAAGAATTACGGCATGTCCTGGTCCATCTTTGGGACCGTTCAGGCCAAAGATCTGCTCTTTGTTTTCGGACATTCATCATCTTTGGTGAAGGAAGGGGCGCTTGAAACGACTATCCACAGGAAAAATGGCGCCCAAAATGACTATCCACACTTATGGTCCGTTCAGGGTCCTGTATGATAAAAAGCGGCAGCTCATTCATGGAGGCACAGATGTGGAATAGGCGCGGGTTACCACTGGTTCTGGCGGCTTTGTCCAGCGTTGGCTTCGCCGCTTGCAGTAGCAGCGGCGGTAGCCTCGGCCAGATGAGTCCTGATGGCGCGACTAGCACGGGTCGGACGACAGGCGCGGGTGGGACGTCGGGAATTGACGGCGCCACGAGCGCTGGCGGAGCGAATACAGTGGACGGTGCAACCAACTTGATCGATGCGCCCAGCGGAGGTGGTGCGACTGGCGTGGACGGTGCGACGAGCACAGATGGGACGATGACAGCGGATGGTGCGATGAGCACCGTCGATGTGCAAGGTGGAGGTGGTGCAACCAGCACTGGCGGCGTGTCGGGCACGGGCGGCGCGACGAGCAGTGGTGGGTCGGCGACTGGTGGCTGCCGAGAGCTAGGTGTCGTCGCCGTGTGTATTGATGGGTCCGACTGGCTGCATATCCAGGGCGCAACGGGGTGGTTTACGCATGGAAGCTATGAGGCGGCGGGTAACCATCCCGACTGCGCTGCGCTCGGAATGCTCGGGGTGGTGACCGTCAACGGAACCAACACGCCGCTTACGTGGCCGAATGGAGACGGAACCGCGCAACCCTCCTCGGCGTTCCCGCTGCCGCTCGCAGTTCCGACCGCCGACGGGACTCTGTTGCTGACTCCTGTGCAGGCACGCGGTGGGTTGAGCGTCACGGCGAGCCCCGCTTCAACAAACAGTTACGAAGGGGCTATCTTCATCGACGATTCTGCGATCGCGGGCTCGGCAGTCTACGACTTCAAGATTTCGTGGTGTAGCGGCGGCAGCGTGACCGGTGCAGGCGGCTCGCCGAGCACAGGTGGAACAGCTGGTTCAGGCGGCGCCACGGGTTCAGGGGGAGCAACGAGCGCGGGCGGCTCGACGGGCACCACCACCGAATGCACCCCCGCCTGTTCTAGCGGAGCGGCATGCTACAAAAACACCTGCTGCACCACTGGGCAGACCTGCGCAGCGTGCTCGACCGCTTACCCATTCTTCTGCGGTCCCGAATCTCCCTTGCCCAACTCATGCTGGAACATGGGCACAGCAACTGCGGTCAACTGTGCCTCCGCGGTGCAATGCTCGGATGGCAGTCAGCACGTCTGTGCGTCTCCGAATGAGACGTATCTCTGCTCACAGACGGGAGCGTCGGCTACGCCAGGCGCATGCTGCGTGTCGGGGCAAAAATGCAGCGCTTGCGGGACCGCTTCCCCATTCTTCTGCGGTCCCGAATCTCCCTTGCCCAACTCATGCTGGAACATGGGCACAGCAACCGCGGTCAACTGTGCCTCCGCGGTACAATGCTCGGACGGCAGTCAGCACGTCTGCGCGGGGGTCGGATACGCCTACAACTGTGCGACCAGTGCCTGCGAGTCGACTTGTACGAACACCTGCCTGACCGGTGTCCCTACCCCTCCGTCTTGCACATGCCCATCCAGCGGGACGCAGAACTGCCCTCCAAGGGTGGTTTGCGGTCCCAAGACGACCTGCGGCCCTTCGACGACCTGCGGTCCCAAGACGACCTGCGGTCCTTCGATGACCTGCGGTCCCACGGGCTGCACAACTACGACGAGCTGCACGACCACGACGAGCTGCACGACCACGACGAGCTGCACAACCACAACGAGCTGCGCAACCACGACGGACTGCCCGTAGAGCATAGATTCTTTGAGATCTCCTAATCATGTAGTGGGTGGATGAATCCAAGGGCACGGAGCATAGGCGAACGGCTAGGTGACGTTATTGGACGGGGCAGCAGCCGTCTTCGAAGGCCGACAGGCCCTCCTCCCAAAGAGGGCAATCGTCTCCATTTTCTGCAGAGCCACCTGCATCTCCTGCTCGAAAGTGGGTGACTGGTCGGGCAAGCGCGGAACAAGCCGCTGAAGGCCGTGCCCCATGCCCCATGGCTGTGGACAGGAGGGTTCAGACAACGTCTAATGCGGCCCGATGCTTCGGGCACAACCACGCGACCAAG
>Ga0265330_10002312_pt1 | contig 10469 bp, 8 predicted proteins | sample 41919metaG_FD_202083 | JGI IMG/M metagenome (GOLD analysis project Ga0265330, IMG submission 202083) | Rhizosphere microbial communities from Carex aquatilis grown in University of Washington, Seatle, WA, United States - 4-19-19 metaG | ecosystem: Host-associated > Plants > Roots > Rhizosphere >... | reverse complement strand
TTGTGCGCCACTGCGCGCGGCGAAAGTTTTCGCAGACTGTCCCAGGCCGCCTGGCGCAGGATGGCCCGATCGAATAGCGACGGCGCCTTGCTTTGCGATTTCATTAGAACAACCTCCCGTGCGCGGCCAGGAAATGCTCGACCACCGGGCCGAGGCAGAGAGCGGGGAAGAACGTCAGCGCACCGACAATCAGAATTACCGAGATGAGCAGCCCGGTGAAGAGCGGACCATCGGTGGGAAACGTCCCCGGTCCGGCCGGCGCAATGCGCTTCTTGGCCATGAACCCGGCAATGGCCAGCACCGGCACCATCATCAGGAAACGGCCGCCCAGCATGGCCAGGCCCATGGTGGTATTCCAGAAGTGGGTGTTGGTGTTCAGGCCCGCGAAGGCCGAACCGTTGTTGGCCGTGGCGCTGGTAAAGGCGTAGAGAATTTCGGACAGACCATGGGGGCCGGCATTGTTGAGCGAACTCACTCCGTAGGGGCTGACCGCCGCCCAGGCCGAGAAACTCAGGATGATGAGCGGAAACACGAGGACGTAGAGCATCACGGCCTTCATCTCGCGGCCTTCGATCTTCTTGCCCAGGTACTCAGGTGTGCGGCCGACCATCAGGCCTGCGATGAACACCGAGAGCAGGACGAAGATCAGAATGCCGTACAGCCCCGCACCCACGCCGCCGAACACGACCTCGCCCAGCTTCAGGTTGACGAGAGGAACCAGGCCGCCCAGCGGGTTGAAGCTGTCGTGCATGGAGTTGACAGCGCCGCACGATGTGCCCGTGGTCGCGGTAGCAAAGAGGGCGGAGTTGACCACCCCGAAGCGCACTTCCTTGCCTTCCAGGTTGCCGGCGCTCTGGTCGAGCGGCAGTCCGGCCAGTGCGGGATTTGGGCGAGTCTCGGCAGCGTAGGCAGCGAGAACGCCGGCCAGGAACAGGATGGCCATCGCACCGAAGATCGACCATCCCTGCCGCTGTTTGCCCGCCATGCGTCCAAAGGTGTAGGTAAGCCCAGCGGGGATGCAGAGAATGAACAGGATTTCCAGGAAATTGGTCACCCCGTTGGGATTTTCGAACGGGTGCGCGCTGTTCGCGTTGAAGAAGCCACCGCCGTTGGTCCCGAGTTCCTTGATCACTTCCTGCGAGCCCGTGGGTCCCATGGGGATGATCTGCGCCGCACCTTCCAAGCTGGTGATGTGCAGGTAGGCGCTGAAGTTCTGGATGATCCCCTGGGAGATCAGCACCAGCCCGAAAACCACGCTAATCGGCAAGAGCAGATAGACGACTGAACGGATGAGGTCGACGGTGAAGTTCCCCAGCTGCACCGGGTGCCCTTCGCTCGGCCTGCGTGTCAGGCCACGCGCCAGCACCAGCGCCACCCCGAGGCCAGCGCCGGCAGACACAAAGTTGTGCCAGGCCAGACCTGCCATCTGGGTGAGGTAGCTCATGGTCGTCTCGCCGCCGTAGGATTGCCAGTTGGTGTTGGTGGTGAAGCTGACCGCTGTATTGAAGGCCAGGTCAGGAGCCACCGGCCCCAGCCCTTGCGGATTGAATGGCAAGTGGTGCTGCAAGCGCTGGATGGCGTAGGTGACCACGACGCCAACGGCGCTGAAGATCAGCAGCGAGATGGCATACTCGATCCAGGTCTGCTCATCACTCGGGGATGCGCCGCACAGACGCAGCAGCCAGCGTTCGATGGGTGCCAAGACCCGTCGCGAAGGGCGCTCTGCGCCTTCGAACACGCGGTACATGTAATGGCCAAGCGGCTTGGTGACAGCCAGCAGGACCAGAAAAAGGGTCAGAATCTGTAGCCAACCGTTGAAAGTCACAGCAACTCCTTAGAAGCGCTCCGGACGGAGCAAGGCGTAGACCAGATAGAAGCCGATTCCGATGGAAACGGCTCCGCCTAGCAGATAGTCGAGTAGCATGGTGATCTCCTCGAAGGGGTCAGAGCCACGCGCAGGCGCGCGTGTAGGCCAGGGCCAGCGCAAAGAAGGCCAGGGTGGTGAAAAGGAAAATGGTGTCGTTCATGGCGTCTCTCTTCTGGATGAGCGCTACGCATCCCCCGTGCCAAAATTCTTGATGGCGATTGCTGGCGCAAAGGCGCCTCAGACGTGACCGCAGCTTGCATTGTGCAACCGACGCTGCCCAAGAATTGCATTCTGCACGGTGGCCGCCTGGCGCCCTCGCGGCTCTCGATGGGTTCTCATTGCATTCCGCGCTCGCAAATGGCGCGGTAATTGCACAAAATGGACACCCAACCTCCGCCCACTCCGATGACACCAGACCTTGTTCGCCCGCGTCCCGAGGACTTTCTGGAACTGGTCCAGAAGGGCAAGCGCGGTCGTCTCAAACTCTACATCGGCTTTGCCGCCGGCGTCGGCAAGACCTACCGTATGCTGGAAGAGGCGCACAGCCTGAGCAAGCGCGGCGTAGACGTGGTGGTGGGCTTCGTTGAATCCCACGGTCGCGCGGAAACCGAAGCCCTGGTCGAGGGTTTGGAGGTGATCCCGCGGCGCCAGGTCGAGTACCGGGGCGTGATGATCGAGGAAATGAGTCTCAACAAGATCCTGAAGCGCAATCCGGCTGTGGCTCTGGTCGACGAGTTGGCTCACACCAACGTGCCGGGCAGCCACAACAAGAAGCGCTACCAGGACGTGCTCGAGCTGCTCGATGCTGGCATCAATGTCATCGCCGCACTCAACGTGCAACACCTCGACAGCCTCAACGATCTGGTCGGACGCGTGACCGGCGTGGTGGTTCGCGAGACGGTTCCGGATAGCTTCCTCAAGCGGGCCGATCAGGTCGTCAACCTGGATCTGGCCGTCGAAGACCTGCAGGAACGTCTGCGCAGCGGCAAGATCTACGCGACGGACAAGATCCCGTGGGCGCTGGAGCACTTCTTCACCGAGGAGAACCTGACCCACCTGCGCGAGCTGGCCCTGCGCGAGGTCGCCGAGAGCGTGGAACGCAGCAGCTTCGCCCGTACGCCGCTGGCTCAACCGCGCGAGCGAGCGGCCGCCACCAACAGCCGCGTGATGGCCTGCATGTCATCCAATCCACCCCGCGCGGCGATGTTGCTGCGCCGGGCTTCGCGCTTGGCGGGACGCTACAACACCGATTGGTTCGTGGTATTCGTGGAAACCTCCGACGAGACTCCCGAGCGCATCGATGCGGAGGTCCAGCGGAATCTGTTGGCCAATATTGAAAAGGCGCGTGAGCTAGGAGCGGAAGTGGTGCGGCTGCGCGCCGAGGATCCGGTGGATGCGATCCTCGACTTCGCGCGCTCGCACAGCGTCGGGCACATCATCGTGGGGCGATCGCATCTGCCCTGGTGGAAGCAGATGCTGGGGCGTTCGGTGCCCTTGCGCCTGGTCAAGGAGGGCGCGGGCTTTGACATCCACATCGTGTCGCTGGCCGAGGACGAGGAGCCGCGGCCGTGACCTTCAAGGCCAAGCTCATTCTCGCCCAGGTGCCGCTGGCGGTTGCGCTGGCCGTGGTGGGCGGGATCTCGGCGACGGTGACCACCCGCTTGGGCGAGGAGACGGGCAAGATATTCGTAGACAACTACCGCAGCGTGCGTGCGGCGGAGCGGATGAAAGAGTCGCTCGAGCGAATCGGCAGCTTCCCTCTCTTGGCGCTGGCCGGACATGGTGCCAAGTCCACGGTTGGCATCTCGCAACAGCGCGGCGTCTTCGAGAATGAATTGCGTGTGGAGGAGAACAACATCACCGAACCCGGCGAAGGCGACGCGGCCGCGGCCTTGCGCAAGAGCTGGACGCGGTACCAGCTGGCACTCGATGAGTTCCTGTCCGCGAGCACTCTCGAGGCTTGGGATCGGCTGTACTTCGAAGCCCTGTTGCCTGCTTTTGAGGAGACGAAGCAAGCGGCCGATCGGATCCTCGACATGAACCAGGATGCGATTGTGCGCAAGAGCGAGCGGGCCGAGCGGAGCGCACAGCGATTCCAACAGCTGGTCATCATTGCCGTGGCGGCGGCCCTGCTGGGTGGACTCCTGGTTTCGATTTCCTTGACGACCCGTCTGCTGCGCCCGCTGGGCGTGGTGGGCGCGGCGGTTCGGCGCTTTGGCCAGGGAGATCTGCACGCGCGCGCCCGACTGCAAGGCCGGGACGAGGTTGCGCAACTGGCGGGCGAGTTCAACACCATGGCCGATCACCTGGAACGCTACCGGGCTAGCTCGCTGGGCGAGTTGCTGCAAACCCAGCAAGCCGCCCAGGCGGCCATGGATGGCCTGCCCGATCCGGTGGTGATGTTGGATGCCGCGGGCCACGTGCAGGCCATCAACTCGGCGTCGAGCCGCTTGCTCGGCATGGATGCGGATCTACGGCCCAAGGATCCGCTGGCCAGCCTCGACCCCGCGGTGCGCTCGCTGCTCGAGCGGGTTCGTGTCCACGTGGTCGGTGGCCGGGGCGCCTACGTTCCCAAGGGATTCGAAGAGGCGTTGCCCGTCGGCGATCACATCTTCTTGCCGCGCGCCGCGCCTATCTATGGCGACGCCGGCGAAGTGACGGGCGTGGCCATCGTTCTGCAGGACGTGACCAAGCTCTTCCATTTCGACGAGCTGAAAAGCAACCTGGTGGCCACGGTGGCGCATGAATTCCGCACGCCGTTGACCTCGCTGCGCATGGCGATTCACCTGTGCACCGAGGGCGCGGTGGGCTCGCTGACCGACAAGCAGGCTGATCTGTTGTTTGCCGCCCGCGAGGACTGCGAGCGGCTGCAGACTATCGTCGACGATTTGCTCAATCTTTCGCGCATCGAATCCGGCAACATCGATCTGCACAAACGGCGGGTCACGCCCGAGACGCTGGTGAACCTGGCCCGCGACGCGCACCGCTCCGCTGCGGAGGCACGGCAGATCACCCTGCGCTCTGAAGTGGCGCCGGGGTGCCCCGAGGCATTCGCCGATCCCGATCGCCTGGACCTGGTGTTCAGCAACTTGCTGGGCAATGCCATTCGCTACTCGGCGCCCGAGAGTGAAATCGTCGTGCGCGCCATGCCTGAAGTGGCCGGCGCTCCAGCCGGTGAGCCCGATGCGAGTGCGGGCCATTGGATCCGCTTCGAGGTCAGCGACCAAGGACCGGGCATTGCTCAACAGCACCAGGCCGAATTGTTCGAGAAATTCTACCGCGTGCCCGGCAGCCCCCCGGGCGGATCGGGGCTGGGCCTGTTCATCGCCCGGGGCATCGTGCAGGCGCATGGCGGCCGCATCGGCGTGGTCAGCGAGCCCGGCAAGGGCGCCACTTTCTGGTTCACCGTGCCCGCAGCGCCTGACCTGACGGTGTAGTCACTCTTGCTGCCGCCTTCGCCTGCGCCACAAAGTGGAAACATCGATACCCAGGGTGGCGGCGGCGGCATCCTGGCTGGGAGCACGGGTGACCACGCGACCGCACTCGGAGCATGGGAATAGGCCGCTGGCGAAGCCGGTTTCTCAGATCGTCGTGCGCGCCCATAACGCAGCTTGGGGGCAAGCCCCCCCTTGCGGCAGGGAGCATGCTCCGATATGAACAGACCCCAGATGGCTAGGCACTACAAGAGAAGCCCCCTCGTGGAGGCGGTCTTCGAGTTCATGCCAATTTCGGCAGAATTGGACGACGCGGGCTTGGCCGCTCTCCGTTTGGCAAGCAGTGAGTACCAGGATGAGACGGTTGAGCAGGGCGTTTTGCAACGTGTTGACTTCAGCCCAACTGGGCCGGTGAGCAGCAAGACCGAAGCTCGGCCCCCGCGGTACAAGAGAATGCATTCGTCAAAGACCATGCTCGTGCAGTTCAGCCGCGAGCTATTCTGTTTCAACGCGTTGGTTCCCTACACGCACTACCTCGACTACAAGCCCGAGATCGAGCGTCTGTTCAGTGAGTACGTCCGCGCGGCACGGCCGAGGGGCGTGCTCTTTTTGGGACAAAGGTACCTCAATAGGATCATGCTCCCAACCGATGCAGCCGATCCGAGTGAATACCTTGCCCTCTATCCCCGAATGAGCCCGTCAACAAGGCGACAGAAGCCGATGTTCCTTCAGATCGAGGCAGAACAGTTTGCGGAAGGGGGGCATGTCTTGGCCACGCTTTCGTATCAAGGACCCGACGGTGCCACGAAGAGGCCAACCTATGTCCTCGACCTCTACGCGCGTACTGGGGAGCGGCCGGCGATCGATTTTTTATGGCCGAACGTCAGTACGTGGCACGATTTCGCCCACGATGCTCTCACCAAGGCTTTCGAGTCTTCGATCGAAGATGAGGCCAGGTCGCTCTTCGGTCTTGAGGAGTCACGATGATTTATCAATTGCCAGAGGCTACGGAGATCGATACAGCCATTCTAATCTGCCAAAGAGATCCAGTGCTGGGACTCGCCGAAGAGACGCGAGCGCTGCAGTCGGGCCAGCTTGATCTGGAGTGGGGCAGGTGGTCCCAGTTTCTAGATTCCTTGACGTTTCCTAGTGGCCCCCTGGCCCCAGAGCATGTCGGTGAGGTTCGTAAAATCTGGACCGTGCTTCTGGATCAGCTGGGCTTTCGCCTTCGCCTTCCGATGACACAACTTACTCCAGACGGCGCTATCCAGCTCTCGTGGGACTCCGGGCGGCACTATGTGGACATCGACATCCATCCCGATGGAAGCCTGGCGTGGTTCTACCGAGATCGGACAACTGGCGCGCTGGATGGCACCGAGGAAGATACCTTGATCTCCCTGCCAAATGACCTGCTGGCTAGGCTGACCCTGCTATTGACCTAACCCGTGCTTGACGCGTTCGTGCAACCCGGGGACGAACTGGAACCGTATAGGACGGTCGTTCGGTTCATGGGCCTCATCCACATCCCGGCGGGCGGCAGGTTTCCCAATGGTACGGCCTTCGCGCCGTCATCTGAGGACAAGGCAGTCAAGCCGATTCGAGTCTCCGTTTGGGAAACGAGGCGCGCGACATATCAACAAGCATTGCGCATCTATTTGGCAGGCAAGGCCATCGTGCGAGAAACCGTTGCGTGCGCCGTTCACGTTGGTGAGCTGCTGTCATTCAGGGAGCGGGAGGCGCGATTGCGCGTCGTTTGGGATCCATTGCCTTCGTCGAGGGGGCATGGCGGCGATGCGCACTGCGGAATAGAAGGCCTCGACCATCTTCCCGGCGGTTCGCGCAAGGAACACAAGAAACTTCTCGATGACATTGCACAGCGTGCGGTGCGCATTGATGAAGCTGCCTGGCAAGCGTCGGGGCAAGGGACTCCGGGGCCTTCACTTTCAGTCGAGGCTCGATCAGCCCACCCAGGGATCAGCCGTCGGCTTGTTGCTCTGATCAGCGTGTTCGTTGTGCTGGCAGGTGTTCTGGCAGGCATCGAAATTGGTCGAAGGCAGGTCAACCCGCTACGAGTGCTACCTGCCGCCTCAGTCGGGTCACAGATAGAACGTCGAATCACTGAGGAGCTTTCGGCGGCTCTCGACGAATCCGAGAGCGTACCGCAGCCCTCTCTTCCCATCGTGCCCGCAGCCAACGCACGAGTCGGATTTGTCTACCTGGGCATCTGCGACGGCGGAGCATGGACCAAAGCCTATTTTGGTGGATTGCCAGCGTGCGGAAGTGACGGGACGCTTCCCGCCAACATCACCGCCAGACGCGGAACGAAGGTTAGAGGGACATTGCCGGCTGGCGGGAAATTCGGTGATGAGGTCGGACGGTTGCGATTTGGCGAGGCGGTTCGACTGGTGAGGATTCACCCGATGCTCGGAGACCTGCCGCTGCCCGGACCGAAAGTCGTGTGGGGAGAAATCTCGCGCTGATCGCGGCGACGCCGTTTCGGAGCCAGCTCTCGTTCTGGTACGCTTCCAGCATCATCGCCGGGCGCCGATGAGCCTCCACAGGGGCACCGGAACCTGACCTTTCTGTGTAGTCACTCCGACTGGCGCTTGCGTTTGCGCCACAGAGTCGACACATCGATGCCCAGCGTGGCGGCGGCAGCATCCTGGCTGGCGGCGCGGGCGACCACGCGACGGATGTGCTCGGCCTCGATCTCGGCCAGCGTGACATCGCCTCCCAACTGCGGCCCGGCCGGGCTGGTCGACACCTGCATCTTGACCGGAAACGCTTCCGGCTCGATGAGCGACGCGGGCCACAGGATAAGCGCCCGTTCGATGGTGTTGCGCAACTCGCGCACGTTTCCCGGCCATGCGTATTGCACCAGAGCCTGCTCGGCGGGTGGCGACAGCGTGGGGATCGGGCGGCCGAGCGCGCGCGCGTAGAAATTCAGGAAGCGGCGGGCGAGAATCAGAATGTCTTCGGCCCGGTCGCGCAGCGCCGGCACGACAATCTCGATGACGTTCAGCCGGTAGAGCAGGTCTTCGCGAAAACGCCCCTGCTGCACGTCGGTTTCCAGATCTCGGTTGGTGGCCGCAACCACGCGCACGTCGACCTGGCGGGTGCGGTTCTCGCCCACCCGCTCGAACTCCTTGTCCTGCAGGAAACGCAACAGCTTGGCCTGCAAGGTGGGCGGGATTTCGCCAATCTCGTCGAGAAACAGCGTCCCGCCGTGCGCGGCCTCGACCCGCCCCGGCTGGTCTTTCACCGCGCCGGTGAACGATCCACGCGCGTGGCCGAATAGCTCGCTGGTCAGCAATTCTTCCGAAAGCGTGGGGCAGTTGACCACGACCAGAGGATGCTCGCGCCGGGCGCTGTACGCGTGCAGGGCGCGCGCGACCACGGTTTTGCCCGTACCGGTTTCTCCGCGCAGCAAGACGGGCACGTCGGAGGCGGCCGCGCGGGTCACCGTCTCTTGCACCGAGCGCATGCGCGGCGACTGGGAGTCCAAGTCCACGTCAGGAAGCGCGCTGGAGAGCGTGTCTTCCAGGTTCTCGACCCGCCAGGTGAGCCGGCGCCGTTCGCAGGCGCGATCGACAAGGTGGCGAATCTGAGCCGGGGTGAACGGCTTGGGCAAGTAGTCCCAGGCGCCGCGGCGAATGGCCTCGACGGCCGTTTCCACCGTGGCGTAGGCCGTGATGATCGCAATGAGCAATTCGGGCCGATCCGCCAGCAGGCGCGGAATCAGTTCAAGTCCGCTGTCCTTGCCCAGCTTCAGATCGACCAGCGCCAGGTCGAAGGGTTGCCGGGCGAGAGCGGCCAGGGCGCCTTCGGCGCTGGGCACGGACACCACCTGATGCGAGAGTTGCTCCAGACACACGGTCAGAGTCGTGCGGATGTTCTTCTCGTCATCCACGACGAGAACAGCGAGGCGGTCGGAAGCTTGGCCCAAGGTGGCCACAGTATAGCCTGCGCTCTGATATGGGAACCCTGAAAGGGTTCCCATGCCCTCCCACGATGGTGCGCCGCCGGCGACGAGGGCGCGCGAAGCGCGGGGTGGGCGGGGGTGGGCTGTCGGTCCCGAAGTCCCCACAGGGGGAGCCGGCGGGCTCCCCACGCGACTAGTTCGCCCAGTACTGGTTGAAGTACTGCATGGTGTAGAAACCCAGCAGCAACGCCGACGCGGTGATGAACAGTTGTTCTGAGCGGCGCGATTTCACACGGCAGGCGAGGGCGAAGAAGACCGGGAAAATCGGGGCCGCGAATCGGGGCATGGAGAGCACGAGACCGGTGGAGAGCGGGATGAGTACGAGCAACAGAGAATAGAGGATGAGGGACACATCGACCTTGCCGATGAGAAGCAGCGGCCCGACGAGGAAAAGCACAGATGCGACGTGGCCCGCAAGGATTTCCGTGTTCTTGGCATGGCGGAGTATGCTGAAGTCCAGCCTGCGCGCTTCGTCCCAGAGCGTGACCAGGGGAAACTTGAAGTGTCGTCCCCACGAGGCCTGGACCTTGCTGAAGGCCAGCGGGTCACCCACGGTCACCTTGAGGATCAACATGAAGATGAGCAGTCCACAAGGAATCAGCAGCAGCCACAGGGCGCCAGGGCGTATCTGCCTGAGGTTCGCGCGTCGGTTCCAAAAATAGCCCGCGGTCATGGCCAAGAAGAGAGCCACGCCTGACGAGCGGGTCAGGCACGCCAGCATTCCCCAGATTCCGCACCAGAAGTAGCGCTCGTCCAGGAAGTAGTAGAAGGCCGCGGTGGTGGTCAGCAGGAACAAGCCCTCGGCGTAGAAGGCCGAGAAGAAGAAGGACGTGGGGAACACGAGCAAATAGACCAGCGCCCGCTGCACGGTCTCCTCGTCGAAGGTCCGGCGGCCGATGCGCATGACGAAGAACAGGGAGAAGACCAGGGACAGGTTTGAAACGATGAGGCCCGCGAACAGGAGATTCCGGGTGACGTAGAAAAGGACCTTGGTGACGTAAGCGTACAGGGGGAAAAACGCCACGGTGCTTTCGCCGTAGCCCGGAACGAGGTAGTAGCCCTTTCTGACGACATCGCGGTACCAGCCCGCGTCCCAGCGCGCCCACCCGTTCCAGAACCATCCGCCATTCCAATCGTGGTTCAGTCCATGAGGAAAGCGGTCGGTGGTGAGGGACCCGGCCACGAA
>Ga0265330_10002311_pt1 | contig 10474 bp, 8 predicted proteins | sample 41919metaG_FD_202083 | JGI IMG/M metagenome (GOLD analysis project Ga0265330, IMG submission 202083) | Rhizosphere microbial communities from Carex aquatilis grown in University of Washington, Seatle, WA, United States - 4-19-19 metaG | ecosystem: Host-associated > Plants > Roots > Rhizosphere >... | reverse complement strand
TGCTCAGAGTATAATTTTTCTAGGAATTTCTGTTCCCAGCTAGTTGCATTATTGATGCAAAATTTCTTAAAATCCACGAGCACATACTCTCGCAATTCATTCTTAGGCAGTTCGCTTAATCGCTCGATGTGTTTTTTTACACTCAGTTTCGAGATAGAATCCATATTTAGTGTTAATGCATGTATTTTTTTTTCTATCTGACTAGGTGAATATTTATTAAAAAAGGCTTCCCATGAAACCGCAATCGGGCCTTCGATTTTATGATAGTCAGCCTTTTTAATATAATCGCTTTGAATTGAACCTAGGCTTTCTTGTAATTTCCGTTCGCTCTCTTGGAGTTTCATCTCACTCTCTTGAAGTTTTTGCTCAAACCCTTGGATTAGTTTTTTATAGGAAGCTGTCTTGAGCATTTCGATTTTAAAAAGCCTTCTAAAGGTGCGCGTAATTATATGTCTCATCTATTTGCCTCATGTTTGCAATAATCTGCTTATGAAACTAAAGAAACCATTAGAACGTTTATTTTCTTCGTATGCTGAAATAAAAGATAGACACAATTGAAGTTTTCTTCAATAGAAGCAACGCAAATCACGATTACGTCTGACTTCAAATATAATATCATGGACTATCAAAGAAGTAATAGTGCGGATTGGATATAAGAAAGAAGGGAAAGCATTTCTTTAAGCCTGCAAGATTTGTCTTAGAGGAACACCCTTGCCGAAGAGGCCAAGGCAACTGAGGTGGCATTAGTGTTTCGTGTTTAAAGGAATTGCGCTTGTTTAGTTAGAAATTGAACTATCCCTCATTTCGTAGGCATACTAAACACTTTTTTCTACTTTCGAAAACACCAGGACTAAATATTCGTAATCTTAATTCATGTCTTGGAGCATAAAATGGTATTCAGCTCGGTGATTTTCCTTTTTTTGTTTTTACCTTTGGTGCTTTCCGTCTATTACCTAGTCAGAAAGAAGTATAGGAATTTTACTCTCCTCGCTTTTAGCCTTCTCTTCTATTTCTGGGGGGAGGGGAAATACGTAGTCATCCTCTGCGCCTATATGGTCTGCAATTATTTCTTCGGACTGGCCATTGAACGAGCTAAAAGCAAAGAAACCGCCGTAGGAGATAAAAAGGCTAAATTGGCCCTAGCGGTCGCCCTGGCCTTCAATCTCAGTCTCCTGGTTTTCTTCAAGTACTTCAACTTCCTGGTGGATAATTTCAACGGAATTTTCGCTTTTTCGGGAGTATCGCTCTCCGTCAAAAAAATCCACCTGCCTATCGGCATTTCCTTTTTCTCCTTCCAGGCCATGTCCTATGTCATCGATATCTATAGGCGGGACGTCAAGGCGCAAAAGAACCTGATCAATTTCTCGATGTACAAGGCCCTTTTCCCGCAATTGATCGCGGGACCGATTGTCCGTTATCGGGACGTAGCCTCCCAGGTCGATGAGCGCAGCGAGAGCCTGGATAAATTCCTGCGCGGCCTCAGGCGCTTCATCCTCGGGCTAGGCAAGAAGGTGCTCATCGCCAATACCGTCGCCACGGTAGCGGACGGCGCTTTCGGGGCTAAGCTCTCGGAGTGCTCGACGGGGCTGGCATGGCTGGGGGTGGTCTGCTATGCCCTCCAGATTTATTTCGATTTCTCGGGATATTCCGACATGGCCATAGGCCTGGGAAAGATGTTCGGCTTCGACTTCCTCGAGAATTTCAATTTTCCCTATATCTCCCGGTCGATCAGGGAATTCTGGCGACGCTGGCACATGTCCCTCTCGTTCTGGTTCCGGGACTACCTCTACATTCCCCTGGGAGGGAGCCGCGCCGGGGCGAGCCGCCTCTACCTGAATCAACTGGTAGTATTCTTCCTTTGCGGCCTGTGGCACGGCGCGAGCTGGACCTTCATAGCCTGGGGCCTGTGGCATGGCGCCTTCCTCGTCCTCGAGCGGACGCGCTTCGGCAAGCTATTGGATCGGGTACCGAGGCCGCTTCAGCACGCTTACGCTGTCTTGGTGGTGCTTATCGGATGGGTGCTTTTCAGGGCAGATACGCTGCCCTTGGCCATAGCGTACCTCAAGGCTATGTTCTTCTTGTCCTCGGGGACGATCCCGGCCGTTGAGTACCTGAATACCAAGATCGTTCTCGCCATCCTTGCCGGTCTCATTGGCTGCACGCCTATCGCCGCGGGCCTCGTTGCGCGCGCCAAGGAAAGCGTAGTTGGCCAAGCCTTCGCTCGCAGGGGATTGGCCCTCGCGTCCTCCCTTTTCCTGGTCGCCGTATTCCTGGGTTCGATCATCCTCGTTTCGACGAATACATATAATCCATTTATTTACTTCAGGTTTTGACAAGGAAACATCTATGACCAAAATTAACGATATCGGTACGGTAGCACGGGAGAAGAAAGCAGGCCGCATAGCCATAGTGGTCGTCTTCGGTTTCGCCCTCTGGCTTCCCTTGATCCAGATGTGTTTCCCGCTTTTCCCCGAGCTCGAGAGCAGCGAAAAGCGGACTCTTGCGCCTCCGCCGAAAATCGGGAAGTTGAGGCTAAGGAGTTTCAATAGATTACGAAGAGATTTCGAGCCATACTTCAATGATCATTTCGGGTTCAGGAACTACCTCGTTAGGGCCGATAGCCTGTTAACCCTTAATGTTTTCAAGATCTCGCCTACACCAAACGTAGTTATCGGTAAAGATGGCTGGCTCTACTACAATTCCAAGGAGGGGGGATGCAACCTCCCGGACTTTTTCGGAAGAGCCAATTTTACGACTGAGCAACTCGAAACGATAGGGAATTACACGACTCGGATCCGAAGAGAAATGGACAAGCGCGGAATACGGTTTTTAATAGTCCTTGCCCCCAATAAACAGTCGATTTACCCGAATTATTTGCCTGGCAATGTCCAGATAAGAAAAGGGAAAAAAACTCGCGCCGATCAATTGGATGAGCTTTTCGCCGCTAGAGGGATAGACTTCGTCGATCTTCGCGAACCTTTGCTCAGGGCCAAGAAAATATATCCCTACGATCTGTATTACAAAACGGATACCCATTGGAACGAGCTCGGGGCGTTCGTAGGGTATGAGGCGATCATGGGAGAGATAAAAAGAACACATCCCGGGATTTCTTTTTTTAAGCCCGAGGATTTCAGCATCACGCAAAAGGAGAACAAGCAAAACACGGATCTCGCCGGCTACATTGGAATGGGCGGAAGCATGGAGGACGAAAGCATTTTCATGACTCCCAATGCCCCCGTAAAAGCTGCCTTCCTGAGCTCTGGCTCCTTGAATATTGCAACGGAAGACTTTCAGTCTAAGATCGCGCAAGGGGGGGACCCTAAGGCGCCTAAGGTGCTCGTGTTCGGGGACTCTTTTATCAGCGCAATGTTGCCCTTCCTCATCGAGAGCTTTTCGAGGAGCGTGTTCCTCTGGCAGCAGAAAGTGGATCTCGACATCGTGGACAAGGAAAAACCTGATATTGTCCTCTTCGAATTCGTCGAGCGTTTTTCAGAGAATGCAATAATGGCGAATCAATAGGAAAAAAATCTAATTTCAGCGAAAACCGCCTTTGCTTTTCATTAATAGACCATTTTAACCTTTATCGTGCAAAGCCCTCGCGGATGAGTTTTAGGGGGATTCATGGACAATCATTCCGATGGAATAGGCAAAAAAAACGAAGAACCGATTTTCGTAACTAAGAGCTTTCTTCCTCCCTTCGACGAGTATGTCAAAGAAATCGAATCCATATGGGAAACGCATATACTCACCAATAACGGGCCAAAGCACAGGATGCTCGCGGATTCGCTCAAGGCATATCTTTCCGTGCCGAATTTAACGTTGTTCGTGAACGGCCATTTGGCGCTCGAGGGCGCGATTAAGGCGTTGGAGTTGCACGGGGAAATTATAACGACGCCCTTCACTTTCGCCTCCACAACTCATGCCATTGCGAATACTGGCTGCACTCCCGTATTCTGCGATATCAAGAAGAGCGATTTTACTATCGACGAGACAAAGATCGAATCCTTGATCACGCCTAGGACGGTTGCGATATTGCCTGTGCACGTCTTCGGGTTTCCATGCAATACAGTGGCGATCGAGGAGATCGCGAAGCGCCACGGACTCAAGGTCATCTACGACGCGGCCCACGTGTTCGGCGTAAAGATCGGCGAGGCGAGCATCGGCTCCTTCGGCGATATCTCAATGTTTTCGTTCCACGCCACGAAGGTCTTTCATTCCGTGGAAGGAGGCGCTCTCAGCTATGGAGACGCCGGCCTCTCGCGAAAATTGGATCTGCTCAAGAACTTCGGTATCTCCGGGCCCGATCGAATCGAGATCGTCGGTTTCAACGCGAAGATGAACGAATTCCAAGCGGCCATGGGCTTGGTCTGCCTCAGGTATATTGAAAGCGAGATCGAGAAGCGTAGGCAAAAGGTTACTCTCTATAGGCGGCTACTTCGAGGTGTCCCGGGTCTGTATACTTGCGACGATTTGAAGGATGTACGGCCCAATTATGCTTATTTCCCGGTCCTTTTCGATCCGGATGCCTTCGGCAGTTCCAGGGATACGGTGTGCGATGCGCTGGCCGAGCGGAATATCTTCGCACGGAAGTATTTCCATCCCCTAACCAGCGATTGCGCGCGCTATGCGAAAGCCCCGGGAGCATCGGCGACTCCGATAGCCCGATACTGTTCGGCGAATATCGTCACTTTACCGCTTTGGTCGGAAATACCGGACAACGTTGTATCCGAGATTTGCGAAGTAATTCTTGCATTACACTGTAAAGTGTAAGCTAAATAATTTTATAATTTCTATATGAATTGCAGATGCAAATAGAAGATAGTATAATTATTGTAAAATAAAGAGAATTTAGATATCAAAAAGATTATGTATCCGAGGGCTAAAAACCGAAACGTGGTTTACGGTTGTATTTTAAATGTGAATCGAGTTTATGATTATCTTTGGATTATACGTGCTCGCCTATGTTAATTCGGTAGCATCAGAATTAGTTGAGACTACCGATTGTCAGCTTCGTCGAACCAGATAGGAACGTTCGAAACCCAAAAACTATGCTCTCAAAAAATTAATTGAACTTTAAGACTTTTTCGCTAAGATCGATTGGTTGGTTCTAAAAGTTAATACCGATGAAGATGATCATCCTGGATAGAGAACAAATTAGTAGGAAATGTGGGGGCGATTAATTGGATAGGGAAATACTTTTAACAATTTTATTAGTTACTTATAATCATAAGGATTATATTAAAAGGGCTTTAGATAGCATAATCATGCAAAAAACGGATTTTCCATTTAAAATAATCATTTTGGATGATTGCTCTACTGATGGGACAACAGAAATATGCCAAGAATATGCAAATAACTATACTTCGTTAATTGAATTTGCACCAAAAAAAAGAAATGTCGGATTAATAAATAATGTTTTCGAAGGTTTTTTAAAAATCAAAACTTCATATTTCGCAGGATTAGATGGAGATGATTATTGGGTAGATCAGTTTAAGCTTCAAATGCAAATTGATTTATTAGAAAAAAATCCGGATTGTGTTATTTGTGGACATAATACAATCTATGATTATGGAAATAAAAAAGAAATATTAATAGGTCAAATTATACCAACAATTCCAGAAATATTTTCCTTATACAACAATCGATATCTTCATACGAGTTCACGAATCTATCGTAATGTTGTGAATTTTACTAAATATCCAAAGAAACTCATCGTTTATGATATCTATTTATATCATATTATGCTAGATATAGTGAAATGTATATATATAGATAAAATAATGTCTGTATATAATGCTTCGAATCCTAATTCCGTGTATTCGGCCTTATCTCAAGATGAAAAAATTAAAGACAGTAATGACACATTATTCAATTTAATAAAACTCCTCGATTTTAAATACGAAGAGCACTATTTAAAAGAAGGACTAATTTACGATGTTGAAAATTATAAAAGGGTGCGAAAAATATTCGGTAAACAATTGGGTCTACGAGTTCATCATTATTTGACTAATAAAAAACTAATAAAAAAAATAAAACACATGGAATAATAACTTGAGAATAATAAAAATTCAGTGGTGAATTAGCGATTATGCCGCTTCAAATCACGTAACAGGTAAAGATATTCATAATGTCGGAGTAATTGTTTCTCGCTTGTTTTTTTGGAAGAAATTGGTCGAACATTTTTTAGGCAATGCGAGGTGGAGAAAATTTCGATGAAAGGCGGATGTTTCTGATTAATAGGAATCTTTTTGTGAGGATTATGAGCGCGTATACAGTTTTTGGGGGAGATGAGAATATAAATGATGACATTTGTTTCTATCGCCCTCGCCACTTGCAATGGCGAGCGATATCTAGAAAGGCAATTGGACAGTCTCCTCGCGCAGACCTATAGGCCAATCGAAATCGTCGTATGCGACGACTTTTCGGATGATTCCACAGTCGAGATACTCACGCGATACGCTTCGAGTAACCCAGGCGTATTCAAGATCCAAAGAAACGACGCGCGCCTCGGCTACGTGAGGAATTTCGAGAAAGCCATGGGCCTCTGCAGCGGTGACTACATAGCTCCCTGCGATCAGGATGACGTATGGCGGCCCGACAAGATCCGAATGCTCGTCGACCATATCGGCGGGTGCTCTCTCATCCACTCCGATGCGCGGATGGTCGACGAAACGGGGATGCTGCTGAGCCCATCCTTCACCGCGTTCGCGAAGAAGGACATCGAGGAAACGGGCTTCTTGAGTTTCCTGCGCAACAATGTCGTGACGGGTTGTACCTGCATGATAAAAAGTGGATTGCTGGAAAAAGCGATTCCTTTTTGGCGAGGGATGCCGCATGATCAATGGTTGGCGCTGATGGCTGCCGACGATCGAGGCATCGCGTACATCCCCGAGCCCCTGATCGACTATAGGCAGCATTCGGGCAACACGAGCGGGAAAGTGCAAGCTCGATCGAACCGGGGCCTTCGTTCGAAAGCGATAAAGGATTTTTTTGACGAACGCCGTCGTACCTATGATTCGATCGTCGAAAACTATGGAGTAGTTTTGCGTTTTGCCGAAGCTCGCCTGAGCCCCAAGGCCAAGCGAGACTTTTCTCGCTGGCTTGAATACTACAAGAGCTTTTCCGGAAAACGCGTCAGGTTGCGCGCGTTTATTTTCCACGCGACCCACCTCCGCCTGTTTTCGCGTAACCTCAGCGGGGCAAAAGCCCTCATGGACCTCGCGCTTTCCCTGATCGGGGACCCTGCGTTGGGAAGGAACGAGAGGGTTTGATGAGGAATACTATAATGAAGTGGCTTGCCAAGGCGGCATTGCAAAATATCAAGTACGCAGGCCGGCTGCTCGCGGATGCCGTTATGCCTAGGAACGGTAGGAATTTACCGCTTGTGCGCTTCTCAGTAGGGGGGAAGGATCCCAGTTTCGCGCATCCTCTCTGCATCGTCTCGAGCTTCGACGGAGAATCGAGAGTCAGGAGATATTTGTTCATGCTCATCGAGGCCATGTCCTCTGCCGGCTTCGATATCGTCTTCGTAAGCGCGAGCGCCGGCCTGTCGGATGTCGACGTAGAGAAGCTCGGCTCGACCTGCGTTCGCGTGATCTCGCGTGAAAATTTCGGCTATGATTTCTATTCCTGGAAGACGGGCATGGCCGAATACCCCGACTATGCGCGGCATGCGGGCCTCCTTTTATTGAACGATAGCGTAATGGGCCCCCTCTTCGACATCGGGGACCTCGTCGGCAGGCTCGAGGCCTTCCCGGCAGATATCGTGGGCATGACGGATTCGACGCGGTTCTGCCGTCATCTGCAATCCTATTTCGTCTACTTCAAGCGGCATGTCGTGAATTCCGTGGAGTTCCGGGCCTTTTTCGATGCAGTAGAGGCTGAGGATTATAAAGAGGCCATCATCCGGCGCTACGAAGTCGGCCTTTCCAGGCTTCTGAAGAAGAAATATACGATCGGCGCGCTATATGAATTGGAGCAAGTCCGGGAAAAGTCGGGTTATACTGCGCGACCGCTCGCCTGGACTAATCCGACAGTCCATCTATGGCGAGAGCTGATAGAGGATTGGCGTTTCCCTTTCCTGAAGAAGAGCGTGATCACTTCCGGCAACTGGAGCATAAACGACGTGAGATCGATCCTCGCTTCATGCGGCTCATGCTACGATCCGCGCTTGCTCGATCTCGATTAGCTTTGGTCCGAGCGAAAGCCTAAGGAAACAAATGCGACCCTTGGTAAGCATTATCATCCCCACCTACAACCAGGCTGTCTTTCTCTCGACGGCTATCGATAGCGCGCTCGCCCAGGATTACCCTGCTCTTGAGGTCATCGTCGCCGACGACTGCTCGACGGACGATACCGCCGAGATAGTAGCCGCCTTCGCCGATCCTCGCCTTCGCTACGAGCCGGCTTCCCAAAATCTCGGGCGCGTGGCGAATTACCGCCGCGGGCTCTACGAGCTCGCGCGGGGAGAGTGGGTGCTCAACCTCGACGGGGACGATTTTCTCCTGGATCGTAGCTATATAAGCGCCGCCGTGAAGGCGGCCGAGCTCGGCGCCGACGTCGCGCTCGTCTTCGCGGACGCCTATAAGCTTGAGGACCCCATCGATCCCTCGGCGCTGTCTTCGGGAAAGGCCGAGATGGGCGAGCCCGAATACATGGAGGGGACAGAATACATCCTGTCCCTGCCCAGGCCCAAGGCGCGGATGCACCACTTGAACGTCCTCTATAATCGCAGCGCAGCCATGGCCATAGATTTCTATCGCGCGGATATCCTCAGCTCGGATTACGAATCCTTGTTCCGCCTGGCGATCGGACACAGGATCGTCCATATCCCCTGTTGCGTGGGCGTGTGGCGGCGCCATGGAGGAAACGCGTCGGCGGGAACGGACCCGAAGGACGCGATCTTGAACTATCGGCTCTTCCAATCCGTGAGGGATTACGCGGTAGAGTCGCTGGGGCCGGGCGTCAGGCGAAAATTCGATGATTGGCTGGAACGAAACGTGGCGAACAGGTATTACGGCAATATCCTGAGTTATCTCCGCCAGGGAGATATACCCGGCCTCCGGGAGATAGATCGATATATCCGACGAGTTTATCCCGCCGCGAGGAGAAAGGCGCTCCGTAGCCCGAAGACTATCGTGAAAGGCCTTTGGGCGGGAGTTCGCGGCCTCTATTCCCGGCGAAGCGTAAGAACAGCATGAAGATTCTGGGCATCTTCCTCAACAACGAGCTCCGCACGGGCGGGCATAGGCGTTACCTCGAGCTCATGGAGGACCTCGCCGGGCGGGGCAATAGAGTCGTGGTGCTTCTCAACGAGGCGCTGGAGTATACGCCTGGGCATTTCAAGGCTATCCGCGTGAGGGCGCGATACAGGCGCGGGGGAGCTATGCCTATCGCGCTCGTATATCGAAGGGCGGCCGCCCGAGCGGTTCCGGCAGTGGCGGAAGCCCTGGGCGAGGCGCCCGACTGGGTGCTCGTGCACGGCGAGACTCATTTCTTCGCGGGCGAAGCCGCGGCGCGGAAGCTGAGAGCCTCCTTGGCCTTCGGGCACCGGAGCAACGCCGTTCGCGAGCAGCTCATGAAGCTCGCCGAGCTTCGTGAGGATGGCGCCGACGCGACGCGCGCGCGCTTGTCTGCCTGGTACGAGCTGCAGAAATACAGGCGCTATGAAAAAATCATCGCGCGTCGCGCCGATCTCGTCATTTTTCAAAGCGCCTACGACCGCGACGATTTTCGTTCCCGCGCGCCTTCGCTCGGCAGCAGGGCCGCCGTCGTGAACGGCAATATAGGCGCCCCGAGGTTCGCGCCCGAACGGGAGGGCCTGAACCGCAGCGAGAAGCTCGAAAAAGTGGCCTTCATCGGCACCTTTGGCCCGAGGAAGGGCGCTCGCTATCTCGTCGAGGCTATCGAAACCCTTGCTGAGAGAGGCCTGGGAAACTTGCGCTTCGAACTCGTCGGCCCGGGCGAGGACAGGGCTGAGCGGGAGCGCTACTTATCCGAGCGGGGGCTCTCCGATATGGCGGTCATGCGAGGCAGGGTGGCCGATCCCTTCGAGGTTATGGCGAGGGCCGATCTCGTCGTCGCCCCCTCGCTCTTCGATTCCTTCCCGGACACTGTGCTCGAGGCCCTGCACGTGGGCACTCCCGTCATCGGGAGCAGAGTGGGGGGCATCCCGGAGATGCTCGTGCACGAGGAGCTCCTATTCCCGCCGATGGATGCCGTTGCCATCGCCGATCGCATAGAGCGCTGCGTCCACGAGCCGCTCTTCTACGCGCGGCTGCGAAAGCTGTGCGCGGAACGCCGCGAGGCTTTTCATTTCGATTGGGCCGAGGCATGGGAAGCCGCCATGGCAGGCGCCGAGCCCTCGGGCAGGGATTCGACTTCCTCGAAAGCGGGACGACGATGACGACCCTTCAGCTGCTGCGGCGTTTTTCCCTCGCGCCATTGACGGGCTTGGCCTATCTCGTCTTGTCCA
>Ga0265330_10002309_pt1 | contig 10474 bp, 5 predicted proteins | sample 41919metaG_FD_202083 | JGI IMG/M metagenome (GOLD analysis project Ga0265330, IMG submission 202083) | Rhizosphere microbial communities from Carex aquatilis grown in University of Washington, Seatle, WA, United States - 4-19-19 metaG | ecosystem: Host-associated > Plants > Roots > Rhizosphere >... | reverse complement strand
CGCAGCGCGAGCGCGGTCAGCAGCGCAGGCCCGGGCGGACTGGCGCAGCCCAGCGCCTCGGCCAGTGCCTTGTCGACCTCGTCCTTGTGGCCCTGGTCTTCGAGGTGGTCGATGAGCCGCACCCAGTGCTCGGCTAGACCCGGATCGCGCCGACACAGCTCGCGCGCCACTGCAGTAGGCTCGGCGCCAGGACCAGCCAGTAGCTCGCCCAAACAAGCGTAGATGAAACGCAGGAAGCTCGATCCAACGCGGTCGACACTGTGTCCTGCCAACTCGACCACGGAACACTCGCCCTCTCCTGCCGAGTCGAGGTCCAGGGCGAACAGGCGCGGACCCCTTTCCGCCACAGGCCACAGGCCCTTGAGTTCCGCCGGGCGTTCTGGATCGCTGGCCCGGCGCAGACTCTCGTCAAAAGAAAGAAGTCGCAGCCCAGGATCGCGGGCCCCTTGGTTGTCGCTGCTTGTCCCTTGCTCCGGCTGAGGCGTATTCACGGGCAGCCAACCGCCGTCATAACGCGAAGCGAACGCGCCATAGCCAACGGGCGCGATCCGGCCCAACAAATCCTTGAGCCGTCCCAACCGCGCCTCGCCACCTGCAGCTTTGGCAAGCACTGCGCCTGGCAGGCGGGCGCACTCGGCTTCGATTTCGAGGAGGAGCATGTTGACGGGATCGGCCATCACCACGGGGATATACGCACGCGCTTGGTGCCAATCAAGCGCAAACACAGACTCGCTTGTCGCTTGTCTTGACCGGAGCGCCAGAAGGCGCAACACTAAGGAGGCTCCCGTGCTGATCGCTCCTGGGAAACGACTTTGGGACGACGCGCCACACGGGCGCGCGGAGAAGAGTCGATGACGGCAAGGGTTCTGATATGTGACGACGAGGAACCTGTGTGCCGGAGCCTGGCGCGACTGCTGCGGTCGGCGGCCTACGACGTGGTCACCGCCGATGGCCCGGGCGGAGTGGAACAGATCGGGCGCGAAACCTTCGATGTGGTGGTCACGGACTTGCGCATGCCGGGCGCTGATGGCTTCGCCATCCTCGAGGCCGTGCGCACCAAGTGTCCGCGCACTCCGGTCATCGTGATGAGCGGCAGCGCGCAGATCCCGGATGCGGTCCGCGCCATGCGTTTGGGGGCGCGCGATTTCTTGGTGAAGCCGGTCGGTGTCGACAGTCTGGAAGAGGCCATCGGCAGCGCCGTTGGTTCGTCCAAGACCCCAGCGCCTGACACCGGCCCTGACCCGGTGGCGTGGCGTGACCGAACCGCACCTTGGCTCCTGGGCCAGGATCCGAGCATGCTCGCGGTTCTCAGCCTGCTCGCCCAGGTGTCAGAAACCAGCTGCACTGTGCTGCTCACGGGTGAGTCCGGAACAGGCAAGGAACTGGTGGCCCGCTCGATCGTCGCTGGCTCGACCCGCGCCAAGAAGCCGTTCGTCGCGGTCAACTGTGCCGCTATCCCCACCAATCTGGTCGAGTCCGAACTCTTCGGCCACGCCAAGGGCGCGTTCACCGGGGCCAACTCGGCGCGCATGGGCCGCTTCGCCGAAGCCAACAGCGGAACCATCTTGCTCGACGAAATCGGCGAGATGGAACTGGGCGTGCAGGCCAAGCTGCTGCGCCTGATCCAGGACGGCGTGCTGCGGCCGGTGGGTGACGAGATGGACCAGCGAATCGACGTGCGCATTCTGGCCGCCACCAACCGCAAGCTCGAGAACGACGTGGGGTCCGGCCGCTTCCGCGCCGATCTCTTCTGGCGCCTCAACGTCATCCCCATCGAGCTGCCCGCCCTGCGTGAACGTTCGACCGACATCCCGCTTCTGGCCCAGCATTTCGTCAGGTGCTTCAACGAAAAAAACCGGCGCAAGGTTACTGGCATACACCCCGACGCCATGTTTGCCCTGCAGCACTACTACTGGCCGGGCAATATCCGAGAGCTAGAGAACCTCATCGAACGCACGGTGATTCTCAAGGGATCGGGCGACATCGTTCTGTCCGACCTGCCCCCCAAGCTGCGCAGCGGCCAAGACGAGCATGAAACCCCGGTGCCCGCGCACGTGACCGATCGGTCGAGCGACCGGACTGATCTGCGCGCCATCCTGGAATCGGTGGAGGATCGCATGATCGCCGAAGCTCTGGTACGCACCGGCGGCAACAAGAACCGCGCGGCCGAACTGCTCGGGCTCAACCGCACGACCCTGGTCGAAAAACTGCGCCGCAAGCGCACCGCGACGCCCCCCACGGCTAGTTAGAGTCGGTCGGGTACCAGGGAACGCGAAGCTGGCCGCGGCCAAGCTTCTCTTCTGTGAGAACAAGCTATCTTTTCCTTTTCCCGCTGAAGATTCGCTGGAGTAGGGACTTTTTCGGGGCAGGCTTCTTCTTGAGCGTGACTCTGACTTTCTGATTCTTGCGGCCGGTTACCGTGAAGCGCTTGCTGGTGTTCTGGTAGCCTTTCTTGACGAAGGTCAGTTCGTACATGATTCCGGGCCGAAAGCGCAGCTTGAGCGGCGACCGCCCGAAGACGCGATTCTTGAGCTTGATCACAGCGCCCTTGGGTTGGCTCTCGATGTAGACCGAAACGCTCTCGGGGAGCGGACTCTCTGGCTTGGCCCGCTTGGCCGTCGGTGGCTTGACTGGCTTTTCGCCTTCTTCCTCGCCGAGGATCTGGTCAGAAGCAGCTGGCTCGCTGTGCTGGAGCAGAGTCTCTTCATCGTCTTCTGACGGAGGCGGGGACGGCGGGCGCGCATCTGCTGGCGCCCCCGCCAGGTTGCTGGGGGCGGGATTCTGCGCCGCTTGGGGAGGCTGTGTCGGCGTTGTAGCAGCAGGCGGCGGAACTGTTGTCGCTGGCGGCGGGACCACCGGGCGTGGTGCGGGCGCCGAGGATGCTGGGCGTGGCGCGGGCGACGAGCGCGTCGCCCCACGCGGGCGTCGCGGAGTTTCGCGCAGCCCGAGCCACGCCAAGAGCGCAGCCACCCCGCCCAAGAAGGCCAAGATGGCCACGCGCCGCGAGGTCATCGACGACGGCTTCCTTGGTAGCGTGCGGGCCGGCGGCGGTGCGTGCACCGTGGGTTGGAGGGCCGTAACAGCCGCCATGGTAGGTTGCGTGGGGCGGACCGGGCCTTCGAGCGGTTGCCAGACCTGGGAGGAGTCGTCGAAAATCAGGTCCGCATTGTCGGCGAGTGGCAGCGCTTGGGAATCGTCGGAGGCAGGCGTCGGACCGGCTGCCTTGGAGATGGTGGGTGCGCCATCTATCCGCTGCAGTTCCGCCAGCCAGCGTTTCAGCTCGGTCTGGCCCGCGGGCTTGAAGGCAGAGCGCTGCACGGTCTCGATGTCGTTCAGCATCTCCTCTGCGCTTTGGTAGCGGTCTGCGGGGGCCGCCTGCATGGCGCGCAGGGTGATGCGGGCAAATTCGGGCGAGATACCAGGCGCGACTTGAGCGGGCGGGACGAACTGGCAATGGCGCACGCGCACCAGGGCCTCGAGATCAGTGGGGGCCTCGAAAGGCCGCTGGCCGGTACCCAGCACGTACAGCACCGTGCCGAGAGAGAAAAGGTCCGAACGCGCGTCCACCGCCGAGCCCGACGCCTGTTCGGGCGACATGAAGGCTAGCTTGCCTTTGATCACGCCGTGCCCGGTGTGCTCGCGCCGGCCCATGGCCTTGGCGATGCCGAAGTCCGTCAGCTTGACCTCACCTTGCTCGCTGACCAGCACGTTGTGCGGGCTCACGTCGCGATGAACGATACCCAGAGGCTGCCCGTCGCGCGTCTTGGCGTGGGCGTAGCCGAGCGCCCGGCACACCTCGCCGGCCACATAGAGCGCCAGCTCGGGCAAGAGAGGAAACGAAGCAGCGCGGGCGCGACTCAAGATTTGGTTGAGGTCCCAGCCGTCCACCAGTTCCAGAACCAGAAAATAGCGCCCCTGCGCATGGCCGAGATCCAGCACCTGAACGATGTTGCTGTGGTTGAGGCTCATGGCGACATGAGCCTCGTCTATCATCTGGTTGCGAAATTGCGGGTCGGCCAGCAGCGACGCCAAGATGCGCTTGAGCACGACCGGTCGTTCGAAGCCCTCGACGCCGCGCTGGCTGCCGAGGAAAATCTCGGCCATGCCGCCGTCGGCGATCTTGCGCGAAATATGGTAGCGGCCGGGTCCGGGCATCGGCGGCCCATTCTACTTCTCGAACATGACTCCCGCGGAAACGATCTTGATCCGGCTGGCAGAAAGAGGAAGCGGGAAACGCTCGATGGACTTGTCTCTGTCAAGGACCTCAGCCGGGGTGTCCTTGGTGTCATAGGTCATGGGGGTGGGCTTGCCGGACGCCAGTTCGGCGCGCAGGGCCTTGGCGTTGTCGGTGACAATGGCGACGGTCATGCGTTTGGGATCGAGATATTTCCGGATGGCGCGATCCACCTGCTCCTTGGGCATGGTCGGCAGACGCGCCTTCAACTCGGCCAGGATGTCCTTGCCGTAGATGAGAGCATCGATGGCGTAGCCCAGGCGGCGCGACGGATCCTGCGCCCACAGGTCCACGTAGTGCAACAGAAATTCGCGCGTGGCTTGGAAGCCCTCGGCTGAAATGCCTTCGCGCACCAGCTTGGCCAGCTCGAACAAGGCACCGCGAATGGCAAACGATGTGGTCTGCGGCGGTACTGGACGCAGCCAGATTTCGAAGTGTTGCTGGCGGCGCGCGATGTTGGTCAGCGGGAAGGTCGTCGGGCCGTCCTGGATGAAGCTTTCGACGTAGGCGTAGTCGCCGTAGTTCAGGCCGCGCTTCTGCCGGAGTTCGACCATGAGCAGGCCATTGAAGGTGCGGTGCTCGCCCAGGTACGAGCCGGCCACATACAGAGGATAGAAGTCGTCGTCAGCGCGGGTGAGGTCGAGTGGATGGCCCAGGGACACGGCGTTGGCGCGCGCCTCTTTCTCGACGATGACGACTTCACCGCTGTGGGCGGGTGGCGGCCGAAGGGTTCGGCGCGGTTTGCCCTTGGCAGGCAGTGCCGAGAATCGCGCCGCCAAGCTTTCGGGAAAGCCGTCGGGATATCCGCCAGCCACACCGACGATCAAGCGGTTCTGGGTGAACATGGCGGCGTAGAAACGTCGCACGTCGGCCAGGGTGATGGTCTTTAAACCGGCGACCGTGCCAGCGGTGGGATGGCCGTAGGGATGGCCCTTGAACATGGCCACGGCCAGAGCCTGCTTGCCCAGGTCTTCGTCGTCGTTGCCCCGCAGAGTCTTGCTGATGTAGTCGAGTGCGTCCTGGCGGTGGCGCGTGAAATCTTCCTTGGCGAATCGCGGGGTCAGGATCTGCTCGGCCAGGAGATCGGTGAAGGCCGCCAGGTTGTCGCGATGAACCGTGCCCTCGAAGACGAAGGTATCTTTGTCGCCGTAGGTTTGAATGTCGGCCGCCATGGGATAGAGCGTGTCCAGGACTTCGGACCAGGAGCGGCGCTTGGTTCCGGCCTCGCCCAGCATCGCTGCGGTCAAGGCGGCGAGTCCTTCTTTGCCCGCAGGGTCGTCGGCCGCGCCCACCTGGAAAAGCAGGCGAATCGCCACCAAGGGATTTTCAGGCGAGGGCAGCTTCACGGTGCGCGGACCTTGAGGCCCCGAGACGGCTCGTCGCGAGGGAGCAGCAGTGGATCGGCGGGAAGCGCCCGCGGCCGCCAGGGCGATGGAAAGCAACATGATGGGTGTTCTCCGTCGGATCACGGGGTTTCCGGTTGCAAGGTGACCGTGGTGCGGTTCTGCGGCGTGAAGGTGGCGCGTGCCACGCGCTGCACGTCCGCGCTTTTCACCTGAGCCAGTCGGGAGAAATATTCGTCGATGGCGGACAGGCGGCCGTCCAACGCCAAGAACTCGGCCCCCACCAGGGCGACATGGTCGGGCGTCGCAAGCTCGGCGGCAAACGCGTAGCGCGCGTGTGAGAGCACCTCGCCCAGAGTTTTCTCGTCCACGCCCTCGGCTGCAATACGGGCAATCTCCTTGTCGATGGTGGCTTCGACAGCGGCCATGTCCTTGGTCTGCTTCACTCGGGCCAGCACGACAAACAGGTTGGGATCCACGTGCTTCTCGGCGCCGCCGACCAGGGTTTCCACCTTCTGCTCGTCGAGCACCAGCTGCTTGTGTAGGCGCGATCGCTCGGCGAAGAGTAGCTCGCCCAGGACTTCGAGGGCCGGCCCATCGACCGACTTGGTGGAAAATGCGGGCGTGTGATAGCCGACAAACAGCATGGGTAGGCTGGCGCCTTTCCAGGGAACCGTCACCCGCTGCTCGCGGGTCTGCGGCGGCTCGACTGGAACCGATGGCCGCGACGGGCCCTTGCTCCACGGGCCGTAGGCCTTTTCGACCAGCTTGAAAACCTCATCGGCGCCGACGTCACCCACCACGAGCAGAATCACGTTGTCGGGCCGGTAGTAGCGGTCGAAGAACTGGCGGGAGTAGGCGAACTGGTGGGGCATGTCCTCGATGTCGCGCACGAACCCGATGGTGGTGTGTTTGTAGCTGTGCACCGCAAAGGCGTGGTCGTAGAGTGCTTCGGCCATCTTCTGCATCGGATCCGACGAGCCCTTGTTGTACTCGCCCAGAACCGCGCGGGCCTCCTTCTCGAAGGAGGCCTGGTCGTACTTCAAATTGCGAAAGCGGTCAGCTTCGATGTCGACCACCTTGGCCAGCGCGGCTTTGCCGGCCAGGATGTGGTACACGGTCATGTCCTCGGCGGTGAAGGCGTTGGAGTCTGCGCCCATGGCCTTGATCTCGTCATTGTAGCGCTCGGTGGAATAGCGCTCGGTCCCGCGGAACATCATGTGCTCGAAGAAATGCGCGAAGCCGGACTTGCCCGGTTCGACCTCATTGCGACTGCCGGTACGCACCACCGAGTAGTAGGCCACCAGGCCAGGCGAGTCGGTTGGCACCACGAAAAGGCGCAGGCCGTTGACCAGGACTTTCTCGGTGAAGGCGAAAGGGAAAGCTGATTTCTGCGAGGTCAAGCGAGTACCTCCTGGCTGCGGCGTGGGCCCAGCGCCGGTCGAAGAAGCAATGAACGTGGCGGCAGCCACGAGGGGAAGCAGAGATTTCGAGATTGGCACAATCAGACCAGCGATCGCAGCACATAGGGCAAGATGCCGCCGTGCTGGTAGTAGAGCGACTCCTGTTGCGTGTCGATGCGCACGCGCACGGCAAAGTGGTCTTGCGATCCGTCGGGCCGGGTGATGCGCATGGCGATCTGGCGGTGGGCCGGCGGCGCCTCGAGGAAGTGGGGCAGTCCCAAAGTTTCGAAGATCTCCTCGCCGGTCAGGCCCAGACTGTGCGCAGTGTCGCCGGGCAAGAACTCCAGCGGCACCACGCCCATGCCCACCAGGTTCGATCGGTGGATGCGTTCGAAGCTTTCAGCCAGCACCGCGCGCACGCCGAGCAGGCGCGTTCCCTTGGCCGCCCAGTCGCGCGAAGAGCCGCAGCCATAGTCGCGACCGGCCAGCACCATCAAGGGCACTTTGTCAGACTGGTATTTCATAGCCGCATCGTAGATGGGCATGACCTCGCGCCCCGGCAGGTGGCGCGTGACGCCGCCCTCAGTCCCGCGCGCCAGCAGGTTCTTGATGCGAATGTTGGCGAAGGTTCCGCGCACCATCACCTCGTGGTTGCCGCGGCGGGAGCCGTAGGAATTGAAGTCTTTGGGCAGGATGCCGAGGCCGACCAGATAGCGCCCGGCTGGGCTGTCGGGTTTGATCGATCCAGCTGGCGAAATGTGATCGGTGGTGATGCTGTCGCCAAGCACGGCCAACACGCGCATGCCGCCCAACTCGTCAGCCGCAGGGGGCGTGGCCGGCATGTCCACAAAGTAAGGCGGATGCTTGACGTAGCTGGAGCCCTCGTCCCACGCATAGGTCGCGTCTTTCGGAACCGGAATGTCGCGCCACTGGGAGTCGCCGTGAAACACGGTGGCGTAGGCCTGCTTGAACATGGCGGGCTTGACGGCTGCCAGCGCGGCTTGGATCTCGGCCTGCGACGGCCAGATGTCGCGCAGGAAAACCGGCTGGCCGGCGCGGTCCTTGCCCAAGGGCTCCTCATCGAGATTGATGTCCACCCGGCCGGCCAGGGCAAAGGCCACCACCAAGGGCGGCGAAGCCAGGTAGTTGGCGCGAACCTCAGGGTGAACGCGGCCTTCGAAGTTACGGTTGCCTGACAGCACCGACGCCACCACCAACGAACGTTCCTCGATGGCCTGCGAGATCGGCGCGGCCAACGGTCCCGAGTTGCCGATGCAGGTGGTGCAGCCGTAGGCGACCACATTGAACCCAAGAGTTTCGAGGTAGGGCAACAGGCCGGACGCTGCGAGGTAGGCGGTGACCACCTGCGATCCCGGGGCCAGCGATGTCTTGACCCAAGGCTGGCTGACCAGGCCGCGCTCCACCGCCTTCTTGGCCAGCAGGCCCGCGGCCATCAGCACCGACGGATTGGAGGTGTTGGTGCAACTGGTGATGGCAGCCAGCACCAGCGAGCCGTGCTGCAGGGTCGGGTGAGCGGCGGTCTTCGCAGAGGGCTTGGCAGCGTCAGGCTGCTTGGGCCTTATCAGCGAAGGCAGGGCGGTTTCAAACGACTTCTTGATCTGGGGCAGCGGCACCCGCTCCTGCGGCCGGCGCGGCCCGGCCACGCAGGGTTCGATGCTGGCCAGGTCGAGGTCGACGATCTTGGTGTACTGGGCCTCGGGCGCATCGGCCGTGGCGAACAGGCCCTGCGCGCGGTAGTAGGCCTCGACCAGGGCGATGGATTCCTGGGAGCGGCCGGAGAAACGCAAGTAGGCCAAGGTTTCTTCGTCGACGGGAAACATCGCGCAGGTGGCGCCGAACTCGGGCGACATGTTGGCAATGGTCGCGCGATCGGCGAGTGGCAAAAGCGGGACGCCAGGGCCGAAGAATTCGACGAACTTTCCCACCACGCCCAGCTTGCGCAAGATCTCGGTCACCGTGAGCACGAGATCCGTGGCCGTGGCCCCGGCGCGCAGCGAGCCCGTCAGCCGGACGCCGATTACCTGGGGAATCAGCAGCGGAATGGGCTGCCCCAGCATGGCGGCCTCGGCTTCGATGCCGCCCACGCCCCAGCCCAGCACGCCCAGGCCGTTGATCATGGTGGTGTGCGAGTCGGTACCCACCAGCGTGTCGGGATAGGCCTGCATGACGTCGGGGCGCTTGGGATCGGCAGCGGCAAACACCACGCGCGCCAGATGTTCGAGGTTGACCTGGTGGACGATGCCCGTGCTGGGCGGCACCACGGCGAGATTGCGAAAGGCGGATTGGCCCCAGCGCAGGAAGGCGTAGCGCTCATGATTGCGGAAGAATTCCATTTCGTTGTTGCGCGCCAGGGCCTGCGCGTGGCCGTATTCATCCACCTGCACCGAGTGATCGATGACCAGTTCCGCCGGCAGGAGCGGATCGATGCGGGTGGGGTCGCCTCCCATGCGCTGGGTGGCGGTGCGCATGGCGGCCAGGTCCACTACCGCGGGCACGCCAGTGAAATCCTGCATAATCACACGCGCTGGCATGAACGCGATTTCGTGTGCCGGCTCGGCGTCCGGTTGCCAGCGCGCGATGGCTTCAATCTGTTGGCGCGTGACGGATGTGCCGTCCTCGCGGCGCAACAGGTTTTCGAGAAGAATCTTCAGCGAGAAGGGCAAGCGATCGAGGGGAAATCCGGCTGCTTGCAGAGCGGACAAGCGGAAGATTTCGAAAGTCTTGGCGCCGACTCGCAACGCAGAGCGAGAACCGAATGAATCGCGCATGCCCTAGTGCTAGCAGGGCTGTGCGCTGGCGTCGATAGCCCTCTGTTATCCGGTGGTCTTCGGCGCGTCTGCGTCGGTGCCCGGCTTGGGCGCGGCCGCGTACTCTTCCAGCTTTCGGTATAGGGTCTTGCGGTCGAGACCCAGCCGCAGGGCCGCGCGTGTCTTGTTGCCGCCCTCGGATTCCAGCACGCGTTCGATGAATTCGCGCTCGAGTTGGTCCAGGGTCAGCCCCTGCGCTACCGCCGTGGCCAGCCGGTCCTGGCTCTTGCGCTCGCGCATGACCGGGGGCAGATCCTCCGGGCCAATCTGCTCGCCCTCGGCCAGCGCCACCGCGCGCTCCACCACGTTCTCCAGCTCGCGCACGTTGCCGGGAAAGGTGTAGGAAAGCATGACCTTCTTGGCACTCTCGGAGAAGCCACGCAGGGGTTTGCCCGCGCGCCCGGCCGAGCGAGCCAGGAAGTGTTCCGCCAGGGGCAGCACATCCTCGTTGCGGGCGCGCAACGGCGGCAGATGGATCTGCACGACGTTGAGTCGATAGTAGAGGTCTTCGCGCAGGTGGCCCTCGCGCAGGTGAGCCGCCAGATCGCGATTGGTGGCGGCAATCACGCGCACGTCCACGCGCTCGACCTTGTTGGTGCCGAGCGGTCGCACCTCGCCGTCCTGCAGGACGCGCAGCAACTTGGGCTGCAGCCGCAGCGGCATCTC
>Ga0265330_10002308_pt1 | contig 10477 bp, 6 predicted proteins | sample 41919metaG_FD_202083 | JGI IMG/M metagenome (GOLD analysis project Ga0265330, IMG submission 202083) | Rhizosphere microbial communities from Carex aquatilis grown in University of Washington, Seatle, WA, United States - 4-19-19 metaG | ecosystem: Host-associated > Plants > Roots > Rhizosphere >... | reverse complement strand
TGTTTGAACTTTTCCAGGGCTACCTTCTGAGACTTTATGACGTTTTGGTAATCTTCCACATTGAAATAGGCCAATCCCAGATTGTAGTACTGTCGATCATGGGGGTATTGATCTGCGCTTTTTTTCGCATAACGCAGGAACAACCTGTCATCGTCGAGCGCGTTCGCAATTTGGCACAGGCGGTCATAAGTTTCAAAATCAGTATTCCCAAGTGTTTCGAGCCGAATGAAATATTTGCGTGCCGCTTTCAGATGGGCGATTCGTGCCGGACTCTTTTCAGATGGTTCCGCCATCGCCAGGTCAAAGTGCAACGCCGCGAGGTCAGCGATCGGATCACTGTATGTTGAATCCATCGCACTCGATCGCTGGAGCGTGACCTGCGCGCTGTCAAACGATCGGATCAAATAGAGGCGGTGCCCCTCGCTGAAAAGCGCTTCCTTTGACTGCACGACAACATTCGATGCCGAGTCCCGTGATGTGCACGAAGGAAACAGTGCGCCCATTGCCACACTCGCCATAACAAGCATCAGAGCCGGTGCCTTCATCGGCCGGTGCTTCATTCTCATGATATGGACAGGGAGATCCACTCTACCTTAGCCTTTGTCCGCTGCTTTCAGAATTTCCTTTGCGACAAGCCGCGACGCCCCGGGTTTTCCCAGACGCTCCCGGATTACGGAGAGTTCCGTTCGCATCGCCGCAACTGATACCCCGTCGTTCAGCAGGGGTTGAACAGTTTTTACAAGATTCTGAGCTGTCAGTTCACGTTGAATCAACTCCGGCGCCACTTTCTTGCCGGCCACAATATTCACCAGTCCTATGTACGGGACACTTACCAACAGGCGCCCGATAAAGAACGTCACGGGGGAGGTTTTGTAGACAACCACCATTGGAGTCCCAAACCACCCTGTCTCCAGTGTCGCCGTCCCGGAGGTGACAACGGCGGCATCGGCATGGGCCATGAGATCATAGGTCGCGTTTTCCACCAGCGTGACCCCGGAGCCTTCCTTCAGGTGCGGCAGGATTGGGCTCACACCGAGATTTGGCGCGACTCCCAAAGCGACCTGGACGTGGCCATTGTCCGAAAGCAATCGCGCCGCTTCCAGCATGACCGGAAGAATGTGTTGAATCTCCTGGAGCCTGCTTCCCGGCAGGAGCGCAAGCAGCTTCTTGCGCGGATCGAATCCGTGAAGAGCAAAGAACTCCTCCCTCGAAGTCCTGCATCCGATCCGCTCAACGATGGGATGTCCGACAAACTCGACATCCATTCCTTCGTTGCGGTAGATGTCGACTTCAAACGGAAACACCACTTTCATGGATCTGACCGAACCTTTCATTTTGCGTACCCGGCTGCGGTGCCATGCCCAGACCTGAGGGCTGATATAGTAAAGAACAGGTATACCTTTTCGCGCCGCCCTCTTCGCAAACCGCAGGTTGAACCCTGGATAGTCGATGAGCACAACGACATCCGGGCGCCTGGTCTCAAGCAATCCCTCCATCATCCGCATAACCTGCCGGATCGTTCCGAGGTTTTTCAATACTTCGGCAAACCCCATGAACGACATGCGGGCGATATGGACGACGACGTCCATTCCTTCCCGCTTCATCCGGTCTCCCCCGATGCCAAAGAGATCAAGTTCCGGGCGCAGTTCCTTCAGTGCACGTACCACCCCGGAGCCGTGAAGATCTCCTGAAGCCTCACCCGCAACCAGGAGGACGCGGTTGTTCATCGCGTTACCGGACACAATAGATCACGACGATTGCAGCGGTCACGAGTGTCAACGCCTGCAGCGTTCTTCGCTCCGAAGCAAAACCTTCGGCGGCACTGACGACCTTTGGAGGCAGTTGCGCCGTCCGATACGGCGTCATCCGCGGAAGAAACCGGCGCACAGACCGGCGGTATGTTTCGTACTCATCGCCGAACGTATCCCGGAGATACTCCTCTTCCTGCGTGACGATCAGATAATACTGGAGATAGAACCAGCACACAGCGACCAACAACAGCCAGGGGAATAGCGCCATCGACATGACGCCGACGCCGGCATAGAGCAGCATGTTTCCGACGTACAACGGATTGCGGACATGTGCGAAGGGCCCGTTGGTAATGAGATATGTTCCGCCAACAATTCCGGTTGTCCGGGTTTCCGACCCGGCAATCGAAACACCCCAGAAACGGATGGACTCGCCTAGCAGGGTGCAGACAAATCCCACGGCCAGACTGACAGCAGTGGGACGGGCATACATCACCATCAGGACCAGGAACGGCAGGGGAGTATAACTCCTCATCCGGAAGACGAACCGCCTGAAATCAAAGCGCCCAGTTTTCATGAGAGTTTCATTCACATCATTGAACCTGCATACCGGCGACACCGGTTATTCGGCGGAAAAAGCCGCCCGGCGTTTCAACTCTGCGCGAGGCCGCTTACGCTGCGTGCGACGGGACAGGAAACGTTCCACCTGTTCACGGACATCACCAAACGTTGTATAGGAGAGATAGGAGATATTGTGTTCCTGACAATACCGCTGCAGGGTTTCCTTTGCGAATACCAGATCGGCGTATTTCGCGGGACAGAACCCGGCCTTTCCTTTTCCCACATACACAATGAGATCCTCATCACCTGACCTTCCGAGCATGACGTTTCGAGCACAGCATGCACAGTGATTGCATTCGGAGTTTTCGTGCTGGCACTCCAACATCACACTCACAACCGATTCCTCATTCTCAGGGACAACTTCAACGTGATTCGCAAAGACCGGGGCATCGACCCTGTTGTTCCGAAGGATTCGGTTTACGACATAGTCCATTCCATCACTCAGGAAACAGACTTCAAGATTGCGTCCCTCACAGAATGTGATGAATCGAACAACCTCAGGATCGAGAGTGTAACTGTCAATGAATCCATCGAACGCTCCAAGTTGAAACTCGCCCATGTCGGCCACCAACTCCCGCAGCCGCTCGACCTTAGAGGACTCGCCCCCTTCAGAAGCGCCGACCAATCTTTTCGCATCAGCACTTCCAATCTTCCCGGAGGCAGGATCATCCAGACCCTGGAACGTCACCGCTGTCTCAAACTCCACAAAGACCTTGACCCTCATGGGGGTTATCCCGCTGCCAGCGCCGCCGATTCGACGGTGCCACCCTGGTTGAACCGCACCGTGACGATTTTGGACACACCCTCTTCTTCCATGGTCACCCCATACAATGCATTCGCCGCTTCCATGGAGCGCTTATTGTGTGTTACAACAATGAACTGGGTATTGTCCGAGAATTTCCGGATAATGCGCGTGAACCGATCGACGTTTGCGTCGTCGAGTGGCGCATCGACCTCGTCGAGAATGCAAAATGGGCTAGGTTTCACAAGGTAGATCGCGAACAACAAGGCAATGGCTGTCAATGTCTTCTCCCCGCCGGACAGCAAGTCAATGGATGTCGGCCTCTTGCCACGGGGTTTGGCAACGATTTCGATCTTCGCTTCCAGCGGATCGACATTTTCCTCAAGTTTCAAATCGCACTCGTCACCCGGGTCGAACAATCCCTTGAATGTGTCGATGAAATTCGCTCGAATCTTAAAAAACGTCTCAAGGAACTGCCTCTGGGCGGTGGCATTGATCTCTTCGATTGTTGCCAGAAGATTCTTCTCTGCTTCGACCAGATCCTGACGCTGGGTATTCAGGTTTTCGTAGCGCTGCTTTTCCGCCGTATATTCTTCGAAGGCGGCAAAGTTGATGTTGCCAAGCGATTTGATTTTCTCCCTGAGCTGCGGGATCTCATCACGCAACTTCGCGAAATCGACAAACTCCTCATCGGGATATGATTTCAGCTCAAGGACGAGTTCGAACTCTTCCCGCGCACGTAAGAGCAGGTGTTCAACCTTTGCCCTGAGATCCTGCAGCTGCAATTCATGTTCGTGCAGTTCCCTCACTGAATCGTCATGTGTTCGCCGCTGGTCTCTGATACTCAGCTCGATCGCATGGATAGTGTCACGAACGCCCGCGGCCTCGGATTCCGTTGCGACGCGGCGGGCCTGCAAACCCTCCATCTCTTTTCTGAGTTGTTCGAGCGCGGTCTCCTGGAACCCCATCAACTCCTCCGTTTCGGAGATTGATTGTGCAGCCGAGACGGCGTCGGCGCGGTGTTTGGAAATTGCGCCGCGTATTTCCTCGATGCGCCGCCGCGTCCGCTCCAACTCATTGCGCGCGTTCCCAAGTTCGTTGCGCGCATGGACGACGGCGATGCCCAGATCGCGCACTGCTTCGGAACGCTCGTTCCATTCCTGTTCCTGGATCGCGATCGCGGCGGAAGCTTCTGCATGACCACGCTCAACTTCGCTACGCCCCTCCTTGTATGAATTCAAAAGCGGAGTCTCTGCGTCAATTTCCGCCCGGAGTTCCCCCACTTCGACGTCTAGAAGCCCGATATCTTCCCTGCTTTTCTCCACGATGTCAAGTGCCCGCTTCTTCTCAAACTGGATTTGGGCAATCTTCATTTCCACCGCATTCATCTCCTTCTCGACGCCCTTCACCTCATCGCCAAGAGCCTTCAGATCAATCCCCTCGGCATCTTTTTGGGCGGTCTCACGTTCGGCTTCAAGCGCCTTGATCTTTGCGTTGAGTTGCTCCGACTCTGCAAGGAGCGCTTCGATTTGCTGATGTTTGCCAATCATTCCCCCTTCACTTTGCCGCCGACTTCCTCCTCGCGTGAACCCCGTTCCTGATTCAATTTCACCATCGATCGTCACGCAGCGGGTGCCGGGGAAGAGCGGGGCCACACGCACTGCGGTTTCCCTGGAGTCGACAACGAGGACGCGATCCAGCAAGAGATGAAACAGCGGCGCATAGTCCTTCTCGTATTCTGCAAGCGCAGAAGCCCATCCAAGGATTCCGGCGCCTGCAGGATCCGGCAAGGTTGAAGTCAACGCGGGCAGTCGATCAAGACAGATGAATTCGGCTTTCCCTCGATCTTCCGACCGCAGAAGTTCTATCGCAGAAGTCACATCAGAGACAGACTCGACGATGATACAACTGGCGACGTCGGCCAACGCGGCCTCCATGGCCGGTCTCAGTCGTTCCTCCGCGTGCACTGCATCAGCAACCGTCAGGAATTTCACCGGCTTCCACTGTTCGGACCCCGCCAGGAACCGCGCCCCTTCAGGCAGTCCTTCGCGACTTTCAATCAAGCCTCTGAGGAAACCGATCTTTTCTGAGCGGCGATCGATCTCGCTGCGTGTTTCCAGAACCAAGCGCTGCAGGTCGTCCAAACGGCCGGCAATTTCCTTCCTTCGCTTTTCCGCGTTGTAGAAGTTCATCTCGGATTCAGTGAACAACCGGCGCAACCGGCGATCCTCCGCCGTCAAATCCGCAATGACTGTTTCGAGCCGCGCGATTTCGACGTCATATTTTTTGATATCGTCGGTGGCGCGCGTCTTCCTTCCCGCCAGGTTATCGACCCGCTCCCGTCTCCGTTCCTGCGCCGCTTCCTGTCCGGCGATTTCCTTGACAGACGCGAAGATCCGATCATTCAACGCCTGCAATTCCCTCTTCCTTTCGTCAAGGACCTCCCCGAGAAGACGCAATTCCTCCTGCTTGTCTCTTTGCTCGGCAAACGTCTTTTCCTCCTGAACCTGCGACCCGGCAATTCGTCCGATCAGCATGGTCTCGGCTTCAAGAAGTCCGTCAATCTCCCGGATCAACTCCTCCTCTTCGTGTTCAACCCGCTCGACAGTGGCCCGCAAGGCGCTGACGCGCTCTGCGGCAACCAGCGTCTTTTGCTCGATCTGGTGCGTCTTTTCCCGATGAAGACTGACATCACGCTGCGCTTCAGCCAGGCGTTTCTCCACTTCAAGAAGCGTTGAACGGAGTTCCTCGATCCGTGATTCGCCTTCCGACAACCCGAGATTAAGACTTGTGCGATGGGTCTGCAGTCCTGCGACCGTTTGATGGAGCGGTGCGATTCTCCCCTCAAGGTGAGCGTATTCACGCTCCATCAAGTCGACTTCAAGCACACGAAGTTTGGACTTAAGTTCATTGAATTGTTCCGCCTTGCGGGCCTGGCGTTCCAAAGAATTCACCGACTTCTGTACTTCCACGACGATGTCATTCAAACGTGTCAAGTCTGCCTGCACATCCTCGAGTTTTCGGTAGGCGGCCTTTCTTCGATGCTTGTACTTGGTCACGCCCGCCGCTTCCTCAAACAGCCGCCGTCGTTCATCGGCTTTGTCGCTCAGGATGGTCTCGATCATCTTCAGTTCGATGACTGAATAGGCATCGGAGCCCATCCCCGTATCCATGAACAGATCCAGGATGTCCTTCAGACGGCAGGGGACTTTGTTCAGCAGATACTCGCTTTCGCCCGACCGGTACACACGCCGGCCGATCGTGACCTGCGTGTACTCCGAGGGAAGGATTCCCTTGGTGTTTTCGATGACCAGTGACGCTTCAGCCATTCCCAGAGCCTTGCGCGTCTTCGTCCCGTTAAAGATGACGTCTTCCATCTTATCGCTGCGCAGGGCACTATACCGCTGTTCTCCAAGCACCCACCGTATGGCATCGACGATATTGGTTTTGCCACAGCCGTTCGGCCCGACGATCGCAGAAATCCCACTGTCGAAAACAAGATTCACCTTTTGGGCGAACGACTTGAATCCGATAACCTCCAGCTTCGAGAGATACATGATTCCCCGCCCCGGCCTCTATAAGGAATGTGTGACAACGTGGTACATGAAACGTATATACTCAGGCGCCGAGAGGAATGCGTCGTAATAGAGGTACAACGCTACGCCAACGAGAAGAAAAGCGACAATTCCGCTCGCATACATTTTCAGAGGATACACGTCGAACACAATCGACAAGCCCTTCAGCATCCGCAGCACAACCCAGATGTGGACGACAAGGACGATGATAAGCGCCGGCAGGATATAGACCTGACTTTCCATCAATCGGTAAACAATCATCCCGATGGGGATGAAGGTGAGGAACGGGGAGGCCGACCAAAACGCGACCGTGATTGCATGGAACAGATAGATCTGTTGACGAAAAAACACTTTGACGAGATAAATGACTATGCCGAGAACGATCAACCCCACAAACACTGCTCCGGCAATAAACCCGATACATGCGAGGGGGTGCCATATGACACGGACAACCGAACCTTTCAGCGTATCCGAGACCAGAATAAACGTGAGGAGATTATCAACAAACCAGCTGTCACGATAATGGTACATGATGCTGGAAAGCACCAGAGCAACTCCCGACGACGTTCCGATGCCGATGAGAATTGTATGCCATAGCGAAACCATATGCTGGTCCCGGACATCGGAAAAGAAATTGTACGAACTGAAGATGGACCGGTTCAGGCTTTCACGAAATCTCCGGCTGGCGTTGAAGAGATAGGCAATGCCGACAAGCGCCGCAAAACCGACGAGGACAAAGATGATTGGTGCTTTGCTGCTGTAGGTTCCGATCGGAAGGGCGCTGAATTTTTCCCCGTGGAACACGGCCCTCGCTGCATCGAACGCGAGCCTTTTTTCTCTGTCGCCGCTCACCAGGCCCGTGCTGTACAACCAGGGATCATCGGAATGCACGGTGAGCGATGGCCGTGCGCCCGTCCAGTCATTATACGAACAAAGTACTCCGCCGCTATACCCCAGCGTGCGCGCAACTTCAAAACCCTGCAGGTAGAATCGCGCCTGGCCTTCCTGTGAATACGGATTGCTGTATCCGGTGCGATTCTGTTGCTGCACCTGGGTTCCAAAGCACACCACGATTCTTGGCTGTCCTTCGTGGGAAGAGCGCCAAGCCTCGAGCTCGGCCTTGAAATCTCTCATATCCTGGGCCGTGGCAGTCAGAGCGGCGATGTCCATCATCTTCGTACATACATCGCCTGAGATACAACGCGAGGCAAGATACAAAGGACGCGTATCGAGGGCACGAGCCTGCTTCGCCAGCCGTTCAATGGCTCGCCGCGTTGCTTCTTTCGAGACATCCAGTCCATCTCCCAAACCCCACGCAAGGATTGCGGGATGGTTTTGATCCCTCGAGAGAATCTCCCCAAGCATCGATTCGGCCTGGCCGAGGAACTGTTCGTCTTCAAGGAATTCCGGAGGAACCTGCACGAGCGGAATTTCCTCAAGCACCAAGAGCCCATACCGATCACAGAGATCGATCATGAAGGGATGCGGAGGGTGGTGGATGAACCGCACCAGGTTCGCCCCGAGCATCTTGATCTGGGCGATATCCTTCTCCATCTGCTCGTAGGTCAGCGCATTGCCGAATGCCGGATGATCTTCATTCCAAATCACCCCCTGGAGGGTGAGTTCCTTGCCATTCAGAAGAATTCTCCCTTTGGTCGTTTTGATATCACGGATACCAGCAGTGATATCATATTCATCCACAGTCGTCACTTCCTTGCCAGCCACGCGCGAGAGAATACAGCGAAGGAGATACAAGTCGGGTGAATCCGGACTCCAGAGCTTCGGATGGTCCACGACAAAATCCACCGCACCTTCGGATTCTGCTGCGCCGAACATCCGCAAGGGAGACCGACCGACCGAGATCCCAGAAATCTTGTCGTAGGCTTCAACCGAAAAACCGAGTTGGCCTGATCCTTCACTTTTCAGTTCACCGCGATCGAGGATTACGCGGACGTGAAGATGCGCGGCAGTAGCGTTCTCGTCATAATTTGTTTGAAGTATGGCATTCCGAATAAATACCTGAGGCGTCCCAAGGAGGTAGATGTCGCGATAAATTCCGCCATAATTCCGCTCGCCCCAAGGGAGGGGACGAAGCGGCAATGTCCGGCGATAATCGAGCTGATTGCTCACAACGATACGAATGACGTTATCCTGGAACGGCTGAATGGAATTCGCCGGCACAGACTGAACAATGGACGAGTACCCACCGGAATGATTCGTAATGAAATCGTTGTTGACGGTAATCTCAGCATTCTGGCTTATGCCAAGGGCCATAATTTGAAATCTATAGCCTGAGACTACATTGGCGGGAACCACGAACGCACGTTGATATGCGACTTTTCCAATAAAGTCGAAGGCAGAGGGAACGTTGACTGTCCCGGACGGGCCGCCTTCTATGGAATAAGCCCACGACCCGCCCAGATCAATCCTCACACGGGTGGGCGATTCGCCGGGCAAGGTGCCGGGCGTCGCGCTCGTACGTGTGCCGGTGCTCTCATAGAACCTGAATTCACCGGAAGAAGCGCTGGATGGGCCTGCAAGTGAGAGGAGAAGGGTAAGAAAAATCCAAAACGCCGGTAATAATCGACGCAATCGGCTGATGTTCAGTGTCGTTCCTGCCAAGTCGTGACCGCAAGCCGAAGGAAATTAAGGGATCATTTCCCAAATATAATCACAAAACATCCGGAATGCAATGAGAATCAGGCAGGATCGACCGCAACTTACAAAGATGAAAACGCCCGGCCATTCAATAAATTGGCCGAGCGTTTGTTCATTAGTTACTTGAAAAACAATAACTTATGGCATCAAGCCCCTGTCGCCTGAATGATTCCGCCAAAGGAATCCGCCTTGAGACAAGCACCGCCAACAAGCGCACCATCAATGTCATTTTGGCGCATAAGCTCGGCCGCATTGTCAGGCTTAACACTCCCTCCATACTGAATGAGGATTTTTTCAGACGATGAAGCTCCATAGAGGTCTTTCAACAACGAGCGGATATGCGCATGGACTTCCTGGGCTTGACCTGGCGTAGCGTTTTTTCCGGTGCCAATCGCCCACACGGGCTCGTATGCGACAACGAGACGCTCTGCATCTGCCGCAGGAATTCCCGCAAGAGATTCCTTGACCTGTGTGCTAATCACATTTTTTGTGACGCCGTCTTCTCGCTCCTTTAATGTCTCACCGACACAGACAATGGGAAGAAGTCCGTTCGCCAAAGCCTTCTTTGCCTTTGCATTGACTTTCGCATTGGTTTCGCCATAGTACTGGCGCCGCTCAGAGTGACCGAGGATCACATACTCACACCCCGCAGATTTCAACATCTTCCAGGAAATCTCACCGGTGTAGGCACCCTCGTCCTGGTCTGCCATGTTCTGCGCGCCGAGATGGACGGATGATCCCTTCAGAGCTTTTGCAGCAAGCGCAAGCGAAGTAAACGGCGGGCAGATCACCACCCCTACTCCCTTCGGCGCGTTCTTTGTTTGTGCAATGATTCCGTTGATTAGTTCTTCCGACTCGGGAAGATTTTTGAACATCTTCCAATTACCGGCAATCAGTTTCGTTCTCATGGATTGTCTTTACTCCGCAGTGGATATTCAGGCGCCAGCGCGCCGTTCTTGGGTGGTACGTAATTGAGATGACACGGTTATTCGATCAGCCATCGGGTGTGAAAAGATCTGCCTCACAAACGGATGCGGGACCGTCAAGACGGGCCGGCTCGATTGCCGCACTACTTCGGCGCTCGTATTGCCGATATAGACGCGGCGGATTCCTTTGCGGCCATACAGCGACAT